>JAEEGJ010002239.1_pt1 | contig 116958 bp, 107 predicted proteins | sample 8958761 | NCBI WGS metagenome assembly JAEEGJ01 (sample SAMN16246546, study PRJNA631951) | gut metagenome | biome: gut microbiome; feature: rumen; material: RS-attached | host: Bos | place: Iran: Karaj | collected 2018-10 | reverse complement strand
GAAGCCATTAAACGAAATGATCCCCGCGTTCGGGTCATCCTGGCAACGTCCACGGCAGAATCCAAGTGGATCGAGCAGGCACGGCAGGCCGGGATCGAGAGCTTCTGGTTCAAGGAATACGATGAACGCTCCCTTTTGGAGGTTATGGATCGAACCATGCAGGGAGAATCCGTCTATCCGGGGAGCCGCCCGAACCCGGAATTTGGCAGTACGACAAAATCCGAATTGACAGAGCGGGAGTTGGAGATTCTGCGGGAGCTTACTACAAATCGCTCCAACGAAGAGATCGCGGAGAAATTCAGCATCTCCGTCTTTACGGTGAAGCGCCATATTCAGAATATGCTGAACAAGACCGGCTATACGAATCGGCTGGAGCTTGCAGTCAACGCCAAGGCGCTGGGCCTGGTCGTTCATGAGGATGACCGTAAGCGGAGCGGAGAAGATTAGGAGGAGATCTATGGATCGGATCGGAAAAATGATTTTGGCAGTCGCGTTGACTGCCGTTATGCTGTTCAACGTCGTATCCCCGGCCTTTGGTTGGGAGCTTTCCCCGGACGAGCCTGCGGACTATGCGGATGGCGCGTACTGCGAATACTGCGGCGAGTGGCGCTATGACGATTGGCTCTGCTCCGGCGGCAACCACTGCGCCGGCGGCTGCGGTTGCGGCGACGACCACCATTGCACGGAATGCGGGGCCTGCGAGTCCTGGGGGGATTTCTGCGAGACCTGTACGCTGTGCCTGGATTGCGCCATGGACAACCACCAGCATTGTCCCGAATGCGGCGCTTGCGGCCAGGAGGTGGGCGGCTGCAATTTCTGCGGCTGCTGCTTTGATTGCAGTCCCCAGTGCGGTGCGGCCTGCGAGGATCTGTGCCTGGAATGTCACATTGAACTGGGTCTTGCCTGCTGTGAATGCGGCAATTGCTACGTGGACGGCAGCGTGGATTACTGCCCGGAGTGTATGCTTTGCTCCGATTGTATGTACGCCGACTACTGCGACGTATGCGGGATGTGCGGCTATTGCGCCTACAGCATCAACGGCACGCACTGCTCCGACTGCATGGCTTGCACCAAGGAAGAAGGCTGCCTGCTCTGTGGCCGCTGTTTCGACTGCGGCGGCCGCTGTAAGGACGGCTGCGGGGAGCTGTGCCTGGAATGCCATTTGGATGAAGACGCGGCCTGCCCCGATTGTGGCAATTGCTATATCAACGACAATCACAAGCGCTGCGAAAGCTGCGGCTGCTGTGAGGAATGCGGCGAAGGCTTCTGCGAGACCTGCGGCCTGTGCATACGCTGCTGCTTAGAACAGGGGCTCCACTGCCCGGGCTGTTACGGCTGCAATACGGATGCAGAGCTCTTCTGCCTCGGCTGCGGCTATTGTTCCGATTGCGCCCTGGTCTGCCCCGGCTGCCATGAGAGCTGCGACCAGTGCGGATGCCTTACCTGTGTGGAATGCGGCCACTGCTCCAACTGCAAGGATATCTGTGAGGTCTGCGAACGCTGTGAAGAATGCACCACACTCTGCACATACTGCCGCGTGCGCTGCGCCGACTGCGTGGAGATGTGCGCGAATTGCCAGACCTGCGAGGAATGTGCGTCGATTTGCCCGGAATGCGGCGAGGCGTGCAGCAGCTGCGCGGTCATCTGCCCCTGGTGCGAGCTCTGCGAGGACTGCTGCCTGGGCTTCAGCCGCGAGGCAGGCTGTGATCACGGCGTCTGCGTCATGGACCCGGATTGGGACGCCCACTGGGCGGCGGAACACGCGGATAAGCTGATGGCGAAGCTCCGGGCGGATCGGAGCCATGCCGTTGTGGGAGAGCCTGTCACCTGGACGGCCACCGCCGTCGGCGCAGCCGGAACGGTGCAGTATTGCTTTGACGTTCTTTGGGAGGACGAGGACACAAATCAGGGTGACTTTGTCTATGAAGGAAGCTGGACGACAGAGCCGACCCTCATGTTTACCCCCGCGCTGCCCGGCGAATACACTGTCTGGCTCAGTGTGAAGGATGCGGCGGGAAAAACTGCCGACGTGCAGGGCGCCCGCGTTGTCGTGCGCTATGCGGACGACTCCCTGCGGGTACTGTCCGTGACCGCCGACAAGACCAACGCGGCCAAGGGGCAGACCATTACCTGGACCGCTGCGGCCCAAGGGGGCAGGGGAGACAAGCAATACCGCTTTGACATCTACAAAGGCTCAATCCTCATTTTTGGTACGGAATACGGTTCTTCCGATCTGGTTTCTTATCTGGTTGAGCAGGGCGGCGTCTACAAGGCAAAGGCCTACGTGAAGGACGAAGCCGGAACCGAGGCCTTTAAGCTGGGCGACAGCGTATCGGTGCTGGATATTCTCAGCGTGGTTCCGGATCAAACCAGCGTAGAAATAGGAACGTTTGTCTGCTGGACGGTAAACCTTGTAGGGGAAACCACGGCTCGGCGGATCCGCTTTGACCTTTGGAAGGATGGCCAGCTTGCCCAGGAGGGGTTCTTTGCCGCAACACCCACCTACGGCTACGTCCTTTCCGAACCGGGGACCTACACGGTGAAGGTCAGCGTCCAGGACGCGGGCGGAACGCTGGAGCTGGAAAGCGAACCCGTAGTCGTTGGACTGCCTGTGCCGGTACTGACCGGTGAGATCCGCAATGGACAGTATGTCCTGCATTGGAATGAGATGTCCGGTGTGGCAACTTGCTACGTATACCGTCGAGACTTCGTCGGAAGTGATTGGGAAACCTGGGCGCTGAAAGCCAAGGCAAGCGGAACGGAGTGGACGGATGAAACGGCGATCCCGGGACGGCAATATGAATACCGGATACGGGCAGAATGGGACGGTACCCTTGGAGGCTATTCCAACTCGGTGGATATGCCCCGAAATCCCTTTGAGGATGTGCCGGATGGCGCCTACTATCACGCCCCGGTGCTCTGGGCCTACACCCACGAGCCACGGATCACCGCCGGCGTGGACGCCACCCACTTTGGGCCAAACAATCCCTGTACCCGGGAACAGATCGTGACCTTCCTCTGGAAGGCCAAGGGTGCGCCTGAGCCGACAGTTACGGAATCCGCGTTTACGGATGTCGCCCCGGGCAGTTACTACTGCAAGGCCGTCCTTTGGGCCGCTGAAAACGGCGTTACCAGCGGCGTCGGAGACGGAAAATTCGGTGTCGGGGCAGGATGCACCCGCGAACAGACCGTGACCTTCCTCTGGGCAGCCTTCGGCAGACAAGCACACACGCAGTCTGAAAGTCCCTTCTCCGACGTAGAATCCGGGAGTTACTATTACGATCCGGTGCTATGGGCAGTGGAAAATGGGATTACCGCCGGCGTCGGCAACGGACAATTCGGTGTCGGCCAAATCTGCACGAGAGCGCAGGTCGTAACCTTCCTGTATAAGGCCTGTGTTGGTTGACTGCAAGCAATACTCCTTTCGCCTTCGTTGTTCAGCAAATCATCGGAGAAGGGAAAGGCGAAATTCTGAATAAACGGCAAAAAGCCCGACTCAATCGAAACCGAAAGAGTCGGGCTTTAAGTTTTAAATCAAGATATCGATTGGGATATCTTTCCACTGACTTGTCCTGAAGCGGTGGACGCTCGGTGCGTTTTTGATAAACGCGCGGGCGTATGCTTCATCACGGTCAGTTCAGAGCTTTTTAGGGGTATGCCGGGATTATTTCCCCTGGTCCTTGATCGCGGCCTGCGCGGCAGCCAGACGGGCGATGGGAACACGGAAGGGGCTGCAGGACACGTAGTCCAGGCCGATCTTGTGGCAGAACTCCACGGAGGAGGGATCGCCGCCGTGCTCGCCGCAGATACCGATGTGCAGGGAAGGACGGACGGGCTTGCCCAGGTCGATGGTCATCTTCATCAGCTTGCCCACGCCAACCTGGTCCAGCTTGGCAAAGGGATCGTTCTCCAGGATCTTGGCGTCGTAGTAGGCGTTCAGGAACTTGCCGGCATCGTCACGGGAGAAGCCGTAGGTCATCTGGGTCAGGTCATTGGTTCCGAAGCAGAAGAACTCAGCTTCCTTGGCAATATCGTCAGCGGTCAGGCAGGCTCTGGGGATCTCGATCATGGTGCCGACCTCGTACTTCATCTGGACACCGGCAGCAGCGATCTCAGCGTCAGCAGTCTTGACGACCTCAGCCTTGACGTACTTGAGCTCCTTGACCTCGCCGACCAGCGGGATCATGATCTCGGGGACGATCTTCCAATCGGGGTGCGCGTTCTGGACCTTGATGGCGGCGCGGATCACAGCCTTGGTCTGCATCCGGGCGATCTCGGGGTAGGTGACAGCCAGACGGCAGCCGCGGTGACCCATCATGGGGTTGAATTCCTTCAGGCTCTCAATGAGGGCCTTGACTTCCTCAACGGACTTGCACTGGGTAGAAGCCAGCATTTCGATGTCCTTCTCCTCGGTGGGCACGAACTCGTGCAGCGGGGGATCCAGGAAGCGGATGGTGACGGGATAGCCTTCAAGAGCCTCGAAGAGAGCCTCAAAGTCGCTCTGCTGGTAGGGCAGGATCTTCTCCAGGGCGGCCTCGCGCTGGGCGGCGTCGTCGGCGCAGATCATTTCACGGAAGGCCGCGATACGATCCGCCTCGAAGAACATATGCTCAGTACGGCACAGGCCGATGCCCTCGGCGCCCAGCTCGCGAGCCTTCTTGGCATCGCGGGGGGTGTCGGCATTGGTGCGAACCTTGAGCCGGCGATACTTGTCAGCCCAGCCCATGATCCGGCCAAAGTCGCCGCCAATGGTGGCGTCAACGGTCTTGATGATGCCGTCGTAGATGTTGCCGTTGGAGCCGTCCAGAGAGATCCAGTCACCCTCGTGGAATTCCTTGCCGGCCAGAGTGAAGCGCTTGTTCTCTTCATCCATCATAATGTCGCCACAGCCGGAGACACAGCAGGTGCCCATGCCGCGAGCCACTACGGCAGCGTGAGAGGTCATACCGCCGCGGACGGTCAGGATGCCCTGCGCTGCCTTCATGCCGGTGATATCCTCGGGAGAGGTTTCCAGACGAACCAGAACGACCTTCTCGCCGCGAGCCTTCCAGGTCTCGGCGTCTTCAGCGGTGAAGACGACCTTGCCGCAGGCGGCGCCGGGGGAGGCGCCCAGGCCCTTGCCCAGGGGCTTCGCAGCCTTCAGAGCGGCGGCGTCAAACTGGGGGTGCAGCAGGGTGTCCAGGTTTCTGGGGTCGATCATAGCAACAGCCTCGGCCTCGGTACGCATACCCTCGTCCACCAGATCGCAGGCGATCTTCAGAGCGGCCTGGGCGGTACGCTTGCCGGAACGGCACTGCAGCATATAGAGCTTGCCGTTCTCCACGGTGAACTCCATGTCCTGCATATCGCGGTAATGCTCCTCGAGCTTCTTGCAGACGTCCACGAACTCTGCGTAGGCTTCGGGGAACTTCTCGGCCATGAGGTCGATCTTCATGGGAGTACGAACGCCGGCCACGACGTCCTCGCCCTGGGCGTTGGTCAGGAACTCGCCCATAAGCTTCTTCTCGCCGGTGGCGGGGTCACGGGTGAAGGCGACGCCGGTACCGGAGTTGTCGTTCAGGTTGCCGAAAACCATGGGCATGACATTGACGGCAGTGCCCCAGGAGTAGGGAATGTCGTTGTCACGGCGATAGACGTTGGCGCGGGGGTTGTCCCAGGAACGGAACACTGCGCGGATGGCTTCGTAGAGCTGAACCTTGGGGTCGGAGGGGAAGTCGGAGCCGATCTGTGCTTTATATTCAGCCTTAAACTGCTCAGCCAGCTTCTTGAGGTCGGCTGCGCCGAGCTCGATGTCCAGCTTCACGCCCTTTTCAGCCTTCATCTTGTCGATGAGCTGCTCAAAGTACTTCTTGCCAACCTCCATGACGACGTCGGAGAACATCTGAATGAACCGGCGATAGGAGTCATAGACAAAGCGCTCGAACTTGGGATCGGGATTGCCCTTGATCATAGCGTTGACAACGTCATCGTTCAGACCGAGGTTCAGGATGGTGTCCATCATGCCGGGCATAGAGGCGCGGGCGCCGGAGCGGACGGAAACCAGCAGGGGGTTCTGCAGATCGCCGAACTTCTTGCCGTTGATTTCCTCCATCTTGGCCACATACTCCATGATCTCCGCCATAATCTCGTCGTTGATCCGGCGGCCATCCTCGTAGTACTGGGTGCAGGCTTCGGTGGTGATGGTGAAGCCCTGGGGAACAGGCATTCCGATGTTGGTCATTTCGGCCAGGTTAGCGCCCTTGCCGCCCAGAAGCTCGCGCATCTTGGCGTTGCCCTCGGTAAAGAGGTAGACATACTTTTGGGACATGTAGGTTTCTCCTTTCAATATCATGCGGTGGATCCTCTCCGCATGTAGATTGATAAATTGTGCGTGTGTATAACTAAATACGCTATACTATAACACCTTTTTTTCTTTTTTTCAACGGTTTTTGAAAAAATTACATAAGAAACCAATTGTTTTTTTGAAATGATTGCCGCGGATTCAGATTTTTACACATGGAGTACTGGAAAAAATCAAAAACTTGTGCTATAGTGTAAAAGACAGAGTTTGCAGATTTTTACAAAAGCAACGGGAGAACCTCATGAATTACGAAAAACTTTTCGGTTTGATCCTGGACCTCGGCAGAGACCTGATCCGCTGCGGGGGGGAGACGCACCGCGTGGAGGACACGCTGTACAGGCTGGCAGCGGGTTACAATTACCGTGACTGCAGCATCTGGGTGGTGCCTTCATTGATCCAGGCGACCTTTACGGACCCGGACGGCGTCGTCCGAACCCAAATCCGCCACGTCAAGGGCAGCGGCGTGGATTTCAATGCGCTGGATCGGCTGAACGCGGTTTCCCGCTGGGCCTGCGCGGAGCAGCCTGCTGCGGAGGAGCTTGCGTCAAAATTGGAAGAAATCCGAACCGCCAAACCGCCCAGGCTAATTATTTCCTGCCTCAGCGAGGTCCTTGGCGGCTGGGGCTTCGCTCTGTTTTTCGGCTGTAACGTATGGGACTCCGTGATTGCGGCCCTGGCGTCTCTGCTGGTTTTCCTTCTGGTACGGGCGTTTTCCAGGAAAGAGGGAAATCCATTGATCCTGAATTTTGCCGTCTCCTTTGTGACCGAGGTGTTCATTCTCTGCGTCTGCCACTTCGGACCCGGCAATCACATGGAGACCATCACCGTCAGCGTTGTCATGCTTCTGATCAGTGGCCTCGGCGCGTTCAACGGTCTGCGGGATCTGGTCCATCTGGACACCCTTTCCGGCCTGATTAACCTGGCTGCTTCCTTTACGGGGGCCATCGGCATAGCTTTGGGCATGGCTTTTCCCATGCTGATCTTTCGGGATTGGGGCGGTGCTGTGGTTTCTACCCTGGAGCCCCAGTCGATCATCCAGATCGTTGCGGCGGCCTTTGCCTGTGTTGGCTTTTCGATCCTGTTCGGTGTCCGCGGCTGGAAAATCATTTTCTGCGCTTTGGGCGCGGCATTGACCTGGGGCGTGTATCTGATGGTTTATCACCTGTATCCGTCAGTCTTTGCGGCCACGCTGTCCGCTGCCGCTTTCAGCGGACTGTATGGGCAGATTATTGCCCGAATTAAGAAGTCTCCGGCCACGATCTTCTCTACGATTTGCATTCTCCCCCTGCTCCCGGGCTCTTCCCTGTACTACGCCATGTACGGTGTCGTCACCCGGGATGCGGACCTCTCCTACACGAAGGGGATCGGGCTCGGAATGGTCTGCTTTGGAATCGTTCTGGGCTTTATGTGCGTCGAGGTGGTCAACCGCTTCCTCTGGCGCAGACCGCGTTGAATCCCGCCGGATGCCTGAGCCCGCGGAAACCCTTTGGGCTTGCCGCTTTCCTGCCTGCCTGACGCTTTTGCGTCGATAAGGAGTCTGATGATGAAAACGAAATTAGCGAGACTTCTTCTTGTCCTGCTCTTTGCCACGGTGATACCCGCTTGCACGGCGGAGAAGCCTGTGGAGTGGACGCTGGTTCGGGGGGCGGCCCAGACTGAGGCCGCGCCGCAATCATTTGCGCAGTCTACAGCGCCGACGGTGCAACAGGAAATCCCCACGCAGACTGAGGAGACCGAAGCTGTTACAAATCCCGTTGAAGAATCCGGAGAATATATTTCCGCTTCTTCCGAGATAAGCCAGGAGCCCACAGCTTCCGACCAGATAGAGATGAATCCTACGGAAGAGGTGCAGAAGCGTTCTCTCCCGGAGCAGACGGATGCGCCTGTCCCGGACACTGCCACGGGGGACCCCCAGGTTGCCTATATTGCCAATACGAATACCAAGAAATTCCATTACCCGGACTGCAGCTCTGTCCGGGATATGAAGGAGAGCAATAAGCTCTATTTCACCGGCACCAGGGACGAGCTGATTGAGCAAGGCTACCAGCCCTGTAAGCGCTGCAGCCCTTAGCCCAGAACACGACGGATTGACTTTTCTTAAACCGAAACTGCGGCGCGGGATAATTGTCCGCCTTTCCCCGCCGGACGCGACGGATGGGCTTTGTTCAAACCGGAGAAGGGAAGACCGGGAACAAGCGGGATGGGAGAATCTGAACCGGAGCGTAAAAATTGTACGAAAAGAGAGAACAAGACAATCCGAAAATACCCCTTGATTTTCCCAGCCTGACTTGCTATAATAGCGCCGTTGTATACGGAGCGGTATCGAAGTGGTTATAACGGCCCTGACTCGAAATCAGGTGTACCGGCAACGGTACCGTGGGTTCGAATCCCACCCGCTCCGCCAAAAGCAGAGAAACGTTGAAAAGCGTTTCTCTGTTTTTGTTTATGGGGTTTATTCTGGCCTCTGCCACCCGTACCCACCGTAATACTCCGGCTTCCTCAGAGCATGAAATTACCTTGAAAAAGATCTTGACATCATAATCGCTATATGATATTATCACAATACAAATAAGACGAAAGGGGGACGGCAGTGATGCAAACCGAGAAAGAATTCTTCTCACAGTACAGTATTAGCCAATACGAACGACCTTCGCTTACTGCCGACATTGCTGCCTTTATGGTTCGATCTGAGCAGAACGACAACTACAAGCGAAACTCGGAAACCAAGTTGTCCATTCTGCTGATCAACAGGGGCGGGCATCCATTTAAAGGCTTTTGGGCGCTTCCCGGGGGATTCCTTCAACCATCTGAGACGGTAGAAGAATGTGCACTTCGTGAGATTACCGAAGAGGCAAATGTCACACCGGTTTCACTGATGCCTGTGGGCGTGTTCAGCGAGCCCGGAAGAGATCCGAGAGGATGGATTATTTCAAACGCTTTCGCGTCTATTATCAGCGAAGCGTCTGTAAAGCAGGGGGGAGGAGACGACGCCTCCGATGCGCAGTGGTTTGACGTCCGGTTTGAACAGGGCAAGGACGGGGATTATTACCTGGACCTTTGTTATGACAATATCAAACTGAGTGCTGTTCTGACTGCAGAGGAAACGCGATTTGGCAGAACGAAGTATAAAATCAAGGACAGCGGCAATCTGGCTTTTGACCACGCGAAAATAATTGCAACTGCGCTCACCGCACTCCGGAATGGCGCAAAGAATTTTGAGACGATATTTGATTTCCTACCGGGGAAGTTTACCCTGACATCTCTCCAAAAAGTGCAGGAAACGATTATGAATATCTCAATTCTTCCCGCGAATTTCAGACGCAAAATCAGCGATTATGTAGTTGAAACAGATGAGTACACGCAAGGCGCGGGGCATAGACCGGCGAAGCTGTACATGAGGAAACAATAACAGGCATTTTGAATCGTGTCAGGAGGAAAACATGAAAAAACTATTGATTGTTGTCGATGTGCAAAACGATTTTGTGGACGGCGCACTCGGCAGCAGGGAGGCGATCGCAATTGTCCCTGCGGTCGCAAAGAAAATCAGTGAATTTGAAGGCGACATTTTTGTCACCTATGATACACACTTTGAAAACTATATGGACACTGAGGAAGGAAAGAAGCTGCCTGTGCCGCACTGTGTGAAGGGGACGGAAGGTTGGGAACTGAACGACGAGGTTCGTAAAGCACTTGCCGGAAAAGATTTCACTTCAGTTGAAAAAAACACCTTCGGATCTGTTGAGCTTCCTTTGCAGATTCAGAAAGCGGTGGGAGATGAGGCTTTCTCCATGGAATTGATTGGACTTTGCACGGATATCTGCGTGGTATCCAATGCGCTCATTCTGAAGGCCAATTTCCCGGAGGCGCCGATTGCCGTTGATGCCGCATGCTGCGCAGGTGTAACGCCGGAGAAACACGCGGCAGCGCTCGAAACCATGAGAAGTTGTCAGATTGACGTGAGGGTGATGTAGCAGGAGCTTGGATTTGCGTATATTCTGCCGGAAAAAGAATGAAACGCGTACACAGGGAATGCGCGCAGAAACACCCCGGGCAACATCAATGTCATAATAATTTGGCTCCCGAAGCTTTAGTTCAGGCGATCATCAATACAGATTGCGTGAGGATAAACAAGAGAAACGCTGGCTGGCGGTTGAGGAAATCGCGGAAAGAGAAGTATGTACGGCTGAAGATGTTTGGAATGTCCTTTCTCAAACGTCGGTAGTATGGACCCAGTAAACTGTTGTCTTTCTGTTTGATCAGTCAACAGATGAATCAATTGATAAAAGGAGATTTGCTGCAATGAAACTCGAACCGATTGTTGTGTCTCTGCTGGACACGGATCTTTACAAATTCAATATGGATCAGGTGATTTTCCACAAGCACACCAACCTGTGCGGCCAATATTATTTCAAGTGCCGCAATAAAGACGTTGTTTTTACCCCTGGAATGGTGGAGGAAATCAAGTCACAGGTGGACCACCTTTGCTCGCTGAGATTTACAAAGAAGGAACTGGACTATCTGCGCTCCATTCGGTTCATAAAGAACGACTATGTGGAATTCCTTCGGCTCTGGCATCCTATCCGGGACTATGTTTCCATTGATCTGAACGAGAACGGCGAGCTTTCTGTGGTTGTGGACGGACCGCTGTTCTCCGCCATGCAGTTTGAAATTTATCTGCTGGAAATCATCAACGAAGTATATTTCCGCATGGCATTTGATTACGAAAAACTCCGCAAATCTGCTGAGACCCGCTTGGATGCCAAGATCAGGGCCATGAATGACGGCACCTATACATTCCCGTTTGCCGAGTTCGGATGTCGCCGGCGGCTGTCCCGTGAGTGGGAGGATGTCGTAGTCCGCCGTTTTGCGACGGAGACGAAAAACTGCGTTGGCACATCAAATGTTTACCTGGCAATGAAGCATAATCTTACCCCGATCGGTACTTATGCCCACGAGTTTGTTCAGATGTATCAGGGAATCGACTCCATTCCGCTTGCGTACACAAACCATTACGCGATGCAGGACTGGTACGACGAATACAAGGGCGACAACGGAACAGCGCTGACCGACACGATTACGACAGACCTGTTCTTGCTGGATTTCAATCGTTCGATGGTCAACAACTACACCGGCGTACGTCATGACAGCGGCGATCCCTACGAATGGGGCGAGAAGATCATTGCGCATTACAGGAAATATGGCGTTGATCCGAAGACAAAGCTGCTCCTGTTCAGTGACAGCCTTGATTTTGACCGTGCTCAAAAGCTTTACGATTATTTCTGCGAAAAAACAAAGGTTTCCTTTGGCATCGGAACCTTCGTGTCGAATGATACCTGCGAAACTGCTTTGAATATCGTTATCAAGCTGCAGTATGTCAACGGAAGACCTGTGGCAAAACTCTCCGACGCGCCCGGAAAAGCAATGTGCCGCAATGCGGAATATCTGGAATACCTGGAGAGATCGGTTGCTTTCAGACTGGATAGAGAGTCATAAATGTGCTGCTGGTTCTTCTCCAAGTCGAGTTTAGTCCATTGATTAGACACGGATGTTCTTTTCATGGGAGAGCAGTTAAGGAAGGACTAACGAGTTTTGGGGCAGTATGGTATAAATTGCCGGAGTCTCCCCGGATGCCCGGCAAAGGCTGAAAATAGTATGGCTTGACGAAACAGACGCAGCTTGGATTGGATTACATTGAGATAAACCTTTCCGTTGCGCAGTGTATGCAGAGTGTTCTTCCTGAAAAAATCCGGAATCTTCAGCAAAAATATGGCGTAAGACCGGATCAGGTCAATCTGGAAATCACGGAAACAACCTTTGAGAACATCAGCGAGGTTATGCTGGAGAACGTGAACGAGCTGATCCATATGGGTTACACCTTTGCCTTGGATGATTACGGCATCGGCTACTCCAGCATCCAGCGGGTCAACCATCTTCCGCTGAAGCTGATTAAAATTGACAAGAGCATGCTGGATGCGGTTTTTACCGCAGACGGGCGGATGATTCTTGAGTATACGGTGCGTATGATGCGGAGCATACAAAAACAGCTTGTGGCGGAGGGTGTGGAGACGCAGGACGCCGTGGATATTCTGAGGGAGATGGACTGCGATTATATTCAGGGCTTCTATTTCTCTCGACCGCTTCCTGCGGATGAATTTGTCCGCTTTATTGCTGAGAAAAGCAGGATGTAGTTATCCAGGCGTTTTGCTGTTCGGATCGCTTGCAGTTTTCGACGAATGTCGTGGGCTGCGAGCGATAAACTGTTTGAGCGATAGGATGAACGGCCTGCGATGATTTTTTGTTGTGATATTTGCGCGCGTCGATAATAATTGTCCTGGTGGTATTGCATGAGTTTTGCTTTGATTGAGTTAACGCATGATAATCTTCCCGCGGTCAGAACAATCAATCGGGATGATATTCCGGAAGCTTTTGTCGATACTGTGGACACCATTATGGAGATAACAGACTATGGGCGTCACCATGGCTGTCTTGGATATACCTTTGCGGTAGAAATGAGCGGAAAGTATATCGGCTTGATTTTGTTGGGGGAAGCGCTGCACTGGGAAACAGATCCTCCGGAAATGTCCGAGAGGCCCTTTTACAGACTAATGGGCTTTGTGATCGACCAAGCGTTCCGTGGAAACGGGATCGGCAGGGCTGCCCTGGAGAAGACGATTGAAACTGTTTATCGGGAATTCGGACCAAGACCGATTGCGCTTGGCTGCCATCGGGACAACGAAGGGGCGGCGCGCTTCTACACCAGACACGGGTTTCTCAAAACGGTATATCGCGAGTCAGAAGATTATTATTTTCTTCGTTATCCGGAATCCCGCCCGATTATCGATCTGCCTCCCACATCACAGGAAAAGGCTTGATTTTCGGAAAAGGATGAATGAGTTTTTCTTGCTTTCATCGGTGGAATATGATACTATCATTCTATCAATTCGCTGAATATTGAAAGAATCATTCGATTGACGATTGGGAAGTGGAAGCTGTGAAAACAGCAATGATAATTGTCCTTTTGCTAATTGCGCTGATCGTCGCAGCAGCGATTTTGTTCGGATATTCGCTTCTGCGCCTCCCGGTCCGACGCAGGGAAGGGAAGACGCATATTGCCTGTGTCGGAGACAGCGTGACCTACGGCTGCGCACTGCCGCTGTTCTTTTTGCGGCGTTATCCGGCTGTGCTGCGGCGATTGCTTGGCCCGGACTGCCAGGTCGCTGTGTTCGCGGTCAATGACAGAACGCTGCAGAGTACCGGCAACAAGCCCTTCCGGCGGGAGCGGGCCTTCCGCCAAAGCAAGGCTTATTTGCCGGACACGGTGGTTATTCTGCTGGGCACCAACGATTCCAAGGACTGCAATTGGATTTCCGAGGCAGCGTTCCGTCAGCAATACGGGGAGTTGATTTCCGAATACCGCGATTTGCCCTCAAATCCTCGGATTCTGATTTGCACGGTGCCCTGCGCGTTTCCGCCGCTCCGCATTTTTTCCTTTTGCACGAAGGACGCGATGATAAAGCGAATCCCGCTGATTGCGGAGGAAATCAAAGAGATCGCATTGAGAGAAGACGTTGAACTGATTGATCTGTATGCGATTACCGAGGGACGCCCTGGGTTGTTCGGCCCTGACGGTCTCCATCCATCCGCCCGGGGGTCCAAGGCAATCGCCGAAGCGGTCCGTGCGGCAGTTGAACGGGCTGATAATCAAACCGATACGGCAATCTGAACAGAAAAGAGAACGAAAATGATAAAGATGGAAGAAATCCCGGTGGACAGAATAGAGGAATTCTGGGCCTTGCACTTGAAGTATCTGGTGGAGGACGGAATCATCGATGACGCGGAAGATATCGAGTACTTCAGCGGAGCGGAATACAGAGATATTATCCGCTCGAACATGACGAGACAGACAGACCGGCATCACATGGTTTACTTTGTGGAGGCGGGACAAAGAATCGGCGCGGCCCAGTATAACACCTACCAGAGTGAGGACGGGAAATGCTTCATCCTGGATTTTTGGGTGTTCCCGCAGTACCGGGGCTGCGGCAGGGGACATGCCTGCTTTGCCGCGCTTGAGACCTATACGAGGGCCGACGGCGCCCGGTACTATGAAATCAACAGTGAAAAAGAGGACTCTGTTCGTTTTTGGAAATCTCTTGGTTTTATAGAAAACGGAAAAGACGAGTACGATATGCCCTTGTTCATCCGCAGGTAGACGAAGAAAAGAGAGGAAAAAATGGAAAACGTCATTGAGATATCCCAGCTGAACAAATCCTACGGGAAGGTTCACGCTGTCTGTGATCTTTCTTTCCACGTCAAGCGTGGGGAGCTTTTTGCTTTTCTCGGTGTGAACGGAGCGGGAAAATCCACGACGATCTCCGTGATCTGCGGGGAGCTCCGAAAGGACAGCGGCTCCGTTTTGGTCTGCGGCAAGGACGTGGAAAAAGAGCTGGAGTACATCAGCCGGAAGATCGGCGTGGTGTTCCAAAGCGCTGCTTTGGATGTCCAGCTTTCCGTCAAGGATAATTTGCGCAGCCGTGCCGCCCTTTACGGTATTACAGGAAAAGTTTTTGAACAGCGTTTTCAGGAGCTGACCGGGATCCTGGACTTTGCGGATTTTGCGAACCGCCCGCTGAACAAGCTTTCCGGCGGACAGAAGCGCCGGATTGATATTGCCCGGGCGCTGCTGCACAAGCCGGAGATTCTGATCCTCGATGAACCCACCACCGGCCTGGATCCCCAGACGCGGAAGCTGCTCTGGGACGTGATTGAGCGTCTGCGCAGGGAGGAGCAGATGACAGTGTTTCTCACCACGCACTACATGGAGGAAGCTGCTGACTCGGATTACGTTGTAATCATTGACAGCGGAAGGATCGCTGCGGAGGGGTCGCCCCTGGAGCTGAAAAACAAATACGTTGGAGATTACATTACCATCTACGGCAAGTGCGAAGAAGAGCTTGCCGCGCTTGGCATGCCCTGTGAAAGGGTTCGGGACGGGTTCCGGCTTTCCGTCCCCAGTACGGAAAAGGTAACGGAGCTGATTCTGTCCAACCCCGGCCTGTTTCGGGACTACGAGGTCGCAAAGGGGAAAATGGACGATGTTTTCCTGACTGTTACCGGAAAAATCCTGCCGGGGGGTGCGTTGAAATGATCATATTGTGCAATGTGATTCGCAGGAATTTGAAACTGTTTTTCAAGGACAAGGGAATGTTCTTCTCCGCCCTCATCACCCCCCTGATCCTGCTGGTGCTTTACGCGACGTTCCTGGCGAAGCTCTACAGGGACAGCTTCGCAAACGCCCTTCCCGAAGGGTTGGTCATTGCGGAGGAGCTGTTGAACGGTACGGTGACGAGCCAGCTGGTTTCCGCGCTCCTGGCGGTTTCCTGCGTGACGGTTTCTTTCTGCGCCAATTTGATGATGATCAACGACAAGGCCAACGGAATTATCCGGGATTTCACGGTCTCGCCTGTGAAGCGCTCCACCCTTGCCGCCGGGTACTATATCGCTTCCGCGGCCAGTACGCTGATTGTGACCTTCTCGGCTCTTGCGGCCTGCCTGGCCTATCTTGCCACCCAGGGCTGGTATCTGAGCTTTACAGACGTGCTTCTGGTGGCGGGCGACGTCTTCCTGCTTACCCTTTTTGGAACAGCCCTCTCCTCTTGCGTCAACTTTTTCCTGAATACCAACGGCCAGGCCTCCGCGGTGGGTACGATCATCAGCGCGGGCTACGGCTTTATCTGCGGTGCCTACATGCCCATCGCCAGCTTCGGCGAGGGGCTTCAAAAGGTTCTGGCATTCTTCCCCGGCACCTACGGCACCTGCCTGCTGAAAAAGCACATGATGCGGGGCGTTTTTGCCGAAATGGAAAACATCGGTTTTCCGTCTGACGTGATTACGGGCATCAAGGATAGCATCGACGTCAATCTGTATTTCTTCGGCAAAGAGGTGTCTGCGGCTGTGATGTTCGCCGTGCTGGCAGGCGCTGTCCTGATCTTTACCGGCCTGTTTGTTCTGTTCCACGTCCTGCATAAGCGGGCCAGAAAAAGCTGAGGAATGTCCATGAACGAAATCAAAAAAATCATCAAAACAGAGCGGCTGCGAATCCGGCTTTCCTCCGTGAGGGAGATGACGGAATTGATCGAGGCCGAATCCGATCCGGAGCTGAAAGCTGCCTATCGGGAGATGCTGCAAGGCTGTCTGGAGCATCCATCGCAGTGGGAATGGTATGGGATCTGGACCGTTGAAAGGGAAGACGGCCAGCGTGTAGGCGACCTTTGCTTCAAGGGGCTCCCGCCGGACGGTGGCGTGGAGATTGGCTACGGCATTTTGGCGGAGCATCGGGGCAGGGGATACGCCGCCGAAGCGGTTGAAGCTGCGGTGAAGTGGGCGTTGGAGCAGCAAGGCGTGTCCCGCGTGGAGGCAGAAACAGCCCCGGACAACGGAGCGTCCCAACGGATTCTGGAAAAATGCGGTTTCCGCCCCACAGGCATAAACGGTGAAGAAGGCCCGCGCTTCGAGAAGCGGAAGGCGGGGTCAAGGCCATGAGAAGGGTAAAGGTATACGGGACCCTTGGCCCGTCCTGCCGGGCCCGGGAGATTCTTGAGCAAATGCTCCGGGAGGGAATGGATGGCGTCCGTCTGAATTTGTCTCACACGACGTTGTCTGAGTCTTCCGAGCTGATTGACGCTTATCACAGCGCCGCTCTCGGCTGCGGGGTCAGACCGGAACTGCTGATTGATTTACAGGGACCGGAGCTTCGGGTTGGGGCCCTGTCCGCGCCGCTCCCGCTGACGGAGGGAGAATCGTACAGCTTGGAGGACATCCCTTTCCCTGGCGAGCTTCGAGAAATTCTTCCGACTCTGCCGACCGGCCAGGAAGTGCTTTTGGACGATGGAAGGCTGCTGCTGGTGATGGATGCTGTCTCGGCAAAACCGGGTATCCGTCTTCGCGTCATTCGGGGCGGACTGCTGGAGAGCCGGAAGAGCGTTGCCCTTCCGGGCTGCCTCATTCATACGCCTGCTTTGACGGAACGGGACCGGGACCAAATTCGGCAGGCAAAGTCCTATGGAGTGACCGCAGTGATGCAGCCTTTTGTTCGAAACAGGGAGGATCTGCTGGAGGTTCGGCAGGTGTTGGATCGGGCCGGGTGCGAGAAACTTCGACTGCTGGCAAAGGTGGAAAATCGTTCGGGAATTGAACGCCTGGATGAGCTGCTTCCTCACTGTGATGAGATTGTAATTGCCCGGGGCGACCTTGGAAACTCCATGGAGCTCTGGGAGCTTCCCGCAGTCCAAAAGCGGATTGCCCGGGTCTGCCGTGATGCTGGCCGGGATTTCATGGTTGTTACTCAGATGTTAGATTCTATGATCTACAGGCCGGTACCCACCAGAGCGGAAGTCAGCGACATTTTTAACGCCGTGCTGGACGGCGCGGCCTCTGTAATGGTAACAGGGGAGACCGCTGTGGGGGAGCATCCCGTTCAGGTAATCCGATTTCTGTCGCAGACCGTTCGGCAGGCAGAGGCGTTTCAATGAATTGAAAAATGGACGCGGCCCAGGACTGGACCGCGTCCATTTTTCAGCTGCAGCGGGTGATTGCGGTATCTTCGGAGAAGTTTGGAATGTTGTAAAGGACCAAAACCTCGGTGATTTCATTTTCAGATATATAGTTCAACACCGAACCCCGGAAGAAACGAAGATCAATCAGGTGGGTTTGCTGATAATCGTCTACACAGAACTGGGCAAAGCAATTGGCATAGGAATCCTTGAGGATCAGCAGCCGTCCTGTCCCTTCGCCCTCCACCACGGTGTCTGCTTGGTTGGAGTTGAGAAAAACCCCGTACTGTTCAGCGCTGTTCAGGTATTTCCGCTCATAGATACTGTCGGTAACATAGCTGCCGCGATTGTATGCCACAGCGTGAAACTCTTTGCGGTAATAAGCGTCGATGGTATCATAAGCCGAAAATGGGTCATTCGCTTTGGCGTAGCAGGTTCCTCGGAAGCGGTCAGAGAGTTCTTCCCTGATCCAGTCGGAGCGTGGCGCAGTCGTTTTGCCGCTGGACTCCCGCCATTTTGCCCAGGCATAGTACGCGCCAAGGCTGGTCCAGTGGTGATCGGTCCTGTAGAAGATATACGCATCCCGGTGCTTTTCCAGGGCATCCGTCACATCCACAACCTGCAGCCCATGCTCTTTTGCGAGCGTGATGACTGTCTGCTGATCCGCATAGGGCGCGAAGGCGGGCAGCTTGTCTTGCAGAATCTCCCCGGCGGTAGGAACCAACATAAGCTGCAGGGGAATGCCCTTCTCCTCCAGCGTATCCTGCAGCCGCTTTACTGCGTCAATATTTTGCGTCAGTTGCCGAAAGTCATAGTCCCGGTGAATCTCAATCAGATAATCGTCTTCTCCAAAGTATACGCCGCCGATCTCCCGTTTGCCGGAAAGCCGCTCTGCAAGGGTCTTTGCTGCAACCCAGCTATCCCGCAGCGGGAACTGGTCAGCCAGATAGTCCTCAATCTCAGCTTCAAATTTTCCGGAGGCAAGAGAAGACCAGGAAAGGGCCGGAAGCTGTTTCAAGCTGCGCTTTTCCTGCTGAGAATAGTATTGATCCGGCAACAGAAGCTGTGCGGCTGCTCCTGCCAAAACGAGAAAACAGAACAGCCCGGAAATGATAGCGTTTCGCATTCCGTTCTCCTAAAACCGAAAATACAAGAAGGGGTTGTAAGACCCGCTGATTAAATAGGCGATGGAGAGGCCCCAGAGGATAAGGATCCGAATCATGTCAGCAGAGAGCAGCACGCCATGGCCACAGGTTTCCCGGAGCTTGGCGTAAACCGTCTTCATCAGCGGGGTAGCGGCGACTGCACAGATTCCGAGCAGCGGCAGATAGGACAGAAGCAGATACATAGTCCGGCCGCTGCTGAAGCCTGCGCCGGCGCCAAACAGAACCTTCATAAATGAAAGAACCTGCCCCAAATCGTCAAAGGCGAAGAGAACCCAGCCAAGAAGCACCACCAGCATGGTGTAAATATGGCTCGCAAAAGAGGGAATCCTTTTCAGCCACTTCAACAGGAACAGTTTTTCGCAGACCAGCAGAACACCGTAGAATACGCCCCATAAGACAAAATTCCAGCTTGCGCCGTGCCAGAAGCCGGTCAACAGCCAGACGATGGCAATGTTGCGGAGCTGGAGGGGAAGGCCCCTTCGGTTTCCACCCAAAGGAATGTACACATAGTCCCGGAACCACGTACCCAGGCTCATATGCCAACGACGCCAGAATTCGGTTACGCTCCTGGAAACGTAGGGATAGTTAAAGTTCTCCAGGAAACGGAAACCGAACATCCTGCCGAGACCGATGGCCATATCGCTGTAACCGGAAAAGTCAAAATAGATCTGGAAAGCGAAGGCCAAAATGCCAAGCCAGGCCCCAAGGGTGGTGAGCTGCGCGGACTCAGTTTCCGAGATCGTGCTCCAAAGCAGGCCGATGTTGTTGGCAAGCAGAACCTTTTTCCCAAGGCCAGTCACAAAACGTTTCGCACCCTCCCCGAAGGAGTCAAAGCTGTGGTACCGATGATCCAGTTGATCTGCAATATCCTGGTAGCGGACAATCGGACCGGCAATGAGCTGGGGAAATAGAGAGACGTAGGCCCCGAAGGAAAGAATGCTGCGCTGCAGCTTTGCGTCTCCACGGTACACGTCAATGGTATAGCTCATGGTCTGGAAGGTGTAGAATGAGATGCCGATGGGCAGGGGAAGCTCCGGCAGAGGAATGGCGGTGCCGAAAACGCTGTTGACAGTGCCAATCAAAAAATCAGAATACTTGAAGACAAACAGCAGGCCGAGATTTCCGCAAATTGAAATAATCAGACCCAGCTTCTGCCTTGTCGTACCCCGGTGTTTTTCCACGAGCCGACCGCAGCAGTAGTCCAGAATCGTGGAGAAGATCATCAAAACTACATAAACGGGCTCGCCCCAGGCGTAGAAAATCAGACTGAACAGAAACAGCACTGCGTTCTTGCCCTGCCGCGGGACGACATAATAGACCAGCAGAACCGCAGGCAGAAACAGGAAAAGAAAAGTCAGACTGGAAAAAACCATTGGAGATCAGCTCTTGGAGACGGAGGCCAGGTTTTCCGGCAGCGTTCCGATCAATGCCTTAATCGCGCCGTCGATTTTCCGGTACTCCGCTGCGGCAAGCTCCGCTGCTTTCTCAGCATCATCCCCATCATAGGAGGCACCGGCCAGGATAAACATCACGGTTTCGCCTGTGCGATAGAGCCGCGCGCCCTCCACCTTTGCCACACCGAAAGGATACTGCCGAATATAATCGACGGTACGGCTATAGTTTTCGTTCAGAATTTTCACAGCCTCTTCCGCATAGTCATCCTTGCAGTTAAGAACAATCACGGTATCCATGTTCAGGGCAGTAACCAGGGCCTGCTTTCCTACATAGGAAGAGACCTTGGACATGTCGATATCCGCCATCATGGACATCATCATTTCTTCTTCCGGAATATCCACGGTGCAGAGGTATCCGTCTCCCAGGGCCTTGGCCACGGCGGCTTCCACCTCGGAAGGAGTTACTTCGACGATTTTTGGCTCGGTTGCGTGTTTGGTGTCAGTTTCCTTGGCAGGGTCTTTTGTATTCTCTGAGCAGGCAGCCAGCGAGAACAGCATCAGAGCTGCAAGAATGAATATAGCCATTTTTTTCGTTTTCATGAGAAATTACCTCGATTCTGCGAATTATTTGCGTTGGATCCGGACTTGTACGCCGAAATCAGAGCGGCAAAGAACTCCCATGTCGCTTCAAGCTTCCATTAGACGCAATTCCAGCCAAAATGTTCCGGCCGGAGGAAGAAAAATTACAGATAATTTATAGAATAGAATCGGATCCGCGTGGCAGGCAGCGGCCGATGTGCTATAATTTTCTAAAGCTGGTTTTCAGATTATGGCTGCCCATGGGAAAAGGACTTGCGAACCGCAAGTCCTTTTCTGTGTGAAGCGAGGGGATAAGCATCACAGATTCGCAAATCGCCGGGAGCCTGGGCCCTTGAGCCAGAAGTAAAGAGCGGTGTCCAGCACCAGGAACAGCAGCGCAAAGATGCCGAGCCAGGCCGTTGTCCCAAGCTCTCTGCCAAGCCAGAGGTAAAGTCCGGCAAAGGCCATACTCAATCCGATTCCGGAGAAGATCGAGAGGAAGATCGGCGCGCTTTGTTTGATGGGGGTGATCTCATTGGTCCAGTTCAAATTCGGAATCTTAAGACCCAGAAACAGGCCATAAAGCGCAAACATGATTGCGTTCAGAATTGATACAGCCAGCATCAAAAGCTTTTCCACAAGGCTTGCGGGGGCAAGCAGCACAATCACAACACTGCAAAAAAGAGTCGGAACAGCCGCGAGGCTCAAATGCAGGAACAGCTTCGCCCGGAGCACCTGCCAGGGCGTGACGGGAAGACACTGCACCTGCCAGATGGAACGGCCTTCCAGGGAAACGGAAGGGGTCGAAATATCCACCATGCCTCCCAGCATGCAGCAGACGGCGCAGAGCATTACGGGAACGATGCTGGCAAGACTGCCCGAAAGCATCGAAACTGAAAGTAGTTTATCTCCTTGTATCAGCAGATAAATGCCGAATCCAAGCAACAGCAGCAAAGCCATCCCGCAGTTCAGCATATAATTTGCACTGGTGGTGAAGCGATACCACTCCTTCCGGAACAGAGCGGCGGAAGCAGAGCCCTGGCGGACAGCTTTTTCACGGTATACTGCTCGTTTTGGAGTCGGTGTAGCAGTGGAAATATTCAGGAAGGTTTTTTTCAGGATCAGCCAGATCAGAGACAGCAGCAGAGCTACGCCGACGGCCCAGCACAGCATGCCCAGCCAGTCGCCCTCACCGATCCGACCGAAGAGATAGATCGGGTAGGCGGAGTTCCGAATGGATTCTCCCACACGGATCATGATGGTCAGCAGATTCTGAACCTCTTTCATCACTTTGAAGTAGACAAAGTAGTACAAACCGACGAAGACCAGGGCAATCAAAACGGTAAGGAAACTGCGGTTTTTCAGCCGTTGGCTGAGCTTCGCTACCACCCAGCCCAGCAGGCAGGAAAGTCCCAGTACGATCAAAGAGACCAGGAGAATTATTACCAGTCCGCCGATCAGGTTAGAGACGGTAACACCGCCGGTGATCCAAAATACTGCCACAGCGGGGATAATAATCATGCCGGAATAGAGCAGACCCATAAAGTAGACGCCGCAAAGCCGGGAGAGAATCACGTCCCGGATGGGGATTGGCATGGACAGGAGCAGATCGTTGTCTTTGGCCAGATAGAGGCTGAAGCAGGTGCTGAAAATGCTGCCGAAGGTGCCGAACACAACGGCTGCGCCGCCGGTAAGGACAAAATACATCCAGCCCATTTCGATTGTCAGTAAATCCTCACAGATAGACAGACAGAGTGCAGCGAAAGCGCCGGCGAGATAAAGCGCCGCGAGCGCCAGCAGTATGATTGTTCCGATTCCGGAGCGAGCAGCTTTGCCTTTTTCCCCGGAGCTGCTCGCCCGCCTCCTGCGGAAGGTACGAATCAGCATTTCCGAGACCTGTTTTTTGATGAGTACTTTCAGCATGTCTCATCCTCCAACTCCAGGAAGACCTCCTCCAGAGAATCGTCTCCCTTGACTTCTTCCATGGTGCCTGAGCGAATCAGCCGTCCCTGTTTGATGATGGCGACCCGATCGCAAAGCTTTTCCGCAACCTCCAGAACGTGGGTGGAGAAGAAAATGGCGCCGCCGCTGTTACAGTGCTCCCGCATCATTTGCTTGAGCAGATGGGATGCCTTCGGGTCCAGCCCCACGAAGGGCTCGTCCATCAGAATCAGCCGGGGCGTGTGGATCCAGGCGGAGATGATGGCAAGCTTTTGCTTCATGCCGTGGGAGTAGGCGGAGATGGGCTGGGCCAGATCGGAGGTCAACTCCAGCCGATCCGCCAGCTCCCGGATGCGTCTGCTCCGATCCTCGGGGCTGACGCCGAAAACATCGGCAATGAAGTTCAGATATTTGATGCCGGTCATGTAATCGTAGAGATCCGGGTTGTCGGGAATGTAAGCGATTTTTGCCTTGCAGCCGAGGGGATCGGCCTGCAGGTCCAGGCCGTCAATGGTAATTGTGCCGGAATCATACTGCATAATACCGACAGCAGCCTTCAGCGTGGTGGTTTTTCCCGCGCCGTTGTGACCGATGAAGCCGTAAATTTCCCCCGGAGCAATGCGCAGACTCAGATCATCCACTGCGACCTTGTCTCCGTACCGTTTTGTGAGATGAGAGATATTGAGCATGTTGTTGCCTCCTGTTCTTGATTCGCGATTGCAGATGCATAATAGGTCTTATTCCGAACATTATAGTTTATTCAAATTAATTTTGCAAGAATTATTTACGCGTCCAACATTTCCTTGCTTTTGTTCCTCGCCTTTGCTATAATTATTCCGGAAAATGGAGCGAAAATGCGGGGAGCGTACGGTATGGACAAGCTTTCGGCTGCGCGGGCGGTAATCGACCGGATCGATGCGGAAATGGCTCGGCTTTTTGAACATAGAATGACTGCAGCGGCGGAGATCGCCGCCTGGAAGCAGGCGAACGGCCGTCCTGTGCGGGACTCTGCCCGGGAGCGGGAGGTTCTGGACCGGAACAGCGCCCGAATCTCGGATCCCGTCCTGCGCACCCATTACACGGCGTTTCTGGAAGGGCTGATGGCAGAATCCCGCCTTTATCAGCAGTCGCTTCTGCACCCGGAGCTCCTGTGGGTCCGTGCCGCCTCCGGCGCTTATCCCATTTATCTTTGCTCCGGCGCTCTGCGGGAGGCCGGCGACGTTCTGGAGCTGGACCGTACCGTATTCATCGTCACGGACAAAGGGGTTCCGGCTTCCTACGCGGATGCACTGGCCGCCCAGTGCCGCCGGGCGGTGGTCCATACCGTTCCCCAGGGGGAGGGCAGCAAGGCTCCCGCCGTGCTGGAGACCCTGCTGGAGGCAATGCTCCGGGCCGGAATGACTCGCTCCGACTGTGTGGCCGCCGTGGGCGGCGGCGTGGTGGGAGATTTGGCGGGGCTTGCAGCCTCCCTCTATATGCGTGGCATCGATTTTTACAATGTCCCAACGACTTTGCTGTCTATGGTGGATTCCTCTGTAGGCGGTAAGACGGCCGTGAATTTGGGCGGCGTTAAAAACGCCGTCGGGACCTTCTGGCAGCCCAAGGCCGTCCTGATCGACCCCGATGTATTGAAAACGCTGTCTGCCCGACACGTATCCAACGGCCTTGCCGAAGCGCTCAAGATGGCCGTGACCCACGATCCGGCCCTGTTCGCCCGTTTCGAGAACTCTGCGGGCTACGGTCCCGTGGAGGACCTGATTGCCGCCTGCCTGCGGATGAAACGCGCCGTGGTGGAGGCGGACGAGCGGGAGCGGGGACTGCGCCGTGTGCTGAACTTCGGCCACACTCTGGGCCATGGCCTGGAGGCTGCGGCGGAGGGCCGACTTCTCCATGGAGAATGCGTCGCCCTTGGCATGCTTCCCATGTGCACCCCGGGGGTCCGCGCACGTATTATTCCCGTGCTGGAGCGCTATGGATTGCCTGTCAGGGCGAACTTCGACGTGGACACGGCGATGCGGGCGATTTCGCACGACAAAAAATCCTCGGACGGTCTCATAGAGATTGTCACGGTTCCGGAACTTGGCCGATTTGCGTTTCAACGTGTCACGCTTTCGGAATTGCGTGAAAGGCTTTTGATGTGTATAGAGGAGCAGAGATGAACAATACCTTTGGAACCCATATCACCGTAACACTTTTTGGTGAAAGCCACGGGCCGGAGCTCGGCTGCGTGGTGGACGGGCTGCGGCCCGGTCTGCGGGTGGACGAGGACGAGATCGCCCGCAGGCTTGCTCAGCGACGGCCTGCCGGACCGCTTTCCACCGCACGGGTGGAGCCGGATCCCTTCCGTGTCGTCAGCGGCGTCTGGAAGGGACGCACCACGGGGACACCCTTGTGCATCCTGATACCCAATCTGGAATCAAAGAGCGAAGATTATGTAAACTTATCAAACGTGCCCCGACCCGGTCATGCGGATTACACGGGCTTTGTCAAATACCGGGGCTTTGCCGATCCCCGGGGCGGCGGGCACTTTTCCGGGCGGCTGACCGCAGCGCTGGTGGCTGCTGGAGCCATCTTTCTGACGGCCCTGCGGGGGCGGGGCGTCACGCTGGGGACCCATATCGCCCGCTGCGCCGGAGTCGCAGATCGGCCCTTTGAAACGCTTCCTGACGATTTAAAGGCCTTGGAGTGTGCGGCTTTTCCTGTGCTGGATCCTAGAAGGGGAGAGGCGATGCAGGCCTCGATCCTGGAAGCCGCCCAGGCGGGGGACAGCGTGGGCGGCGTTTTGGAAACCGCTGTCACCGGACTTCCCGCGGGCCTGGGCGCTCCCTGGTTTGATACTGTGGAGGGCCTGCTGTCTCACGCCCTGTTCTCCATCCCAGCCGTAAAAGGGGTGGAGTTCGGCGACGGCTTCGCCTTGGCGGAGCGGCGGGGCTCCCAGGCCAACGATCCCTTCCGCATGGAGGCGGGAGGGGTCGTCACGGAGACAAACCACAACGGCGGCGTCAACGGCGGCATCACCAACGGCATGCCGCTGATCTTCCGCACCGTCATCAAACCGACTCCTTCTATCGCAATTGCGCAACGGACGGTGGATCTTTCCACGAACACAAACACAGAAATCACCGTCCGGGGACGTCACGACCCCTGCATCGTTCCCCGGGCCCGGGCGATACAGGACGCGGTGACCGCTTTCGTCCTCCTGGATCTGCTGGAGGCGTCGTATTGACAATACTGCGAATTATAACCCAGGGACAAGCATCGTTTGTCCGTGGGAGAGGTCTGATCTATGGGCGCTTATTATCTGATCGGGGAACACCTGTCCCACAGCTTTTCCCCGGAAATCCATCGGAGCTTTGGACGCTATGACTACGCGCTCCAAGAGCTCGTTCCCGATGAATTGGGAGAATTTCTGAAAACAAAACACTTTTCCGGCCTGAACGTCACCATTCCGTATAAGCAGACGGTGATCCCCTATCTGGATCGGCTGGATCCGCAGGCCGCCGCCATCGGCGCGGTGAATACCATTGTCAACCGGGACGGCGTGCTCTGGGGGTATAATACTGATTTCGGCGGCATGCTGGCCTCCCTCAACGCCTTGGGCTGCGGGAGCCTTGCGGGCAAGACCGTCCTGATCCTGGGCACCGGCGGTACTTCCAAGACCGCCTTGGCAGTTTGCGAGGCGCTGGGGGTAGGGAAAACCGTGCTTGTCAGCCGCAGTGGGAAAGTCAACGCTTTGAGCTGCGACGAAGCACTGCGGCAGTGCCCGGATGCCGCGTGGATCATTAACTGTACCCCTGTCGGTATGTACCCGGATTTGGATGGTCGGCCGGTCAAGCTTGCCGCTGTCAATTCCGGTCATTCTGAGCAAAGCGAAGAATCCGCCCCATTCCCGCAGCTGCAAGCTGTCTTTGACTGTGTATATAACCCCCTGCGGACTCGGCTTATTTTGGAGGCCATGGCGCGGGGAATCACAGCGGCGGGCGGTCTATACATGTTGGTGAAGCAGGCTGCGCTTGCCTGCGAATTGTTTACCGGGCGTCCGGTGAAGGAGTTCGACGTGGAGCAAGTCTGCAAAAAACTGCGGATTGCCCGGGAGAATCTGGTGCTGGTCGGTATGCCCGGCTCCGGAAAGACTTCGGTTGGCCGCCTTCTTGCCGAGAAAACCGGTCGAAGTTTTGTGGACCTGGACGATGAAATCGTCAGGAGGGCAGGGAAGTCCATACCTGCCGTCTTTTCCCAGAATGGAGAGAGCGCTTTCCGGGATATGGAGACAGCTGTTGTTCGGGCTGTTTCAGCCGAGGGCGGAAAGATCATCGCCACCGGCGGCGGGACAATTCTACGGGAAGAGAATGTTTGCAGTCTGAAACAAAACGGACGCCTTATTTTTCTGAACCGTCCTTTGGAGGGGTTGGTTCCCACTGAAAATCGCCCCTTAGGCGATACGCCGGAAAAGCTTCATGCGCTTTATGCGGAGCGGTATTCCCGCTATGTTTCAGCCGCGGATTTTGAGATACCAAATCAGGGCAGTATCGAGGACGCGGTCTGCTCGATCCGTACCTTGCTTTCGCTGTAGCGCGAACTATCTATTCGTAATATCGCTGCAAGTATCTGACTCGTAATTTGATCCTTGAGAGGAATTTTTGCGATGAAACTGTTGATTTTGAACGGACCTAGTCTCAACATGCTGGGAGTCCGGGAACCGGAAATTTACGGGAACAATACATATTTTGATTTATGTAAACTAATTGAAGCCCATGCAGCGGAAATTGGAGCGGAAGTTGAAATTCGGCAGACCAACCACGAAGGTGTTCTGGTGGACTGGATTCAGGAGGCCAGAGGCTGTTTTGACGGAATCATTCTGAATCCCGCAGCTTATACCCACACCTCCGTTGCCCTGCTGGACGCGTTGTTGGCTGTACAGATCCCCACAGTGGAGGTTCATATCTCCGATCCCATGCGGCGGGAAGCTTTCCGTCGGATCAGTTACGTCCGGGAGGCCTGTATAGAAACCATTGCGGGAAAGGGCCTGAACGGTTATCTGGAAGCGATTGATTTTCTGTGTGGACAGGAGAAGATCCAATGAAATTATCAATCAAGCAATCTCAGGCCTCCGGCTCTGTGGTTGTTCCCCCATCCAAGAGTATGGCGCACCGGCAGCTGATCGCTGCGGCCCTGGGCAGTGAGCCCCGCTTGGTAGAAAACCTGGAATGGTCCGATGATATTCTTGCAACCTTGGATTGTCTGCGTGCATTGGGGGCCAGTGTAGAACGCTCCGAAGGCGCGGTCTCAGTAGGAGGAGGACTGTATCCCTGCTCCGTTTCCAGGGGGAGCGTTGTCATCGGCGGCTTGAATCCCTTTGTCCAGGGGGAACCCGTCACCCTGCCCTGCAGAGAATCCGGCAGCACGCTTCGCTTTTTCCTTCCTCTTGCCTTGCTTTCCGGCCGGGAGGTTACTTTTACCGGCACGCCTCGGCTGTTGGAGCGGCCCTTGGAGCCCTATGAGCGCATCTGCGCCCGGCAGCGGCTTTTTTATGACCGGCAGGCAGACAGTCTGACGGTTAAAGGTCCGCTGCGCCCGGATGATTTTGAGATCCCTGGGGATCTCAGCAGTCAGTTTGTCACCGGCATGTTTTACGCACTTCCGTTTTTGGGAGAACCCAGCCGGGTTTCTGTCCTGCCGCCTGTGGAGAGTCGGCCTTATATAGACATGACCCTTGCCGTTTTGCGAAACTACGGCATTCGTATTGTCGGCGTGGGAAATGATCGTTATCATATCCCCGCCAAGCAAAAATATCGCCCCCATCCTGTCCGGGTGGAAGGCGATTGGTCCAGTGCGGCCTATTTGCAAGCGCTGAACTTTCTGGGCGGCCATATCCACATTCAGGGCCTGGACAGACTGAGCACCCAAGGCGACAAGGTTTTTTCCGCTTATCTGCGAACCATGCAGGGCAAAAAGCCTGTCTTGAACGTCGCCGACACGCCGGATCTGGCGCCGATTCTGATGGCTGTTGCGGCTGCAGGGCGCGGCGCTGTTCTGGAGGGGACCGCTCGCCTGCAATACAAGGAATCTGACCGAGGTACTGCCATGGCCAGGGAACTGCAAAAGTTTGGAATTCAGGCGTTTGTAGATGAAAACCGAATTTGGGTTGAGGACGGAACCCTTCAAACGCCGTCCGAAGTGTTGGATAGTCACGGCGACCACCGGATTGCAATGGCATTGACGGTTCTTTTGACCCTGGTGGGCGGCGAACTCAATGGGGCGGAGGCTGTGGCAAAGAGCTGGCCCGGCTTCTTTGAGGCTTTGCAAGGATTGGGGATTCTGATCTCAAAGGCGGAGGAAAACGAAGTTGAAGATGGATCTGGAATTTGAACGAAAGCTGACGATTCCCATGGAGACCAAGCAGCTTTTCCCGGTGACAGCGGAGCTTGCGGAAATCGTTGACGCCAGAGCCCGGATTCTGCGGGATATTTTTGAGGGGCGCGACCAGCGCTGCCTGTTGATCATTGGCCCCTGCTCCGCGGACAACGCGGAGAGCGTCATCGCTTACCTGGCCCGGCTTCGGGATGTGCAGGAGCGGGTGCTGGAGCGAATCTTCATTGTCCCCCGGGTTTTTTCCAACAAACCCCGTACCAATGGCGAGGGCTACATGGGCTTGGTTCATCAGCCTGACGCGGCGGGCAGACCAGATCCCTTCAAGGGGATCATCGCGGTTCGCTCGCTCCACCTGCGGGCCCTGCGGGAGACGGAATTTACCTGTGCCGATGAGCTGCTTTACCCGGAAACCCACCGCTATCTGGACGACCTGCTGGCTTATGTTACGGTGGGCGCCCGTTCTGTGGAGGATCAGCAGCATCGCTTGACGGCATCGGGGCTTGGCATCCCTGTGGGGATGAAGAATCCTACCCATGGTGATTTGGACGTAATGTTGAACGCAATTCACGCCGCTCAAACCGGTCACAGTTTTATTTACCGCGGCTGGGCGGTCCACTCCCGGGGCAATCCCTTGGCCCACGCAGTTCTGCGGGGACGAACGGAAGCAGGAAAAAGCGTTCCCAATTACAGCTACGACGATCTGCGGCGCCTTGCGGACCGCTACCTGGCTTCCGGAGCCCAAAATCCCTCCATTCTGATTGACGCCAGCCATGCAAACTCCGGAAAGGATCCCTTCCGGCAGCCGGAGGTCGTGCGCGACGTGATTCAAAGCCGTCGCCGGGACCCGGAGCTGGCCCGTCTGGTCAAGGGCTTTTTGGTAGAAAGCTACATCGAAGATGGCAGTCAGCAGCCCGGCGGCGGCGTTTTCGGCCAGTCAATCACCGATCCCTGCCTTGGCTGGGAAAAGACGGAGCGCCTGATCCTTGAAATTGCAGAAAACGTTTGTATATAGCTTCGGCTTTCTGCCCGCCCATATCCACAAGAGTGTGGGGCCTTGCCCGGAAGCGCAAGGCATGGAATCCAAACCCTATACTGACAGTATAATAAATTTTTTTATTTTCGTATTAGTAGTGTCTTCCATTATTGTGGAAAACATAATATAATGCGGAAAAGGCGTTGGATACTTTAATACTATTCTTACAAGGAGGACACAAATGAAAGCACCGTTTTCCCCTTATCTCAACCGAATCACCCCGGCGCTTCGTGCGCTGCTGGAGGATCTCGGGCGGGATTACGAGTACGTCAGCCTGTTGTCGACGGATTCTGTCGGCTTCTCGACGTCCATCTCCCAGCGCAGCAAAAACGTTTCCGGCAAGAACATGACAACGGAGCGAGGAACTGTTGTTCGAGTTTACAAGGGCGGGCAATACAGCGAATGCGCTTTCAACCAGCTCGATACTGCCCGGGTAGGAGAAAAGGCCCGCAAGATCCGCTGTGAACTGGAAAAGCAGTTTGCTATGCTCGATCGGGCCGGAATGTCGGCTTACGAGACGGGGATGCTTGCGGACGAACCACTGGAGTTGTTTGTCGAAAAAGAAACCGAGCAGCTTCCGGAGAAGACCGACCTGAGCACTCTGGTCGAGAAGCTCACAGCGCTTTCCGGCGAAGGTGTCAAAACCATTCCCGGGGCTTTGGACTGCATCACTAGTGCCAGCAGCACCCATATCTCCAAGCTCTTCCTGACGAAGAATCGCTTTCTCCGCCAGAGCTACGTCTATACCGAGGCCAGCATCGCAGCCTACGCGCCCAATGAACAGGGCGAAATGAAGATCGTGCACCGGGGTGTGTCCGGCTGCTGCGGCCCGGAGATCCTGGAAGGCCTGAAGGAAAAGCTTTCGGAGCTTCCTGAGACGATGCAGGACGTGCTTGGCGCCGAAAAGATTGTTCCGGGTGAGTATGAGATCATCGCCGATCCTACTGTCACAGGCCTGATTGCGCATGAGGCCTTCGGCCATGGCGTGGAGATGGATATGTTTGTCAAGGGCCGGGCCCTTGGCGCGGAATACATTGACAAGCGGGTGGGCAGCGACAAGGTTACCATGCATGAGGGCGCGCTGTGTGCCGAAAGTGTTACCGCTTACGTCTTCGACGATGAAGGCACCCTGGCGGGTGACGTGATCGAGATCGACCACGGCATCCTCAAAACCGGTATCTGCGACGCTCTGGCCGCCCTGCGCCTGGGCACAAAGCCTACCGGCAACGGCAAGCGCGAGAACTACGCCCACAAGGCTTACACCCGCATGACCAACACCCTGTTTGACTCCGGCAATGACGAGCTGGAGGACATGATTGCCTCCATTTCCTACGGCTATCTGCTGCGGGGCATGCAGAGCGGCATGGAGGACCCGAAGCATTGGGGTATCCAGTGCATCATCGATCGGGGCTACGAGATCCGCGACGGCAAACTCACCGGCAAGGTGGTCTCTCCCATTGTTATGACCGGCTACGTCCCGGATCTGCTGGGTTCCATCTCTATGGCCAGCCCTGACCGTCGGGTGGAGGGCAACGGAGCCTGCGGCAAGGGACACAAGGAATGGGTCAAGGTCGCTGACGGCGGCCCCTATCTCAAGATGAAAGCGAGGCTTGGATAATGCTGGATATTATCAAGAAAAAGCTGGCGGCCCTGGGCTGCGACGCTTGGAAGCTGACGGAAACCGTCAATCGCGGCTGGGAATTCTACGTCATTCGGGACAGACTGGATCAGAATCGCGCCACGGAAGTGAAGACCATCAGTGTGGATGTGTTCAAATCGATTGAAAACGGGAAGTTCCTCGGCAGTGCCTCCGGCGAGATTCCGCCCACAGCTTCTGAGGAGGAGATTGATGAGCGCCTGGCTGCGCTGCTCTATCAGGCCGGACTGGTCAAGAACCCGTATTATACGCTTCAGGACAAGCAGGTGGATGTGCCGGAAAAGCGGGAGCCAGTAGATGTGGAGCAGATTGCGGAGAATTTTTTCCGGGCCATCCGCTCGGTGGAGCAGACGAAAACGGAGGACATCAACTCCTACGAAATCTTTGTCAGCGAGATCACACGGCACACCCTGAACTCCAACGGTGTGGAATACACCTGCACCTATCCCAAGTCCACCGTTGAAATGGTGGTCAACGCCCGCAAAGACGGACATGAGATTGAGCTCTACCGTATCTACACCTCCGGCACCTGCGACGCGGAAAAGCTGAGAAGCGACGTGGCTGACGTGCTCCGCTTTGGCCGGGATCGCCTGACCGCCGTCCCGACGCCCAAGCTTGGGACCGGAGCCGTAGTCTTCTCCACCGGCGACGCGGTAGAGATTTACAATTATTTCGTTTTCCGTATGAACGCCACGATGAAGTACCGCAGATTCTCTGATTGGGAGATCGGTAAGCCGGTGGTGGAGAACGCCCAAGGCGACATTATCAGCGTGGAAGCCGTTTCCTCCCTGCCCAATTCCTCCAGAGATTACCCCGTGGACGAGGAGGGCGCCGTCATCCGGGACCGTTGGCTCATTCGGGACGGCGTGGCTGAAAACTTCTTTGGCTCCCGCCAGTACAGCCAGTATTTGGGCCTTCAGGACAGCTCCAACGTCTACAACGTCCGTTTTTCAGGCGGCAAGGAGAGCGCCGAGCAGATCCGCCGCGGCGACTATCTGGAGGTTGTAGAATTCTCAGACTTCCATGTGGATCCTATGGGCGGCGACATTGCGGGCGAGATCCGTGTGGGCTATTGGCACCATGACGGAAAGATCACCGTGGTCACCGGCGGCTCCGTATCCGGCAATATGCTGGAGGCAGCCCGCACTATGACCTTCTCCAGCGAGACCCGGCAATTCGATACTCACGTGATCCCCGCCGTCACAAGGCTGGAGGGCCTGCGAATTACCGGCGTGGCAGACGTGGAGTAATACTGAATTCCCATAAGCTGAAAAATTCCCCTTCCGGCAAACCGGAAGGGGAATTTTACCATCTGAAACAGTGTCTTAGAAGGGCATTTCGCCGTCGTCCTCGTCAAACTCAAACTCCAGCAGCTCGCCGCACTTGGAGCAGGGCTTGGAGCCTTCTAAGAGGTCTTTTTCGCTAAACTGATGAACTTCGCCGCACTTGGGACAGGTAACCTCATAGACGGGATCCTCGTCATAGTCGAAGTCGTCGTCGCCGAGATCGTACTCGCCGTCGTCATAGTCCATGTAGTCATCGTCGTCATAATCGTCGTCATCTTCATCCATCAGGAATTCGTCGATGGCGTCCAGATTTTCTTCGATTTCATCCAGTTCGTCGGAGACGGCAATGGCGTTATCCTCCAGGTCGTCAATGGAGACAGCCATATCCTGGAGCAGGTCCACCACGGCCTTCAGCAGGCGGTTTTCGTCCTTTTCAGTGTCGAGCTTGATGCCATCCATCAGGCCCTTCAAGTATGCTGCTTTTTCTGCAAGTGTCATGGTGCATTGCTCCTTTCATTGTGAGAACGTCAGGTAGTTCAATCCTCAGCTGTCGATTGCGGCTTAGCCCTTGGCGCGGCCCATGTATTCACCGGTGCGGGTGTCGATCTGGATCACGTCGCCTTCGTTGATAAACAGGGGAATCTTGACCTCAGCGCCGGTTTCCAGGGTGCCGGGCTTCAGCGTGTTAGTGGCGGTGTTGCCGGCGAGGCCAGGCTCGGTGTGTGTGACTTCCAGGAACACGAAGTTGGGGCACTCCACGCCGAAGACGTTGCCCTTGTAGGACAGAAGCGTGCACTCTTCGTTTTCCTTTACGAACTTGAAGGCGTCGGGCAGGACGTCCTTGCCCAGGGGGACCATGTCGAAGGTCTCGTTGTCCATGAAGTAGTACAGATCGCCGTCGTTATAGGAGTAGGCCATTTTCTTGCGCTCTACGAAAGCTTCCTCGAACTTGGCGGTGGGGTTGAAGGAGGTCTCGGTCACGCCGCCGGTGATGATGTTTCTCATCTTGGTGCGGACAAAGGCCGCACCCTTGCCGGGCTTGACGTGCTGGAACTCCACGACCTGATAGATCTTGCCGTCCATCTCAAAGGTCTTGCCGTTTCTGAAATCACCAGCGGTAATGGTTGCCATATATGTTTCCTCCAAAACTATAGATTATTCGGAATTTTACCGGCCTATTATATACGATACGCCGATTTTTTGCAAGAGTTTTTTTCTATCACCGGGAAAAACTCTGCGAGAAACGCTGTTTTTTTGCCCGATGCCTGCCAACCATGCAGCAAATGCCACCGACGATCAAAACCAGTGAACCAAGGCCCAAACCGTAGAAGCCTACGGACAGGAATCTGGTAAAGCTATATTCGCCATACTTGACAAGCTCATACACCCACAGGCCGAGACCGGCGATTCCGGTGAGAACCTGGGCAAAGCCAATACCGGAAAGAGCAAAGCCGATTCCAAGGGCGGCGAAACCGAGGAAGAAATAGGTGTCCGAAAAGTCATCGATCAAGATGTCCGGCTGCAGATCAATCATGTTCTGGCTTTCTCCATAGGCGGAAAGATAGGGAAGAAACACACTGCCAAGCAAAATCAGCGCACCGATCAGGCCAATGAGGCGCAGGCCAAAGGAGAGGCCCCTGCGCGCACCGGGCTGCTGGTACATGGGCTGCTGATACCGCTGGTACTGCTGCTGGTACTGTTGCTGGTATTGCGGCTGCTGGTACTGCGGCTGGTGCTGCTGCTGCGGGGCGGCCCGCTCGGCAGGAGCGCCCAGAGAGTATCCGCAACTTCCGCAGAATTTTGAGCTGTCGCGTAGTTGGGTCCCGCATTTCGGACAAAACATTTCCCGCACCTCTTTCTATATTTTGTTGTGTAAATCGGCTCGCTTCTTATGCTTCGATGATAATCAGCTGCTTGGGAGAATGAGCCAGGTTTTCCACGCCGTCTTCCTTAATAATGACGCAGTCCTCAATCCGGACGCCGAACTTGTCGGGGATATAGATGCCGGGCTCCGCGGAGCTGACACAGCCCGCGGGCATGGGCTTGTCATTGGAGGGATTGCAGTTGGGGGACTCGTGGACCAGCAGGCCCAGGCAGTGGCCGTATCCATGGCCGAAACAATCGCCGTAACCGGCGTCGGCAATGACCTTCCGGGCAGCCCCGTCGATAGCCTGACCCGTGATGCCGGCTTTGGTGATGGCGATACCGGCCAACTGTGCCTTCAGAACGGTCTCATAGACAAGCTTCATTTCGTCGGTGGCGTAACCCAGAGCTACGGTCCGGGTCATGTCGGAGCAGTAGTCCTTGTAGACTACGCCGAAGTCCATGGTGATGAAGTCGCCCTTTTGCAGCTTCCGCTCGCCGGGGACGCCGTGGGGCATGGAGGTGTTGGGGCCGGAGACGACGATGGGAGCGAAGGACAATCCTTCGGCGCCGTTTTTGTACAGGCAGTAAATCAGCTCCGCGCAGAGCTCTTTTTCAGTCATACCCACCTTGATCCGCTTGCAGACCTCGGTAAAAGCCTTGTCGGTGATGGATTGTGCCTCCCGCATCCGCTGGAGCTCATATTCCTCCTTTACCACCCGGAATGCGTTGATGTCCTGTTGGCAGGGGATCAGTTTGGCGTTCAGCTTTTCCTCGTAGGTGCGGAACTCTGCGACCGTCAGGAAATCTTCCTCGAAGCCAAGCGTGAAAACTTCAAACTCCTCGATGGCCTGGTTGATCTGCTTGATGTAGCCGTTGTCCTTGGCAACCATGCGGACGTCAAAGCCCTTGAGGTTCTTTTCCGCGGTCTCGATGTACCGGGAGTCGGTGTAGTACCGGCAGCCCTTTTTGGTGACGATGGCAACGCCCTCGTCTACGTTGAATTCGGCGCAGTACTTACGGGAGATGGGGCTGGTGAGAAGCAGACCGTCATAGCTGCCCTTGTCCAGCAGAGAAAGATACTTTTCCAGGTTTGTCATGGCTTTGTTACTCTCCTTTTTCTTGCAAGATAGATAAACGGCTGCTCCGCTCCGTGGCGAAGCTTCAGCCAAATGTTGTGCAGGTGAATGGGCTTGACCAGAATGGAGGTGGCGCCGGCGCAGTTGGCGCCCAGCACGTCCGTGAAGATCTGGTCGCCTGCCAGGGCGGCCTGCCCGGGCTTTGCGTTGAACTGGGCAAGGCATCGATTGATTCCCAGTCCGGTGGGCTTTTTGGAATGGGTGATACAGGCGATGTCATGCTCTCGGCAGAATCCGGCAGCCTTGTCCTTTTTGCTGTTGGAGACCACGCAAAGCCGGATACCGTCCTGCTTCATTCTGCCGATCCAGGACAGCAGCTCCTCGGTAGGAATCCGGGATGTGTAGGGAAGCATGGTGTTGTCAAAGTCCAGCATTAGCAGGTCGATTCCCATTTGACGCAGGAATTCCGGCGTCACGTCCGTCAGCTTTTGAAAAATCAGCTTTGGCAGCAGGGAAAAGGGCATAAATGAAGCACCGCCTTCATAGAGTGTCAGGGAACAAAATCAATCCTCTTGTTATTATAACACTAAATATGGGTATTGTCCATGGAAACTTTCGTATATTTTGCGGAAAATCAAAAAATACCGGAGTCAGGGATGAACCTTTCGGCGTGGTACGGGTTTACGGCGGAGGGTTTGTGGCGGAACAAGCCGCTCCCGCCGAAGGAAACAGGGATTTTGATTGACGACCGTTTTCTTCCAAATCGATTCGGAATACTTGCGGCGCTTCGGGCTTTGGAAGCGTGGAACGGAATTGTTATCCTGGACTTTGAGAGACCGCATGAGGGCTTGCTGTCAAATTTTGCCAAGAGTCTTTCCGGGAAACGCCTGGTGCTGCCCCCTGCCTACGCCGATTTGACTTGTGACGCAGTTTTAGTCGGTCCCTGGCGGGCAGAGTGTGATTTTCCCGGCTGGCTGTCTTCCCAGCGGGAAAGGTTTGGTCACGTGGTTTTGGACGCTGCGCCGCTGCGGGTACAATGTCGTCCCGGAGGATGCAGAATCCCGTGGACGAAGCCGCTTCCGGAACGGGGTTATCCATGTCCGTGTCTGGGCTGTTTGCACCTTCGACTACCGGATGGTTCCATCCTGTTCTGGGACACAGAGCAGACCTTTCTTGCCCGTTTGAATAAAGCGGGGAATCCCCTTATCCTGTTCCTTTCCGATTTGGACGCCCTCCCTGACGTTTCAACACTCTCATAACGCGGCAAAAACGTGCGCCGCTGTTGCGTACCATTAGTCATTGTGAGGTGGTGCGTCTACGGCTGTGACAATCAATCTCTTTTGTCTTTGAGTTTTTTGAATAATCTGAAAAATAACAGTTGACAAAGGCACAAAATCGTTATATAATACGCGAGCATGAACGCCAGACCGCGTTCCTGCCGAAGCGGGGGAGACCGCCGCGGACAAGAGAATATGGAGTGGTATCGAAGCGGTCATAACGAGCACGACTGGAAATCGTGTGTACGTCAAAAGCGTACCGAGGGTTCGAATCCCTCCCACTCCGCCAAAGCAAAAATCCTGTCACGCAAGTGGTAGGATTTTTGCTTTGTTTTTTCATTCGCAAAAAATACAAATCTGAAAATGGCTATAACGAATTCTCCGTTATCCGCATTAACAGACAAAGAGAGGTTGCCGACTGCGAAAAAGCACGCGTCTTCCTCTCTGCGGCGCACATATCTACACCGTGAAAACAAGTCGTAAGTATCAAAATTAATGTATTCTGTTTTTATGAATGAAGGATCGAAACATGAAAAAGACGTCAAAGAAAAGCACTGTGACAATTTCCGTAGCGGCCTTTGTGATTCTGCTGCTCGGCATCGGCCTGCTTGTATGGGTTCTGCCCGCACGAAACGCGGAGAATGAAGAATCCGCTGCCACAACACCTGAAAGCACGGTACATGAGATTGCGCTCTCCGCTCCTGCCACGCAGGAGGAAAACGCGGAAAGCACGAACGCAGACACGTCGGAGCAGACGACCACTTCCGAACAGGAGCCCATCGACGAGGAAAAAAGCCGGAAGAAGAGCTTGCCGCAGCCTATCAGGCAGCGGAGGAGCTTTTGTCCGCAGGGAACCGGGAGGCAGCCTATAAAGCGTTTATGGCGCTGGAGGATTATCGGGACAGCAAGCAGCGCGCAGACACCATCTATGAGAGTGTGACGGGGCGCGATGTGCTGGCAAATGCGAGCATCGGCGATATAGTCGTCTTCGGCACTTACGAACAGGACGGCAACAGAACAAACGGGTCTGAATGGATCGAATGGCTGGTGCTTGACAAGGAGGAAGACAGAATCCTCGTCATCAGTAAATACGGTTTGAGCAGTCAGGCGTATAACGCGAGCGCGAATCCTATCTCCGTCACCTGGGAGCACTGTACTGCGAGAGATTTCCTGAACCGGCGCTTTCTGCAGGATGCATTTAGTGAGGAGGAGCAGGCCAGGATCCTGACGGTTACGGTCTGCGCGGAGCAAAATCCCGTTTTCGACACGGATTCGGGAGACGATACCCAGGACAAGGTGTTTTTGCTGAGCATTGGGGAAGCAGACAGGTATTTCAGCTCCGACGAGGCGAGGAGATGTGTTCCCACGCCGAACACCGTGGCACAGGGCGTCTGCGTCAGCATCACGTATGAATCGGACGGCCGCGCCACCTGTTGGTGGTGGCTGCGGAAGCCGGGGCGCCGGAACAACCTGGCCGCCTGCATAGACGAAGATGGTACTATCCACCCCAGTGGCTATGAAAACAACGTCGACAACGTTGCAGTACGCCCTGCTATGTGGATCGAAATCGGCTGAACGCAGGACGATCTGAACGACACAAGGCAAAAATCCTGCCGACGACAGTCGGCGGGATTTTTTCAATGCAAATTGTAACTGTTCAGTCGGGTCGTAGGGCGGCCTGACCACAGGCCGCCGTGCTGTCCGTTTTTGCCGTGTTTCCGGCGGCCAGAGGTCTACCCATAAAGGGCACAGGTTGCCGCCCTACGCAAGGAAGGGGCGACTGAACAGATACTGCAAATTTTGTAGATTTGTGGATTTTTATACTTCAAAAATTGATCCGACTGTGATATAATGAATGAGAACGAAGAAGACAAATAAAGATGGATAGCAACTTTGTAAACGACCGATCAGGATAATCAAAAAAAGGCAGGGGTTATGCAATGAAAAAAGCGTTACTGTTTTTTGCACATCTGTTTGGCTTTGAAAAACTGAATGATTACGAAAAAGGATATTTGCATGACGCAAATATCCGCAGCAGCTGTTATATGGGCGTGATCGTTGTATTGCTTGAAATCTGGATGCTGGTCCGGCAGACGCATTTTAAGATCATTCCCAAGTACCAGGCAGGGGGAGACTTTTTCCAATTATTGGTGAAGTACACCTCCAAGTATTGGCTGTTCCTGCTGATCGGTCTTGGCATTATGCTGTTTTGCTTGTTCCAGAAAAAGAAAACGCTGTCGAAAGGCCGTTTTCTCTCTCTGATGATCGTCGGCGTTCTGTGCATCCTCTATACTGCTGTCATCACGCTGGAGACCTTTATCAAGCCGAACGATTCGATCACGCCTGTGATGGCTGGCATTATGAACGCCATGCTGATCACCATTTACGTTTTGCTTTTTGCAATCGGCGTCACGATCGTCAGCTATGCGCTGGTGAGATATCTGAAGAAGAAAAACGCCGCTGTGTTCGAGCATCTGGCGATCATTTTGTTCACGCTGGTCTGCCTTGCCTTTGGTATCTATGTTTCATACAGCGACTTCTGGGACGGAAAACAGATTATTTGTTATCTGACAATGGTCATTTACGTTGGCTGTCTGCTGATCTACCGTCCCTACATTACGATTCTGATCCTCGTTGCCAGCTTCGGCTCGTTCTACGGCATTCTGCTTACCTTCCAGAACGGCATGACCTTCCACAGCCAGGAGGTAATGATCAGCGGCGTCCTTGAGACATACATCTCCGGCGACTCCGTAAACTACGTCACGTTTCTGATTTCTCTGGCCACGATCTGCTTTGCCATCTATCACGGCCGGTTGAATGAGGCAAGAAAATCCAAGGCGTTGGAGAAAAGCGCTGAAGAAGATTCTCTGACCGGTATGAAAAACTACAACTATTTTGTTGATCTGGCCATAGAAGAGGTCGCAAATCTCCCGGAGCCGATTTCCGAACATGTATTCCTGTTCCTTGATGTGCATAACTTCAAAGCGTTCAATGATCAAAGAGGCTTTGAAGCCGGCGATACCTTCCTGATCACCGTCGGAGGCTATATCACCGAAATTTTTCACGACTCCCTTTGTGCAAGGCAGGCCGACGATCACTTCACTGTACTGACCAAGACCCAAGACCTGCAGGAACGGCTGGACAAGCTGAATCGCCTGGTACATGCCTATGACCCCGACATCCTCATGGGTATCAACTGCGGCGGCTACCATTTGACCAATCAAAAAGAGGATCCGCGCATGGCGATCGACAGAGCCCGCTACGCGGCCCATACGATCAAGGATCGATTCCAGACGATCTATGCCGAATACGATAAAAAAATGAGCGAGGCGTTTCGCAAGCGCCTGTACATCATCAACAATATCGACAATGCCGTTCAGAACGGCTGGATCGTACCGTTTTACCAGCCGGTCGTATGGTCGGACAGCGAGAAGCTGTGTGGCTGCGAGGCCCTGGCCCGATGGATCGATCCGACATACGGACTGCTGGCTCCCTACGAGTTTATCCCCGTGTTGGAAGAATATCGCTTGATCCATAAGCTGGATAAGTCTATCTTCACAAGCGTCTGCAAGGATCTGCGGGCGGCGATGGATGCCGGAAAGCCGGTCTTCCCGGTATCGCTGAACTTCTCCAGATTGGATTTTGAGCTGATGGACGCAGTTCAGGAGCTGGAAAACCTGGTGGTCTATTACCGCATCCCCAAGGAACTGATCCACGTCGAAGTGACAGAGAGTGCCCTGACGGACAATTTCGTTTACCTGAACACAGCGATCAACCGCATTAAGGAGCTGGGCTACTCCCTCTGGCTGGATGATTTCGGAAGCGGGTATTCTTCGCTGAACGTGTTGAAGGACTATCAGTTTGACGTAATCAAGATTGATATGCGCTTCCTGTCGAATCTCGAAAGCAACGAGAAAGCGAGAACGCTGATCGACTGCATCATCCATATGGCAAACAGAATCGATATGCTCACCCTAACGGAGGGCGTTGAGACCGCGGCCCAGGCCAAGTTCCTCAATCAGCTCGGCTGCAATCGCCTGCAGGGCTATCTGTTCGGAAAACCGATCGCAAAGAATGATCTTTACAAGAGAATCCAGAATGGAGAGCTGGTCGTTTCGGAAAATCTGATTGGAAAATAACTCGGAAACGATAATGTTGAGGTGAACCGAATGGATCGAAACGCGATCACCGCACTTTTTGAAAAATACGTAAAAAAGCTTCGCATTACCCCCGCCTGGGACGTCAAGCTGGAATTCGTGGAGGATCCGGCGTGGCGAAAGACCGGCGATTTCAAGATCGACTGCGACGACAGGAAAGCGATCCTGCTGCTGAACGCAGCGGATCCGAAGCAGGAAAACATGGAAGAGGTCATCGTCCACGAGCTGATGCACATTAAGATGTATCCGCTGGATCAAGTGACGGAATCGCTGATCGTAAACTGCTTTGAAGAAGGATCCACAGTCCGCAGCTTTGCTTATCAGCAGTTTTTCAACGCTCTGGAACAGACAGTGGAAGAACTGACCAAGTGCTTCCTGCTGGAGTTCGGAGACAACAAAAACTTGTCCTACGGCAGGTGCAGACGGGAGAAGTCCTTCAATGAGCTGTATGATGGACTGTCCAATATTGAGTAAGCGATGGAAAAAATCAAGACCAATCGGCTGCTGCTTAGACCCTTTCGTGCCTCGGATTACGACGACCTGTATGAGTTCCTGTCCCAGCTGCGGGACGATGAATTTGAAGGTTATCCCGGCATTAACTATGAGAACGGCATAGAACAACTGAAAGCCCGCCTTAATTCCGAGGAATACTATGCCATTGAGTTGACTTCCGCCGGAAAGGTGATCGGGAACATCTACTGCGGCATTCGGGAATACGGAGCAAGGGAAGTCGGGTACATCGTCAACAGGTCGTACCAGAGAAACGGCTATGCAGCCGAGGCTCTTTCCGCAGTGATCGCGTACGCCTTTCAAAGAGGCGTTCACCGCGTCTATGCTGAGTGCGACCCCAGGAATACCCCGTCCTGGAAGCTGCTGGAAAAGGTCGGAATGCATCGGGAGGCACACTTCCGGCAGAAAATCTATTTTCACACCGAAGCAAACGGCGTTCCAAGATGGAAGGATACCTATGTGTACGCAAGCTTGCACACCGCCGGTCTGTTGGCATCGGAAATCGACTGCCACAAGCTGACCGACGAAATCGTGGATCGGGTGCTGTACCGTGGCCTGGAGGACACCGGGGCGCGGGCAGACTGTATCCTGGTTTTGGGAAGCACGAAAGCTTTCCAGTATAAGATCCCCGTTGCGGCAGAGGCGTACCGGAACCACCGTGCGCCCAAGATTCTGCTCAGCGGCGGAAGCGTGAAGGCTTTTCCCGAGGGAGAAATGAGCGAGGCCGAGCATATGCGTCTTCACGCCATCGCCCAGGGCGTCAGGGCAGAGGATCTGATTTTGGATACATCTTCCCGGAATACCGTGGAAAATATGTTTGGATCGCTGCTGGCAATGCAGCGGGCGTTTTGCATTGACCGGGTGAAAAAGATCCTGCTTGTGACCACTTCATTTCATATGCGAAGAAGTCTCGCTCTTGCAAGATACCTGTTTCCGCCGCACATAGAAGTGCTGCCCTGCCCGGCGGAGGACACCCATACGCGGCGCGACAACTGGATGGAAAGCGAAGTAGGCCGAAAGCGCGCAGTGGATGAAGTTGAAAAAATCATTGCCTGCGTAAAAAACGGACTGATTCCGGATTTTGAACTGTAAGGCAGAATGAACGGAACCGACAGGAACGCTGAAATTCCTTGACAAATCTGATCCCGTCGGTTAATGTATAAACAGAATGTTACGTGCCGAAAAAGCATGGGAAAGGGGAGCGGCGTCTTGGAACCGAACGATTATCGTGCGCTGGAGCCGCACCCCGAGGATCTTGCCCTGCGGGAGGAGATTGCCAGGCTCCGGGCCTCTCTGACGGCGCTGCTTCTGCAAAAGGACGACCTGCTTTTGGTTCAATGCCGCCGGATCGAGGCGGCATATCTGCGTCGCTTCGGGGCTTTGGAGTTGAAGGTCTACGAATGCTGGTGCGACTGTCTGCGGGCCAAGCGGAAGGCAAAGATGATCCGAGCCTGCCGCAACCGCCGGGAGCAGGCGGACGAAGGCCAGATCGAAGCCGCACTGGATCAGGAGCTTTCCGAATACCGGGAAGAGCTGACGAACCGCTTTCGCCGGGTGGAGAGCGTCATGGAGCGGCGGGAGGGCCCAGGCCTCACCCAGCGCGGGCAGAAGGAACTGAAGGATCTCTACCGAAAGGCAGTGAAGGCCCTGCATCCGGATCTTCATCCGGGAGAGGATCAAGAACGGGAACGGACCCTGGATCAAGCCATGCGGGCCTACCGGGCCGGTGACCTGGAGACCCTGCGTACCATCTGCGATGCTCTGGAGCCCACCCCGGAGGACGCCGTTTCCACGCTGGACGAGCTTCGCATGGAGGTCAAGCGCCTGCGGGCCGGGATCCGCTCCTTTGACGAGCAGCTGGAGGAGATCAAATCCAAGTATCCCTTCAGCGCCCGGGTCTACCTGGAGGACGAAGCCCAGGGCCGCGCCCGGGAAGCGGAGCTGAAAAAGCAGCTGCAGGAGCTTCGCGATCGCACCGCCCGTTATGAGGCGGAGATCGCCCGGATGCTGGATCCGGAGTCCGAAGAGGAAGAAACGCTATGAAGGAACTGAGCAAAACCGGCTCGGGCAGTCTGCTGCAAACACTGCACGCGGATCTGCAAACGCCCGCGCCCTATTCCTCCGATGTTCTGCTCCTGCAGACCTATGTGGCCGGAACCACCCACACAGCCGGCTTGGAGGAGTTGGAGCCCTTTTTGAAGCCGGGAGATCGGCTGGATCTGGTTCGGATCCCGGACAATCCTTCTGATCCCAACGCCATCAAGATCTACACCCGGGACCGGGTCAAGCTGGGCTATGTGCCCCGCAAGGAGAACCACATCCTCGCCCGGCTCATGGATGCCGGAAAGCTGCTCTATGCAAAAATCCTGTCGAAGCATTGGCAGGGGGATTGGCTCTATATCGATATCGAAGTATATCTGAACGACGACTGACGGAGGAAGCGCGCCGAATGATTGATACATACGTGGCCTTTGACGTGGAGACCCCCAACAGTCGGAACGACCGCATGAGCGCCATCGGCGTCGTGGTGGTGGAGGACGGGGAGCAGACCATGAACTTCTACTCTCTGGTCAACCCGGAGGAGCCCTTCGACGCCTTCAATATCCAGCTCACCGGGATCACGCCCCGCATGGTTCGGAATCAGCCCACCTTCCCGGTGCTCTGGGAGCTGCTGCGCCCTCTGTTGGACAGGGGTATCCTCTGCGCCCACAACGCCATCTTTGACCTGGGCGTCCTGGGCAAGTGCCTGCGGGATTACGGCATCGACTGGAAGCCCGCGGCGGAATACGTCTGCACCTGCCAGATGGGTCGCAAGCTGCTGCCCCAGGCGGAGAACCACCGCTTGAATACCCTGGCGGAGCTGCTGGATCTGCCCCTGCAGCACCACAACGCCCTCAGCGATACCAAAGCCTGCGCCGGCCTGCTCCAATACTATCTGTCACAGACCGACCTGACGCCCTTTTACAAAATCTACCGTTTTTCCTGATGATCAGCCACACGAAAAACGACAGACAAGGAGTACATCTATGATCACAGTATCTGACCTCAGTATGCAATTTGCCGGTTCTGTACTGTTTCAGCACGCGGATCTGCAATTTTCGGCAGGCAACTGCTACGGCGTCATCGGCGCCAACGGAGCCGGGAAGTCCACCCTGGTTAAAATCCTTTCCGGCGAGTTGGAGCCCACCAAGGGCTACGTGGCCATTAAGCCCGGCGTCCGGATGTCCGTGCTGAAGCAGGATCAGTTCCAGTATGATGCCTATCCCATTATGGATACGGTGATCATGGGCAATCCCCACCTGTACGAGATCATGAAGGAGAAGGACGCCATCTACGAGAAACCGGACTTCTCCGACGAAGACGGCATCCGGGCCGCTGAATTGGAAGCCGAGTTTGCGGAGCTGAACGGCTGGGAGGCGGAGTCCGACGCCAGCCGGATCCTGCAGGGTCTCGGCATCGACGTCAGCAAACACTACGACCAGATGGCCGACACCGACCCCCGGGACAAGGTGAAGGTGCTGCTGGCCCAGGCCCTTTTCGGCAACCCGGACATCATCCTGCTGGACGAGCCCACCAACAACCTGGACATCGAGTCGATCAACTGGCTGGAGGATTTCCTGCTGGACTACCCCGGCACGGTGATCGTGGTTTCCCATGACCGCCACTTCCTCAACACCGTCTGCACCAACATTGTGGACATCGACTACGGCAAGATCAAGATGTACGTGGGTAACTACGACTTCTGGTACGAATCCTCTCAGTTGGTCCAGGCCCTGCTGCGGAACAAAAACAAGCGCAACGAAGAAAAGATCGCAGAGCTGCAGGCCTTTATTTCCCGCTTCTCCGCCAATAAGTCCAAGAGCAAGCAGGCCACAGCCCGCCGGAAGCTTCTGGAAAAGATCTCCGTGGAGGAGATCCCCTGCTCCACCCGCCGTTATCCCTTCGTGGGCTTCACCCGGGAACGGGAGGTAGGCAAGGACGTGCTGTTCGTCACCGAGGTCAGCAAGACCGTGGACGGGGTCAAGCTGTTGGACAAGGTCAGCTTTATTGCCAACCGCAACGAAAAGATCGCCTTCGTGGGCGAGAACGAGCTGGCACAGACTGTGATGTTTAAGCTGCTGATGGGGGAGATGGAGCCCGACGAGGGCACCATCAAGTGGGGCGTCTCCACCTCCCAGAGCTATTTCCCCAAGGACAACACCGCCTACTTTGAAGGCCATACCGAGTCCCTGGTGGACTGGATGCGTCCCTTCTCCGAGAAGAAGGACGACGTGTACCTCCGGGGCTTCCTGGGTCGGATGCTCTTTTCCGGCGACGAGGTCTTCAAGCCCGTCTCCGTCCTCTCCGGCGGCGAGAAGGTACGCATGATGCTCTCCCGGATGATGCTCTCCGGCGCCAACTGTATCCTTCTGGATCAGCCCACCAACCACCTGGACATGGAATCCATCCAGGCAGTGAACAAGGGCGTCGCAGCTTTCCCGGGAAATGTTTTCATCGCTTCCCACGACCACGAGCTTCTGTCCACCACGGCGGACCGGATCATCGAATTCCTTCCCAACGGAAAGATCATCGACCGCCTCTGCGGCTACGACGACTACCTGGTCTGGAAGCGCGAACAAGAAAACTGAACCTATTCACCTTCAGATCTGCAATCAATCGGAGGATGCTATGAATATTATTACCATCAGCCGCGAGTTCGGCAGCGGCGGCCGGGAGCTCGGCAAGCGTATGGCCGATGCCCTGCATTGGGACTATTACGACCGGGAGATCATCGAGACTGTGGCAAAGGAGCAGGGCATGGACGCCGATTACGTTCAGTCTGTTCTGGAACGCCATGAGTGGTGGACGGTTCCCATCAGCTTTCACCGCAGCTTTGCCGTTTCCGGCGCGCCCAACACAGAGCTCCTGGTCAAGGAGAAGGAGGTCATTGAGCGGATCGCCGGCTCCGGCCGGGACTGCATCATCGTGGGCCGCAACGCGGATTATTTCCTGCGGGTCTATGATCCCTTCCGTATTTTCGTCTGTGCGGAAATGGAAGCGAAGCTTCGCCGCTGTCGGGAACGCGCGCCGGATCCCGAGACCATCACCGATAAGGAGATCGAAAAGCAGATCAAGCGCATCGACCGCAACCGTGCGGCTGTTCGGGAGCTGGTTTCCGGCGATTGCTGGGGCAACAGAAGCTGCTATCACCTGACTGTCAACACCACGGATTGGGAGATAAAAGAGCTTGCGCCTGCCGTGGCTGCGTTCGCCGCGCATTATTTTGAAAGGAAAAAGCTTCAGCCATGACCATACGTCTGTCTGATCATTTCACCTATGGTCGCCTTCTTCGCTTTTCCCTTCCATCCATGCTGATGATGGTGGTCACCTCCATCTATGGCATTGTTGACGGGTATTTTATTTCAAATTATGTGGGCAAGACGCCCTTTGCCGCTGTGAATTTCATCATGCCCTTTCTCATGCTGCTGGGCGCCATGGGGTTTATGGTGGGCGCAGGCGGCAGCGCGCTGATCGGGAAATACCTGGGAGAAGGCAGGGGAGAGGACGCCAACCGTCTGTTTTCCATGCTGATCCTGCTTACGATTTTGGTGGCGCTTGCCATTGCCGCGGCGGGAGAGCTGCTGCTCCGCCCTGTGGCGATCGCCCTTGGAGCGGATGAGGGGATGCTTCCCGGCTGCCTGCGATACGGCAGGATCCTGCTTCTGGGCCTTCCTGCCCTGATGCTCCAATTTGAGTTCCAAAGCTTTTACGTCACCGCGGAGAAGCCGAAGATGGGCCTCTATGTGACGCTGGCCGCCGGAGGCACCAACATTTTGCTGGACTGGCTGCTTGTTGGGATGCTGCATCTGGATATTGAGGGCGCAGCCGTCGCGACTGTTGCCAGTCAGGCAGTGGGAGGTCTTGTCCCGCTGGTATACTTTCTTCGTCCCAACTCCAGCCTTTTGCGGATCGGAAAAGCGAGCTTCAACGGCAGGGCTCTGGCCAAGGTGCTGGGCAATGGCTCTTCGGAATTTGTCTCAAACATTTCCATGTCGGTGGTCAGTATGCTCTACAACGCCCAGCTGATGAAATACGCTGGGGAGGACGGCGTAGCCGCCTATGGCGTCCTGATGTACGTCTGCTTCATCTTCATTGCGATTTTCGTCGGCTTTTCCGTGGGCACTGCCCCGATCATCAGCTATCACTTCGGCGCGCAGAATGTCAGTGAGCTCAGAAGCCTGCTGCGGAAGGGCGTGCTGCTGATCACCATGTTTGCGCTGCTCATGCTTGCCGCCGGAGAGCTGTTTGCCCGGCCCCTTTCAGCGCTTTACGTGGGGTATGATGAAAATCTGATGCAGATGACCCTGCGCGGCTTCCGGATCATATCGCTCTCCTTCCTCTTTTCCGCGATCCCCATTTTCGGCTCCTCTTTTTTTACCGCACTGAACGACGGAAAAACCTCTGCAATTATCTCTTTTCTTCGTACGATGGTGTTCCAGGTGGCGGCCGTGCTGCTTCTGCCCATGCTGTTTGACTTGGACGGCATCTGGATCTCCCTGGTCGTGTCTGAGCTGGCCGCCACGGTGGTGACGGCGGTGTTCTGGCTTGTAAAGCAGCCCAAATTCGGATATTGAATCGCTATAGACAGAAAAAACTTGTAAAGTGAGAAGAAATACCATGGAAAAAACAGATTCGTGTTATCAAAAATTTGTTCAGATCCTAAAAGAGGAGCTTCGCCCTGCCATGGGCTGCACGGAGCCCATCGCCATTGCCTATGCCGCCGCCAAGGCGCGCTCCGTCCTGGGCGCGCTTCCGGATCGTCTGTTGGTGGAGGTCAGCGGTAATATCATTAAGAACGTAAAAAGCGTGGTCGTTCCCCATACCGGAGGCCTCCGCGGGATCCCTGCCGCGGCAGCGGTCGGCGTCGTGGCCGGTGACCCTTCCGCTGAATTGGAGGTCATTTCCCATGTGACGGAGGATCAGATCACGGCGACCTCCGAATACCTGAAAAACACGCCTATTGAGATTTCCTGCGCGAACACGCCGCATATTTTCGATATCCAGATCACAGCCTTCCACGGGTCCGATTCTGCGTTTGTTCGCATTATAGACTATCATACGAATCTGGTGTGTATTCGGCACAATCAAGAGGTTCTGCTGGAAAAAGAGTGCGTTTCCCAGTCGGACGGGCTGACAGATCGCTGCTGCCTCACGGTGGAAAAGATCGTGGACTTCGCAGAAACGGTGGATCTGGACGACGTGCGGGAGATCCTGGAGCGTCAGATCAGCTATAATATGGCCATCGCGGAGGAAGGCCTGCGGGGCGACTACGGAGCAAATATCGGCAAGACCGTCCTGCTGCACCGGGAAAACGACATCAACTACAAGATGCGGGCCTATGCCGCCGCAGGCAGCGACGCCAGAATGAACGGCTGTGAGCTGCCTGTGGTCATCAACTCCGGCAGCGGCAACCAGGGCATCACGGCTTCCGTCCCCGTCATTGTCTACGCCCGGGAGACCAACAAGACTCACGAGGATCTGCTGCGTGCCCTCTGCGTTTCCAATCTGGTCACCACCCATTTGAAGACCGGCATCGGTCGGCTGTCCGCCTACTGCGGCGCTGTCAGCGCGGGCGTGGGGGCCGGAGCAGGCCTGGCCTATATCAAGGGCGGCCGCTATGAGATGATCGCCCATACCGTGGTAAACGCTGTGGCGGTCACCTCCGGTATCATCTGCGACGGCGCCAAGGCCAGCTGCGCGGCAAAGATCGCTTCCGCTGTGGATGCGGGCCTGTTGGGCCTTGCCATGTATGAAAACGGCAATCAGTTCTTCGGCGGCGACGGCATCGTCAAGAAGGGCGTAGAGAACACCATTGCCACCGTGAGCAAGCTGGCCCGCTTTGGCATGGAACAAACCGACAAAGAGATTATTCAACTGATGATGGAAAGCTGATTTCCTTCAGCTTTCCCCATAGGAGGCGACAAACACATGATTAACGGTTATCCGATTTGGGTCGTTTTGCTGATTGGTCTCGGTGTGTTTGTTGCCTCCTTTGTTGACGCCATCGGAGGCGGAGGCGGTATTATTTCCGTTCCCATCTACCTGGTGGCGGGGCTGCCCACGCATTTCGCTCTGGGCACAAATAAGATGTCCTCCGGCATCGGCACTGCGGCCTCCACCATTCGGTATCTGAAACACGGATTCGTGGATTGGTCGTTGGCGCTGCCCTCTGTGCTGCTGGCTGTGGTGGGGGCCTATCTGGGGACGAGCCTCCAGCTTTTGGCGGACGAGCGGATCCTCAAATATGTTCTGCTCATTGTGCTGCCGGTCGCCGCCATCTTCTTACTCCGAAAAAAGAGCTTGCCCGAGACAAAAGGGGAGCTTCCGCTCTGGAAGCGCCGCCTGTTTATCTGGGCATCGTCCTTTGTCATCGGCACCTATGACGGTTTTTACGGCCCCGGTACGGGCACCTTCCTTCTGATGGCATTCTGTATGCTTGGGAAGCTGGATGTCCGAACTGCGTCCGGCAATGTAAAGCTCGTAAACTTTTCTTCCAATATGGGCGCCCTTGCCACCTCGCTGTTTGCCGGGAAGGTTTTGATCGGGGTCGGCGCTGTGGCGGCTTGCTTTTCCATCGCCGGCCACTATCTTGGCTCCGGCCTTGCGATCCATAACGGATCGCGGATCGTTCGCCCCGTCATTCTCACGGTGATCGGCCTGCTGATGATCCGCGTGATAACGGAATTGATCGTGTGAAACGCTTCGGGAGGTGAAATTGATCTTGAAAAATCAACATCCGTCCACAGTCCTGTTTTGGATCCTGTTTGTCCTTGCCGTGCTTCTCTGGGCGGCGCTGTTTGAGTTGGGGAAAAACACCCTTTGGGGCTGGCTCCTTCTGATCGGCCTTGTGATCGGCGTGTGCGTATTTCGGCTGCGGGTAATCCCTGCGTGGGGCTTCGGCCTTCGCGCCCTCTCCTTTTTGGGCGCCTGGGTTTTGTTCGCTGCGCTGTTCATTCTCTCCGGCCCGCCGGAGCGTCCCATCCCCGCAGTTTCCGCAAAGGATCCCAAAGCAACGGAAGTCATCACCGTGAAGGAAGGCAAGCTTACAGGTGTCTATACCGAGGACGGCGCGGTGGAGGTATTTGCCGGGATCCCTTATGCGAAGCCGCCGGTAGGGGAGCTCCGCTGGAAGGAGCCCCAGCCCCCGGAGCCCTGGGAGGGCGTCCGGGTCTGCGATACCTTCGCCCCCATGTCCATGCAGCCCAGAAACCATCCTGTGGTAGGTTCTCTGATGGAGATCTTCGGCTACCACACCTTCCGGGTCAGCCTGGAGGATAATTGGATCGAGCCCATGAGCGAGGACTCCCTGTATCTCAACGTCTGGAAGCCGGCAGGGGAGTGCGCCGGGCTGCCTGTGCTGGTCTACGTCCACGGCGGCTCTCTGACCACGGGGCAGAGCTCCTACAGCGCCTATAACGGCGAGGCCCTGGCCCGGCAGGGGATCATCGTGGTGAACTTTGCTTACCGCCTGGGCGTGTTCGGCTACTATGCCGCAGAGGATCTTTCCGCGGAGTCCCCCAACGGAACCACCGGCAACTACGGACTGCTGGATCAAGTCCGGGCGCTGGAATGGGTACGGGACAATATCGCGGCCTTCGGCGGCGACCCCGCCCAGGTCACCATCGCCGGGGAATCCGCCGGTGCTTCCAGTGTCAACGCCCTCTGCGTATCCCCCCTCAGTGAGGGCCTGTTCACCCGAGCCATCGCGGAGTCCAGCGGCATCACCGCCAAGCGGCCCTATCATACCTTCCGCCCCCTGGAGAAGGCCCTCCAGACCGGCACTACCATCCGCGCCGAGTTCGGAGTCTCCGACTCCGCCGGCCTGCGGGAGATCCCGGCGGAAAAGCTCGTCAAAACAGCCTATGCCAACGACTCCATGACAGTAGACGGCTACGCGATCACGGAGCAGCCCTATCTCAGCTATGAGAAGGGGCGCAACCATGAGACTGCTCTGCTCCAGGGCTTCAACGTCCACGAGGCGGACTTCTTCTGCATGGGCAGCAAGGTAGACGCGGAGAACTATGTGGAGGCTCTGCGCCCCCTCTACGGGTCTGGGGCCGAGGAAGCAGCCGCGGCCTTCCCGCCTGCGGAGCAGACGCCCTATTACCGCTATCTGATCGACCGGGGCGGAAGCGCAAAGGGGTCTTTCGACCTTGCCGTCTCGGCTGCCTGGTTTACCTACAGCCACTATAATTGGGCACGCCTGCTTGGGAAGCAGAACGTGCCCGTGTACACCTACTATTTCACCAAGGACAATCGCGGCCTTGGCTCCAATCACGCCGGGGAGCTGCCCTATTTCTTCGGGAATCTGGACAAGCACCCCTCCAACTACGACGAGAGTGATCAGGCACTCTCCGGGATCATGCTTGCCTACTATGCCAACTTTGTGAAAACCGGCGACCCCAACGGCGACGGCCTTCCGCAATGGCCCACTGCCCAGGAGGCCCCGGATCTGGTTCTGGAGCTGGGAGAGCAGATCCGGGTGATCCCGGATCCCTATCTGGCCCTCTATCCGCTGATCGACCGCTTCCAGGAACAATGAAACGAAACACTGAACTGCTGCAGCTTTTTTCCGTATTTTTCCGCATTGGCCTGTTCACCTTCGGGGGCGGGTATGCGATGATCTCTGTGGTGGAGGATGCCTGCGTGGATCGCCGTCACTGGATCACCCACGAGGAAATGGATGATCTGGTGGTTGTGGCGGAGTCCACCCCCGGCCCCATTGCCATTAACTGCGCCACCTACGTGGGTGCGCGCTGTGCCGGGATGCTGGGCGCGATCATTGCCACGCTGGGCATGATCCTGCCGTCCTTCCTGGTGATCTTTGCCGTGTCCAGATTTCTGGATCGCTTTTTGGAGATCCGGCTGATCGCCAACGCCTTTCGCGGGGTGAAGCTGGCTGTGGGGATCCTGATCCTGGATGCTGGCCGCAGACTCCTTCGCCGGATTCCGAAGAAGCCGCTGCCGCTGGGGATCTTTGCCGTTTCTCTGGCCGCAGCCCTGCTGATCAACTATCTGTCCCTGCGCTTTTCATCCATCGTTCTGCTGCTGGCGGCAGCCGGTGTCAGTCTCTTGTTCCGGGCGATTCGGAAGGGAGGCGGTCAATCATGATCCTGTTGGAGCTCTTCTGGGGATTCTTGCGGGTGGGTTGCTTCTCCTTCGGAGGCGGCTACGCTGCCATTGCGCTGATCCGGGAGGTGGTGCTCTCCCACGGCTGGCTCTCGGAGGAAATGCTCTCCTACATCATCGCCGTCAGCGAGAGCACCCCGGGCCCCATCATGGTTAACCTTGCCACCTACGTGGGCAGTACCCAGGCCGGAGTGCTGGGGGCGCTGGTGGCCACCTTTGCGGTGGTGCTGCCCGCCTTCTGCATCATTCTGGCTCTGATGGCCGTGCTGCGGCGTTTTGTGTCCAATCTCTGGGTCAGAACCGCCATGACGGGGCTGAAGGCCTGCGTAACGGGCTTGATCCTGGCAGCCGGACTGGAAATGCTCATCGCCAATCTGGCGCTGGATGCTTCGCCGGATCTGACCGCAATTCTGCTTACGCTTCTTCTGGGCGGGATCTATTATGGCTTTCAGCCCCTGTTCAAGCGGAAGCTTTCTCCCATCGCGCTGATCGCCCTGTCTGCGGTTCTCGGTGCCGTTGCATACGGAATATAATTCTTCCCGACGGAACGGATCCACAGCACCCGGTCCATTCATGTATAACGGCAGCACTCTGATGAGCGCTGCCGCTTCGTTTTGCCCTGTTTACCAAATACTCGTGTTGATGATTTTTCCCGTGTAGTAGTCCACGTAGAAGATCCGGCCGCCGGCGATATAGTCCTCCGATTTCGGTTCCTCATACTGGACCTCCCAGCAGATCCGCGACACGTTCGCGCAGCTCTTGCCGTACTCGAAGAAACCGTCCTGCGTCACCGCAACCTTTTTCTCAACGGTCAAAACGCCCTGCGTCGTGTCCTCCGGGTCATAATTACTGTCGAAGCCCGCAATTTCTATGGCTTCTTCCTTCGTTACTGGAATGTTCTCCGGCGCGTGGTCGTCCAGTAGGGGAACGTAAAAAGCCTTCAGGAACTTCACCTCTCCTGTCTCGGGGTTCAGACTGATGCGGACGCATTCGTACCAGGAATACAGCCCCGGTTCCACCTCCCGGCAGAAGTCGTAGACCCAGTAGTCCGGGTCGTTCTTATTTAGGTTCGCAATCTCGTACCCCTGCTCCACCGGGAGGGATTCATAGAAGCGTCGGGCAAGCGCGTCCGCCTCATCCCGGTCGGCGCAGGGTGCGCCGGAGAACGTCCAGTCAAAGCCGGATACGCCGAGCAGGACGCCGTCCTCCCGGTCAAAGGTCACCGAGATTGGTTCACTGTCGCTTCCCAAGTTGACTACTACCTCGTCCCGATACGTTCCCAAAGTGGAATTCCAGGGCGTCACTGTGACATGAACCTGCTCTGGCACCATCTCCGCAAAGCCGGCGTCGGACAGAATCTCCTGCGCTCGCCGCAGACACCAGGATTCCATCGTACCCTCTGTGGGGGCGGTGCGGTCGGCTTCCGTTTTTACATACTGTTGCAAGTCGTGTTGCGAATCGGTAGATGCAGTCGTTGCGATGCCATAGGGGGAGATGGCGTTGTGCCCCCATTTCTGATAAGCAACAAAGCTGAGGGCCAAAACAGAGGCCACCATAGCCAGGCAGGCTGCGGCGGACAGGGCCGAACGCAGGAAGGGTCTGCACTTTCTGGCCTCAATAATCCGCGGAGCGTCTGCGTCCTGCGCCGCAAGGCCAGAAAGGCGGACAGGATTCCGTTCCGCTGGGGCCTCTGCCGCCTGCCGGATCCTTTGCCAAATCCGTTCTTCCGCGCCGTTATCCGGTCCGGCGCTGTCGTATGCGTGAATGATCTTATCGTTTTTCATAGCTTGCTCCTTTCCAACAGCTTCTTCAAGCGGGCCCTGCCCCTGCACAGATCGCTGCGGACGGTGTTCTCCCGCCGATCCAGCAGCCTGCTGATCTGCTCCACAGACAGGCCCTCGTAATAGAACAGGTAAATCACCGCCCGATAGCGCTCCGGCAGCGCCCGCACCGCCTCCAGGGTCTCGTCGATCCGGGGCGTGTCTGCGGCCGCGGTTTGTGCCTCCTCCAGGGGGAGCTCCTGCCGCCGTTGACGGCGCAGCTCATCCCGGCAGACGTTCTTTGCCGTGTGGATCAGCCAGGCCTTTCCATGCTCGTCGCTTTGGAATCGGACGTTCTCCCGCAGCAGACGAAGAAAGGTCTCCTGGACTGCATCATCCGTGTCCGCGGGATTTTTCAAAAAGCTCAGGCAGATATTCCAGACTGTCCGAAAATGCAGTCGATACAGCCGTTCCAGTTCTTGCGTATCCAGCAAGCGATCACCTCCGTGCGTTCCTGATCAGGTACCCTATATACGATCCAGACGGAAGAAAGGTTGCAACTATTTTTTTCGTGTGCTATAATGTGGTTTACCATTATATAAAAACAAGGGAGCGATGTCAATGAAGACCCTGTTCCGAAACGCCGTCGTCGTCAACGCCGACGGGTCCCGGACCTGCGACGTGCTGGTCTGCGGCGAAAAGATTGAGCGGATCGACGAGCGGATCGACTGCCCCGAGGCGGAGTTAATCGACTGCACCGGTCTGCTCCTCTTCCCCGGGGCCATCGACGCCCACACCCATTTTGACCTGGACGTGGCGGGCACTACCACCGCGGACGATTTCCGTACCGGCGGCCGGGCAGCCCTCCGGGGCGGCACCACCACCGTCATCGACTTTGCCTGCCCCAACAAGGGGGAAAGCCTGCAATACGGCCTGGAGCTCTGGCAAAAAAAGGCCCAGGGCCGGACTGCCTGCGATTACGGCTTCCACATGACCATTGATGACTGGAACGACTCCATCCGCGGGGAGATCCCCGCCATGATCCGGCAGGGCGTTACTTCCTTCAAAATGTATCTGACCTATCCCGCCATGATGATCGGCGACGGAGCTGTGTTTCTGGCTCTGCGTGAGCTGAACCGGTATGGCGCCATCGCGGGGGTACACTGTGAAAACGCGGGCGTTATCGACGCCCTAATCGCCGAAAAGAAGGCAGCAGGGGCCCTGTCTCCGGCTTCTCATCCGCTGTGCAGGCCGGCGCTGGCGGAAGCGGAAGCGGTGGGCCGTCTGCTGAAAATGGCGGCTCTGGCCGATGCCCCTGTGGTGACCGTCCACACCACCTGCGTTCCCGCCCTGGAGGAGATCGTGGCAGCCCGCTCCCGCGGCCAAAAGGTCTACGTGGAGACCTGCCCCCAGTATCTGCTGCTGGAGGACAGCCGCTACAGTCTGCCGGACTTTGAGGGTGCCCGCTACGTCTGCGCCCCGCCTCTGCGGAAGCCGGCGGATCAAGCCCGCCTCTGGCAGGCCCTGGCGGCAGGGGAGATCCAGACGGTCAACACCGACCATTGCTCGTTCACCCTGGCGCAGAAGGATATGGGCAGGGAAGACTTTACCAAGATCCCCGGCGGCCTTCCCGGCGTGGAGACCAGGCTGGAGCTGCTCTACAGCTATGGCGTCGCCGCCGGACGGATCACCAAGGAAAAAATGGCGGAGCTGCTGTCCGCCAACAACGCCAAGCTCTACGGTCTGTGGGACCGAAAGGGCGCGATCCGGGAGGGCTTTGACGCGGATCTGGTGCTCTATGATCCCCGGGGGGAGCACAGCATCCGTGCGTCGGAGCAGCTGACCAACGTGGACTACAACCCCTACGAGGGCTTCCCGATCACCGGATCCATTCGCCGGGTCTACCTCCGGGGCAGGCTTGCCGTAGAGGATGGCCGGGTCCTGGAGGAAAACGGCGGTCAATACCTGCATCGAGGGCTTCCTCTGCTGTTTTAGTCGAAAGTGGAAGAAAAAGCACGAAATTTGTGGATTTTTAGGCTGAAAAACCCGTATATTCTTCGAAAAAAGCTTGCAGTCTCCGACGAAATGTGATATAATCAGATAAATTCTTCTGTAAGGAGATTTCGTCTATGGGAAGGATTGACAAGGAAAACTACTATCTGGATATCGCTGAGACGGTCATGGAGCGCTCCACCTGCGGTCGTTCCAAGTATGGCGCCATCATTGTCCGCAACGATGAGATCGTCTCCACCGGATACAACGGAGCCCCTCGCGGCCGTGAAAACTGCATCGACATGGGCTACTGCCTGCGGGATAAGCTGAACATCCCTCACGGTCAGCGCTATGAGCTCTGCCGCAGCGTTCACGCGGAAATGAACGCCATTATCTCCGCCTCCCGAAGCGACTGCCTCGGCGGGACGCTCTTTCTTGCCGGCAGAGACGCAAAGACGGGGGAGTACCTCACCACGGTCGAGCCCTGTGCCCTGTGCCGCCGGGTGATTATCAACGCCGGCATCAAGCGTGTGGTCATGCGGACCGGCAAAGACACCTACAACGCCGAAAACGTCCAGGAATGGGTCATCCACGACGATTCCATCATAACTGAATATGAGCTCTGAGCGCAATATGTATTCCCCGGGAAAAGATTCTGCTTTTCCCGGGGAATGCTGCTTATAGGATGTTTTCCCAGAGGATCAGATCCATTTCAGCCAGACCGCGGACTCGCTTCAAAAGGCCCTCGATCGCCTGGCCGAGGGCGTTTCCTCTTAGCCAGGGGAGTTGGGCCATTTCCTCGTCGATCCCGTTGGTGTGGTCGTGGCTGATGAATGACGCCAGCACCGGCTTGCTTTCCTTCCAGGCCTCGGAGGCCCGATTAAGATAGCTCTGGGCCTGGGCTTCGTCTTCGTCCTTCAGGGCGGCAAGCGCCAGCTCCAGCTGATCTGTGATCTCACTGCTCCGTTTGCTGATCTCCCATTCCGCATAGATACAAAGCCCTGCCAACAGGCAGAGGATGATCATGCCGGTGACAAAATATTTCATCGTTTCTCCTTCTTCACAAGCTGAACCTCTCCAAATCGATCCACAGCCAGCAGGAACACGTCACGCTGTCTGCATTTTTGCTTTCGCAGCTCCTTCCTCAGCCAGGCTTCGTCAAATCCGGCCTGCCGGAGGTTATTTCGCAGGACGATCCCGTCGGAGATCACATTATAGTAGAGCTTTGCCTGGGAGCGCTTTGCCCCCACGTCCCCGGCGCTTGCAGGCTGAAAATTGGGGAAGGGCATGACCGTCAGCTCTCCGTCTGTTTCCAGAATCGCGTAGGCGACCTGGGTATAGTCAAACACATCCTTCTCCCGCAGCTTTTGCTGCAGCTCATCCAGGCTCACCCGGCAAACAGCCAGCGCCTTCTGATCGATCTTGCCCTCCCGGATCAAAATGGTGGGGATCCCGTTGAGCAGCTTCCGCACCGGAAGCAGCTTCATGGAGAGCACGGCCAGGATCAGCTCCAAGCCCAACACCGTAAAGATCGGCGCTACCCCCGAAACCAGCGGCAATCCGTTGTCCTGCATGGGAACTGCCGCCAGATTTGCCAGCAGCATGGTTACCACAAACTCCGCGGGCTCCATTTCCGCGACCTGCCGTTTTCCCATGAAACGCACGGCCAGGATCAGCAGCCCATACAGCAGCGCTGTCCGGATCACTGTAATGCTCATGCCATCACCTCAGCAACAGTATGCCCGTCACCGGGGCGTATCATTCCGGCAGCAGCCTTCTGCAAACAGGAATATGGACAAACAGGCAGCGAATAGACTTCCGCAGAGGTGATCTTATGCTTTCTGCAGCAGTGATATTGCTCCTGGGCTCTATGCTCTGCGCCCTCCGGCTCGACCAACCCGGATCCTTCCCGAAGCCGCTTTCTGCAAAGGAGGAACGCTTCTACCTGGAACGGGCCGCGCAGGGGGATCTGAACGCCAGAAACATTCTGATCGAGCGGAATCTTCGCCTTGTAGCGCATATCATGAAAAAGTATTATTCTCAGTCGGCGGATCAGGAGGAGCTGCTTTCCATTGGTACCATCGGTCTGATCAAGGGCATCGAGACCTTTGACCTCTCCAAGGGGGCAAGGCTGGCGACCTATGCAGCCCGCTGTGTGGAAAACGAGATCCTGATGTATTTTCGCAGTCAGAAGAAGACGGCGGGAGACGTCTCTCTGTCGGATTACATAGAGACGGGAAAGGACGGCACCTCGCTGTCCGTCCAGGACGTGGTGGCGTCAGAGGAGGACTTGTTTGAGGACCTCTCCAAAAAGGAAGAGGCCGGCAAGCTGCACGCTGCCATCAACAAATGCCTGACCGGTAGGGAAAAGGCTGTCATTCTCCTGCGCTACGGCTTGAACGGAGCCGCACCCTACCGTCAGCAGGATGTGGCGGCCAAGCTGGGCATCAGCCGCAGCTATGTCTCGCGGATCGAAAAAATGGCGCTGGAAAAGCTCCGAAAGGAGCTGATGTAGCCGTCCCGTGCTTGCATTCGCGGGTCAAAAATGCTATAATACAAGCGTAAAATCTCCACGTCGTACTTTCTGGTTGAATTGTCCGGTTTTTCCCGGAATTATACCCTTGAATTCGTCGAATTGCCGATTGCTTTTCTGCAAAGACTGTGTTACAATTCGCAAAGATTTTTATGGAGGTAGATACAGATGAGTAATCCCGCGCAGCGCAAGCCGGAATACAAAACACTGATTCTGTTCCCGCTGTTTGCCCTTGGCATGGCGTTTTCCTATAAGCTTTTCATTTTCCCCAATCAATTCGCCCCTGCCGGCGTAGGCGGCATCGCCACTATGGTGCAGCACGTTTTCAAGTTTAACGCCGGATACCTGAACCTGTTAATCAACCTGCCCATCCTTTGTATCGCCTGGAAGCTGGTCAACCGGGAATTTGTCATCAAGACCCTGCTGTTCACCCTCTGCTTCTCCGGCGGACTGATGGTTCTGGATCTGTTCGATTTCAGCCGCTTTGTCTATCAAACGGAGAACGGCACCAGCAAGATCCTGGCCCCTGTTGCAGCGGCGGCTGTCAACGGTGCGCTTTACGGCTTTTGCCTCCGCTGTCACGGCAGCTCCGGCGGCACGGACGTGGTCAGCTTCTGCATCCGTCACTATCATCCGGAGTACAACGTGACCTGGATCACCTTCACCATCAACGCCGTTATCGCCGGTACCTCCTACTTCGTCTACGGCTACAAGTTTGAGCCCGTGATCTGCTGCATCGTCTACTGCTTTGTAGTCACGATGATGGGCAATAAGGTTCTCCAGGGCTCCAAATCCGCGCTGAAGTTTGAGATCATCACCCAGCACCCCAAGGAGATTGCCGACGATCTGATGAAAAACCTCAATCGCGGCGTGACACTGCTCTCCGCAGAGGGCGGCTACACCCATCAGCAAAAGAGCCTGGTGATCTGCATTGTCAACAAGCACCAGATCGCCGATATTCAGGCCATTATCAGCAAGTACCCCGGCAGCTTCGCCTACATCACCTCGGTTTCCGAGACCCTCGGTAATTTCGTAAAAACCAAATAATTAGAAACAGCTGCGCCCCGCGATGCTTCTGCCGAAGCTTCGCGGGGCGCACTTATTCTGAAAAGATCAGTCTTCTTCCTCTTCCTCGGTTTCCTCCGGGACGAAATAAATGACCGTCCCTTCGTCGTGCAGGATCAGGTTTTTCCCGTCCCGGGAGAAGCGCAGCTCCTTGTCCTCACTGCGGACAACAATGTCGTTTCCGTCTTCTGCCCAGGTGATATTCAGGTTGGTGCTGCCGTAGGCGGCCGTGCCGATCCCATCCTCAGAAAGCTCGAACGAAACATTCAGACCAAGATTGGAGGGCGGGATGCGAACGCCGTCTGCGGTAATGTATTCCAGCTTGTACCTTCCGCCGACGCTCTTGGAGCAGCCTGTAAAGCTGAGGCAAAGCATCATCGCAAGAAGCAAAATCAAAACTCGTTTCATACAGTCTCCTTTCCGCCCACAAGCCGGGCGGCTTAATATGTCTCAGATTATCCCACGCTTGTCTGGATGGTAAACAGATAAGTGGTGTCGTATTGCTCCGGGAGCACGATCCATTTTCCGGCGTCAGCTTCAATGTACCAGCTTCCATCCCGGTACTCCATCCAGCCGAACTGACTGTCGTAATCAACGGATATAGGCGGATACCAGCACTGCCAGTGCGGCTGTTCGTAATTCGTGTTGTATCGAAACCAAATACTGCAATCTGGTCCCGTGTATTGGTAATATTTCGTCGCAGGGTCGAGCTTGAGAGACCTTGTGCCTGTTACACTCTTGGACTTGGTAATTTGCCAGACGCCGGATTCTGTCTTGGTCACACGGAACGTTTCTCCCATTTGATCTATGGCGGTAAGGTAACGAGTTTTGGAATCTTGTGTGATGAATCCCGTCTTCTCATAGCTCAGAGGGCTAATCAGTTTTGACGTGTTGGTACTTGACGAGATGGAACCTGCCAGCATAATCCAGCCAAAAAAGAGTCCCAGATCAACGAGCATAGCCAAAATCAGGCTGAATTTGCTGGGATGCGATCCGACGTTAGGATTGGATTGTCATTTGGAAGGGTGATACCCTTGGAACGGGCATCCTTTGTTGCTGTTGCGGTTCCAATGCTGTGACAGCAGCTGCTGATTACGTTTGCAAGATTGATCATTGGCATGATTCAAAAACCTCCGTATTGTTCATAAGCGCTTCCGCGCAGAGGATCCCGTCCACTGCGGCGGACAATATGCCGCCCGCGTAGCCCGCGCCCTCGCCGCAGGGATAGAGCCCTGACAGGGAGGGAGACTGGCGGTCTTCCCTCCGCAGAATGCGGACGGGAGAAGAGCTTCTGGTTTCCGGCGCCGTCATGACAGCGTCCGGGTCGTCATATCCGTTCAGCAGCTTCCCCAGGGCCGGGATGGCCCCCTCCAAGACCTGGGTGATCCGCGCCGGCAGCACGCCGTGGAGCTCGCAGGGCGTCACGCCGGGCCGATAGCTGGGCTTGACCTCACCCCATTCCGTCGTGGGCATGTGTTCCAGAAAATCGCCCACCCGTTGGGCCGGGGCGTGATAATTGCTCCCGCCCGCCCGGAAGGCCGCAGCTTCGATCTCCTCCTGCCAGCGCATCCCGCCCAGCACCGAGTTGTCCGGGAAATCCTTGGGCTCCAAGGTCACCAGCAGGGCCGCGTTGGCGTTCTCGCCCTCCCGGGCAAAGTTGCTCATGCCGTTGGTCACCACCCGGCCTTCCTCCGACGCCGCGCCGACCACGTAGCCGCCGGGGCACATACAGAAGGTATAGGCGGAGCTGCCGTCGGGCAGTTTGACGTTCAGCTTGTAGTCCGCCGGAGGGGTCTGCTCCAGCTGCTCGCCGTACTGGGCCCGGTCGATGGTACGCTGCAAATGCTCCACCCGCACCCCCATGGAAAAGGGCTTGGGCTCCATGGAAAGGCCGATGCCCTCCAGCATCCGGAAGGTGTCCCGGGCGCTGTGCCCCGGAGCCAGAATAAGCTGACGGCAGGGGAGAAGCTCCTGCTTGCCGTTGGCCGTTGTCTCAGCGGCGGTCAGAACTCCGTTCTCGGCCCGCAGGCCCGTGAGCTTTGCTCCGAAGCGAACCTCGCCCCCCAGGTCGATCACCTTTGCCCGCAGATTCTGCACCACATTCAGCAGAACGTCCGTGCCCACGTGGGGCTTGGCGTCCCAGAGAATGCTTTGGTCCGCGCCGAAGGCAACAAATTGCCGCAGGATCCAGGCCTGCCGCTCGTTTTTGGTGCCGGTGTTGAGCTTCCCGTCCGAGAAGGTACCGGCCCCGCCCTCGCCGAATTGCACATTGCATTCCGGGTCCAGCGTGCCGCTCTTCCAGAATTCCTGCACGGCGGCGTGGCGGGTCGCGGCGTCCTGCCCACGCTCCAGCACAATAGGCCGCAGTCCGGCCATTGCCAGGACCAGCGCCGCAAACATCCCCGCAGGGCCGAAGCCCACCACCACGGGGCGCTGCGCCGGGATCCCTTTGGCCTTGGGCGGCTTGTAATAATCCTCCTTGGCCTGGCTGACCTTGGAGCTTCGGCAGGCCCGAAGGATCTGCTTTTCGCTTTTACGCACGGTCACGTCCACGGTGTAGACCCAGCGCAGCTCCGGCTTCTTCCGGGCGTCCAGGGAGCGCCGCCGTATGTTCAGATCCGTCAACTGAGAGGCCTGTACGCCAAGCTCCTTGGCCGCAAGGTACAAGAGCATGGAAGGATCTGAGTGGTACGGCAAGATAATATCACGAATGGTCAGCATAGCTTATCCTTTCAGTTGTCCGGCCAGCATTCCGGATGCCCAGGCCCACTGCAGATTGAAGCCGCCGCAGTCTCCGTCCACATCCAGCACCTCCCCGCAGGCGTAAAGCCCCGGCACCAGGCGGCTTTGCAGGCTGGTCGGGTCAAATTCCTGGGTGACGATGCCCCCCGCGGTGACCTGAGCGCCCTCCATGCCGAGATTGCCGACGATCGGCAGACGGAATGCGTGGCAGATCTGGACCACGTCATTGAGCTGTTCCCATTTGATGGCGGTGATCGGCGCGGAAAGGGGGATCCCGCAGGCCTTGACAAGCATTTTCCCCAAACGGTTGTGCAGGATCCCGGTCAGCAGATCTCCCGCCTCCAGAGTCGGGAAACGGGAAATGCGAATGCAGAGGGCCGAAAGCAGATCGGCTGCGCTGTATCCAGGCAGCAGATCCAGTTGCAGCACCGCGCCCTCCGCCAAAGCAGCAGCCCGAGAGATCTCAAATACAGCCGGCCCGGAGATGCCGTAGTCTGTAAATTGCACCTCGCCCCAGGACGCAGCCAGCAAGGCTCCGTTGACCGTCAGCTGCAGACCAGCATTGGCCCGGACGCCCTTGAGCCCCTGCACCACCCCGGGATCGGACTTGAGCTGTACCAGGGAAGGGGAGAGCTTGGTGCAGTGGTGCCCCAGACTGCGGAGCAGCTGGTAGCCGGAAAGTCCTCCGCCCAGCTTCGTCCCGGCGGCCCCGCCGCAGGCCACGATCAGCACTTCGCATTCATAGCTCTGTCCGTCGGCGGTCTTCAGCCGGAAGCCCTTTGGTAGCCGCTTGACGCCGGCGATCTCCGTCCCGGTCAGAAGTGTGATATTTCTCCGATCCAGAGCGAAGCGCAGCACGTCCACCACAGAGTTGGCCTGATCAGAATAGGGGTAGACCTTTCCGTCCGGCTCCGTGACGGTGTAGAGCCCCAGGGTCTGAAAGAACTCCAGCACCTTTTCCGGCGGGAAGGCCTCCAGGGCGGGCCGGACGAAATCCGTGCCGCTGCCGTGGTAGTGCCCCGGCTCCGTCCGTCGGTTGGTAAGATTGCAGCGCCCGTTTCCGGTGGCAGCCAGCTTCCGGCCCACCCGGGCCTGCCGTTCAAAGAGGAGCACCTGATCAGTCCCGGAGGCAGCTGCCGTGACAGCGGCCGCCATGCCGGAAGCCCCCGCGCCGATGATTGCGATCTTCATATTCGGATCCTTCCCCGTTTCCGTTCTGTTTTATCCGTATTATAAACGAGAAAGGCGCTGTTTGCAAGAGCAGATGTTAAACTAATGGTTCTTGATTGTAAACAAGAATAAGGTCCGGGGGAAGTCCGGGGCCGATCTGTCGGTGAGCAGGTAATGATCGTAGCTCATTTCCGGGTCGTCAGAAAGAATATAATAAACATCTGTGTAGACGGTGTTATAATGATCAAGCCTATTTACGTCGTCGACGATCAAATGGGAATAACTTGCACTTTTTCCGTTCTGATCTGTAACAGTATAGACCGTCCCATTGTAGGACAGAGCAACGAATTGTCCGTTCATAGTTAGTTTGATCGAATCAGTATTTCCCTGAGCAGTTGTTTGGATAAAGGCGTCAAGGCGTTCTTTATTCTGAATATTGTCGTCGTCGATCATAACCGTGTTCGGATCGTCCACGGATTGTGAGTAAATCAAGAAATCATAAACGATTCCGGCCTTTCCGGATTTGAGGCATATCATTTTCCCATCCTTGGTAAACCAAAACACAATCCCAAAGTCGGAAAGGCTGTCTTCGCAGGGCCCCAACAGAGCGCTTGCCTCCTCCGGCGACAGTCCTGTTAACGTGTCGAGATCCTCCACCGGATCAATGAGCTCGATCCCTTTCGACGCGTAAGACCAGCCGCCGTCAGCCTCTTTTGTCCAGACTACGATCTTATTGTACGTATAACCCTCAGAACGAGAACCGGTAGTCAAGGCAGTACAGATACGCTGCACCCCGTCCTCGCAGTTCTCCTCCCAGGTTGGATAGGAAAGCCCATAGGTACTGAGGCGCGTTTGGTCGCTATACAAGTTATAATTTGCCTCGGCCCCGTAATACTTATCGATCACCTGGTAGGAAACACGTCCTGCCTCTGTCGATTTGTCTGTTTTTCGGATCGCTGAGGCTTGTCCATCATTTGAATTTTGGCCTGCACTACAGCCCGCGAGCAGCAGGCAGACGAGCAGCGCGGCAATCAGCTTTTTCATAAATAGTCCTCCCGAGCTTGGTTTGCGGCTTCTGTTTTGCGGCAGTTTTTCCTTATCCGCATCTATCATACGATGTCTGTCTGTAAAACGCCACCGCAAAAACTGCAAAAAATACGGGTCGTTTTTTGCAAAAACTGCAAAAAAGGCTGTTCTTGGGACAGAATGTGTGTTAAGATATGTTCAGCAATATCAGCTTTAGAGAAATGAGTGAATCCTATGCTGACAGTTACATACAGCCCCGACCAGCGGGCCAATATGCACAGAGCCGTTGCCTCGGTCTGCGCCCTCGGCGAGGACGTCCGGGGCATTCTGATCGTGCCGGAGCAAAACTCCTTCGATACGGAATGGGCTCTCTGCGCGGCAGGCGGGGATACTGTTTCCCGACGGGCCGAGGTGTTGAGCTTCAGCCGTCTTGCCACCCGGGTGTTTACTCTGACAGGCGGGATCGCCAAGCCGACGCTGGAAAAAAGCGGCAGACTGATCGCCATGGCGGGGGCGCTGGAGCTGCTGCGGCCCAAGCTCCGCCTCTACGGCATCTATATCTCCAGGCCGGAGTTTTTGCAGCAGCTGTTGCAGATCGTAGATGAATTCCATGCCTACGGCCTGGACACACAGTCCGTCCAGAAGGCGAAGGAGGCCCTGCCGGAGGCCCTCTCCGACAAGCTGGCGGAGCTCTGCCTGGTGCTGGAGCTCTATGATTCCGTCTGCGCCAGATCTGCGCTGGATCCGTCTACGCGCCTGGATCGTCTGCGTGACGCGCTCTATGACAGCGACTACGCCAAAAATCTCCACGTGGTCGTCGCCGGCTTTACGGATTTTACCAGCCAGGAGCTCTCCGTGCTGGAGGCTCTGTGCCGCGGCGGCGCAGAGCTCACCGTTTGGCTCTGCTGCGATAACCTGCAAAAGGGACAGAACGTATTCTCCGTTCCCAGAGCCACAGCCGCCTCCCTGCGGGAAATGGCCCGCCGCGCCGACGTCCGGGAACGTGAAACGACATATCCGCTTCCCCCGGTTTCTGGCCCCCTCGGCTTGATCGCCGGCTCCCTCTTTGCGCCCCGTCCCGGCCGCTGGGAGGAACAGACAGACCGGGTGCTCCTGCTTCCGGCCGCGGACGCCGCGGAGGAATGTATGCTGGCCGTGGGCCGGATCCAGAGCTTGATCCGCGGCGGCGCCCGCTGGCGGGAAATCGGCGTGGCCTATACCGACGCGTCCGTCTTTGAGGCAAGCCTGGAGGGCCTTCTGGATCGCTACGGGATGCCTGTGTTTTTCTCGGGCGAGCGTTCCATCCTTCGCCACGGAGTCGTCCGTGCTGTAGTCTACGCGTTGGAGGCTGCTGCCTGCGGGATGGAAACGGAGACGGTCTGCGAGTATCTGCACTCCGGCTTCGCGCCGCTGACGCTCACGGAGTCTGACCGTTTGGAAAACTATGCCATCATCTGGAAGCTCCGGGGCAGCCGCTGGGAAAAGCCCTTTGACAAAAACCCCTCCGGCCCGGTTTTGGAGCCGCTGGATCCTGAGGCCCTTCATACGCTGCTAATCCCCTGGAATGGAGCTCGGGAGAAGGCCATCGTCCCCCTGCTCCGCCTGCGAAGCGCCCTGCGGGACTCCGCCAATACAGCCGAGCAGATCCGGGCCCTGGAGCGCTTTCTGGAGGAAATCAGCCTGGAGAAGACCATCTCGCAGACGGTGAACGCCCTGAGCACCGCAGGGGATATGCAGCGCGCCAGAGAGCTGGCCCAGCTCTACGAGATCCTTCTTTCCACCATGGAGCAGATTTTCGGCGTCCTGGGTGCCGGAAGCAGAAGCCCGGAGGATTTCTACCGCTTCTTTAAGGCCGCCCTCACCCAGAACAGCGTTGCCACCATCCCGGCTACTGCGGACTGCCTCCGGGTGGGAGATCTCACCGCCATGCGAAACACCAGATTCAAGCATTTGATCGTGCTCGGCGCGTCTGACGGGCTTCTGCCCGCCTGGGAGACCGGGGGCAGTCTGCTCAGCGACGACGAGCGCAGAAGGATGAAGACAGCGGGCCTTTCCACAGCCCCGGACGCAGAGGATCGGCTCGACAGGAATCTTCTCACCGCCTACAATGTGTTTACTGCCCCGACGGAGAGCATTACCCTGTGCTGTGACCGGGAAGCGCCCAGCTATCTGTTTACCCGGATGAACGCCATCTTCCCCCATCGGGCGGATCCCCGGGTTCTGCCGCTGCCTCAAACCGAAAAGGACGCGGCGGCCCTTGCAGTCCGGAGCGAGGCAGGGGAGAAGCTGCTTGCGGAGCTCCCCCAGCTGAGGCCTTATGCCGATACGCTCCGCAGCCGGTCCGCCTACACCCCCGGCTCCCTGGATCCTGCCGCAGTCAGAAATCTCTACGGCGACAGCCTGAGCTTTTCCGCCTCCAAGGTGGATCGGCTTGCCGCCTGCAAATTCGGCTATTTCCTGCAATACGGCCTTCGCCTGCGGGAACGGAAGGAAGCAAAGGTGGATCCCGCCATCTACGGCACCCTTGTGCACTACGTGCTGCAGCACACCGCGGAGGACGTGGAAGGGGAGGGCGGCTTTGCAGCCGTGCCCGAGGACCGCGTACTTGCCCTTGCGCGGCAGTGGTACGAACACTTTGTCCAGGAATATCTCGGCGGCCTGGCGGATTACAGCATCCGGGGTTCCTATCTGCTGGAACGCAGCTTCCTGGAGATCGAGCACGTCGTCCGGGATATGGCCCGGGAGCTGGCAAGCTCACAATTTATCCCCAGCTATTTTGAACTGGCCTTTCGCGATCAAACCGCCATCCCCATTACCGGCAAATTGGCTGTGGGCGCGCTGATCGGCGTGGTGGATCGCGTGGATCTCTATACCACAGCCTCCGGCAAGACCTATTTGCGGGTGGTGGACTACAAAACAGGCCGAAAGGACTTTGATTACACAGACATTCTCTCCGGCATGGGGATGCAGATGCTGATCTATCTCTTTGCCCTGACCCAGGAGGCGGCCCGTTACTACCGGCGGGAGCTGTATCCCGCGGGGGTGCTCTATTTCCCGGCACGCTACGATATGGAGCCAGCCGACAAGCGTCTGACCCCGGAGGAATCGGAGCAGCTGCACCGCAAAAAGCTGCGGCGAAAGGGTCTGCTGCTGGACGATGAAGAGATCCTGCAGGCCATGGAGCCCGGTTCCGCGCCGATCTATCTGCCCTATCAGATCTCCAAAAAGACCGGCGAGCGCTCCGGGGATCTTGCAAGCGCCGCGCAGCTGTCTCTGGTGGAGCAGCACGTGCGCCGCACCCTGGGCAAGCTGGCCGATTCGGTCTGGGCCGGTGAGATTGCCCCCGATCCCTTCTGGCGGGGAGAGGATCACAACGCCTGCCGCTGGTGCCCCTATGACGCCGTCTGCCGCGTAAAGAGCGGAGCTGTCCCTCTGCGTAGGCTGCGCTCCGTGAGCCGCGGCGAATTCTGGAAGGAATTGGAACAGGAGGCGGAAGACCATGGCTGATGTGTTGACAGCTGCCCAACGGGCTGCGGTTCAGAATCCCGGCGGGCCGATTTTGGTAGCGGCTGCTGCCGGCTCCGGCAAGACAAAGGTCATCGTGGAACGGCTGATGAACCAGATCCTCCGCAGCGATCGGGAATGCTCCATCAACGATTTTCTGATCATCACCTTTACCAAAAAGGCGGCGGCAGAGCTGCGGGCGCGGATTGCCCGGGAGCTGGCGGCCCGTCTGGCGGAGGATCCGGAGAATCGCCATTTGCAAAAGCAGCAGAGCCGGGTCTATCTGACCCAGATCTCCACCGTCCACGCCTTCTGCTCCGAAATGATCCGGGAGTTCTCCTATGAGCTGGATGTGCCTGCGGACTTCCGAATGCTGGAGCAGACGGAGGCGGAGCTGCTGCAGATCCAGATCCTCGAGGATCTGCTGGAGGAGCGCTACGAGGACATCGCTTCCGACGCGGCGCTGCGCCAGCTGGTGGACGGCCTGGGGGCCGGCAGAGACGACCGCCGGATCCTTTCTCTGATCCTCGGGGTCTATACCACGACCCAGCTCTATCCGGATCCCGACGCCTGGCTGAGCAAATGTGAACCAAGCCTGGATACGTCGAAGCTCGACGGCGCGGAGCAGACCCTCTGGGGCCGCTATATTTTGGATCACCTGCGGGGCTGCGCCCAGGATCAAGCCGACGCGCTGGAGCAGATCTCCGCAGAGCTGGGGATGAATGAGGCCCTGGCAAAGTATTGCCCGGTGTTTGCAGCCAACGCAGAAGGCCTGCGGGCCCTTGCCCGCTGTGAGCGCTGGGACGAGGCTCTTGCTGCTTTCCCAGCCGCGGCGGATTTCGGCAGGCTACCGCCGATCAAGAGCTGTGACGATCCCGCTCTGCAAAGCTGCGCCAAGGCGATCCGGGAGCAGGCAAAGACCAGGATCCGCAAGTGGGGCGAGGAGCTGCGGGGCCCTTCCGCGGAGATGCTTTCGGATCTGGCGGAGAGCGCCGTGACGCTGAACGCGCTGTTTCAGCTGACCCGGGAGTTCTCCCGCCGTTTTGCGGCGGAGAAGCATCGCATCCACGCCCTGGATTTCTCTGATTTGGAGCACTATGCTCTGAAGCTTCTGCTGGAGCCGGACGGAGTCACGCCGACCCAGGCCGCCCGCCGGATCGGCGACCGATTCCGGGAGATCATGGTGGACGAATACCAGGACACCAATCAGGTGCAGGACGCCATCTTCCGCGCCCTGTCCACCGAGGGGAAAAACCGCTTTATGGTGGGCGACGTGAAGCAGTCTATCTACCGCTTCCGCCTGGCGGATCCCGCTGTGTTTCTGAAAAAATATGAGGCATATCCCGATGCGGCGTCTGCGGATCCTGCCGGGCGTCAGCGGATCCTGCTGTCACACAATTTCCGCTCCGGCGAGGCTGTGCTGGAGGCTGTCAACGCAGTGTTCGGGCTTTGTATGTCGCCCCAGCTGGGCGGGTTGGAGTACGGCCCTTCAGAGGCACTGCGGCCCGGTCGGCCCATGCCTCCGCTTCCCCAGACCCAGGTGGAGCTGCACTGCCTGTCCACCGCCCAGGAGGCGGAAGACGCGGAGACACCCGAGAAAAACCGGGCCGAAGCAAGCTTCGCCGCAAGACGGATCCGGGCCCTGTTGGAGGACGGGACACTGGTTCGGGACGGGGAATCGACCCGCCCCGTGGAGCCCAGAGATATCGTGATCCTGCTGCGCTCACCCAAGAACGTGGCGGAAACCTATCTGGATGCCCTGCATCGCCTGGGCATCCCGGCCAGCAGCGATACGGGGGAGGATCTGCTGAACGCCTCGGAGATCCAGGCGCTTCTGTGCCTGCTGCGGGTGCTGGACAACGCCCACCAGGATATTCCGCTGACGGGAGCCCTGCTGAGCCCCATCCTTGGGATCCCTGCCGCTGTACTGGCGCATACCAGGATCCGTTCCGATTCAGACCTCTGGGACGCGCTGGCTGATTCCGCCTCCGCAGAGCCCGCCCTCAGCGAGGCCCTTGCAACCATTGAGCGGCTGCGGCTGCTGTCCCGGGATCTTCCGCTTCCCACGCTGCTGGAAAAGCTCCAGCAGGCGGTGGATCTGGAGGCTGTTTACGGCGCCATGGAGGACGGCGATGCCCGGATCCGACGGCTTCGGAGCTTCTTTGAGCTTGCCTCCGCCTTCTCGGAGGGCGGGCAAAAAAGCCTGCATCAGTTTTTGCACTATGTGGATTCTTTGCAGGAGCGCGGCGGCATTCCAACGACTCAGCCCGGGGGCAACGCTGTGTCTGTCATGAGCGTCCACAAATCAAAGGGCCTGGAATTCCCGGTGGTGCTGCTCTGCGGCCTGTCCAGACGCTTCAACCTGGACGATCTGAAGGAACCGGTGCTCTTTCACAGCGAGCTCGGCGCAGGCTGTTCTGTCTTCGACAGCGCCACCCGCATCCGATACCATTCCATTGCCCGGGCAGCCATCGCCAGGCAGACGAAGCTGGATAATCTATCGGAGGAGCTTCGGATCCTCTATGTCGCCATGACAAGAGCGCGGGATATGCTGATCATGAGCTGCTGCGGCGAGAATCTGCGGGGAAGGCTTCAGGATCTTGCCATCCAGCTTACCCCCGAGACTGCGAAGCAGCTGGCGGCTGACGCCTCCTGCCCCGGAGATTGGGTGCTGATGACGGCCCTGCTTCGCACGGAGGCCGGAGCCATCCATGCGGCGGCAGAGAAGCCGGAGACCTGTTCTGTTTCGGAGCATCCCTGGCGGATCTGCTGGGAGGAGCTCTCCCCGGAGGCACCCACGCCGAAGGAGGAAGCGCATTCGCTCAGACTGCCCGGCGCTGTTTCCCCGGAGGCGGTGCGGGAAAGCCTCGCCTTCCGGTATCCCCATACGGCGGCTCAGACCATCCCCTCCAAGCTGACAGCCACCCAGCTCAAGGGCCGGGCTTTGGATCGGGAGGCGGACGACGGCGCGCCGCGGCAGGAGAACGTGCAGCTGCGGCGACCGTATCTGATGCAGTCCGAAAAGGCGCTGACGCCGGCCCAGAAGGGGACTGCGGTACACCAGGCGATGCAGTATCTGGACTTTTCCTCCGTGGATTCCGTTGAAGCGATCCAGGCCCAATTACGCAGAATGGTGGAGGAGGACTTTCTGACTGCGGCGCAGGCGGAGGCGGTGGATCCGGAAAAACTGCTTCGGGTCTTCCGCGGCCCCCTGGGCGATATGATCCGGGGCGCGGATCGAGTCCTGCGGGAATTCAAGTTTTCCGTATTGTCGCCGGCGCAGACCTGGTATCCGGATTGCGAAGGAGAACAGATCCTGCTGCAGGGCGTCACTGACTGCTGCCTGTTTTCCGACGGCGGCATCACGGTCGTGGATTTCAAGACCGACCGGATCCATCCCGGCGCCGAAACGGAAGCAGGGGAGAAGTACCGCCCGCAGCTGGAGGCATACGCCGCCGCGCTCAGCCGGATCTTCCGGCTTCCGGTACGGAAAAAGATCCTGTATTTTTTCGCAAGCGATACCATGACAGAGCTCTGAGAAATGAAAAAAGCAAGAGGTATCAGATCGATACCTCTTGCTTTTTCTGCGGATCCTTTAGGACGCGCTGTTCTGGTTGGAGTTGAAGGTCAGATTGGTATTGGCGTGCTTCATCAGATCCTCGTTCACCGTCACGTCGTTCTTGGACGCGATATCGCTGTAATACTTGGACCACAGCGCGCTCTCCACCATCTGGTCACGGTAGGTCTTTTCCTCGGTGCTGGCGTAGCGGACAATATAGTAGGCCGTGGCGGTCTCATAGCCGGTGAGCAGATCGCCGGACTTCCGTTCCGCGTCGAAGAGGAAGTCGCGGATCTCCTCGATGGAATAATCCTTGGTGATGGTGTTGGTGCCGACGTTGTAGCCCAGGGCGGAGACGGCAGTGCTGAACTCCGCATCGGTCATGCCGTCGTGGATCGCAGCAAGCAACTCGTCGCGCTTCTGCTCAGCGGTCTTTTCTTCCTTGGCCTCAGTCGCTTCCTGGACTTCCTCGTCCTTCTGCTCGGCAGCCTCATCCTTCTCTTCCGCGGGCTTGTCCTTGTTGATGGTGAAGATGTTTGCGTTGACCAGGTGGTAGTCGTTGGTCTCTCTGCCGTCAAAACGAACCGCGTAGAAGTAAAGATTGTCCTCGCTTCTGGCGAACACCTTCACGTCGCCGGGCTGACGCTCTGCGTCGAACAGCCACTGGGCGATCTCGTCGGTGAGGTAGTTGGTCATGTCGCTCTTGTTGTAGGTCTTGGAGATGGCGTCCTCAGGCATTTCCTTCGCGTAGCTCTCCGCCAGCTCCCGGGCCTCAGCCTTGGCCTCGTCCGTATAGGTGGTGGAAGGCTGGGTCTCAGCGGTAGGATCGGTATTGTCGTCGGAGGGAAGCGTCAGCGCGGGCTCCACCGTGGTGGATTTGGCGCTGGAGGTTTTGTAGGTCAGGGAAACCATGTCGTACTGAGAGGGATCCTCCTCGTAGGCCTTCTTCAGTTCTTCCGCAGTGGGCGCGTAGTCGGAGCTGAGCTTCTGGGCGTAGGAGGAATAGAGCATGACCATGTTCAGATACTGCTCGTAGTTATCCAGATTGCAGCCCTCGCCGAAGCGAAGCTCCAGATACTTGTCCGCGGAGGGATAGCCGTACAGAGCCGCGTCGGATTTCACGGAATTGACGCCGTTGGCAATGGTGGCCTTATCTTCCTCAGACAGCTCGTAGTGGTTGGCCTTGGCCTCAGCCACCACGTTCAGCATTTCCTTCAGCGTCGAGTTGGTGGATTCTTTAAAGTAGTCCTCCAGGGTGCCGTCGCCGAAAACGCTGTTCTGCTCCGCAAAGGGGACGCCGGTCTGGACAAAATAGGAATAGCTGCTGTAGAAATTCGAAGCATTGTAGTTGTACAGATAGTTATATACAGGAACGCTGACCGTTTCGCTGCCGACGGTCACCACAGCGGCCTCGGTGTCATAGCTGGGGCGATTCACCAGCTTGACGACAGCGAACACGGCGGCCGCGCAGATGAAGATCACCAGCAAAACCACCAGCACGTTGCGGACAGTCTGCTTCTTTTGCTGATTCGCCGTCTGAACGGCCACGTTCTTGGCGGAAAGGCCCTGCTGTTCCAGCTCCTTGCGCTTCTTTTTGGATGCAGATGCGCTCATTTGATTCATCAATCCTCTCAAAATTTGCTGTGGCCCTGTTCGTTCGGGCCAATCGCTCGCTATTATACAGCGCTTTCAGTCAAGTTTCAAGAGAAAGTTTTATTTTACAGAAAATCTTTACAATAATATAACCAAATGCACAAAAAACCACGCTTAAGCCGTGTGCACCCATTTATAACCTGCACGATACTGGCAGGTGGGTCGCCGCTCCTTGGTTTCTCTGTTCCCAACTTCCGCGGGCAAGCCACGCGGGAGGTCTACAATCCGCCAGGGAAGACTCAGGCGTCCCGAAAAAATGATGTGGGTCTAAAAGGGTACATCACGCACTAAGCAGGGAATTTTATGATGTCAGGGACGAATCACGCCGTCCGGTCTTGCGTCACGCGTCTTCGTCGTCGTTCGATTCGTAGTCGTCCAGCAAGAGATCATACACCGCAGCCAGCTCTTCTTCGTCTGTCACGGCCTCCAGAATCTCCTCACCGTCTTCCATGACCACCTTGAGAACGCTGACCTCCAGATCCGCGTCTTCTTCCTCCGAAGAATCCGCAGGGCAGACGCCCAGATATGTGCTGCCCTGATACTCCACGGAGCACAGGACCTCCAGCTCATATTCGACGCCGTCCTCGTCGGTGATGGTGATATAATCGTCTCCGAATAGTTCGCTCATTCAGTTTGCCTCCAAAATCTTTCTGGTATTATTTTACCAAGAATTGCATGAAAAATCAATAGAAAATCTGTCATACGCAAATAGCAGATTCCGCAAAGATCGGCCTTTGTTTTTGTGCAGGATCACAAAAAAATATAAAAAGGGGCTTGGAATTTGCACGGACATCGTTTATAATATAAGATGAAATCTATGCGAGCCGAGCTGCTCGCTAATGCCGGAGGCAAAAATGGACGAAAACAGACCCCTTACGATCGTGAATCAAAAACCGGATAAACGGCGTGAAAAAGAACCGAATCCCTTTGAAGCAGGCGGCTTTGCAGGGACGGTTTATTCCATGCTCCACGATATGGTTTGTATCCTGGCGTTTATCGTTGTTTTCTTTGTTCTTGCAGCGCGGCTTGTCGGTGTTTCCGGCAGCTCCATGTATCCCACCCTGGTGGGCGCGAACGAGAAGGCAGACACCACTGGCGATTATCTGATCCTGCGAAGCAATTTCCTGTCTGCGTCCTATGAGCAGGGGGATATCGTGGTGGCCTGCGTCCCCACCTTTGAGAACGGAAAGCCCCTGGTCAAGCGTGTGGTGGCCACCGGCGGGCAGACGGTTTCCTTCCGGATCGGCGAGGATATGCAGATGCACGTCTACGTGGACAACGTCCTGCAGCCGGAGGAGTTCATCAACGAGCCCATGTCCCCCTGGGGCCTGTCGTCTGACAGCAATTCCATTACGGTTCCCGAGGGCTGCTATTTCCTCATGGGCGACAACCGCAACAATTCCGCTGACAGCCGCCAGCACAACATCGGCCCGGTGGACGAGCGCTATATCGTCGGCAAGGCGCTGTGCCTGGTCTTCCCGGGGCAGGACACCCAAAACGAGAACAGCCGAAACTTCAAACGCCTTGGAGATATCTATGACTGACGACATAAATATTCAGTGGTATCCCGGCCACATGACCAAAACCAGGCGCATGATGGAGTCTGAGTTAAAGCTTGTGGACGCGGTATGCGAGATCATCGACGCACGGATCCCCGTCTCCTCCCGCAACCCGGATATCGACGCCATCTGCGGGGCCAAGCCGCGCATGATCATTCTGAACCGGATCGACATGGCTGACCGCGCCCGGACGAAGGCCTGGGCGGATCATTTCAAAAGTCTCGGCTTTTCTGTGATCCAGACCGACTGCAAGTCCAGAAAGGGCGTCTCGGATTTCTCCCCGGCTCTGAACCGTCTGCTGGCGGAAAAGCGCAGACGCTATGCTGAAAAGGGCATGGCAGGCAAGCCCCTCAAGGCCATGATCGTGGGCATCCCGAACGTGGGGAAGTCCACCTTTATCAACCAGGTGGCGGGGCGCAAGGGCGCCAAGGCGGAAAACCGTCCCGGCGTCACCCGGGGCAAGCAGTGGGTCACGGTGGATCCTGGCCTGCTTCTGCTGGACACTCCGGGGATCCTCTGGCCCAAGTTCGAGGATCCCGAGGTGGGGCTGCGCCTTGCCTGGACCGGGGCCGTGAAGGACGACATTCTGGATACCCAGACCCTGGCCGCCCGTCTGATGGCCCAGCTGTGGCTGGACTATCCCCAGGCCCTCCGGGATCGCTATAAGCTTGACGGCAGCCTGCTTCCCCCGGACTTTGCTTCTCTCGGCCCTGCCGCCCAGGGCTTCGCGCTGATGGAGCAGGCCGCCAAAAATCGGGGCTTCCTGCTGCCCGGGGCGGAGATCGACCTGGATCGGATGGCAAACGTCCTGCTGGAAGAATACCGCTCCTGCAAGCTGGGCTGCTTTACCTTGGAGAACGTACAGCCATGACGAACGATTTATATTCCTGCGAGGCCGCGCTCCGGAAGGATTTTCCGATCCTGTGCGGCATTGACGAGGCAGGGCGGGGCCCTCTGGCCGGCCCTGTCTGCGCTGCGGCCTGCGTCCTGCCGGAGGGGCTTGTGATCGAGGGCCTCAACGACTCCAAAAAGCTCTCGGAAAAGCGCAGGGAAGCGCTCTATGAACAGATCACCACCCAGGCTGTCGCCTGGGCTGTCTGTCTGGTGGATGAAGCCGTCATCGACGAGATCAACATCCTCCAGGCCACCTTCCGGGCCATGCGCGGAGCCGTAGCCAAGCTGGGCCTGCAGCCGGATCTGTGCCTGGTAGACGGAAACCGGGATCCCGGCCTCGGCCTGCCCACCAGAACGGTGGTCAAGGGGGACGCCAGCTGCGCCTCCGTGGCCGCTGCTTCGATCCTGGCGAAGGTCACCCGTGACCGTCTGATGTGCGCCTACGACGCCCAGTACCCCGGCTATGGCTTCGCCGTGCACAAGGGCTACGGCACCAAGGCCCATTACGCGGCCATCCAGCAGCTCGGCCTGTGCCCGATCCATCGCCGCAGCTTTTTGAAAAACTATGGATCGACGTAACGGCGTTGGGGCCTGGGGCGAGGAGCAGGCCGCCAAATATCTGAAAAAGCAGGGCTATCGCATCCTGGAGCGCAACTATTCCTGCCGCTTCGGAGAGATCGATCTGATCGTCTCCAACCGCGAATACCTGGTGTTTGTGGAGGTCAAGCTCCGGAAATCGGACGCTGTGGCCCGGGCCGCCGAATTTGTGGACTTCCGGAAGCAAAACCGGCTCCGCACCACCGCGGAGCTCTGGCTGAGTATACATGAAACAGAGCTCCAGCCGCGCTTCGACGTGGTGGAGATCTACGCGCCGGAGGGCGAAAGCACCAAAAAACCATTGATTCATCATCTGGAGGACGCCTTTCAATGAGAGAGAAGTTTCCTGTTTTTGACCTGCACTGTGACACCGCAACAGAACTCAGCCTGCAAAAGAAATCCCTTGGGTCCAACGATCTGCATATCGATCTGGATCGGGCAGACAGGCTTTTGACCCATCATCAGTTCTACGCGTTTTGCTGTGTCTATGACCGGGCGTTTCAGCCTCTGCCTGCCTCTGAGGCGCAGTCGCAGTTTTTGCGCGCTGTTTCCGACTTCTACAGCCAGATCAGCGAAAACAATCAGCGGGTGAAGCTCTGCCGGAACGCGGAGGATCTGATCGCCGCGGCCAAGGAGGCCAAGCAGGGGGCGTTTCTCTCCCTGGAGGGCCCGGAGGCCATCGGCTGCGACCCGGATCGCCTGGACGAGCTCAAGGATCTGGGCTTCCTCATGACGACCCTGACCTGGAACTTCCCCAATGCGCTGGCAGGCCCCCACGGGACCGATCTGGGTCTGACCGACCTGGGCAAGGCCTTCGTCCGGCGGGCCCAGGAGCTGGGCATCGTCATCGACGTGAGCCACCTGTCCGAGAAGGCGTTCTGGGATCTGATCGACGTCACCGCGGCCCCCATCGTGGCCTCTCACTCCAACAGCCGCGTCATCTGCCCCCATACCCGGAATCTTACCGACGAGCAGTTCAAGGTGATCTGCAATCTGGGCGGTCTGGTGGGTCTGAATCTCTATCCGCCCTTCCTGAACGAGAAGGGGAGCGCCGATTTCTCGGATATCAAGCGGCATCTGGATCACTTCCTGGCGCTGGGCGGGGAACACCGGCTGGCGATCGGCGGCGATCTGGACGGATGCGACTGCCTTCCCACGGGCTTCACCGGCGTGGAGAGCTGGAACGATCTGGGCCGCTGGCTGCTGCAGCAGGGCATGGAGGAGGAGACCGTCAACAGCGTGTTCAACAACAACGCGGTGATGTTTGCCCTGAAGCACCTGCAGAAAAAGAGAGTTGGAGGATAACATGGCACTTTACGCCATCGGCGATCTGCATTTGTCTTTTGAGGCGGACAAGCCCATGGACGTGTTTGGAAAGGCCTGGGTCGGCTATGTGGACAAGCTCCGCTCCGGCCTGTCCTGCGTCACGGAGGCGGACACCACCGTGCTGCTGGGCGATCTGAGCTGGTCGATGGATCTGGCCCGCGCCAGGGAGGATTTCGCCTTTATCAACGCCATCCCGGGCCGCAAGATCATCCTCAAGGGCAACCACGACTACTGGTGGACCACCGCGTCCAAATTCTATCAGTTCTGCGCCGAGCAGGGCTTCTCCGAGCTCTATATCCTCAACAACAACTTCTACGAGTACGGCGAGACGGCGATCTGCGGCACCCGCGGCTGGTTTTTCGAGGAGGAGCGCGGCACAGCCCACGATGAAAAGATCCTGAACCGGGAGCTGATGCGGCTGGAGAGCTCGCTGAAAGCGGCAGGGGAGAGGGAGAAGATCTGCTTCCTGCACTACCCGCCGGTATACCGGGGCTACCGCTGCCAGCCCATTCTGGATCTGCTGCATCGCTATGAGGTCCGGCAGTGCTGGTACGGCCATCTGCATTCGGAAAGCCACCGTTTGGCGGTCACAGGCTGCTACGAGGGCATTGACTTCCGGCTGGTTTCCGGGGATTACGTCAATTTTACGCCGATTTGCGTGAAAACATGAGAAAATTCAAAAAATAATACTTGCAATTTTTATGTTTTCTGCTACTATATATAGGCTTAGGCGAACGCCATACAGGAGGAAATAGAATCATGAACGTTAAAAGTGCAAACAGAGAGAACAACAAACTGACCGTCAACGTCGAAATCGAGTCCGAGGTCTTCGAGGCCGGCATCAACAAGGCCTATCTGAAGAACCGCAAATACATCACCGTTCCCGGCTTCCGCAAGGGCAAGGCGCCCCGGAAGATGATCGAGAACCTTTACGGCGCCCAGGTGTTCCACTCCGACGCGGTGGAGGAGATCTTCCCCGACGTGTTCAAGGAAGCCGTCCTGGATCAGGGTTGGAAGACTGTCGGTCAGCCCTCTGTTACCGATATGAACGTCCGGGACGACAAGTCCCTGGAGCTGACCATCGAGACCGAGCTCTATCCCGAGGTGGAGCTGGGCCAGTATAAGGGCGTGGAGGCCCCCAAGGCCGCTGTTGCCGTGACCGACGAGATGGTCGAGGCCGAGCTGGATCGCAAGGCCAACGAGGTCGCCCGGATCGTGACCGTGGAGCGTCCCGCCCAGGAGGGCGATACCGTTGTCATCGACTACAAGGGCCTGAAGGACGGCGTCGCCTTCGACGGCGGCACGGCTGAGGGCTATGAGCTGCGTCTGGGCAGCCACACCTTCATTCCCGGCTTCGAGGATCAGCTGATCGGCGCTGTCGCCGGCGATGAGAAGGAGCTCAACATCACCTTCCCCGAGGACTATCACGCCAAGGAGCTGGCGGGCGTGCCTGTCGTTTTCTGCGTGAAGGTGCACGAGGTCAAGGAGACCCAGGTTCCCGCCAAGGACGACGAGCTGGCCAAGGACGTTTCCGAATTTGACACCCTCGATGAGCTGCGTGCCGATCTTCGCAAGAATCTGGAGCAGAAGCAGCAGGAGGAGGCCGACCGTTCCTTTGAGAACGCTCTGATGGAGAAGGTCGCCGAGTCCGCCAAGCTGGAGCTGCCCGCCGCCATGATCGAGGAAGAGCTGGACAACGAGCTGCAGAACTTCGACTATCAGCTGCGCTCCCAGGGCATGAGCCTGGAGCAGTACAGCAAGATGCTGGGCGGCGATCTGTCCCGCTTCAGAACCAGTATGCGTCCTTCCGCTGAGAAGCAGGTTCGGCTGCGTGTCGTTCTGAACGCCATCGCCGATGCCGAGGGCATCGAGGCCACCCAGGAGGATCTGGACGCCGAGTACCAGAAGCTGGCGGAGCAGTACGGCATGGAGATTGAGAAGATCAAGGCTGCGGTCCCCGCTGCGGAGATCACCACCGACCTCAAGGTTCGCAAGGCCCGCGACCTCATCGTCTCCCAGGCTGTGGCGACTGCCCCCGTGGAGGAATAATTCCGGTTTTATCCGGTTACAATGTTTTAACGACTGTGGCGGGGCCGATGCGTTCCATCGGCCCCGTTATTTGAAAGGAGAATGACCATGAGCTTAGTTCCCTATGTGGTCGAGCAAACCAGCCGCGGCGAGCGATCCTACGACATTTTCTCCCGCCTGCTGAACGACCGGATCGTGATGCTCTCCGAGGAGGTCAACGATACCACTGCCTCTCTGATCGTAGCCCAGCTGCTCTATCTGGAGGCCCAGGATCCGGATAAGGATATCCAGTTCTATATCAACAGCCCCGGCGGCGTGATCACCTCCGGCATGGCCATTTACGATACGATGCAGTATATCAAGTGTGACGTTTCCACCATCTGCATCGGCATGGCTGCGTCCATGGGCGCGTTTTTGCTCTCCGCCGGCGCAAAGGGGAAGCGGATGGCTCTGCCCAACGCGGAGATCATGATCCACCAGCCCTCCGGCGGCGCCCAGGGCCAGGCCACGGACATTCAGATCCAGGCCCGCCGCATCCTGAGCATGAAGCAGAAGCTCAATCAGATCCTCGCCGCCAATACCGGCAAGCCACTGGAGCAGATCGCCGCGGATACCGAGCGCGATAACTTCATGACCGCCCAGGAAGCCGTGGCCTACGGGATCATCGACAAGGTGATCGACCACCGATAATCTCTTTGCAGGCGGCGCGTCGTTTGCAACACCTACCTCGAAAGGAGTGACTCTGTTGGCAAGTGAGAAAAGCGTCCGTTGTTCCTTCTGCGGCAAGCGGCAGGAGCAGGTCAAGCGGATGATGTCCGGCCCCAACAATGTCTATATCTGCAATGAGTGCGTGGATCTGTGCAACAGTCTGATCCGGGAGGATCTCTACGAGACTGAGAACCGATTCAGCCACAACCCCGAAAAGCTCCCGACTCCCAAAGAGATCAAGGAGTATATGGACAACTATATCATCGGCCAGGAGGACGCCAAGATCGCCCTCTCCGTGGCTGTGTATAACCACTACAAGCGGATCTACTTTGCCGCCGACTCCGACGTGGATATGCAGAAGAGCAACATCCTGCTCATCGGGCCCACCGGCTCGGGCAAGACCCTCTTTGCCCAGACCCTGGCCAAGATCCTGGACGTTCCCTTTGCCATTGCCGACGCCACCACCCTCACCGAGGCCGGCTACGTGGGCGAGGATGTGGAAAACATCCTGCTCCGGCTCATCCAGGCTGCGGATTGGGACGTGGAGCGTGCCGAGCAGGGCATCATCTATATCGACGAGATGGATAAGATCGCCCGTAAGAGCGAAAACACCTCCATCACTCGGGACGTCTCCGGTGAGGGCGTCCAGCAGGCCCTTCTGAAGATCGTGGAGGGCACCGTGGCCAACGTGCCGCCCCAGGGCGGACGGAAGCACCCCCAGCAGGAGTTCATTCAGATCGACACCTCCCGCATCCTCTTCATCTGCGGCGGCGCCTTCGACGGCCTGGATAAGATCATCGAGCGCCGGGTGGATCGCAGCTCCCTGGGCTTCGGCTCCGAGCTGTGCAGCAAGAAGGATCGCAAGATCGGCGAGCTGTTCCGCCAGGTGCAGCCCCACGATCTGCTGAAATTCGGCATTATTCCGGAATTGGTGGGCCGTCTGCCGGTCATCACCAGCCTGCATGACCTCTCCTCCGATGATCTGGTTCGGATCCTCACCGAGCCCAAAAACGCCCTGTGCAAGCAGTACAAGCAGATCCTGTCCTATGACGGCGTGGAGCTGGAATTCACGCCCGAGGCCCTGACTGCTGTGGCGCAGCTGGCTGTGGAGCGGAAGATCGGAGCCCGCGGCCTGCGTGCGGTGATGGAGGGGATCCTCACGCCTTTGATGTATGAGATCCCGTCCGACAAGACCATCACCAAGGTAACTGTGACGGAGGAATCCGTCCGCGGCACGGGAAAACCGCTGCTGATTCACAGCGAGAAGCCCCGGCGGATCTCCGGCGAATAAGCATTGCGTTGTAGGGGGCGGCGCCCTCGACGCCCCGAACCGGGTCTCCTTTGGAAACCGCGGGCCGTCGAATGCACCGGCCCCTGCAATCGTATATCCCTTTTTCACTCCTGAAAGGAGGTTTGAACCATGGAAGAACGTATGGAATACGAACAACTCCCCGTGATCGCCCTGCGCGGGCTGATCGCATTTCCCCACACCACCATGCACTTTGAGGCCGGCCGTGAAAAGTCCCTGCGGGCCATCGACAAGGCAATGAAGGCCGACCAGCGCGTGCTTTTGCTGCCTCAGCGCTCGGTGATGGACAACGACCCGGATTTCAACGCCCTGAACCCCATCGGCACCGTGGCGCAGATCAAGCAGATCGTCCGTGCCCCCGGTGAGGCGGCCCGGCTGCTTGTCACCGGTCTGACCCGGGCCCGGGTGGTGACCGCGCTGAAAACCGAGCCCTATCTCTGCGCCCGGATCGTAACGCTCCACGATGAGCAGCTGAACCTGAGCCCCAGGCTGGAGGCCATGATGCGGACCGCCTACCGGCTGTTCGAGGAGTTCATGGAGGTGAGCCAGCGCCCGCTCCATGAGGAAATGCTCCGGATGCTGGCCAGCAAGGATCCGGGGGAGGTCAGCGATATTGCGGCCCAGGCCGCATCCTTCCGCTTCGAGGATAAGCTGATGCTTCTCAATCAGCTCCATCCCGGCAAGCGCCTGTTCCGCTGCAATCATCTGATGAACCACGAGCTGAACATTCTCTCTCTGGAAGAAGAGATGCAGGATAAGGCCCAGGAGAGCATGAACAAGGATCAGCGGGACTATTATCTGCGCGAGCAGATGAAGGCCATCCGGCAGGAGCTGGGCGAGGAAGACGACGCGGATGAATATGAGGATCGGATCAAGGCCCTCCATCTGGCCTCCGAGTCCGAAGAAAAGCTGCTCAAGGAGGTGGCGCGCCTGCGTAAGCAGCCCTTCGGCTCCTCCGAAGCGTCTGTGATCCGCAACTATCTGGACGTGGCCCTGGAGCTGCCCTGGAACGAATCCACCAAGGAACGGCTGAACGTGGAGCAGGCTAAAAAGCTGCTGGATCAGGATCACTTCGGCCTGCAGCAGGTCAAGACCCGGATTCTGGAATTCCTGGCCGTCCGGCAGTTTGCGCCGGAGAACCGGGGGCAGATCCTCTGCCTTGTGGGGCCTCCGGGCGTCGGCAAGACCTCCATCGCCACCTCCATCGCCGCCTGTCTGAACCGCAAGCTGGCCCGGATCTCTCTGGGCGGCGTCCATGACGAGGCGGAGATCCGGGGCCACCGGAAGACCTATATCGGGGCCATGCCCGGACGGATCCTGTCCGCGCTGACCCAGGTCAAGAGCAACAACCCTCTGATCCTATTTGATGAGATCGACAAGCTGGGCTCCGACTACCGGGGAGATCCCTCCGCGGCCCTGCTGGAGGTTCTGGATCCCGAGCAGAACAGCAGCTTCCGGGATAACTTCCTGGAGCTGCCCTTTGACCTGAGCAAGTGTATGTTCATCACCACCGCCAATACCGACGATACGATCCCCCGTCCGCTGCTGGATCGTATGGAGGTCATCCACCTGGATTCCTACACCGACGAGGAAAAGGTGATGATCGCAAAGAATCACCTTCTGCCCAAGCAGCGGGCCCGTCACGGTCTGAAAAAGACCCAGCTTCGCATCCCCGACAGCACCCTGCGGGAGATCATCTCCTGCTATACCCGGGAATCCGGCGTGCGCCGTCTGGAACAGGAGCTGGCCAAGGTCTGCCGCAGAGCCACCATGGAGCTGCTGGAGCACCCCGAGATCACCCGCCTCACCGTGACCTCCGCCAACCTGGAAAAGTACCTGGGCATCCGCAAATTCCTGCCGGACCGTCTTCCCGAGGAGGATCCCATCGGCCTGGTCAACGGCCTTGCCTGGACTTCCGTGGGCGGCGAGATGCTGGAGGTGGAATGCAACGTGGTGGAGGGCACCGGCAAGCTGGAGCTCACCGGCAATCTGGGCAAGGTCATGCAGGAATCCGTCCAGGCTGCCATGAGCTATATCCGCTCCCGGGCCAAGAGCCTGGGCATCCCGGAGGACTTCTATAAGACCAAGGACATCCACGTCCATTTCCCCGAGGGCGCTGTGCCCAAGGACGGCCCCAGCGCGGGCGTCACCGTCTGTACGGCGCTGGTGTCCGCTTTGACCGGCGCCAGAGTGCGGCGGGATATTGCCATGACAGGCGAGATCTCCATCCGGGGCCGGGTGCTGCCCATCGGCGGCCTGAAGGAAAAGACTATGGCCGCCCTGCGCCACGGGATCAAGACCGTCATCATCCCCGAGGAGAACCGCAAGGATCTGGAGGAGATCGATCAGACCGTGCGGAAGGCCCTGACCTTCGTCACGGCCCGCACCGCCGATACCGTGCTGGAGACCGCTCTGCGCTTTCCCCAGCCCGACGCCCCCGTCGTCGTCTCCGCCGACCCGCAAAGTTTGCCCCTCGCCACCCCGCCGATCCCCCGGAAGCGTAAGCCCGACATCAGACAGTAGGGGACGATTGGGAATTGAGAATTGAAAATTGAAAGTTGAGAATTGAGTCGGACATCCGGCAGCTCTCCGATAACGAGAAATCATAAATCTCAGATTTGTACCCTATCATTTTGCACTTTGCATTTTGCATTCTCCGAAAGGAGGCGCTCATGAACCTTCAAAAAGCAGAGTTTCTTACCTCTGTCACCGCCATGGAGAAGCTCCCCAAGGACGGACTGCCGCAGATCGCGTTCTCCGGCAAGTCCAACGTGGGGAAATCCTCGGTGATCAACCGGATCCTCAACCGCAAAAACTTTGCGCGGGTAGGGGAGACCCCCGGCAAGACCGTGCATATCAACTTCTTCCGGATTGACGACCGGGCCTACTTCGTAGACCTGCCCGGCTACGGCTACGCCAAGGTGCCTCAGTCTGAAAAGGAGCGCTGGGGCAAGCTGATGGAGCAGTATTTCTCCGTCCCGGAGCGCATCGCCCTGGGCATCCTGATCGTGGACGCCCGGCATAAGCCCACGGAGAACGACGTCACCATGGCCCGCTACTTCCAGGACTCCGGCCGTCCCTATCTGGTGGTGGCCAATAAGCTGGATAAGCTGAAAAAATCCGAGCTGGAGCCCAATATGGCGCTGATCCGCCAGACCCTGTCTCTGCCCGAGGAAACCGTGCTGATCCCCTTCTCCGCAGAAAAGGGCACCGGCCGGGACGAGCTTGTCCGCCACATTCTTTCTGCCTGCGAGCGCACCACCCCGTAGGGGCGAGCATCGCTCGTCCCCAGTCCATCCCGTAGGGGCGAGCATCGCTCGTCCCCAGTCCATCCCGTAGGGGCGAGCATTGCTCGTCCCCAGTCCGCACAAGCTTCCACCCATGAAAGCAGGTGAACCGCCACGGAGAATGAAACGATTACGCTGAAATGCCCCAGCTGCGGCAGGGAAATATCCGTCCCCGCAGAGTTAGAGCGCTTTTCCTGCGTCTACTGCGGCGCGAAGCACAGCATGGCCGCGTTCCGGCAGCCGGCTCCGCCTGCGGATGAAGCGGATCTCCGCTTTGCGGAAGAACACCTGCTGGACTGTATCCGGGACTTCCCGGACGCCTATAAGCAGTTTAACGGCAAGCAGTACGCGGCTTTCTATCAGACCCACAGGGACGCCATAGCGCCGGTGTATGAGGCGATGGATCGCTGGGTCTGCGCCCACCCGAACCGGCGTCAGGCCCTGCTGGAGGATTTCACAGCGGAGTTTTTGCGCCAGTGGGAGGACTATCATCGCACCCATCCCAAGGCAAGATCCAAGCACGCCCGGGATCGGCTGGCGTTCTCCAACAAGCTGACCCTGGCCTGGTATACCATGCCAGCGATCCGGAGCCTGGGCCTGTCCGTCAGCGAGGCCTTTCCGCGGCTGCTGTGTGACCACTTCAAGGAACGCTACCCGGATAACTACTTCGAGTTGAGCAGCTTTGAGGAGATCAACAGCGGCTTTCGCAAGCATTGGTCGCTGTTCCGGCTATTTCAACGGAATTCGTCAAAATAAACCCCGGCGCAGCCCAAATCGTCCAAATTGTTCCCCCGAATCTACCGATTATTTCCACAATAAAACCCTTGACAAACAGCCCATCCTGTGTTATACTGTTTCAGCAATGAGCAAGAAATATCGCGGGATAGAGCAGTTCGGTAGCTCGTCGGGCTCATAACCCGGAGGTCGGGGGTTCAAATCCCTCTCCCGCAACCATAAAAGAAACGTCTTTTGTCTACCACGACAAAGGGCGTTTCTTTTAGCATTTCAGGCAAAAAACGGGCAAAAACAGGCATTTTCGGGCTTTCAGACGGTAGACCAGCCGTCCGGAAGCCCGATTTTTTGTTTTCAGGGCGCGATAACGGTCGAAAACGGTGGTGTTCTTTTTGCATTTCTTTGCTCCGCAAAGAAAACAAAAAAGAGTATATGGGCTAGGATTTGAACCCAAAAAGACGCAATAATGAGCCAAAATTCACAAATAGGTCATTATAAAATGCCGCAAACCCCTTCCAATTTGCGATTATTTATGCTATACTAAATATGTATAATCTGCCCTATTCGAAGAGGGGGTGCCGTAAGATACAAGGCCAACAAAAAACAAACTGATTACAGCACCGTGAAAGGATGTCCCATGATAAAAGAGTATTTGCTTCAGAACTGGTCCTTGATACTGGTTTTGTCAGCGTTTGCGATAGCGCTTCGCATCACCGTCTTTTTGGATAAAAAAACTATCCGGCGTATGTATATTTTGATAGTCGGCGTGTTTTTGCTCTCTCTTGTTGTATTTGTGGAGTTCGAATACGCCGTGTATGCCGAAAACAAGACCCTGCGCGGCGTTCTGACGGCGATACGCTATAGTGCGACGCCCTTTATCATTTCGCAGATTATCTATACGCTGGTGAAGAAACAAACCTTGTATATATTCATTCCCTCAGTCATCCTTGCGGTGATCGATTTCATTTCGATTTTTACAGGCATCGTCTTCATGATAGAAGCGGATAACAGTTTTTCACGCGGCGTGCTCGGTTACCTGCCTTTCGTTGTGGCGGGGCTATATTGCATTGCCTTGGTTTATCTCCTGATCAAAAGATGCAACAAGAAATGGATGGAGATTGTTCCCATTGTCTTTCTCAGTTTCGCGTTGCTTTCAGAGTTGGTCTTTCCGTTTGTATTCGGAAGTGATTTTTCCAGAATCTTCTGCTCGACAATCGCCGTAGCACTGTTCGTATACTACGTTTTTGAAATTCTGCAGCAGACAAAAAAAGACTCACTGACAGGACTGCTCAACCGACACGCCTACAACGCCGATATCTGCAAGAATCCTGAGGAAATCACGGCATTGATATCGATTGATATGAATGGGCTAAAAGTCATAAACGACACGTTGGGACACGCTGCCGGAGACAAAGCGTTGGTCACACTGGCGCTTTGCTTCCGCCGAGCACTGAAAAGCAGGCAGTTTGGTTACAGGATAGGCGGAGACGAGTTTGTTATCCTTTGCCGCAAAACTTTGCAAGCCGAAATGATGGAATTGATCAAACGCATCGAGTCTAACGTCGGCGAAACAACATACAATTGCGCTGTCGGTTACAGTTATTCCGCAGACGGGAAGAAGCCGATTGAAGATATGCTCAGAGAGTCTGATATGATGATGTATGCCATGAAAGAATGCTACTATAAGGAACGCGGAAAATAAATATCGAAGACAAGCGAAATGAGAAAGAGAAAGAAACACGAACCGGGCGCGAGTGAACCTAAAATCGGTACAAATAACTTTTCTCACCTTGTTCTGAAGTGTACCCCATGTCAAGGACAATTTTGAATTTTAGGGGGTAAACCAGCCCCCAGATATGATATGATGAAACTGCTTTCCCGTTACGGAGGATAGTGCAACGCTGAGGAGCGACATGAGCGCCGTGACGGGTTCCGGAAGGCAGTGCGTCATGCGCTGCCTTTTTTAGTGCAGGAGACGTTCTGGCTGCGGAGTGAAGCAGCACTGCCTTCCCGGAAACCCATGCGCTAAACCTCGGGGTCCGGGGCAGAGCCCCGGGGGCTGCGGTTTTTGGAAACGCCGGTTTTCAACGGGTAAACACCGGTCAGTCGGTACTGGTAGTACTCTCTCGGGGATAGTTTTTCCAGATCCCACTGGTAGCGGTCGTTGTTGTAGTAATCCATCCAGTCATCTACAATGGCGGCGACCTGGTTATACGTATCGCAGCCTGCAATCAGCTCGGCGATCTCGTCCTTCATATGACCGAAGAAGCTCTCCTGGGGCGCATTGTCCCAGCAGTTTCCCTTCCTGGACATGGACTGGACGAACTCCTTGTCCCGCAGCTTCTGGATAAAGGCGTTGCTGGTGTAATGACAGCCCTGGTCGCTGTGGACAATGGTCGTGTTGTCAAGCTCTGCACCGTATTCGTCACACATGGCTTCTACGGTATCGAGGACAAAATCAACTCTGAGGTTGTCGCTTAGCTGGTAGGCCAGGACTTCATGGGTGCATGCGTCCAGGATCGGCGACAGGTAGCATACGCCGCCCCTGTAAAACAGGTAGGTAATGTCCGTCAGCAAGGCCTTTCGAGATCCAAACTTCTTGAATTGCCGCTGGAGCTCGTTTCTGGCCACATGGCTCGTTTTCATTGCCTTGGCCATCCTGCGATACGGATTTGCCTGCCGGATCGGGCAGAAAAGGCCATATTTGCGCATGAGTCTGCGGATCTTCTTCAGATTCATGACTACCGGCGGCTTCAGATGCAGCAGCCGCATGTAGATGCTCCGGGCGCCTTTCTTGTACCCGCGGAATTCATACGCCTGCTTTACCAGGGAAAAGTCTGTCAGGTCATTTTCTTCCCTGCTCTGACGCAGCGGCGCCGCGTCAAGCCAGGCATAGTAACCGGAACGGGAAACCCCGGCTATCCTGCACAGTTCGCTGATACTCAGACGGTTGTCATCCAGCCGCATTGCCTCGTGGATGAGGCCGTACTTCACTTCTGCCGGTGCTTGGATTCCCATTGTTTCTGAGCCTCCATATTTGCCGCCTGCAGTTTTTTTAAGAATTCGACCTCCTGCCGCGTGTATGCCAGTTCGTTTTCCAACTGACGGATGCGCTGCTCTACCGTTTCCTCACCGGTCTTTGGCGGACGACGATAGTTTTCGCTGCGCCGATCCGCAAAGCTGCTCTCCCGCTTCGCCTTCTTGTTGAGAGAATAGGACAGGCCATCCACTCTGCTGGGACCGAGCACTTCCGGGTCAATCCCGTTTTTGCGCAGTGTCTCGGAAACAGAAACACCCCGCTGCTTTCCCTCATAGATGATCTGCTTGAATTCCTCTGTGAATTTGACGGTTGTTGAAGAGACCGCTGCCACGTACGGATTCCTACGCAGTGCCTCTACCTCTCGCCTTGACAACGGATTTGTGTGTGTCTTCTTGCTCATACTGATCCATGCCTTTCCGTCCTGTGCATGGATACATCTTACCACACAAATCTTCTCCTGAAAAGTGTCCGCCGCAAAGGGCGTCCCCCTAATTTACCTGTCTGTTCTCAAGGGACCCCCTAAATTGCTGCTGTCCATTTTCCAGGGTCCATTTTATTCCCCGTACTTTTTGTCAGTCTTCTACATGCAAAAAGCGTCTTTTGTCTGCTGACAAAAGGCGCTTTTTGCAACGATGTGTTCCGCTCCCGCGGAACGTGATGTGCCCTCGGGCGTGATGTATGCTTCGCAAGTGATGTGCGCTTCGCGCGTGGAAAGCGGAACACATCTCATCACTGCGGCTGCAGGGCGCATCATCACTTTTGACGCTTGCGGCAAAATCATCACTTGCGCGGACGATGCAAACATCACTTTCCTTATTACTCGGAAATCGAAAGGTTTCCGAGGTTATTTTTATTTCAGCAAATAATGCTTGACATGATAATATCGATGTGATAATATCAAAGCAGAAAGAAGAACCACAAGTCACAGATCAATAAACGATCAGAAGGGAAGGGGATCCCATGACAGAACAGGAATATCTGCAAGCCTACGATATCACAGCCTATGACCGACCTTCGCTGACGGCGGACATTGCCATCTTTGCCATCCGGCGCTTTGAGCCGGACAGCTACCGGCACGAGCCCCGGCGGGCGCTGTCGCTGCTGCTGGTACGCAGGGGAGGCCACCCCTACAAAGATCACTGGGCGCTGCCCGGCGGCTTTGTGAAGCCAACGGAGACCTTGGAGGCCTGCGCCATGCGGGAGGTGGAGGAGGAGACCGGCGTGACTCCCAGCGCGCTGATGCTGGTGGGGGATTACAGTCGCCCGGGCCGGGATCCTCGCGGCTGGATCATCTCGCAGCTCTTTGCCTCGGTGATCCCGGACGAAAACGTCCCGGCTGTGGGAGGCGACGACGCGGCGGAGGCGGAATGGTTCTCCGTCCGCTTTGACAAAGCCGCGGACGAGAGCTTCGTGCTGCGCCTGGAGAACGAACAGACCCTGATCTCCGCGAAGCTGCGTGTGCTGCAATCCCGCTTCGGCCGCACGAGCCTGGAGATCCTGGACTGCGGCGGCCTTGCCTTTGACCACGCCGCCATGATCGCCGAAGCGCTCTGCGCTCTGCGGGAAAAGGCCCGGGACTTTGAGATCATCTTCGACTTTTTGCCCAAGCGCTTTACCCTAACGGAGCTGCAGCGGGTACAGGAGACCGTGACGGACATCTCCGTTCTGCCCGCCAACTTCCGGCGCAAGATCGCAGATCTGGTGGTTCCCACCGGGGAAACCACAGAGGGCGTCGGACATCGGCCGGCCACCCTGTACGAGAGAAAGTAAGCGGATACGGGCCGGGGCCACCGGCGGCAGAGAGGGGGGAGGCCCATGATCGAGGGCTTTTACGGCGGCAAGTTCCTGCCCATGCACCTGGGGCATTTGTACTGCATCGACACAGCGGCAAGACAGTGCGACCATGTGGTGGTGATCATGTTCATCAACGGCGAGGACGAACAGGAAGTCGCCAAAACCAACCACGATCCGGAGCTCCGGGTGGAAGCGCGGATCCGGCAGGCGGAGCGCGTTTGCGCCCTGTATCCCAACGTGGAATTCCATGTGATCGACGACAAGGATCTCATGCTTCCGGACGGACGCTCGGATTGGGACGCAGAGACGCCCCTTGTCCGGCAGTACGTCCCCAAAATAGACTACGTGTACTCCAGCGAACCCCAGTACGGCGCCTATTTCAGCCGGGCCTACCCGGAGGCGACCCATGTGATCGTAGACGCGGAACGGAAGACCTATCCCATCAGCGCGACCATGATCCGCGCGATGGAAACGATGGAGGAGAAAAGAAAATGGATGGTTTGAAGAAAATCGGCAGAGCCTTTCGATCCCTGAAATGGTACGAGATCCTCATGTGCATCATCATTCTTGCCTTCTCCATTTACTACGCGATCCTTCCCTATGAGGGGACGCCCCTATGGCTGGCGATCATCAACTTCGTGTCCGGCCTGTGCGGCATCCTGTGCGTGTTCTTCTGCGCCAAAGCCAACCGTATGAACTTTCCCTTTGCCATCGTCAACACCACGGTTTTCATGATCTACCTGGCCTACTTCGGCATCTGGGCCACGTTCTGGCTGGAGGCCATCGTCTACACTCCGCTGAATATCATCTCCTGGATCAAATGGTATCAGCACAAGGACGAGGAAGACGAGCTGCTGGCGAAATCGAAGAAGCTTACCCTCTGGCAGCATCTGCTTGTGGCGGCCCTGATCGGGGCGATCACTGTGCTGGTCTACTTCGTGCTGTCCAAGCTGGCAGGGGATACCTGGATGAAGTTCGCGGTGAAGTACGGGTGGAACACCACCGTCATGAAGTGGCTGGACGCCGCCATCTTCGCCATCGGCATCGTGGCCTCCATCCTGGAGCTGCTGCGCTATAAGGAGCAGTACGTCTGGTGGCTGGTGACAGACGTGATCGCCGTGGCCCAGTACACGATCAAGGGCGACCCGGTCTATACCACGAAAAAAGCGATCTACCTGGTGGAAGCCGTGATCGGTTATCGGAATTGGCACCATTTGTCCAAGCGAAATCGGACGAATGAGTGATAAAAGGATTGAAATTCCATTTGAACTGTGATAAAATATACACAGCAAAAGGTCAATTCTGCAATTCCAAAAATTCACTATGGATCATCAGGAGGTTTGATTATGGGCAAGTTTGAAATCAAAAACGTCAATTCCGGCATCAAGTTCAACCTGAAAGCCACCAACGGTGAGGTCATCGCCACCAGCGAGGTCTACACCACCGAGGCCGCCTGCCGTAAGGGCATTGAGAGCGTCAAGGCCAACGCCCTGTCCGCCGTCGAAGATCAGACCGTGGAGCCCATCGAGGTGCAGAAGCACCCCAAGTATGAGGTCTACCAGGACAAAGCAGGGGAGTACCGCTTCCGTCTGAAGGCCAGAAACGGCGAGATCATCGCCACCGGCGAGGGCTACAAGAAGAAGGCCAGCTGCCTCAACGGCATCGACAGCATCAAGCGCAACGCCCCCGACGCTGAAATCGTCAAGGTGGAAGAATAATCACCGAACCTGCGCCCAGCGGCGTCCTCCGGCGTTCGCCGAAGCACTGTACGGGCAGCAAATACTCCTGCAAAACCCTGAGAAATCGCCAAATGCCGTCCGATCCACCGACCGGGCGGCATTTATGAATGTGCAAATTGCACAGGATCACGACCCGACCGCAACACAAAATCGTAGAAAAGCGCCAAATGTTTAAAATTTGTTCAGAAAAAGGTTGCATTTTCGAAATAATAGAGTAGAATAAGTCTGTAATTGTTGAAAAACAGTTACCTTTTACCGCTTTCGGCTGGTGCTGGGGGCGGTTTTTTAATGCAAAAATCAAACTGTAGCGCGGGCTATCAGCCCGCCAAAACCCCGTACGCACCGCCGTAGGGACGGCACTCTGCCGTCCGGGCCGGGGAGTGCTCCCCGCGTTGTGGCCCATTCCACGAACGCAACAAAATAAAAATTTTGTTGCGTTCGGGCTTGCTTTTTCAAAGGAAACGTGATACAATACCTTCGGAACGCGAAATCACCCAAACAACGGTTTTCGGAGGCGCTATGGAACGCTACTATGACTGTCCGCTGATCCTGCGGGAGTTTCTCTCTTATCACGAGACCATCAAGGGCCAATCCGCCCGGACGATCGCCGAATACTATCTGGATCTTCGAATGTTTTTGCGCTTCATGAAGCTGATCAAAAACGAAATGCCTTACGACACGGATCTGGAATCCATTCCCATCAAGGACGTGGACGCAAAGTTTCTGCGCTCCATCTCCGTCACGGACATTTTTGATTTCCTTTCCTATCTGGCCAACGACAGGATCGTGAACGAGGATTCTCTCTCCGAGACCAAGGGCATTTCCTCTGCCAGCCGGGCCAGAAAGCTTTCTGCCATCAAATCCTTCTATAAATACCTCACCGTCCGCACCAAGCAGCTGGACGAAAATCCCGTGCAGGATATGGAATATCCCAAGCTGCGGAAATCCCTGCCCAAATATCTGACTCTGGAGCAATCCAAGGCGCTGCTGCGCTCTGTGGACGGCCCCAATAAGGCCCGGGATTTTGCCATTCTGATGATCTTTCTCAACTGCGGGATCCGCCGCTCCGAGCTGGTGAATCTCAACCTCAGCGACGTGTACGACGACCGGATCCGGGTTGTCGGCAAGGGCAACAAGGAGCGCATCGTCTATATGGGCTCCAGCTGCAAGGCGGCCATTGACGCCTATTTAATTGAGCGCAATCAAATTGTTTTAACGGACAATCGGGCCCTGTTCGGCTCCCGGGATCACAACCGCATTTCGGTTTCCGCCGTCCATCGGCTGGTGAAAAAGCACGTTTTAGAGGCCGGGCTGGATCCCAACAAGCTCTCCGCCCACAAGCTGCGCCACACGGCGGCTACGCTGATGCTGCAAAACGGCGTGGACGTGAAGACCGTCCAGGAGGTCCTGGGCCACGAAAATCTGAATACCACCCAGATCTACACCCACATTGAGAACACAGAGCTGAAAATCGCCTCCGAGGCGAACCCGATCTCCAAATTGAAGCTGGACGAATAACCGATGGCCGATGTGGGCATCGGCCACTACAACGAACTATATAACAGGAGGAACCAACATGAAAGTCGCAATTATGGAATCTCTCGGCATCAGCGCTGCGGAGCTGGCTGCCCGAAAAGCCCCCTTTGAGGCCCGGGGCGTGGTCTTTGCGGACTACCCCCGCAGCACCGACCCCGCCCAGCTGATCGCCCAGGCCCAGGACGCCGACGCCATGATCCTGGCCAATATGCCCATGCCCGCCGATGTGATCCGGGCCTGCCCGAAGCTGCGCTTTATCGACGTGGCCTTCACCGGCGTGGATCACGTAGGCCTGGAGGCGGCCCGGGAGCGGAAGATCGCCGTCAGCAACGCCTCCGGCTACTCCAACGAGGCCGTGGCGGAGCTGGTGCTGGGCATGGTGCTGTCCATGGCCCGGAATCTGCGGGCCGTGGAGGATCGTTGCCGCAGCGGCGGCACCAAGGACGGCCTGGTGGGCTGGGAGCTTAAGGGCAAGACCGTTGGCATCGTGGGCCTGGGCAAGATCGGGACGAGATCCGCAGAGCTTTTCCACGCCTTCGGGGCGAAGCTGCTGGCCAGCAGCCGCACGGTGCATCCGGACGCCCCGGACTACGTGGAGCAGACGGATCTGGAGGATCTGCTCCGCCGGGCTGATATCGTGGTGCTGCACTGCCCGCTGAACGACTCCACCCGGAATCTGATCGACGCCCGGCGGCTTTCGCTGATGAAGCCCACTTCCCTGCTGGTCAACGTGGCCCGCGGCCCTGTGGTGGACGAGAAGGCCCTGACAGAGGCGCTGAGCCTTGGCTCTATTGCGGGCGCCTGCCTGGACGTTTTCCCCAAGGAGCCGCCTCTGGAGCCCCTCTCCCCTGTTCTGGCTGCCCCCCATACCCTGCTGACGCCCCATGTGGCCTTCGCCACCCGGGAATCCATGTCCCTGCGGGCGGAGATCGTCTTTGAAAATCTGCAAGCCTGGATGGACGGCAGACAGCAGAATATCGTACTTTAACGCCAACGGATTTGGGTCCGAGCCCCTCGGGCCCAAAATTTTAACCTTTTTTTCAAAAACCTGCAACCTTTTTGCCGCTGTATGTATCTAACCATCAGAAGGCAATCCAAAGAGGCAGGTGAATGGCATGGATCCCACGCAAGGCTTTCTGCTGCGCTATCGGAGCGTGATCGATTCCAGCGACGTTACGCCGGAGCGCTCTGCGCGTCAGCTCTCGGAGATCCTGCGCCGTGTCATGCAAACGGCGCGCAGAGGCCCGCCCGGAGATCCCGGCGGCAGGTCCCAGCTCACAGACAGGAGGAAGGACACATGACGGATCAAGCATCGGGCAGCCCTCAGACGGTGGATTATGCCGCCCTGGTCAAAGGCGCAAGGGCCGGCGACAAGGCAGCGTTTACCGCCCTGTACGAGGCCACCCACAAGGAGATCTTCCGCACGATCCGGGCCATGGTACGCACGGAGGATCAGGCGCTGGACATCCAGCAGGACGCCTATGTGCAGGCCTTTACCCATCTGGAGCAGCTTACCGCACCGGAGCGCTTTCGCCCCTGGATGCGATCCATCGCGGTCAATCAGACCCGGCTTGCCCTGCGGAAGCAGACGCCGGTGCTGTTCTCGGAGCTGAGCGCCGAGGACGAGGAGGAGGGCTCCCAGCTGGCGGAGATCGCCGATCTGCGTCCCGAGGCCTCCCCGGAGCTGCACATGGAGCGGAAGGAATGCGCCGCCTACGTGCAGGAGGTTCTGGATGAGCTGACCCCCGGCCAGCGGATGCTGGTGGGTATGTATTACTACGATCAGCGGCCCATGCGGGAGATCGCCCGGGAGCTTTCCCTCAATCTGGGCACTGTGAAATCCCAGCTCTCCCGCACAAGGAAGAAGATCGAAGCGGCTGTCCTGCGTCTGGAAAAAAAGGGCGTCAAGCTCTACGGCCTGTCTCCCCTGCCGTTCCTGTTCGCTATGATCCAGCGGCTTTCCCCTGCTGAATCCACGGAGAAGGCCGTGCTGGAAGGGGCGCTCTCCCAAAGCAGAGCAGCCGCCGAAACCGTTGCCCTGCAGCTTGGCAGGCCGTTTTTCGAGACAGTGGCAGGCAAGGTCGTCCTGGGCGTACTTGCGGCCGGGGTGCTCTGCGGTGGGATCTTTGGGTACAGGCTGCTCCGAAGCAGCCACGACTACGGCGACGTGAGACCTCCCGCAGGCGTGGAAACCGCAGAGGATCTCAGCACAGAGCCCACGGAGTCAACGGAGACCCTCTGGGCCGTAACTCCGGAGGATCTGCCCACCGAGCCGGAAACCGAAGAAGCAGTCGCAAGCGCTGAGCCAGAAACCACGGAGGCTCTCCCTATGCAAGGCGACTCCGGGCAGGATATCGCTGAACTGAGGCCTGCGGCGCCTGCAAGTCCGTCTGTGCCAAGCTCCTCCGAAGGCGAAGAGCCCGCCTCCGCTGAAACGCAAGCCACGGGATCCGTTGAAATATCGGTAAGCTGTGCTTGGGAAGATGGATCAACGGACCCTTGGTTCACCGAGCTTTCAAACGGAGCCAAAAGTGAAAGCAGGAACCTGATCGTGTCTGTAACCGGGAGCAGCGCAGCGATTCCGGAGCTGTACACGGATCAGCCGGATCTTGTCACGTTAACCTATAATGGTTCAGGCTTCCATCGGGAAGGAAACACGGATAAATACTGTTGGGTCATCGTTCCCATGCGGAATGGAACCTCGCACATTTTCTGCCGTTTGAACGGTATTGTCACCGAGTTGACGCACGTTACTGTCCCCGACTATCCGGATCAAGTGATCCGTGTGTGGGATACGGTGAGTGATTCCGGCAGATACACTGACGTCACACTGGATTCCTGTTTTGTCGGCAGTATCTTCAACCTATCGGCGGACGTGCATGGAGCGTCATCCCCGGTATTTACGACAGACAATCCTTCTGTTGTGGAGCTTGGTTATTTATACCGCTACTCTCCCACCTGGCCCGGGCTCTGGACGCCGACCTATAATTTCTCGATTGAGGCGAAAATAATCGGAACGGGAGACGCACATATTTATATGACGTTTCTCGGGAAGACGGAGAAAGTCTGGGAGGTCCACGCCAGTGTGGGACCGAACACCGACGCAAGTGCGGAGGATATTTCCCCTTGAAGACGTCGCGTGCAGCCTGCAAAGCTCACACTATCTCTGAGACATACAGAACAAAAATAAAGGAGAATCACATGAATAAAAAACGCATCTTTACCCTTGCACTGATAGCGATTCTGCTGTTCGCTCTGCTCGCACTGCAAGGTTACGCAGCGAATACAAAAGCATTTGATTGCCTCGTTTCCTTTGCAAAAAAAGGCTATTATAACGAAGCAGACAAATCTTTTTCTCATTGGACCGAACTCAACTCGAACTATTACCATCTCGTCAAGTATGACTCGACGAACGACAAAATTATTATAGGCTCCGAATTTACAGCCGACCTTAACGGCCATGCAGCGTATCTGGAGCTCACCAGGAATTTGAGCACACCGTATCAGGCGAGCTTTGTGAACTTCATGCCATACAGTCATACTCCCATGTCAAGTAAATCTGCCACGCTCTACCCGGCTGACTTCACGGAAAACAGCGAACTTCTTCCGGGACAGGATTCCTTTAACGGAATGATGGTCACTGCCGTTGAGATGACAAACGTCGTTCTGTACCTGGAAGGCGGAGAATACTCGCTAAAGGATCTTGGCTTTAACAGTTTTACCTATCACGTTCACCATGTTGAAGGAAGCTCGGTTGTGACTGTACCGCCAACCTGCTCCAATTACGGAGAGATGACAATCTACTGTGGGATTTGCGGGGATGCGATAAAAACCGAACTGATTTCTCCGACCGGAAAACACAATTTTGTCTTCTATGCTGTGGTTCGGGAACAAACTTGTGAAGAGCCGGGGTGGATCGTGAATAAGTGTTCTGCTTGCGATACGATGGAGAACGTCGATTTGCCCCCGCTTGGTCACGCATGGTTTTTGACCGAGGTTCTGACGGAAGGAGACACGCCCCACGCCTGCACCGGACTCTACACCTGCTCCCGCTGCCAGCAGACCAAGGAAGCTCCCCTCTGCGCCGCGGAGGTCTTCACCGATATGCCTGCGGAGGATCATTGGGCGCATAACGCCATTGACTGGGCCTACTTCAACGGTCTGACCAGCGGTACCTCCGCCACAACCTTCTCCCCCGATAACGTGCTCACGCGTGGGCAGGTTGCGACCTTCCTCTATGCCTTCTACGGCCGCCCGGAGGTTTCTGTTAGCAATCCCTTTACCGACGTATCGGAAAGCGATTATTATTACACCCCCGTCCTCTGGGCGGTGGAAAACAACGTCACCAGCGGCACATCTGCGACAAGCTTCTCCCCCAACGATCCCTGCACCCGTGCGCAGATCGTCACCTTCCTTTGGGCTTCCGCGGGACGCCAGGAGCCGGAAAACACGGAATGCGCGTTTGAGGACGTGAGCGAAGAAGATTACTTCTATAAGGCTGTGCTCTGGGCTGCGGAAAATGGTATCACCAGCGGCGTTGACGCCACCCACTTCGGCCCCACGGTCAGCTGCACCCGCGCTCAGATGGTGACCTTCCTGAAGGCTGCGTCCGCCGCGGTGATGGAGAAGCCCGAGGATCCGGAGCCAACCGATCCCACCGATCCGATTGACCCGGAGGATCCTGCCGACCCGACAGAACCCGAAAAACCGACCGAATTAATAATTCCCGCTGTATAAAAAAGCTGTACTTTTCGTATCAAATATGATATAGTAACTCTCGTGCCGATTGCACGAGCCAATAAAACAGACTGAAAGGAAACGAGACATGAAAAAACGCGCAATCTCTCTGATTCTTGCTGTACTGCTGACGGTCAGCCTTCTGACCGTTCCGGCCAGCGCGGCCAACGCAAAGGACGCCTACAATTATCTGAAGAGCATCGCAATGGAAGGAGAATACAATTCAGACTCGCACTGGTGGTATAACAGGGTAAAGGTTGACAGCTCCAACGAATTATACTATGGAATCTACTACTCGGAATACAGTCAAAATATCGAACTCACCTTGCTATACGTCGACACGCTGGAAATCACCTGGCGAATTACCAGCAATCCGTCGCAACCCTACGAAGCCTTCATCTGGGTGTACGATAATCAGAATACAAAGGGAACCGTGAGTCTGGGTTCCGGCTATAACGGCGGAGCCTTTTCGAGCTTCAGCTCTTTCTCCGGTAATACAAGCCTGAAGTCTAATATGCTTGAGACAATCAGCGAATTTCTTCCCTTTGTAGTAGAGTTTACACGTGGGGTACTGGACGTCGGAGGTTACACGCTTGCAGATCTGGGTCTCACCGGCTACTTGTCCTGCATGTATCTTCACACCATTCGAGACTCTGTCACCCAGCAGCCAACCTGCGGTCAAGACGGCGTTCTCTCTCATACCTGCTACGTCTGCGGCTATACCGAGACCGAAGCCATCCCCGCCACCGGCGCGCATACCTGGGACAACGGCGTTGTTCAGGGCGTTACCTGCGTTTCTGACGGCGTTCGCATTTACACCTGCAAAACCTGCGGCCAGCAGAAATTCGAAACGGTCTACGCCACCGGAATCCACACCTGGAATGCGGGCGTGGTCGTTACTGAGCCCACTTGCGTGGATCAGGGCGTGCTGCGCTACACCTGCACCGTCTGCAACACTGCAACGAAGGACGAGTCTATTCCCGCGCTTGGTCACGCATGGTCTTTGAGCGAGGTCCTGACGGAAGGCGACACCCCCCACGCCTGCACCGGACTCTACACCTGCTCCCGCTGCCAGCAGACCAAGGAAGCGCCGCTCTGCGCCGCCGAGGTCTTCACGGATATGCCGGAGGAGGGCCATTGGGCCCACAACGCCATCGACTGGGCCTATTTCAACGGCTACACCAGCGGCACCTCCGCTACCACCTTCTCCCCCGACGCGACCCTCACCCGGGGCCAGGTAGTGACCTTCCTCTATGCCTTCCGGGGCAAGCCCGAGACGGAGGCGGAGAACCCCTTCCAGGACGTGAGCGAAACGGATTATTACTACAAGCCCGTGCTTTGGGCCGTGGCAAACGGCATCACCCGGGGCATGGACGAGACCCACTTCGCCCCTGTGGACAGCTGCGTCCGGGCCCAGATCGTCACCTTCCTCTGGGCCGCCGCAGGGCACCCGGAGCCGGAAGGAACGGAGAATCCCTTCGAGGACGTGACCGAGACGGACTATTTCTATAAGCCGGTGCTCTGGGCTGTGGAAAACGGCATCACCCGGGGCGTGGACGCCACCCACTTTGCCCCCGCCCAGGCCTGCACCCGCGCCCAGATGGTGACCTTCCTGAAGGCCTTCTCCAACTGCGAAGCAGCGGAATAACTGACAGTTGGTGCGGTTCGTTCCCCCAATCGTAGGGACGGCACCCTGCCGTCCGCATTCCCTGCACCCTGCCGTCTGCATCCCCTGCACCCAGCCGTCCGCATTCCGACTCTTGAAAAATACGTAATATGTGGTATAATACTCCCATTCCTGCCCGCAGGCTGTCGCATTTGCGTCTCCCGGGCGGAAAGAGAGGAACGATCCCATGAAACGACTTTTATCCATCTGCCTGGCGCTGCTGCTGCTTTTGTCGGTGCTGCCGCCGGTCACGGCCACGGAAACGGTGTCCTGCCTGACAGTGGACAGCTCTCTGGTCATCATCGGCGACTCCAACACCGTCTTTCTCAAAAAGAACAACCCGGATATCCAGGCTGCCCGGATCTACGCCCGGGTCAGCGCCACGATCCAGGAGGCCGTTGAAAACTACAGCTATTACGCGGACGGGTACAACTACGGCATCTGTCAGCTGGTGAACGCGCTGGACGGCTCCAGCTTCGACACCGTGATCATCAACATGGGCACCAACAACCTGGGTTCGTCCATTCCCGCCTACAAGTCCAACTACAAAAAGCTGCTGGACCGTCTCTACGGCAAGAACCCCAACGCAGTGATCTATTGCTGCAAGATCCTCCCCATCAACCCATACAACTACGGCGGCCCCTACTACAACGCCATCACCCTGGAAAACGTGGACAAGATCAACGCCGCGGTGGCGGAGGTGCAGCAGGAGTACGCGGCCCAGGGCTACGACGCCCGGATCATGGATCTCCATACGCCCTTCTCCAACGCCTACGGCGTGCTGCTGGATCGCTACGACTCCGGCGGAGGGATCCATTTGACCACCTCCGGCTATCACTACCTCAACACCGTGATCCAGACCGCCCTGGCCCAGGGCGACCCCAACGCCAACCACAGCTGGAACAGCAGTACAGTGCTGACGGCCCCCAGCTGTGGGGCCAACGGAGAGAAGGTCTACAGCTGCAGCGTCTGCGGCGCCCGGAAAACCGAAGCCATCCCTGCCACCGGCGCCCACAGCTGGGACGAGGGCAGGCAGCTCCGGGCCCCCGGCTGCACAGAGGAGGGCGTTTACGCCCTGTCCTGTACCGTCTGCGGGTCGGAGATCCGTTGGGCGATCCCGGCCCTGGGCCACTGCTGGAGCTTCCAGCAGACTCTGACGGAGGGCGAGACCCTGCATGACTACACCGGGAAATTCGTCTGCTTCCGCTGCTGGCAGTCCAAGGAGGCCCGCCTCTGCGCTTCGGAGGTCTTCACGGATATGCCGGAGGAGGACCATTGGGCCCATAACGCCATTGATTGGCTCTATTTCAGCGGTCTGACCAGCGGCACCACTCCCACCACCTTCTCCCCCGACGGGACCCTTGACCGGGCGCAGGCCTTGACCTTCCTCTGGGCCCTCCGGGGCAGGCCGCAGGTGGAGGCGGAGAACCCCTTCACCGACGTGACGGAGGCGGATTACTTCTGCGCGCCCGTGCTCTGGGCCGTGGCCAAAGGCATCACCTACGGCACCACCCCCACCACCTTCTCCCCCACGGAGCCCTGTCTGCGGGCCCAGATCGTCACCTTCCTCTGGGCCTATGCCGGCAGCCCGGAGCCTGCCATCACGGAGAACCCCTTTGAGGACGTGAGCGAGGCGGACTACTTCTACAAGCCGGTGCTTTGGGCCGTGGAGAAGGGCGTCACCTACGGCGTGGACGAGACCCATTTCGCCCCCGCCCAGCCCTGCACCCGCGCCCAGATGGCAGTCTTCCTGCACGCCCTGGTGACCGCGCTGTACGGTTAATGTTTCCCGAAAAAACACTGTAGCGCCGGCAATCTGCCGGCTCAACCACCCGTCCGGAGTATCTCAGAATTGTTTGAGATACTCCGGCTTCGTATTACCATCTGTTGCTCATACGTCTTATGCTGATACGTCTTATTATCCATAGCCTTCCCGAAGATTCTCCCCGGAACAAGAACAAAGAACAACGACGTTTTCAAACTATTACGGATATTCCCAAGGTCTTTTTCCCTTTCCCTTTGTTCTCTTGTTCCATAAGGGGAGTATCGTTAGATATTATAAGGGTTCCCGGCCGGAACAAGGTTTTGAACAAAGTCGGAACAACAGAACAAACGGGCGATCTGGTTATCGGTTTAACTCAGCAACAACGCCGTAGGGGCGGCTCTTACCCGCAGGGTGAGCCGCCCGGCATTCGGAACGAATGCAATTTGCCGAAGGCAAATCCAGCAAGCTTCCGAAACCAGAGCAGTTCTGAATATTCGATGCGTTTCCAGACAATATACCTGGCTGGATCGCCCTTCGGGCGATTGTTTGCTCCGCAAACCGGGCGGCTCATCCGCCTTGCGGCGGATAAGTGCCGCCCCTACGAAACTGCGGCTGAGTAAAGCCGATAACCAGAACGGGCGATTATTGGGCGCTTTTCGCCGTTTCCGGATCCTTCCGGTAGATTCTCTGCTTCCCATACACCGGATGGAACTGATACTCTCCTTTTTTGCTCCAGCCCTTGATCCGGGCCATGATCATGGAGATCCGGGCGCTGTCCTTGCGGGTCATCTGATCCCGGGGGCGGCCCAGGCATTCGCACCAGATCTCCAGGTTGCACACCGTTTCCCGGGGATAGAAGCCCGGCCCTAACTTGGTGTATTCCGGCGTCTGGTAGTAGCAGACCCGTTCTCCGAAGTTGGCCATCAGCCAATTCTCCGGCAGAGGGATGTTCAGATAGCCCTCCACAATGCCCTGGTAGTCGTCCTCCTCCAGGGCCTCCCGCTGGTGCTCTGCGGCCACAGTCTCCAGCTCCGGCGGCAGGATCAGAGGCTCCCGGTCGATGTAGGCCAGGGTCTCCTTCCAGATCTGCCCCACGGTGGCCTCGTCCAGCTCCCAGGGCTTCCGTGTCCCCTGGCCGGTGCACTCCACCGTCCAGAAGCGCCGGTTGCCGGTGACGTCCCGGAGATAGCCCTCGGCGCTGTTGGTGGTGCCGAAAAAGACGCAGCGCCGGGGCGTGTTCACCACGTTTCGGGCGTAGGCCGGACGGTAGCGATCCTCCTGCCGGGAGAGAAAGGCCTTGACCTTTTCGATCTCCGCCTTTTTCATGCCCGCCATCTCCCCGATCTCCATGAGCCAGACCCCGGTGAGCTTCTCGGCGGCGGTCTTGTCGTTCATGTCCGAGAGGGAAAGACTGTCCGAATACCAGGGCCCGCCCAGGCGGGAGATCAGGGTGCTTTTGCCGATGCCCTGGGGCCCGGAGAGCACCAGGATATTGTCGAACTTCTTCCCCGGCGACCAGGCCCGCCAGATGGCGGCGCAGAGGGTCTTGACGGTGACTGCCCGGACGTAGGGCGTGTCCGCGGCACCCAGGTAGTCCACCAGCAGTTTCTCCACCCGGGGCACTCCGTCCCAATCCGGCAGGGCCTTGATGTAGTCCACCACCGGATGGAAGGCCCGGTGATCCGCGGCGGCCAGCACAGCAGCGGGATAGAAGCTCATGGAGAAGCAGCCGAACCAATTCTCCACGTAGTCCATCAGATGGGCCTCGTCGGCCTCCCGCCAGCTTTTCCCGCCCTGCTGAAGGCTGCGCCAGGGCAGATCTCCCGTGAGCTCCACGGCCCCGGAGAGCTGGTTGAAGCAGATAGGCTGCAGCAGCTCATCGCAGTCCAGGATCAGCTTGAGGTTGTGGAAGCTGTTGACCACGGCTCCGTTGCGATCCGTGATCAGATCGCGCTCCCAATACTGCTTCCGCCGCGCCTCCTCCGAAGCCAGCAGCTTGATTTCAGATTCCATAAAAATATCCTCCAAAGATGCGGCATAATCTTTTGTATCCTAATTATACCACATTTTGGAGGAAAAGTCAAGGGATTGTGTCTTGAAAAGAGGAGAATTAGGCAATAGGGATTAGGCAATAGGCAATAGGCGCGCACCACGCCTGTAGGGACAAGCAGTGCTTGTCCGCCTGTCCCCCGTTCGCACAGAGTCACCAGTCACCAGTCATCAGGCACCGCCTGTAGGGGGCGGCGCCCACGACGCCCCGTCCCCCGGAGGAAGCAAACGGGAAAATGGCGGGCTGCGACGTGAAGCTATGGCCCGCGCTGCAGTCCGCCTGATAATTCTCAACTTTCAACTCTCAACTCTCAACTCTCAATTATCAAACTTCCCTCACGCCCATTCGTCGTCCTTGGCGGGGGTGCGGATATCGGACAGGAGCATCTGCTCCCACAGCAGCCACTGGTCGCCCTTTTTCCGCAGGGTGATGGGCCGGTCGGTGTCCGCGCCGAAGGAGTGCATCTGCAGCCGGGCGTAGCCCTCGTTCTGGTAGCTGTAGGGGTCGTCCCGGACGGTGATGGTGTAGGGCCGGTCCGGGGTGTAGTTGTTGGCAGGAGTCGCGCCACGGAAGTAGGAATACGGCTTGTAGCCCTTCCCTGCCAGCCGATCCCGCAGGAATTGGATCTCAAAGGGCGACAGGGGCCTGGGGCCCTTGATGGCGTTCAGCATCTCCGCCGTGGCCTGGGGATCCGCCTCGTAGCGGCAGAGGATCGCCACGGTCAGCGCCGCCGTCATAAAAGGATCGGACATGGCGTACTCCGGCAGCGTTTGGAGCTCCGCGATGGTTGTGGGGAGTTTTTCAAAAGTAAAGGTGCGTTCCATTTTATTATCTCCTTTGCATGATTTGGCGGGCTGAACTCGCAAGAGTCACGGAGTATAGCCCGCGCTACAGATAAGCTGTACAGGCGGGGTACGCGGACGGCAGAGTGCCGTCCCTACTCCTTATTCGTTTGTATGTTTACGGTTCCAGCGCGATTTCGATGGCTTCCCGGATGTTGCGTACCCGGAGGAGCTGCAGGCCCTGGGGGGCGACGAGGGCCTCCGTGCCGTGCCGGGGGATGATGCACTTGGTAAAGCCCAGGCGGGCGATCTCCCCCAGGCGCAGCTCCAGGTTGGAGACCACCCGGGTCTCCCCGGTCAAACCCAGCTCCCCGATGGCGGTAAGCTGGTCGGACACCGGCACGTCCCGGAAGCTGGAGGCGATGGCGATGGCCACAGGCAGATCGGAGCCCGGCTCATCGATCCGCAGGCCCCCGATCACGTTCAGAAACAGGTCGCAGTCCGAGAGCCGCAGGCCGCCCCGCTTTTCCAGCACCGCCACCAGCAGGGCCGCCCGGTTATAGTCGAAGCCGTCGGTGGTCCTGCGGGGCACGTTGAGGAAGCTTCTGGTGACCAGGGCCTGCACCTCCGCCAGCACAGGGCGGCTGCCCTCCATGGCGCAGGCCACGCAGGTTCCCGCGGCCCCCTTGGGCCGTCCGGCCAGCAAGACCTCCGAGGGGTTGGGGATCTCCCGCAGGCCGGTGTCGATCATCTCAAACACGCCGATCTCGTTGGTGGAGCCGAAGCGGTTCTTGGCCGCCCGCAGCAGCCGGTAGGGGCCGTTGCGCTCTCCCTCGAAGTAGAGCACGCAGTCCACCATATGCTCCAGCACCTTGGGGCCTGCGATGGAGCCCTCCTTGTTCACATGGCCCACCACGAATACCGTGATGCCGCTCTGCTTGGAGAGCTGCAGCAGGGCCATGGTGCAGTCCTTCACCTGGGAGATCCCGCCGGGGGAGGTGGCGTTTTCGGCGGCGTACATGGTCTGGATGGAGTCCACGATCAGGGTGTCGGGCTGTACCTCAGCCGCCGCCCGCAGGATCTCGTCCATTTCGGTCTGGGCGTAGATCAGCAGCGCGTCCTGGTCCACGCCCAGGCGCTCGGCCCGCATTTTCAGCTGGCTTTCGCTCTCCTCGCCGGAGACGTACAGCACCTTCTGGCTGCGGCACAGCACCCGGCAGATCTGCAGCAGCAGCGTGGACTTGCCGATGCCGGGAGCACCGCCCACAAGCACGAGAGAGCCCTTCACAGCGCCTCCGCCCAGCACCCGGTCAAACTCCCCCAGGCCGGTGAAAAAGCGCTGCTCGGCCCCGCTGACGATCTGAGACAGGGGCTTGGGCCGCCGTTCGCCCCGCACCGGGGCAGCAGCCTGGCGCTGGGGCTTTGCCGGGGCCTCGATGTGCTCCGTCAGCGTGTTCCAGGCCCCGCAGGCGGGACATTTGCCCAGCCATTGGGCCGTCTCGTTGCCGCAGTTGGTGCAGTAGTAGATGGTTTTTGGTTTCATATCTTTTTCCTTATCTTATAGCGGTTCCGTGGCGCTGCCGGGAATGCGGACGGCAGAGTGCCGTCCCTACTGTTGCTGTCGGGAATGCGGACGGCAGAGTGCCGTCCCTACTTTTGCCGGTATATAAACAGTCCGGCGGCCAGGACTGCGGCCAGCTTTTTCTGGTACTCCGCGCTTTGCAGCAGGGCTTCTTCCTTCGGGTTGGACAGGAAGCCGCACTCCACCAAAACGCCGGGGCAGCTGATCTTGCTGAGCAGATAGACGTTTTCACAGGGCTTTGCCCGGCGGTGATTGCTGGGATCCAGCTCCGCCGCAAACAGGGCCTGCAGCTCCTCCGCCAGCTGGCGGCTGGGGTCGCTGTCGGCGTAGAACAGCTGGGTGCCGTAATACTTGGATTCCGCGAACATATTCTGGTGGATGCTCACCAGGATGGGATTTTCGGTGTCGGAAACAAGGGCCACGCGGTTTTTCAGATCGGAGATCTTCTTTTCGGAGACCGTCACCGCCTCCGGGCTGTGGATGGACAGGTCCGTCTCCCGGGTCATGACCACCGGTATCCCCAGGAAGCGCAGCAGATCCCGGGTGCGGAGGCTGATCTCCAGATTCAGCCCGCTTTCCCGTACCCCATTGGCCGAAACTGCCCCGCCGTCCTCGCCCCCATGCCCGGGATCCAGGACGATCACAGGCAGCCCGGGGGATTCGATATCCTCAAAGGCTCCGGCCAGGACCGTAACACTTTGGGATGCAAACAGAGAACAGAACAGGATCAGACAAACGGCAATCCCGTAGACCGGAAGCATTTTATAGATCGCACGCATACTACCACCTCGTGAAAGGGTATGCGCGGAATGGGAAAGGGATGAATCGAAAGAGTGGAAAGTTGAAAAAATGAATGATGAATAATGAATAACCGGTTAATGAATAATGTCGGAGTTTTTCAAATCGCGATTTGAAAAACACATTCTATTATTCATTCTTAAGTCTTCAGTATTCATTATTTCCCCCTGGCCGCGGGGGTACGGATTCTTCGCTTTGCTCAGAATGACAGGCGGGGGAGCCTCTGCCCCTTGCTGGCGGCCAATGGCCGCCCCTACGGCCCTGTCCCCTGGTGACTCTGTACATAATGTACGCCCCTACGCATCCCTCGTCCCCTGATGCCTGATCCCTGATGCCTATTGCCTATTGCCTCCGTCTCCCCTATTGCCTCAAAATAAATTATATCACATTTCCCCGGATTTGCATAGAATAAGTTTGAAAACGTCAAAATTTGACGGGTTCAATCACGAAACCGGGAGGAATCCACATGGATGACACCATGACCCACGGCTGCTGCGGCGTTTTGCCCGCCAACGCGCCTCTTGCCAACCCCTACGTCCCCTGGCAGCCCAACGGCCAGCCCCAATACGGGGCGAAAACCGGTCTGATCCGGGGCACCCTGTTCCCCTGCCTGGATCTGCCCTTCCTGGGCATGGTCAACACGGAGGAGAAATCCGACACCATGATGCACCAGCTCCAGGCCCTGGGCTTCGCCGTCCAGGAGCTGGGAGAATATCTGGACACCCACCCCGACGACGCCGAGGCCGTGGAGCTCTTTCGGCAGTACACGGAGCTCTATGAGGCTGCCGTGGCGCAATTCGACCGGGACTGCGGCCCCATGTTCCAGAAGCAGGCCGTCCGGGACGGCAGATACACCTGGAACGAAACACCCTGGCCCTGGGAGTATCGGGCCAATCAGGAGGGCTGAGTATGTTTTTGTATGAAAAGAAGCTGCAATACCCGGTGAAGATCGACAAGCCGAACCCCAAGCTGGCCTCGGTCATTATCAGTCAATACGGCGGCCCGGACGGAGAGCTGGGCGCTTCCCTGCGCTATCTGAGCCAGCGCTACTCCATGCCCTACCCGGAGCTCCGGGGCCTGCTGACTGACATCGGCACAGAGGAGCTGGGCCACCTGGAAATGATCGGCGCCATCGTCCACCAGCTGACCCGGTCGCTGAGCGAGGAACAGATCCGTTCCGCCGGCTTCGCCCCCTACTTCGTGGATCACACGGCGGGGGTCTACCCCACGGCAGCCTCCGGCTTCCCCTGGACGGCGGCCTCCATGGCTGTCAAGGGGGATCCCATCGCCGATCTCACCGAGGATCTGGCGGCAGAGCAGAAGGCCCGGGTGACCTACGACAACATTCTCCGTCTCTCCGACGACCCGGACGTGAACGACGTGATCAAATTCCTGCGGGAGCGGGAGGTCGTCCACTTCCAGCGCTTCGGCGAGGCCATCCAGCGCCTGCGGGAGCGGTTGAACGAGAAAAACGTGTACGCCATGAATCCCAGCTTTGACATCAGCTGAATCCGGGTAGGCCAAACAGCGAAAAAGCGGCAGAGCAGGGTCGCCCCTGCTCTGCCGTACCGATTGTTTGTCAAAATACGGGGAACTGCCAAAGAAATACACGAAAACCGAAAGGATTATCAAACGGCGCAAACGCTCCGGTTTTTGCCCTGCATCCGTTTGTTGTTCGCTACCAGCATACGATACATAAACTGCAGCGCGTCGCTTTCCCGGTAGAAGCCAACACAGTCATACTCTTTTCCCTTCACCCGGTAGAACGCCTCCCAGCGGGAGCAGTTCTTCCGAATGTTGTAGCCTGAACTGATGGTGCTGTCAAATGCAACCGTTTCCGGGTCGATTCCCTCTTGCTTCAGCAAATCGAAAAACTCTCTGCGGCTCATCTTTACCCTCCACTCAATTTTTGATCCAGAAAGCTGCGTAACGGTTTATGAATAGAAATTCAGTGTTCCATTCCTCGAGCATAATAGCATGCACTTGAATTAATGTAAATAGTTTTCACATATTCTTCGTATAACTTCATTATAATTACACAATACCCGGAGCAGCGCTTGTTCTGCTCCGGGCTGTGCGGGGAAAAATCGGGGAAAAACCGGCGAAATCCAGGCTGTTATCTGTTCAGCAGCCATACGCCGGCGTTCAGATAGGCGGCAAAGCTCACCCACACCACGTAGGGGATCTGCAGCCGGGCCGCGGGCCGATCCACCCGCCGGAAGCGCAGGATCATCCAGATGATCAGCGCCAGCAGGAACAGCAGCACCAGCAGGGCGCCGCCATAGCTGCGGAGATGGAAGAAAAAGATGCTCCAGGTAAAGTTGATCGCCAGCTGCAGCAGATAGACCTGGATGGCGTCGGAACGCTCCTCGCTCCTGGCGGACAGAACGACCCGGGCGATCCCGATGCCCATAAGGGCGTAGAGGATGGCCCAAACGATGGGAAACACCAGGGCCGGCGGCGAAAGCGGCGGCTTGATCACCTGGGTCTTATAGAGCTCCATGCCGTCTCGGGTCAGGAAGCCCGCCAGCGCACCTACCGCCTCTGTGACTGCGATCCAAAATACATAGGTCAAGATTCGTTTCCGTTTCAATTTCTATCACCCGAGCATAGTGTATGCAGCCCAAGAGAAAAACATTCGCCCGGCGGCCGAGACTTTTCTGCTCAACCGCCGGGCGAAAGGAAGCATCCTACGCTTTCGGATGGAATTTATTGTAGACAGATTTCAGATTCTGCTTGACGATCTGGGCGTAGATCTGGGTGGAGGAAATATCGCTGTGGCCCAGCATTTCCTGAATGGATTTGAGATCCGCACCGTTTTCCAGCAGATGGGCCGCGAAGCTGTGCCGCAGGGTGTGGGGCGTGATCTCCTTTTGGATATTGGCAGTCTGCTGATAGTGTTTGATGATCTTCCAGAAGCCCTGTCGGGACATCCGCTCCCCGCTGAGGTTCACAAACAGCGCCGTCTCGCCGGGGTCGGCAATCATGCTGGGTCTGATCTGGGTCATGTAGGTCTGGATGGCCCGGACTGCGGCAGGATACAGGGGGATCATTCTGGTCTTCCCGCCTCCGGTGCAGCGGATAAAGCCCGCCGGGATGTTCACGCAGTCTACGTCCAGGGCGATCAGCTCGCTTACCCGAATGCCGGTGGCATAGAGCAGCTCCAGCATGGCCTTATCCCGGTAGCCCTTGGGATCCGTGCACTTGGGCTGGGCCAGCAGCAGCTCCACCTCGGTACCGGTGAGGATCTGGGGAAGCTTTTTCTCCACCTTGGCCAGGTGAATGGAGCGGACAGGGTTGGACTCCGTGACTCCCGTGGAAACAAGATAACTGTAAAAGCCCTTGATGGAAGCCAGGCTGCGGGTCACGGTGGCAGAGGACTTTCCGGCGTTGGTCTGCCAGGCAAAATAAACCGTCGCCTGCTCCGGCGTGACTTCATCCAAAGAGCAGTCGAGATTCTCACTGACGTACTTATCAAATTGTCTCAGATCCCGTATGTAGGAAGCGACTGTATTCACGGAGGAGTGCTTGGTCTCCAGCAAATAGCGCTCATACAGGTTGATATAATCCGTCATAATCATTCGTTCTTTCGTAAAGAATACTCACGAAACCAGGTAAGTTTGAAGCAGCGCCCCCAGCAGCGACAGCAGCAGCATCGGCACAAGGAGCAGGATCCCCTTCCCAGACTGTCCGTCGTCCTGCAGCCAATAGAGCCCCAGGAAGAACTGCACAGGCAGAAGCAGCACAGAAAGGAGCACGGTGGGAAGGATCCCCACAAGCTGTTCCATGCCGCAGCGGCCAAAGACGCAGAGGGTCAGGGAAACGGCAAAGCCCTTCAGAAAAAACAGGAGAAAGCACAAGGCTCTGCGGCGCAAAAGAAAAGACACGGCCAGCAGGCAGGGAAACAACGATACGCGAAGCCAGATCGAAACCCATGACGACTGCACAGAATGCTCCGGCACCGAAAGCGCAGGATCCTGCAGCTTGGCAAGCAGCGCCCCGGCCAGAGAGCCGATCATCAGCAGAGTCAACAGCAGCGAACAATCCCTGCGAACAGCGCGGAAGGGCGACGTCAGGTGCATAAAATGTGCCATGAAACCCTCACAAACAAGATATTGTGTTTGGAGCATCAGCAGAGCACAATTTGTGCAATCGAGTTATTTCCACCAAGTGGCCTATATCATAATGCTCTGTTAATATACTCGAAAAATGATGTTTTTTCAAGCTTTTTTCTCCAAACCGGCGTTTTTTGTGAATTATTTACAGATATTATGTTAATTATATTATGTTAACTAAAGAACTCAAACAAGTGATAGTGGTCGCTCCCCCGGCCTCCCCCCTACATATTGAATTCTTTTCGCGATCGTTTTCCGATCCGCCATTGTCAATAAGCACAAATCCGATTATGCGTAACCTGTTCGTTTCTTTTTGTTGCCGAGAAAGCCGCCCGCCAGCCAGGCGCAGGCGGTGATGAACAGCATCCGTCCTCCGGAGACCGGCTCCGCATTCCGGGCCGCGAAATGGATCCCGACAAGCAGGGCGAGGATCACCACCGCTGTGACAGCCGCGCAGATCAGCTTCCGTTTTCCGGCGCGCCGGGCCGTCAGAAAGCAGCCTGCGGCCACTGCGACGGCATAGACGATCCCGGAGAGTCGTTCGCTCTGTTCCAGGGCAAGCGTGTTGTTGGAAATCAGCAGTGTAACGGCGGTGATCGCGGCCAGAAGGATGGCCAGCGACGTGAGGATCCCGGGCAGCAGGCCGCTGCCGCCTCCCCTGCTTCCCCGTTTGGGGAACCATGGCTTGGAATGATTCATATGCCCCATCTCCTTTCCGTTTATCCTATGGATCGGCTCGGGAAATCATTCCTTGCATTCCGATCTTTCCTCTGGTATAATTGAGGCAGAAACTGCGAGGTGATCCACGTGTTCGTTACGCCGCCGAGAAGACCGAAGCTCGCCGTGCTCTACGTGCGGGAGGGGCGCGGAGTCCCGCCCATCATGACAGCCGAGATGCAGGAGAGCTGCTGCCGGGGATTCTGCCGGGATCGCAGCATTCCGGTGTCCCACTCTGTCCATGTGCAGTGCGACGAGGAAGGATCCCTGGCGGTGTTGACTTCCCTGCTGCGTACGCTGCCGGAGGAGGTCGATACGCTGGTGGCCATGCGCTTTTTCTGCTATTCCACCATCCTTCCCGAGCTTGGCCGGCTCTGTCTGGCTTTCCAGTGCCGCCCCACCTGGCTGTTCAGCTTTGACATCATCGGCCCGATCCAGGACGCCTTCCACACCGTCACCGCGGAGGATATCGCCCTGGCGGATCAGCGTTATCTGGAGCTGATCGGAGCGTCCGACAAATTCCATATTGACAAATGACGGAAAATATGATATTTTATTGGGGCGAAATTCGGAGAGATGTCCGAGCGGTTTAAGGAGCCGGTCTTGAAAACCGGTGACCCGGCAACGGGCCGTGGGTTCGAATCCCACTCTCTCCGCCATATACTTTCCGAGAACAGAATATTTTCCTCATACATCGGATTTGGAGTGGTACCCAAGAGGCCGAAGGGGCTCCCCTGCTAAGGGAGTAGGCGTCTAAAAAGCGCGCGAGGGTTCAAATCCCTCCCACTCCGCCATCAAAAAAGCCTTTTTTGTCGAAAGACAAAAAGGGCTTTTTTGAACGATGTGTTCCGCTGTCGCGTAACGTGATGTGCCCTTCGGGCGTGATGTATGCTTCGCAAGTGATGTGCGCTTCGCGCGTGGAAAGCGGAACACATCTCATCACTGCGGCCGCAGGGCGCATCATCACTTTTGCCGCTCGCGGCAAAATCATCACTTGCGCTTCAGCGCAAACATCACTTTATCCGGCAACGGCATTAACATCACTTACGCTTTCGTGCAAACATCACTTTACAGGGGTGGGGAAAATGTCCGAATCAAAAATGCGTGATTTATCCATGGATTTCTCCGTTCAGATCATCAACCTTGTGAAACACCTCAAAGCAAATCACGAAACCGTGATCTCAAATCAGATCGGGCGATCCGGCACATCAATCGGAGCAAATATTTACGAAGCCAACTATGCACAAGGGAAAAAGGACTTTATTTCCAAGCTTGAGATCGCATTGAAAGAAGCCAGCGAGACCGGCTATTGGCTGGAATTGCTGCACCGGACAGGCTATATCGACGACGCATTATATCAAACGCTGGACAAACAGTGCGCCTCAATACGCGTGATGTTGGTGGCTTCCTGCAAGACGGTGAAAAAGAATATGAACGAAGAATAAGCGCGGAACAGCAACTCGCAGATCGCATTCGAATACGAAAAAGGCGTTCCCCCCGTTCGGCTCTTTCCGCCGGTCGGAGGCAACGCCTTTGTTTATTTCGATCAGAACCCGATGATCAGCCCGCCCCGTTCGGCGTAGAAGCTGTCCAGGCCCCGGGTGGGGAGAATATCCACGCTGACCCCGGAGAACAGCTCCTGCAGGCCGGATTTCAGCTCCTTGGCGGCTTCTTCGTTGAAGCAGTGGCTAATGATGACGTTCTTCCCGGCCAGGCCGGTCTGCTTGATCTCATTGAGCAGAAAGCGGATCATGTGCTTCACGCCCCGGGCCTTGCCCCGCATGGCGATCTCCCCTGCCTCGTCCCCCACGCCGATGCCCCAAAAGCCCAGATGACCGGCCACCAGCGCCTTGAGCTTGCTGACCCGGCCGTTCTTGATCAGATTGTGGTAGGATTTCAGGGCAAAGATGATATGGGTGCGGTCTGCAGCCTCCTGCACCCGCTGTACGACGTTTTCAAATGCGGTGCGCTTCTCAATCAGCGAACGGGCCAGACGGATCAGCAGCGCCGTTTCCGGGCCGGTAGCCCGGCTGTCGATGATCTCGATCTGCTTGTCCGGTTCCGTTTCCAGCAGAAGCTGCTTTGCAGCCATTGCGCTGTTATAGCTGCCCGAAAGGGCGCTGGAGATGGTAAACGCCAGGACGGGGCCGGGCTTGGAGAATTTGTCCAGCCAGGTCTGCAGCGAGGGGCAAGCCGTGTGCGCCAGCTCGGAGCTGGTTTCGTTTTCGTGCAGCATTGCGTCGATGTCCATGTCGCCTTCGTCCAGGTACTCATGGCCACCGATCTGGATATTAAAGGGGACGGTGGAAAAATCGAAGTCCTCCCCTGCTCCCTCAAGTTCAAACAGATCGCAGCTTGAATCGGATACGAGATGCCAGGTCATACGCGTTCCTCCCTTCCAACCGGTCATATTCCGAGTCAAATTTTACACACTCTAAGCCAAGAAGTCAACAAAAATCGAAGCGCCGGAAGCTGTTTTTCATATAATTTGAAATTCGGAAAAGTTTTTCTTGATTTTTCAGAATTATGTGATATAATATTTCACGCAACGGAGGCTTAGCTCAGCTGGTTAGAGCGCCTGCTTCACACGCAGGAGGTCACTGGTTCGAGTCCAGCAGTCTCCACCAGGAAGAAGCACGCGGAAGCGTGCTTTTTTCGTCGAAAAAAATAGGTACATCGGGCAAAGCGAGATATATCACGGAATTGCACCCATCCACCGCCAGGCATCCCATGGCTGAAAAGGAGTTGTCGCTATGATTATGGACGGTTATATTTCCTATCTTGATTACAAAACCTACTACCGGATCGCAGGACCTGCTTCTTCCCGCAAGACGCCTCTGCTGCTGCTTCACGGCGGGCCGGGCTCTACCCATAACTATTTTGAGGTTCTGGACCGACTGGCGGAGGAGGACGGGCGGCAGCTCATTTCCTATGATCAGATCGGCTGCGGCAACTCCTACCTGGACGGACACCCGGAGCTCTGGAACATGGAGACCTGGATCGGCGAGCTGAAAACGGTTCGCAAGGCGCTGAATCTCAAGGAGCTCTATCTGCTGGGGCAGTCCTGGGGCGGCATGCTGCTGTTGGAGTACATGTGCCGGCATAAACACGATGGCGTGAAGGGCATTGTTCTGTCCAGTACCCTTCCCTCCAGCAGGCTCTGGGGCGAAGAGCAGGCCAGGATGATCCGGCAACTTCCTTCTGAAACCCAGGAAATCATCCGGGACGCGACAGCCAGAAATGACTATTCCACCCCTGCCTATCAGGCGGCGGAAGCGTGGTACATGGAGCTTCACGCCTCCGGCAAGCCCAGCCCGGACGCGCCGGAATGCCTGACAAGGCCCAAACGCCTGGGCAAAGAAAGCTATGAGGCGGGCTGGGGCCCAAATGAATTCACGCCTATGGGAACTTTAAAAGACTATGATGTGACGGAACTCCTGCCAGGCATCGCCGTGCCCGCCCTGGTGATCAGCGGCGGAAATGATCTCTGCACGCCCTATATCGCCAAGACGATGTACGACGGAATACCCAACGCCAGGTGGGAGCTGTTCCGGGATTGCCGTCACTGCTGCTTTGTGGAAGATACGGAGCGCTATATCCGGGTGCTGAAGGAATGGATGAATCACTGATATTCTGATCCTCCGCCCTGAAATTAATCAATTCTCCGGCGGGCAAAAAAATTTTTGTTTTTTTGAAAATAATGCTTGCATTTCTGAATGAGATGTGCTATTATAATGCCCGCAAGAGATCCGGGTGTGGCGAAGTTTGGTATCGCGCTTGAATGGGGTTCAAGAGGCCGCTGGTTCGAATCCAGTCACTCG
>JAEEGJ010002237.1_pt1 | contig 117202 bp, 107 predicted proteins | sample 8958761 | NCBI WGS metagenome assembly JAEEGJ01 (sample SAMN16246546, study PRJNA631951) | gut metagenome | biome: gut microbiome; feature: rumen; material: RS-attached | host: Bos | place: Iran: Karaj | collected 2018-10 | reverse complement strand
GGCACCGCTTCGTCCAGTGCTTTCTTGGTAATCATGGGAGCAAGCAAAGCTGTGGCTCCGCCGATTGCACTTAAGATAATCGCAGCAATCATGCGCTTTAAATATTTCTTGATGTACTTGGAAGCAAGGAGGATATGCTTTATATTAAACTCCTCTTCGTAGGCTTCATCGACTCTGTAAGTATTACGCTTAGTTGCCATTATGCCTCACCTCCCGTCTGGAGCTTAACAAGCTCTGCATAGTAGCCGCCCTTGGCTATAAGTTCCTCGTGGGAACCTTCCTCCGTAATGCGGCCGTCCTGCAGCACCAGAATCTTGTCTGCCGCCTTGGTGGTGGAAATACGCTGCGCGATAATAATCTTCGTGCAGGGGAAATCAAGTTCGCGAAGGCTGTGCTGGATTTCTTTTTCCGTTTCCATATCAACCGCTGAAGTAGTGTCGTCAAGTATCAGTATTGAAGGCTCGATGGCAAGAGCTCGCGCAAGGGAAATTCTCTGCTTCTGTCCGCCGGAGAGACCTACGCCGCGCTCACCTACTATGGTGTCGTAGCCCTCGGGCATCTTGGCGATGAACTCGCTTGCCGCGGAGTAACGCGCGAACTTCACCACCTGCTCGGCGGTAAGTCCCGTCACACCGTAAGCAATATTGCCTTCAATCGTATCGGAATACAGTAAAACGTCCTGCGTCGCAAGACCGATATGCTTTCTTAAATCCGTGAGTCTGTACTTATCAACGCTCACATCGTCTACAAGCACCTCGCCCTCAATAGGCTCGTAAAACCTCGGAATCATGTTAATGAGTGAAGTCTTGCCGCAACCCGTCTCACCCATAATAGCCACCGTCTGACCGGGCTCAGCGACAAAAGAAATATCTTTTAAGACCGGAAGCTTACCGTCGTCGTATTTAAAGGAAACGTGCTTGAACTCAACCTTGCCCTTGAAGGGAGCGGGATGAGCAATCGAGTCTTCTTTGTCCACTATGATGGGTTCGGAGAAGTAAATCTCCATAACCTTATTGGAAGCCGCATCGAAACGCTGGAACTCGTTCATGATGTTACCAAGGTTACGCATGGGGTTCGCAATCGCCCACATAAGGCCTGAGAACGCAACATACTCACCCATTGTAAGCTCATGGTTGATAAGGAAAATACCGCCCACAAGTATCAGCACAAGGCTTAACATATTCGCAAGACCTTCGATGAAAGGATAGAATCTTATCCAAATCATCTGAGTCCTCTTATTGGTATCTCTGTAATCAACGTTCGAGGTATCGAACTTGTCGATTTCGTAATCTTCACGCGCGAAAGCCTTAACCACACGGTTACCGGAGATATTCTCCTGAGCATAAGTGTTCATGCCCGCAAGCTTCTCACGCAACTCTCTGTGCATGGGGCCGACCTTCTTACGAAACTTCACAATGATAATAAAGATAAACGGCGAAATCGCAAGCACCGAAAGCGCAAGCTTCCAGTTAAGCATACAAAGGTAAACCGCCGTCGAAAGATACAGCACAAACGACTCGATGATGTTACGGATAACCCACGCAATCATATGTCTGCAAGCGTCAAGGTCACCGGTAACTCTTGTCATTAAATCGCCCGTTCTGTAAGTGGAGTAGAACTTCATGTCCTGTCTCTGTATCTTGTCATAAAGTGAATTTCTGATGCGATACAGCGCTTTCTGAGACGAATGCTCATAAGCCATACAGTCAAGATATACCACAATAACTCTGAAAATCGTAAACCCTACCATACAAGCAAGAAGCACATAGAATCCGTGCATATTGGTCGCACGATTGTAAGCTGCGTTCTCGCCCTGCAAATACTCGTCCACAATTCTGGACGAAAAAAACGGCACGGTTAACTGCATAACGTTATAAACAACCGTACCGAAAAGAGCCAGTATAAACATGGCCCTCGTCCCCTTCATATTCATCCAAAGCCATCGGAGCTTGGACACGGGGAACTTGTTCTTCTGTTCCTTAGATTCGTTTCTTGCCACTTCTCATTCTCCTCATCAAATCCATTCTCATCCGTATAATGTGATTGTAGCAAAACAGTAATTAATGACTACATAAAAATCTTTCTTTATTGTAATAATATCGCACACCGAGCGGAATTAACCGTAGGTTTAGTTTTTTCTTTCACCGGGGAGATACTTGGAATGATAATGAGTAGTCCGGTACCCCCTCCGAATAAAAAACGGCTGTGCCCATCACTGAACACAGCCGATCTATCATCTTTTTTCCTTCAAAAGAAGGCCTATACGTTTATTTAACCTGTCTTCAAGAGCATCTATTCCGATGCCGTCTTTATAATAGCTTTCAAGTTCCTCACAGACTATATCCCGGTAATCTTCATTAATGTCTGTTTCAAAAGAAATGGTGTCAAACAGGTCCTGCAGATAAGTTCTGAGTTTCTGCGCATCGACATCACCTAAATCATAACGTTCCGAGCCATAAAACAAAGTATGCTCCCCGTTATCAAAAGCAGCTTCAATTTGTTCCTCTAAAACATCTCTTCTTGATGCAAAAGAAGCCATTACACCTTTCTTAACAGCTTTGTGCTGCCATTCATATGAGAGCAAATAATTTAAGAATCTTGAGGCGACCTCTTTTTCTTCTTTTGACGCGTTGGCTCTTACCACGAGCATCGATCCTGAATACGCGTAGCTCTTTGAGCCGTTCTTCCCGGGATATCCTACGGCCTCAGCCCCCTTATCTATGAATAGCGACACTTCCCTTATTTCGGCAGGACTGGCAAAATATGCCGGCATAGCAGCGCTACGTCTGTTAAATACACATTCCAAGCAATCGGAACCATCGCTTTTTTCATCGTAATATTTTTCCACATCATCAAGAACTCTCTCTAATTTCTGCCTGTCTACCGGTTTTTCCGGGTTTTCGGAGTCAATAAAGAACGAATCATACAAATCATAGCAGAAAAGCTCGTAAATGAGTGCCGTTTTACTTTCCTGACTGACAGGACTCAACATCCATACTTCCGAAGTGCTCTCTTCAACCAGATTGAGATATTGATCATACGTCCATTTTTTTCGATCAAAACACGATACCAGTGACCTGATTTGAAATCCTTCGGCCGCTCCGTATAATGTTCCGTTTATGGTCCCTAAGTTAACAGCAACTTCGCTAAGGTCTTCCAATGTATCCCGATCCACCAGATTACTCAAAGGTTCCCATGCTTTCTCCTGCTCTCTGAAAGGAATCATGTTGGAATCAAGTAACACCGGACCGTCACCGGATATTATTTTTGTATAAAGAATATTTTTATCATATTCGTCGTTGATGACTATTCTGCAATCGGGGTTCTTCTTGTTAAATTCATTAACTGCCCTTTCATAATCCAAAGAAACTTTATTCGCAGCAAGTTCAATCTTTACTACATTTTCAGGCATTTCTTTAAGAGCAAAAAGAGTCTCGATACCCCTTGATTCAGTTACTATATTAATTTCACCTTTATCGGAAGCACATATTCTTGCCTTGGTAAGCGGACTTTGCTGAATCTCTATACCGTTTTGTTTCCACGTGAATATTTTACTTGAATTCTCCATTGAGTAGTCCGACAGATACACCCCATCTTTATCGGCATATACTACGTGTTCATCATCAAATACATTGGCGCACATAATTCCGCCTTCGTCAAAAGAACGCGGGTCTTTATACGAGAAAAGTGGCTTTACTTCTCCGCTTTTGACATCAAAGCTGTCATAGCACGTTTCTCCGTCATCGGAAGACAGCTTCTGCTTTTCAAGCGCGACACCTCCGTTTGGCATAGTACACAAGCTTGTACAAATATACGCCCCTAATGGAATCTCTTTATATAGATTTCCGTCCGGTGCAAAAACCAAGCAACAATTATCACCGCTCTTATCTGCATTTGAAATATAAATATATCCTGCGGAATCAGACATAACCGCTACGGTATTATGCTCAAACTTATACTCTTCTATTCCGTTAAGAACAATCGTTTTATATACGCTACCATCACGATTTCTGAATTCGGCTGCTATTTCATCCTGCGTATCTGCTTCTCTTCGCACGATTAAAACGGTCTGTGCCTTGTCATAGGCACTTCCCGCGAAAATCACATGCGTACCTTCTTCTTCCTTAACAGCAAATGATACTTCTGTCTCGTCATTTAATAAAGTATATATGTGAAGTTCATCTCTCCCTGTTTCTTCAACATACTCATAGGCATATTTGGCAGCATAGCCTACACCCAAACCATTTATAGTTCTTCCGCTTCTTGCGTTTTCAAAAGAAGTGCTTGCGATGCACCCGAATGTATCCTCATTGGTTTTCGGTCCCTCGACTTTGTCACTTCCCACACCGCATCCGCTCAGACATAAAACCAGCATAAGTCCTACGCTCAGCAGTTTATTCTTTAATCCCATTACCCTGTATACTCCCTTTATTCTCGCTCTTTTATATATAAACCGATTCTCTTGTTAAGATGATCTACAAGAGTATCTGTATCTGTTTTCCCATTATAATAGTCGTTTAATTCTCCAGCTACAATTTCACAAAAGGCATCGTTTCTTGAAGGAAAGGGCACACCTTTTTCAAGAAGTTCATTAAGTTTTTCTTTGACTTCGGTTGGCTCAATGTTCTCGTATGTGAACCATACTCCGCCCAGAGCTCCGCGCTCACCTTCGTATTCCTTTAAGTCATCAATCTGTACATCCAGAACATCTTCTCTGGCACTCAAGCCTGTCCCTGAATTGTATTCATATATCTGCATCTGTCCATCATATGACAATAGTAATTCAAAGAACTCGGAAACGATTTCTTTTTCTTTGGAAGTCATATTGCTTCTTGCGAAAAGAGTTCCGGTGCCGGCAATATAATGTTTGGAACCTTCCATGCCGGGGTATCCGACTATATTACCTTTATCTCCAAAGGCATACATTATTCCGTAATAATCCAGCGGACGACTTACAGAAAATCTTGCACAAAGCATAGACCCATCCGCTACCATCTCAAAAGAGTTCTTATCAAAAGAATCCGTTGTCTGGTACTTATCAATAAGATTAATAGCGGCCTTCAATTTTTCACCGTCGACATAGTTATTATTGTCTGTGGCATCCACAAAGAATGTATCATAACAGCCATCGCAAAAGATTGACTCTATTACCGCTTGTTTGCCACTTAACAACGAATTACATGTAATGGTCTGAAACTTATCATTACTGTTTAGCAAACCGATAAATTCATCATAATTCCAATCGGTAATGTCCTCACCGGTCACAAGCGTGTCAACCGAGAACCCTGTAGGGGCTCCATACAATTTGTCATTGATGCTTGCGCATATCAAAGCACCTTTATTCAATTTGTTGATAGTCTCCTGCGAGACTAAATTCTCAAGGGGTTCCCAAATATCGCTTTGGTCCCTGACATTTATTACTCCGTCCTCTATAATCACAGGTCCATCGCCCGCGATAATACGAGTCAAAAGGCTTGTTGTATCATAATCGGTTTTAACGACTATTCTTGAATCCAAATGATTCTTATTGTATTCAACTACAGCCCTTCCGTATTGATTGACTCCGCCTGTTCCGGCTATTTCGACGGTAATTAAGTCTTTTGGTATTTCCGCTAACTTCAAGTATTCTGACGTGTAGCCTTTATCAAGCAAAACGGAAACATTTCCGTCTTGGTCCGCGCATATTTTGTAAGCGCCAATCTCACTGTTTCCGGGAATAAAATCAACACCGTTCTTTTTCCAGTCAAAGATGCACTTACTGTTATTAAAACTATAATCAGACAGAAAAACGCCTTGCTTAGTCAGATATACAATCCGACTGTCATCAAAGATATTAAGCGCAACTATCATGTCTCTGGCATCGCTGAGCTTGGTATCATACTCGAAGATATCTTCGCATTTATCGTTTTTAGCGTCATATACGCTCATCTTATGTCTATCGTTATCTTCGCCTTTAGGAGAAATACAGTCTGTAAAAATCCTGCCATCAGGCAACATGCCCAATTCAAATAACGATTTTTCGCCGGTAGTATCCCCTAATTCAGCCGAGGTCAGTTCTTTACACATTTTCCCTGTACTGTCAAATACACAATAGCTTCTGAGGATGTTGTTCCCACCTTCTTTTTCCATGTTGGAAATGTGTATATAACCCTCTTTGTCGATACATACCGTAGAATTCAAAGAAGAAATCGAATAGTCGGTATCAAGTTCAATCTTAGCAGTTAATTCGCCACTATCCGTCAGTTTTTCCACTAGCGGTTTTCTTTCGGATTCGCCACCTTCCGATACCAGGACTATATTGGCACATGAAAAATCATAGCCCACGGTACCTGCGTCCCGACAATCCATGTTATATGCTATGGAGGTGCCGTCACAATTGACTGTTTGTCCTGTAATTACCTGCTTGAATTCACTTTCATCATACAGAACTCTTATCTTTGATGCCGAGTTCGCAGAAAGATAATTTTGAGAAATAAATATCGGTTTTCTGTCGAATTTAATGATTTCACTCGCAATACATCTGTACGCATCAGATGCGGAACCTTCTTCCAAAGTAAGGCCCGCGTTATTCTTTTTACCCATGCATCCTGTGGCTGATATTAGTATAGCAGCCATTAACAGCATAATAAGTAATCGTTTCACAGTCATGTGACGTCACCCCAATACATTATTTAGTACGCAAATTTCCAGGAAGTTGAAGTAAGCCTCCAAGTATCGAATTCAGGAATCGGCTTTTTGCAATCTCTGCAGCGGAAATGAAGTATCTCATAATTTTCGGTTACTATTACCGGCCACCAATCCAATCGTCCGTTTTTTTGACAATAGTGAGAATGTGTGTGTAATTTTTCAACCGCTACTGTATCGCGTGAAAGAACCTGATGCGTGTGCGTAGTTATCTTGGAAGCTATTACAACTGCCGCCGAGCACAATAAAATAAGCACTGCTATAGCAACAAGCATTGCTTTTAAACGTTTTTTATAAATGGACTCTCCTTTTTGCAATTTGAGTCATGACTAATTATTTTTTTAAACCGGTTTATTTGAGCGTATGCGTTATAGCGTGCCATGTCAAGCGTTTTTGCTATGATGAGCACCTTTTCTCGCGCATAATTACGGCTTTGTGTTTCAGTCGGACTACTATTGTATCATATCATGTGTTATTCTGTTATCCGAGTGACGTTATCATCATTATTCTTGTCCCGGCCATTGATGAATTACATTGAAATATCCGCATCATTCAGTTACAATTAAAGAAAAAGAACACGGAGAATGCCTATGAAGATAATCACTTTAAGTCGAGAGTACGGCGCCGGCGGTCATTCAATCGGTACGGAAGTCGCCAAGCGCTTAGGAATCGAGTTCTATGACAAAGACATTATTGCGGGTGTGGCTCGTGAAAGCGGCATTGATGAGAGTCTCATCGCTTCGAAGGGTGAGGAGATTTCCACCGCTGAGTCCATTATTCGTGCGATTACGCCTATTTCTTACGATCAGAAGGATTTAATCTTTGAGACCGAGAAGAACGTGATAATTGACATTGCCAAGAAGGGGCCCTGCGTAATCTTAGGCCGCTGCGCCGATATTTTGTTAAAAGAAGCCGGCCTTGATACCCTTAACGTCTTCCTCTATGCCGATACCGCTTCCCGTATAAAGAGAGTCGGCGAGCTTATCGGAAGCGACAACGAAGCGCTTATTCAAAAGACCATCAAGAAGCGCGATCACGACAGGCATTCTTATTACACATATTTCACCTACCAAAAATGGGGCGATTACAAGAACTATAATCTGATGCTTGATACCGGAGCCCTCGGGTATGAGAAGTGTATCGACATCATCTGCGAAGCCGCCAAAGGCTGATCTGACACCATAAAAACACAAAAACCGCCGGCCTACCGCCGACGGTTTTATTATACATAACCTCTTATGTGACACATAATAACCGCAATCAACACTCCGAGGAGTGCACCCACCGCTACCTGAAGCGGGGTGTGGCCGATGAGTTCCTTAAGCTTCTCGTCATCGGTCATCTCTTCGTCCGAAAGCCTCTTGAAGGATTCCATCATATCGTTAAGAACCTTGGCCTGATTGCCGGTCTCTCGCCTTACTCCCATGGCATCGTACATGGTAATAAAAGCAACTATCACGCAAATTGCGAATTCAAAGCTTCCCACACCGTAAATCATAAGTGCCGCCGACGTAAGCGCACACACCGTTGCGGAATGTGAACTCGGCATGCCTCCCGCTCCGAAGAGTCTCTCGCCCCTAAATGACTTAGAGGTTACGGCATAGAGTACTGTCTTGACAATCTGAGCCGAAAGCCAGCCCAGTATCGCGCTTATTAAAACTGTATTGTGCAAAAACGCAGAAATACTATTCAACGCTTATCTCCCTGTAACGCGGGTTCTTAAATTCAAACACCGCCATAAGTATCGTAGTAGCAACCGCCACCGCATCCGCGATGGGACCCGAATAGATTATACCATCAATTCCAAAGAAGCGGGGCAAAATAATGAGAAGCGGAAGCAAAAATATTATCTGTCTTGTTAGTGACAAGAACATACCCCTCTGCGGGCGCCCCGTAGCCGTAAAGAAATTGGAGACTATAGGCTGCACAAAGTTTAAGAATATAAAGAAAAAGTATATTCTGAAATACTTAACCGCAAAAGCAAAATACTCGGGGCTTCCCTCTCCGAAGAGCTTAATAATCTGAAGCGGGAATATCTGGAACACCGCAAAAGCTCCGATTGAAAGTAAGAATCCTATCTTAAGAGCAAGAAGCAGGGCTTCTTTAACTCTCTTAAACTGCTTGGCTCCGTAGTTAAAACTGATAATCGGCTGAAGTCCCTGCGAAATACCGATGATGAAGGAAAAGAACATCATTCCCACCTTCGAGATAATACCCACACATGCAATGGGAACGGACTCGCCATAGACGCTTCTGGCGCCATAATATTTAAGCGAATTGTTAAGAACGATCTGCACCACCATCATTGCTATCTGGTTAAAGAAAGAAGCCGTACCGAGTGATGCGCTTCTTCCGAAGTAGCGAAGTCTCGGAACAAAATGCTTAAGCTCAAGCTTAACGGTCTTGTAGTGGCACAAATACCAGATTACCATAGCCGCGCAGATATACTGACCGATAATGGTGGCAAGCGCCGCACCCTGAATGCCCCATCCGAATACGAACACGAAAAGTGCATCAAGGATAGTATTGATAACAGCGCCCACAAGATTACACATCATAGAGTATCTGGGCGAACCGTCCGCTCTTACAAGATGAGCGCCTCCGCCCTGAAGTATCAGCGCCGGGAAGCCTATGGCTGTTATGCGTGTATACTCGGAAGCATACGGAAATACGTCCGCGGGTGAACCGAAGAAATTAAGAAGCGGGTGCAAGAACACCTCAGCCACCACCGCAAGGATGGTTCCCAAGATTACTATCATCGCCGCTGAGTTGCCGATGTAGAAAGGAGCTTTTTCTTTGTCCCCTTCTCCCAGGGTTAAGTTAAACGCAGAAGCTCCGCCTATACCGAAAAGCAGTGCCAGCGATACGCATGAAATCGAAAAAGGAAACGCTATATTGGTAGCCGCGTTACCGAGCGGTCCCACGCTTCGACCGATGAAAAACTGGTCTACAATATTGTAAAGTGCGCCCACAAGCATCGCTATGATACTGGGAATCGCAAACTGTCTCAATAACTTGCCCACAGGGTTAACGCCCAAAGGGTTATTAACTATGTCTCTGTCCATTTTTACGCCTCATAATCCTTATCTAAAACACAAAAAATCGTACCACATTTTGCCCCCGCTGACAAACAAAAAAGTCGTTTCCTTCTTCAAAAAAAGAACACGGCGCCGTGCCGTGTCCCTGTAATTAAACTGCGTGTTCGTAATGTTGCGCGTAAGCTCCGATACCGGGGTTAGTATTGCGGTACTCCGTGGGGGTACAGCCTACCATCTCCCTGAAGGTCTTAGTATAGTGGCTGCCGCTTGTAAAGCCTGTCTGGAAAGCGATATCGGTAACGCTTAAGTCGGAACCCGTGAGAAGCTCCATGCTCTTGGTAATGCGGTACGAAATCAGGTAATCGCCTGGGGTCTTGGCCACGTAGCGCTTGAAAATCTTAGCACAAAGAGTCTTGCCCACATTACCGGAAAAAGCAATATCCTCAAGGGAAATCTTGTCCATGTAATGGTCCTGTATAAAGGACATCATGCTCTTGAAAGTGGACGCATGAATCGGCACCGCCTGCTTGGCCGTCGAGAAATCTATATGCTCGTGCATAAGTCTTAAGCACTTAAAGGAAGCCTCGATAATCTCAAGTTCCAAGGTCTTAGGATCCTTGTTCTCATCAAACAGATTCAAAAGCTCATCGATAATCTTCTTGGTCCAGTTGTCCTGCTTTAAAAGAATGTAGTCGTTACATCCCGCCGCAAGAATCGGTGACACGTAGCGCTGCTCAATGTAGTCGGACGCGCACATGTACGAAGGATGAATGACGAGGCACAGGAACTCGCAATAGCTTCCCTTATTGGACCAGTTGGAGTGGATGCGCTTAGAATTAACGCAGATACCCTCTCCCTTATCAAGGTGAATCTGCTTACCGTTAACCATGAACTCAATGCATCCGTCCAGCACATAGAAATACTCTATGTCCTCATGCCAGTGTTCCGGAATATAAGTGGTGATGCCCGGTCTTATAAAGTGACGGTCTCTGAAGCAGTAAAATAAGGGATTGTTGTAATCGAAGATCTGTGACTTATCTGACCTGGTTGTAATAATATCTTTGTTCATTGTAATAATCTAACGCCTCCGCGTGATAAAATGACAAAATTGCGGTATATTTGATATATAATTGTCTCTCACCGTGTGATATTATCATATCAAAAGAAAAACAGTTTTGCAATGAAATTGTTCACAAGTCATATCAACATATCCTTCTAGGTCCTATGGACCGCAGAGAGAAGCAGCCAGCCACTGCTTCTTTTTGTTTTATAAGAAAAGAATATAGCCATAATAAAACCCGGGGCTTCATAAAGCCTCGGGTTTTAATTAACTGTTCTTAATATCTTCAAGGGTTCCCTTAAGGTCCTCGATAGCCTTTGATGCATTGGTAATTTCTCTGAACTGCTTCTCAAATTCGGGATCGAACTCTCCGTCCTTGTGCATCTCGTAATACTTGCGACCGATTGCCATGTATGAGCGGTTTACAAGATTCTCGCAGGTCTTGATTTCGCTTCTCACTTCAAGAGCATCGAGTGTATCGTTCTTTTTCTTGGTGAAACGCTCCACGAGCTCTCCGATAAAGTTTATAAACTTTTCAACCATTTCCCAGAAATCATTCATTAGTTTTTCTCTCCTCAAGTTTCTTTTTTATTTTACCCTTAGCGCGTGTAAGCGCGTTGTCGGTGGATTTCTCATCGCGGCCTAAGACCTTGGCTATCTGAATGTAGCTCATGCCCGTAAGGTGAAGCTCGACGGCCTCACGCTCGAAGTCGGAAAGGTCCGAATCGATAAAATGCTCGATGTCTTCCACGTTCTCCCTGTCAATCATGATTGCCTCGGGATCGCCGTCACCGCCTGCCAGAGTGTCCTCTAAGCTCTTCTCACTGCTCTCGCCTTCCGACTCAAAAGTCTGGCTGAAAGAAATATATGTATTAAGCGGCATGTGTTTCTTACGCCCCGATGCGGTCACTGCGGTGTACATCTGCCTCGACACACAAAGATCGGCAAAAGTAAGAAAACTTGCGTCCCTTCCCGCGTCGTAATCCCTGATGGCCTTGAAAAGCCCTATCATGCCTTCCTGAATTAAATCCTCGGCGTCGGCGCCTAAGATGTACATGGACTTGGCCTTGGCTCTCACGAGGTTCTTGTACTTATCAAGGATGTACTCGGTAATGCCGGGTTCGCCTTCACGCAAGCGAAGAATAAGCTCTTCGTCGGTGGCGTCGCCGTATTTATTTCTGTAATCTTTGTCTTGCAATCTCAAAGCTTAATACTCCCATTGCAACGGATGCGTTAAGTGAATCGATGTCGCCCTTCATGGGAATGCGGGCTACGAAGTCACACTTCTCACGCACGAGTCTTGATACGCCTTCGCCTTCATTGCCGATGACAAGTCCGATGGGGCCTGTAAGATTAAGGTCGTACATAACCTCACCTTCCATGTCGGCGCAGACGAACCACAAGCCTTTTTCTTTTAACTCTTCGATGGTCTTGGAAAGATTGGTAACCTTAACCACGGGAGTGTAATTGAGCGCGCCTGCCGAAGTGCGGGCAACTGTTGCAGTTAAGCCCACCGCGCGGTTCTTGGGGATAATAACTCCGTGAGCACCTACAAGATTGGCGGTTCTGATGATGGCGCCAAGGTTGTGAGGGTCTTCGATTCCGTCTAAGATAATTACGAAAGGAGCTTCTCCCTTCTTCTCGGCAAGTGCGAAGATATCTTCCATCTCGGAATAATCGTATGCCGCACTTACTGCGATAACGCCCTGATGATGGCCTGTCTGGGACATCTGATCGAGGCGGTCTTTGTCTACGTACTTGATTATCGTATCCTGTTTCTTGGCCTCTCGTTTAATCGTAAGTACGGGGCCGTCCTGGCAACCATCGAGCACGTAAAGTCTGTCTACGGTCTTGCCGGATCTGAAGGCTTCAAGCACTGCGTTTCTGCCTTCTATCATTGATTCATTACTCATAATACCTCTATTCTGCGGGCTTCTCTATAACGCCCTTTTCTATTAATTCAAGCATTCTCGCGGTCTCACCTTTAAGATACAGGTAACCCATTAACGCTTCAAAGCCGGTGGCCTTGCGATAGTCGCCTATGGAAGCGTTCTTGGCCTTGGTGGCGGACTTGGCGTTGCGGCCGCGCTTGTAAATGTCGGCTTCTTCCTCCGTAAGTAGCGACAAAAGAACATCTGCCGCATCGGCCTGGGCCTTGGCATTCACGTAATGTATGGCGTCCTTGTGAACCTTCTCTATGGGGCGGTTGCCCTTGGAAAGCGTCACGGTACGCACCACCACTTCATATATCGCGTCGCCTATGTGCGCAAGTATAAGCGGTGCCACCTCTGCGGGGTTAATGTCCGCGAGAGCGAATTTGTCTTTAATTTCTTTATAAAGGAATTCATCCATTGAACTTCTTGCTTAACTCCTTAAGTCTCTCTTCCAAATCAAGCACGCGGTTGATAAGCTCGCTGTTGGCCTGCTGAAGATTCGTAATGTCTTCGCGTACGGGGTCGGGAAGGTCTACCTGATTGAGCTCTTCCTGAGGAAGCAATGCATCCGCACGCTTCACCACACGACCGGGAACACCCACAACAGTTGAGTTCGGAGGCACTTCCTCAAGTACCACGGAACCCGCACCGATCTTGGAATTGTCACCAATCTTAAAGGAACCGAGCACCTTCGCACCGGCGCTGACCATTACGTTATTGCCGAGGGTAGGATGACGCTTGCCCTGCTCCTTACCTGTACCACCCAGGGTAACTCCCTGATAAAGCGTACAGTTGTCGCCGATTATGGTAGTCTCACCGATAATAACTCCGTTACCGTGATCGATAAAAAGTCCCTTACCGATCTCCGCACCGGGGTGAATCTCGATACCCGTCTTGCGCGCAGCCTTCTGGGAAATGTATCTTGCCCAGAAATAATGACCCTTCTTGTAGAGCCTGTGCGCCCTTCTGTAGCTAAGCATAACCTTGAAACTGGGGTACAAAAACACCTCCCAGTTAGAATGAATAGCCGGGTCACGTTCTTTGATCAATTGTATTTCTTCTTTAATCTCTTTGATAATACCCATAATCGTACCTTTAAGCGTGATAACTCATTGTAATCCATTTTGAAAAACTTTTCAATGAAGGGACGGCACATCCTAAATATTCTCGCAAAAGAAAGGCCACCGGCAGACCCGATGGCGCATTTCTATCTGTGTACTTTGTATGACTTAACATCAAGAACAGTCTCGCCGTCAATCTGAAGCGCGCAGGGGCGGTCGAACTTAACCTCCACCTCACGGCTCTTAATCTGAATGACTTCCTTGCGATGCTTAATGTGCTCGCCCTTGCTGATACCTGAGAATAAAAGGAGTGTCTTAAGCCTGCTCCTGCCTCTGAATATCATGGTAGTAACGGTGCCGTCTTCGTTAAGTCGCTTCTGCCCGGGTGTAGCCTTCATACCACCGCCGTAGTAGCGTCCGTTCATGGTAGGCGCTATCCAGACGTGGTCGAACACTTTCTTGTGCCCGTCGGAGATGACTGCTGCCGTCACGGGCTTAAACTTAAAAAGAAGTCCCTTGATGGCAATCGCCGCATAATTTACTGGTTTATCACTCTTCTGTCTGAGCCTATCGCCCACTTCGCAGCAATAGCCGTCGATGCCGTAGCCGATACCGTTTATGAAGCGGTATGTCTCACCTTTAACCGTAACCTTCGGAAGGTTCTTAATATACGTGTTGAGAAGCACAAGTCCCGGATTGCCGTCGGGACGCACATCTCTCATAAAATCGTTGCCCGAGCCCGAAGGGAAGTAATATACCTCTCTCGGAAGCTCTTCATCGCCTATAGTATTTACGAAGCGATTAATGGTACCGTCTCCGCCCGAAAGAACAAGCGTCTTGTCCTCGGGAAGTTCTCTCATAAATTTCTTGATATCTTCTATCGAAAGAATGCTCTCGTACTCAAACTCACCGTCCGTAACCGCGGTTTCAATCTTAGTCGCACTCTCAAAGCCCCTGCCGCTGTTCGACAGAGGATTAAATATTACGTAATACTTACCCATTACATCTAACACTCCTTTGTAACCATCCGGAGTATTATAGACCCCCATACCTTTATTTTTCCATATACAGATTCTGACTTCTGCACAAAAAATCATGACGGCTCGAGAAGATGTCGCTGTCAAAATATCTAACGATTAATTCTGCATCCTCATCCGTCACCGCATGACCGACCTTGTGAACATGAATTGCGAAATGTCTGTCGAGTCCGGCCTCCTCATAGTAAGGAAGCGCTCTGTTGTAACACTCCCACATTGCAGGCGCGTTAACCCAGTCCTCGCCCGTTGCCGCGCAGACTATGAAATAGTACACTTCAGGGTCCATCGCCAGCGCCGCAAGCATCTCCTGGTTAACCGGAATCTCCTCCTCGGTCTTGTACTGCAAGAACTTATCCACGAACCATCCGCGCTCCGCATCCGACTGCAGGCACGAAAGCGGCTCGTTCTCGCCGTAAGTGTAGTCTGCCGGTGCATCCACCTCAGTTAAATCATAGGCCTTACCCTGCGACTTAACTCCGTACAGCGCCAGTCCGCCCGCTCCCGAGCATGTAGGCACCACCATCTTGAATCTGTGGTCGAAAGCACCGCACACCGCAGTCGCCTTGCCCCATCTCGAAACACCCGTCACTACCGCCAGCTCAGGGTCGAATCCAAGCTCAGCTCCCAGGCCCGCCTTAACAGCATCCAGCACTTTTGCAGCGCCCCAGGCCCATGCCATCAGTACTCCTGTCTGTTCTTTTTCCGCCCCATAAGGGTACAATTTGTAGAAGCATCCGTCATGCTTGTAATCGTCCGACGCAATCTCCCTCGTATCCATGAATATCAGCCCGAAGCCAGCTTTCTTGAATGTATCCACCGGCTGAATCGGGTGCATGCATATCACGAAAGGATGCGCTCCTTTATGCGGCGCGTCTTCCTCCGGCCTAATCACTCTCACGGTAAAAGAAACTCCGTCGACGTTTATCTTAACCGGCTCCCCCGGAATCTCCTGTCCGAAGAATGTCACCGGCTCGGTCTTAGCAGGGTCAAGTATCTCATAGCTTACTTTCTCGCCGCTACGCCACTTACCGTATTCATTCTCTTCAAAAAACTTAATCAGTTTCTGTCTGTCCATACCCGTAACCTCCTATGCAGAAACGCATCTCTCTCGGTTTCCGCAACGACTATATTATACCAAACAGCGCCTTCTTTTTCATTCTTCAAGTTTTGCCAAAAACTTCTCTGTTATTGCCCCGTTTGCGCAAACGTATTGAGGTTTTATAGGTATGTGGTAAATTGATAAGTGCAATGAAATAAGGAGATTTTACTATGATTAAGACAAAGAAAATTACCAAGGCTTGTGCCTTTATTCTCGCGCTCACACTTGTAAGCGCATGCGGCGACAGACTTACACCCGCAACAATTGATGAACGCGTATCCCCAGAAACTTCTGTATCTGAAGAAGCATCTGTCGAGACTCCCGACGGTATCAAAGAAGCCATTGAGGCCGAGACCTCTTCCGTTGACGACACGCCTGTGAGTGAAGCAGAGGAAGGCGCCGAGCGTGTTGCCGACGCTGAGATTTCCGAAATCATCCCCGGCAAGTACATCAAGCTTCAGCTCAAAGAATCCGGCACTATCGAGAAGATTACATATACCTCCAAGGATTATTTCGGCGATGAGTCCGACGTAGAGAAAGAAGCCTATGTCTACCTTCCCTACGGCTACGACGAATCCAAGCAATACAACGTCTTATACCTCATGCACGGTATCGGCGGCGACGAAACCGAATGGGGCATGACCGGCTCTTCTTCAAGAGTCAAGTGCATCATGGACAATCTTATCTACAACGGTGACATCGAGCCTTTCATCGTCGTTACCCCCAACGGTCGCTCCGCCAAGAATCACGCAAAGAGCGGTTCCGACTTTAATTCTTTTTACTGCTTCGGCAAAGAATTACGTAACGACTTAATTCCTTACATCGAAAGCCACTACTCCACTTACGCAGAGTTTGACGAGGCCGGCTACGATTTAACCGCTACCAGAAACCATCGCGCTATGGCCGGTCTTTCCATGGGCGGCATGCAGACCATCAACATCGGTATCGGCGAGAGCTTAGATCTCTTCTCCTACTTCGGAGCCTTCTCCGCCGCACCCACCAGCAATACCGCTTCCATTACGGCAAAGACCATTAACGACAGTGACTACGCCATCGATTATTTCTACAACATCTGCGGCAAGAGCGACGGCACAGCACTCTCCAGCCACACCGCTGCCGCCAAGACAATATGTAGCTTAACCGACAAGCTCACAGACGGCGAGAACTTCATGTGGCAGGAAGTCAAAGGCGCCCACGATTTCAACGTATGGTACTTAGGCTTCTACAACTTCGCACAGATTGCATTTAAATAAACTATTGTACAATAAAAGGCGGCGAGCTCGATTTGAGTTCACCGCCTTATTTTTATTGAAGCGTCATTAGATTCTGTTCACACCTGTCTTAACAGCTGCTGCCTTAACAGCCTCTGCTACGGTCTTGCCGACGCGCTCATCAAAAGCGTTGGGGATGATGTACTCGGGATTAAGTTCATCTTCAGATACGAGGCTTGCGATAGCGTAAGCGGCTGCGACTTTCATTTCATCGTTGATGTCGCGGGCACGTACGTCGAGAGCGCCGCGGAAGATGCCGGGGAAGGCGAGTACGTTGTTGATCTGGTTGGGGAAGTCGGAGCGTCCGGTTCCTACAACTGCTGCGCCTGCGGCCTTGGCTTCGTCGGGGTTAATCTCGGGTACGGGGTTAGCCATCGGGAAAAGAATGGGATTGGGAGCCATGGTCTTAACCATCTCTGCGGTAACGGTACCGGGAGCGGATACACCGATGAATACGTCGGCACCTTTGATTACATCAGCGAGAGAACCTTTCTCGTGGTTCTTGTTGGTAATCTTGGCCATTTCAACCTTCTCGGAGTTGAGGCCTTCGCGTCCTTCGTAGATGGCGCCGGTTCTGTCGCACATGATAACATTTTTAAGTCCCATGCTGACAAGAAGCTTGATGATAGCGATACCTGCGGCACCTGCGCCGGAGGTTACTACCTTAATATCTTTAATGTCCTTCTTAACAATCTTAAGTGCGTTGATCATAGCGGCAAGCACTACTACTGCGGTGCCGTGCTGATCGTCGTGGAAAATCGGAATGTCGCAGACTTCCTTAAGTCTTCTTTCTATCTCAAAACATCTGGGAGCGGAAATATCCTCGAGGTTAACTCCGCCGAAAGAACCCGCAAGAAGCTTAACGGTATTAACGATTTCATCAACATCCTTGGAACGGATGCAAAGAGGGAAAGCATCTACGCCGCCGAAAGCTTTGAACAGTGCGCATTTACCTTCCATAACAGGCATGCCGGCTTCGGGTCCGATATCTCCGAGACCGAGTACTGCTGTACCGTCTGTGATAACTGCTACGAGGTTATGGCGTCTGGTGTACTTATAAGATAAGTTCACATCCTTCTGAATCTCGAGGCAAGGCTCCGCAACACCGGGAGTGTAAGCTACCGAGAGCTCTTCTTTATTGGAAACGGAGGCGCGGCTGATTACTTCAATCTTGCCGGCCCATTCTTCGTGCTGTTTAAGTGCGAATTCTTTTTTGTCCATGATAATAGTCTCCTGTAAAAGTTTATCGTTGATAGTATATCACTTTAGTTAAATAAAGCAAATACAATTTAATCAAACTTTTATTGTTTGCGAGGAATCTTTTTTGTATAATCGGAGTTGTCGATTGCAGAGTCGGTTTAAGATTACAAAAAGGATTATGAGAACATGAAGAATATAAAGCGTTTTGCGGCAGCGTTTATTATTGCCGCCATAGCATTCCTGTCAGCAGGTTCAAGCGCCCGCGCGGAAGGCGAGCCCAACACCTATGAGAAGACTTTCACCTACACGCGTAATGACGGCAAGACCTTCGGCGCCACCGTAACCATCAAGAGTTCCGCCGAGACCGACTGGAATTTAAGATTTGAAAAAGAAAACGACGAGACTACCGATAACTACGTCTACTACCGCATTATCGCGGACGGCAACCCCGGTGACGTTATCGATGTAAGTCTCACTACCGAATATCCCGACACCCTGCTTGGTGTTACCATGATGCCCAGGATTAACGGCAGCTGGAAGAGCGGCACCCAGAAGACCCTCTTTGCTACCGCCGAGGACAATTCCATCAATTTAAGCTATACCATCGATCAGAACGCTTCAGACCTTCAGGTAGCCGCAAGTGCTTACTCTAAGTCTTTCAGTTCCAAGAAGCCCGGCAGCATGGACGTTATCCTTACGATTCAGACCGATCTTCACACCGACACCGTCAAGAGCGAGGGCGGGGGCAAGTTCTTTATTACTGTTGTAATATCCGTTCTTTTTCTGGTAGCGCTTTCAATGTTTATGGGCAAAAGAAGCGCCATGAAGAATAAAAAGAAATAACGCAGGTCACTTGCGTTCTTCACGCCTCTTACGCCTTACACGGTTGATGTGGCGTACGAAGTCACCGTTTTCGATTAACTCCGCGAGCACGTACTGCTCCATCACGGGAACGGTGCATGAATAGAAACCGATTTTATCGCTAAACACCTTTTCAAGAGCCTTCGGTATTACCATGTAGGCAGCCCTGACGTAGGGGCCTACGGTTCTTGTGAAGGTGTTTACGTATATTACGCGGTCGTTTTTATCAAGAGAATAAAGCGTCTCCTCCGCCTTTCGGCTGGTGGTAAACTCCGACTCGAAGTCATCTTCTATGATTATCCCGTCTTTCTCAACGCTCCACTTTAAGTACTCCGCTTTCTTGGCGGCTGATGCCGTAACGCCGGTAGGGAAGCTTCGATATGGCGTAATGTGCAATACCTTCGCCTCTGTCTGCCATAAGAATTCGCTTTCGATACCGTCATCGCCGAGGTGTAAAAGTTCAGGCTTCACGCCTTCGGTCTTGTATATCTTGTAAATCTTGGGATACGACGGGTACTCGCCCGCGAACTTCGTATCACGCCCCAACGCGTTGATGATGAGTCCATAGAGATACTCCGCTCCGGCACCGATTATTATCCTGTCGCTCTCCGCCTTGATGCCTCTGTAGCGGTACAGGTAATCGCTGATGGCGCTTCTCAAACACTCGCATCCGTACCCCGGCGAGCGCTCGGTTAGTTCCTCACCGTATTCACTCAGAACTCGCCTTACAGTCCTTGCATATATGTTAAAAGAAATCTCTTCGTCGTGCGTTACACCTGTATCAGTTTTCGCATGTCTGTATACACTTCTGTCTGTCACACCATCTTTTTTCTCAGATACGGCAAAAGAATCGCTTTCTCTGTAGGTCACAAAATATCCGCTTTTTTCGACCGTGGAAATGTATCCTTCTTCCTGCAAAAGTTCAAAAGCATGCTCCACCGTGATGACGCTTACACCGTTGTCCTGAGCCGTAACTCTCTTTGAGGGAAGCTTGTCGCCGTAGTGGTAAATTCCGTCGATAATTCTTCTTTTGACGTCTTCGTAAAGGCTTAAATATCTGGTCATATAAAATTCTCCGATTTTGGTGATTTCAGTATTACCACCTCAATGGTATATTATGGAGCAACAAGAGTCAAGAACGACTTAAGAATACTGAGTTTAAAGGAAGAAGAATACTATGAGCAGTCAGAAATCACAGGACAAACTTATTAAGAAACTTGCTTTTGCGGGTCTCATGGCAGCGCTTTGCTACGCAGGCTACGCTTTTATCCCTCCGCTTCCGATTCCGGGGCTTTTCGATCTTACAAGCGGCACCAAGGTTCACTTCGGTAATGCCTTTGTAGTGCTCGGCGCTTTGTTCCTCGGTGGCCCTTACGGCGGACTTGCAGGCGCTGTAGGTCTTTCACTTGCGGACATCCTTACCGGTTATGGTGCTTCCGCTCCCAGAACCTTCATCTGCAAGCTTTTAATCGGTCTTATCGTAGGCCTTGTAGCTCACAGACTTGCTGAGATTTCCAAGTCTCATGAGAAAGGCTACCTCACCAAGTGGGCTATCATCTCATCGGTAAGCGGTCTTGCATTTAACGTAATCTTCGAGCCTACACTTAAATATATATGGTTCTCGATTATTACCCCCAACGCCGACAAGGCTCAGTCAGCCATCAAGACATTGGTAAGCATCACCATCGCAACATCCTTCGTGAATGCGATAATCAATTCAATCGTAGCTGTAGTCGCTTACCTTGCGCTTCGCCCGGTGCTTTACAAGACCGGACTTCTCGGAGAACTTCCCTCCAAGCGTAAGAAACAAGAGCAGTAATCAATCGCAACAATAAAAAAGGCCCCCGTAGAGGGCCTTTTTTATATTGGCGAAGTAATATAAGTATCAATTACTTGAATAAACTAATCAATCTGTCCAAGAAGTACTCTCTGAAGAAAGATCTGATGTTTCCGTCGCAATTATCAAGGTGTTCATTCTCAGCCCACTTAGGCAGAACCCTGTTCTCAAAATTACGAGCATCTATTAAACCTGTCATGTAATTAAGTCCCATAATCTACCTCCTATAAGCTTCAATTTCTGTGTGTCTCTCGCGGACACCTTTCATGCTTAAAATATAGCACAAAAGTACTAATTTGGGAAGTAGATTACCCCATTATTAACAAAAAATTAGATAAATTTGCCAATTTTCTCGATTTTGTATTATCCGCTGCGGATATCTGTCCGTGCGTAACGTACATTTTTGGCCTGTTATCACGCTAAAGCGTTCGCGTGATATTGCGAAAAATAGCAGTTATGTAAACCATTTTCGTAGCATTTTCTTTTGCCGGTCAAAGAAAAACCGCGACCAAAATCGGTCGCGGCCATCCAAACATTCATTTAATAATTTATCTTAGCTGAAAAGTTCCTTCATTTCCTTGCCAACCTTTTCAAGGTCGTCGCGGATATTGATTTTCTGAGGGCACATGGTCTCGCACTTACCGCACTTAACGCAGGAGTAAGGTCTCTCGGCCTCAGGCATCTGGCTCCACTCCCACTGAGCGCCGCCACGGTTCATGAACTTGTGGTAATTGTTCCAAATTGCGAAGTTTCGGGGAATGTTAACACCCTTAGGGCAAGGCATACAGTACTTGCAGCCGGTACAGCCGTTCTGAGAGCGGGCTGTAATCTCTTCGTTGACCTTCTCCATAGCTGCCATTTCGGCATCGCTTAAAGGCTTAAATTCCTTGAAGGTCGCAAGGTTGTCATCAAGCTGCTCCATTGTGGTCATACCGCTTAAGATAACCTTAACGTTGTCAAAGGTTCCTACCCATGACAAAGCCCAGGCTGCAGGGGTAAGGCCGGGTCTGAACTCATCCATGGGGCCGATAACGTCCTTGGGAATGCTTGCAAGATTGCCGCCTTTAACGGGCTCCATGATAATAAGCGGAACGCCAAGCTCCTTGGCAAGCTCGTAGCCCTTCATGGTAGCCTGAGTGTCCTTGTCTACGTAGTTAAACTGAATCTGGCAGAAATCCCACTCGCGGTCCTTGATAATATACTCAAAAGCATCGTAGTCATCGTGGAAAGAAAAGCCGTAGTTCTTTATTTTGCCCTCATCCTTGTAAGTCTGAAGCATATCCACGATGCCGAGGTTCTTAAGCTTATCGTAAGAGCCTCTGTTCATGGCATGAAGCAGATAAAAATCAATATAATCGGTCTGAAGGTGCTCAAGCTGCTCCTTAAATACCTTCTCAGCCTCCTCAAGGCTGTTTACGAACCAGGCAGGCATCTTGGTGGCAAGATAGAAAGATTCGCGGGGAAGCTGCTTCATAATCTTGCCCACAACTCTCTCGCTCTGACCTCCGTGATAAGGCCATGCCGTATCAAAATAGTTAACACCGTTCTTGTAAGCCTTCATGAGAAGCTTCTCGGTCTCAACCTCATTAACCGTCTGACCGTCATCCATAAGAGGAAGACGCATGCATCCGTAACCCAAAAGGGATGATTTATATCCGTTTTTAAGCTCTCTGTATTCCATAAATAATAACCTCCTTACAAACTGCCGTACTACTCAACCACTTTTATCATAACAAAAAAACCCGGGAGATGATACTCTCTCGGGTTTCGTTTTTGTCAAAATATAACTTTTGTCGCGTACAATCTTAAAGCTCTACACCGTTCTTTTTAAGAAGTTCACGTGCGCTTTCAACGGAGTCGACACCGGTCTTGTTCTTAATAGGTGCAAACTCGCGCTCTCTTACTACCTCGAAAGGTAAGCATGAGGAACTTAAGTAAATCATATCAAGAACGAGCTGCTCGAACTTACAGCCGTTTGGAGTCTCGGGCTTAACTTCGTTACCGTTTTCGTCAAGGCAGGGAATCTTCTTCTCCGCAAGGTGGTAAGGAAGGCTCTTGTCCACTATCTCCTCAAGTTCCTTCTCATTGAAAAGGTAGTTAAGAATAACACCGAAGTTGTAAACTCTCTCGCCGCGCTCGTCAGTTAAGTCCATAAGCTCATCGGTAAGCTCGTAGTACTCAACAATTGAAGGATGACCGTCTTCAAGACACATAACGCCGACCTTCTCATCGCGGGTGTTCTTACGAACAACCTTGGCACCTACAGAACGCTTCTCTAAAATAGTAGCACCTACGAATACAGGATCGCAGATGCGCTGGCATACATTATCGACAGCGAATACGTTGAGCCATTCAATGTTGTTCTTCTTGACGATATCAAGGACGCCTGTTCTCTTCATAGACTGGAACCAGCCCGCATTACCGTTGGGAGAAACAGCAACCTTATCCTTTCTCTCAAGAAGCACCTTGCCGTTGTAATCACAGCAGGGAGCCATTTCCTGTTTAAAGAAATGAACATACTCATCGGGGTAACCGAAGTTCTTCTTTTCCTTAAAGAACTTGGTGGTGGAATCATAGTTCAAATCGCTTGTCATTACAAAAAGATGGAAGTATGTGCCGGTTTCCTTAACCACGTCCATCATGTTGTTGATAAGGCACTCGAAGATGTATAAATCTCTGGTAAGACCTACATTGTACATACCCTTGGGGTCGTTGGAACCGAGTCTGGTTCCCATACCGCCTGCAAGAAGCACTGCTCCGACCTTGCCTGCCTTAATGGCGTCCACTCCGACCTTTCTGTACTCAGCCTCTCTTGCCTGAATCTCAGGAAGCTCTAAGCTCTTAAGAGGAGTAATCTTGCCTCTTTTCTCGGGCTTGTGTAAATGCTCGATGTTCTTAACTACGCTAAAATCAAGGGACTCAATCTGCTCATAAAGCGCTTTCTTTTGCTCCTCGGTAAGCTCCGACTCGTACTTTAAAAGCTGCTCCTGACCAATCTTACTAAGTTTCTCCTTAACGTCCATTTATTCAACTTCTCCTTCTGATTAGTAGTGATCGTAACAGATCTTATCAGCCATGGCCTTAGCAGCGTCGGGGCCGTCAATTGCCTCGATAATCTTAAGGGCAAAAGGAACCGCACAGCCCGCCGAACGACCTGTAATCACGTTTTTATCCCATTCAACCTCCGCACCGGTGCACTCCGCACCCTTGCATTCCTCTTCATAGCCCGGGAAACAGGTAACTTTCTTACCCTTAAGCACTCCCGCGCGACCAAGAATCGAAGGTGATGCACAGATAGCCGCAATGAACTTGCCTGCCTCGTCAAACTTCTTAACATACTTCATAAGAAGATCGCACTTCTCAAGATTGGTGTGTCCGGGGCCGCCGGGAAGCACCAGCATATCAAAAGTTTTGAACCAGACTTCATCCACTACAAAATCCGCTTTAAACACGATTCCGTGCGAGCCGCCCACATGATGTGAATGTCCCACCGAAACCGTCTCAACATCGTAACCCTGTCTTCTTAAAATGTCAACTACGGTAAGTCCTTCAATTTCTTCGAACCTTTCCCCAAAGAAAACGCCTATACGCATAGTAATTACCTCCTCATTCAACTTTAAGTATACAATATTTGTCACACTTTTTCCACCTGTGATATACTTCTGTTGTGACCGAATTCAAGGAGATTATATATGGAAATCGAAAGAAAATTTTTGGTAAAAGAAGGTGCCTTCCCCTTCCGTGACTACCCCTACAAGGATTATGAGCAGGGCTATCTTAACACCAAGCCCGTCGTGCGCGTGCGCCACGAGGGTGACGATTACGTCCTTACTTACAAAGGCAAAGGCATGATGGTCCGTGAGGAGTACAACCTTCCTCTGAACAAAGAAAGCTTTGAGCACCTTATTGCCAAGGCTGACGGCAACATTATCCGCAAGCGTCGCTACTTTATACCCCTTGGCGAGCTCACTGTCGAGCTTGACGAATTCCGCGAGCCCTTCGCGCCGCTTCTCATGGCCGAAGTCGAGTTCCCGTCGGAAGAAGCCGCACGTTCTTTTGTCCCGCCCGAGTGGTTCGGCGAGGATGTGACGCTTAATAAGGAATATCACAATGCAACAATGAGTCAAAAGAAATTTTAGATGTAAAAAGCGCCGTTTATACGACGCTTTTTCTTATGTTTCATTAGTTTAAGTATTGTATCCGTGCAAGTTCTGCATACTTGCCTTCCGCGGCGCACAGTTCGTCATGCGTTCCCGCTTCCGTAATCTTTCCGTTTTCAAATACATAAATTCTGTCGCAGTTTCTGATAAGGCTGAGCCTGTGAGCGATGATTATCACTGTAATGTCCCGGGCAAAAGAATCGAGTGACTCGGTAAGAGTCTTCTCCGTCAAAGCATCCAGATTGCTGGTGGCTTCGTCAAGTATCAGTATGCGAGGCTTCTTAACAATTGCTCTTGCTATGGCGAGCCTCTGCTTTTGCCCGCCCGACAAGTTGGAACCGTTTTCTTCAATCAACGTATCGTAGCCAAGCGGCATATCTTCTATGAAGTCATGCGCCATCGCGGTCTTGGCCGCCGCTGCCACATCTTCCTGCGTAGCGTGCTCGCAACCGATAGCTATATTCTCGGTCACCGTACCTCGGAACAAGAAAGTATCCTGAGGAATATAGACCACATTTTCTCTCAGCGTGCTCTTTGAAATATCCGAAATATTGGTGCCGCCAATCTCGATTGTTCCGCCTTTCGCCTCGTAAAAGCCGAGAAGGAGCTTTGCAATCGTGGTCTTACCCGAGCCGCTGTCACCCACAAAGGCAACATGCTCGCCGGACGCTATATTTGCGCTTATGCCGCTTATTACTTCTTTTCTGAAACCGTAAGAGAAGTGAACATCCTTAACAGAAATACTGTTGTCCGCCGGAAAAGCTTTATCGGCGTCCTTCTTTCCTTCCTCATCAAGTTCCATAACTTCGTTAAGCCTGTCGGCTGCAACCATGGCGGTCTGCACCTGAGGCTGGAGGTTAATAATGCTTTTCAACGGTTCCATGAAGAATGACATAAGCGAGCTGAATGCAAGCACCGTACCAATGCTTATCTCGCCCCTTATTACGCTCATGGCGCCGACCCAGATTATCACGCTTGTGCCCACAAGCTCGGTGGCACTCTTCAGGGCATCCTGGGCATTTATTGAATAATTCATTTTGCAAAGGCTGCTTACAAATTCCTCAAATCGCTCTTCTCCCTTGTCGATAACGTTTTTCTCGGTTCTGTATGCTTTAACCGTCAGGATACCGTTTAAGGCTTCAACCATATGAGAAGTAAGCTTGGAATTGTTCTCCATCACTTCTTCATTGAGTCTTCTGAAAAGCCCGTTGTAGCAAAGTGCTATCAGGGCATAGACAAACGCCACCGCAAGAGTTATAAAGAACAGCTTGGCATCTTGTAAATAAAGAACCACTGCACCCGCTGCTGCCATAAGCGTATCAACCATGATAGTGACGGTCGCGCCTATAACTGCATCCCTTACCTTTCCGGCATCCGAAAATCTTGACACTATTTCACCGATTCTTCTGCTGTCAAAAAAAGTCATCGGAAGCTTCAGAACATGCTTAAAATAGCCAAATATCAGAGCCGTATCCACCTTTCGCCCAAGCGAAATAAGAAGATGCCTTCTGAAGGCGTTTAACAGCACCCTGAATATATTTAGCAAAATAACGCTTATCGAAACTGTCGCAAGCATCCTCTCTAAGGCATTTGGAAGGATATTGTCCAGGATTTCTTTCAAAAAGAAAGAGCTTATAATACCCGCTACCGAAAAAAGAACCGATGCCAAAAAAACAGCGGCAAGTATTCCCTTGTGGGCATACAGTATTTCAAGTGCTCTCCTTATTCCGCCTTTTGTCCGAGTTATGGTTACCGTTTCATCGGTTTTTTCAAGCAAAACAATAATCCCGGACCACTTATATGTATGGCGGCCTTTTGAAGACTTTTTTAAGCCCAAGAATTCATCTATAGTCAAATGCACCAGTCCCGCTGCGGGATCGGCAATAAGTATTTTTCCGTCTTTAATCCTGTGTATCACCACAAAGTGAAGCAACCCTTCGTCCACCAGCATATGAGCAATACACGGAGTTTCCAGGTCGCTTGTAAGCACCTCTTTACTGCCCCTGTAGCCCTTAGCCTTGTATCCAAGCTTTCCTGCGGCATGAATCAACCCCTTGATATTCGTGCCCATTTTGTCGGTTCCGGCAATCTCACGAATTCCGGCGATGCTTACCGTTTTTTTGTCCTGCTTGCATATCGTGGCAAGACACGCTGCGGCACAATCCGTATAATCGTGCTGCCTGACACATGCATACTTCATCTGTTCCCACTCCATTCTCAATATAGCTCGTCTGAGTTTTCCTTTACGAATCCTTTATATTTGTAACAGTTCCACGCGCAAATGTCTACCCCGGTAAGTTCGGCATCCATGTAGCTCGTTGCCATAACAAATAGGCATCCACCCGCAATTTAGGTGGATGCCTGATATTAAGTTATCAAATAAATTGGAAACCCGTAAAAAGATTCACGATTAACCGAGTATCACTGATTCGGGATTTTCAATAGACTTATATAAGTAGAATAATCCGCCATCGACGTTTTCAAGTTCCTGATCGTTTAATTCAACTAATAACTCTTTATTCATAATCTATGTACCTTTCCTATTCTCATTCAATTATCTGTTGTGATTAGCGACCGCCGCCACCGCCTGCGCCGCCGCCAAAGCCGGCAAGGCCGCCTCCTACTACTTCCCAGTCAACAGGGACATACTCGAGCTGTCCGCCGTTAACGGTTTCAAGTTCTTCGTCGTTTAATTCAACTAAAAGTTCTTTTTTCATGCCATAACTTCCTTTCTGTTTTGTACTGATTTTCAATAACATCCCAATGTTTCTTGCAAGAATTGGTATGTGCTAATTATAATCCTTCAGTCTTCTTTTGAAAAGAGCGTAAATTATTAAATAATTATTATTATCTCATCGATATGACAGATATTATTTCTTTCATATTCCAGATAATCTATAATACTTTCACTAATCGCGAGTGAACAGCACACAAAAAAGGAGCTGTACCACACGGTACAACTCCTTTATAACCATTTTCACAATAAATCTATTCTTTACTCGTCAGCTTCGCCGTCTTCAAGCTTAATGCCTTCAGCTTCGATGTTATCGCGCTTTGCACAGGTCTTGCAAAGACGGGTCTTGTTGTCGGCGATTGCCTGGTCGACATCACCTTCGTACAATGTATCGCTGTTGTTCAAGTGTGAACAATCTGCGCTGGTGTGGTATACCTTACCGAACTGTGTCCAGTATACTTCGCCGGTAATAGCTGCCTCTGCAGCTGCCTTTTCTTCGGAAGAAATAGGGTTCCAGTCGTAGCTGCATAATCCGCCGATTAAGAGTGCGATGATACCTACAACTACCGCGATAGCCTTCGTCTTCTTGTCAAGTTTGTTCTGCTTGTCGGTGAAGATCAAAATGATGTAAGGAAGGAATGCAATGATACATACGATAACGCCCATGTTGTTCCAAAGGAAGAACTTAACAGGGTTCTTCTTGGATGCGGGATCGATGCGGTTAGCTTTCTTCCAAAGCTGGGAACCGATGATTACAAAGATTAAATCAAGTACCAGAACACCGATAATACCTGCAAGTGTAGGTAAAGGTAATCTAATCTTGTCAAAATATAATAAAAATCCTAATACTTCAAAACAAATTGCGACAAGCCAGCAAATAATTGCGCCGCATCTTAAGCCGCCTGCGTTGCCTACAGGCTTAGCTTCTTTAATGGTCTTACCGTCTTCGGTCTTCTCAACCTTGACGATTTTGCGTTCCTTTTTCTCTTCTGCCATGGTTACTCTCCCTGTATGATAGTGTGTGCGCGGGTACCTCCCGAGCCAAAATTATTATATAACAAAATAAACTGTCATTTCAATACTTTGCGAGCTCTATGCGAGATAATAATTGACTTTTGTGAGTTATAAACTCATAATTGAATTTAAAGAGGTATAGCCCTCGGAAAAGGAGAGAATCATGGATTTATCTAATGTTTTGGGCCTTTTATCAGGCGGCGAAGTAAGTAAAGTAAGTAAAGAAACAGGCGCATCCACCAAGGATGTCACAAGTGTTTTGACAACAGCTCTTCCCCTCCTTGCAGGCGGAGCCGATAAAAAGAAAGCGAGCGAAGCTGTGGCTAAGAAAACCGGCCTCTCCCTCGAGACCGTTCTTCCCATCATCACCGCTGCACTTCCCCTTCTCCAGAAGTTAATCAACACCAATGCCGAAGAAGAAACCACTTCCACCGGCAAAAAGAAGAAAAAGAAACCTGCAGCCGGACAGTCTCAGGCATCCGGTGCCCTCGGCCTTCTCGGCGGATTACTCGGTGGCGGAAGCTCCTCAGGTAGCAGCTCAGGCGGCGGATTATTAAGCGGTCTTGCTAGCTTGGTAAGCACCTCTACCGAAGAGGAAGAAGAAAAACCTAAGAAACCCGCGGCTAAGAAGAAAAAGGCTTCTTCAAGCAGCACTACCGCCAAGAAGAAAACTTCTTCGACTTCTTCTACTGCCAAGAAAAAGACAAGCACTACAGCCAAGAAAACCACAGCAAAGAAATAGCATTATTAAAGGCACAGGCCCTGCGGCTTGTGCCTTTTTGATTATCATTCAAATTGTATCTTTAAGTACCCGTCTTCGAACTTTGCCCCCGCCACATTCCGCTCCTTGAACTCTGCCGGCACAGGGAACCTGCGGCGCTCGTTCTTGACGCCTACGGTTATTTCGGAGCCGTCCTGGTTGAGTTCGAGTTCTTCTTTGGCCGCAAAAGGAAGGTAGATGGTGAGGGTGTGAGCGGTGCTGTCTACACGGTACATTTCTTTCTTGAAGAGGACTGCATCGGGTTGCATGTCTTTAAACATGAGGTCGCCGATTCTGCCAAGGTCGTCGACGGTGCGAAGCTCGCTATCCTGAAGCTCCACGTAAATCTTGGGCACTTCGCCGAAGCATTCTTTAATCTCTGTCAGGCCTTCCTCCTGGCGCTTGATCCACTTGTTGAAGTAGCCTTCCATAGCCTTTGCGGGGTAAATGTGATTCACGATTACCGCGTCTACGTTGTAATGGTAGAGGTAAAGGCAGGTGAAGTTACGCTTCGCCTCGCTGATAACGATTTTCTCGGGCGTTGTCACCACTCTGAGGCTGACGGTATCCGTGTCGAGCATCAGCTTCTGAAGGCGCTGCATCTTGTCCATGAGATACTCAACGTCGTCGAATACGTTCTCTCCGGGCATGGGAATCTTCATGAGCCCTTCTACCACGGGGCCTGCTACTTTCACGCCCACTTTCTTCATGGGAAGCACCTTGTCAATGAGTGTCGAGAAGCGCTCGGGATACTTAAGCAGCGACAGTGTCTCGCCTGTGGGGGCGCAGTCTACGATGATTACGTCGTACCTGCCGCTTTCATACATCTCCAGAATCTTAAACATAGAAAACAGTTCTTCAAGTCCCGGAAAAACAAGGAGCTCCTCCGCCTCGATTCCACCTTCACCCCTGCTGGTTATGAGACGCTTCATGTAGTCCTTGAGGTTGCCCCAGCTTTTCTCACCCTCGTAAACCGTATCGATTTCCATGGCATCGAGATTGTCGGTAACCGGCGTAGCTTCACGTCCCACCTTGCAGTCAAAAGAATCTCCCAGGCTGTGGGCCTGATCGGTACTCATAATGAGCACTTTCTTGCCTTCTCCGGCCAGCTTCACGGCGGTTGCGGCGGCCATGCTGGTCTTGCCTACGCCGCCTTTGCCTGTATATATAATCACTCTCATGTGTGTGTTCTCCTTACTGAATGTCTACTTTCTTGACGCGTTCTTCGGTCTCCCCACTATTGTCGGCGCAGGCGCCGGCGTCCGTTCCGAAGGCGCACTCGCGTCCAAATCTTATGGCGCTTTCTTTTACCAGCGCCTTCAGCTCCCTGGCTATCACTTCAATATGTCCTGCCGACTCCTTGGGAAGGAGCTCCATTATTGCTTTCTTTTGATACTCGCTTGCGCACTTGATTCGTTGTCTTAACTCTCTATTCATTCGAGTCTCCTTTCTCCTCTTTGGTGAAAAGAATGTTTAACTTGCCGTCCTCGTATCCTGCTTTGGCCACGCTTAAGTTCATGAGCGTATTGGGAAGAGGAATGTTTCTTTTGAAGTTACCTATCTTGATTACTATGTCCGCGCCTGCCTGGAAGAGGTCGATGTCGCCCTTGTCAGCGCAGGGAATGTTGACCTTGAGCACGTAGCCGTCGTCGGTCTTCTCGAAGTTTTCGCGCTCTGTCGTGGCGTGGCTTGCGAATACGTCCTTGTCCGCGAGAGCATCATTTACAAGTCTTTCGACGTTCTTAATGCCCTTGAGTTCCTCGTCATACCAAGGAATCTCGCAGATGGGGAGTCCCGCGAAGGTGTTCTTAAGCGCATCGATGTAATCCTTCTGGAGCCTTATCCACTTGTCAAAGAAATCGTTGCCGATATCCTCGGGCAGAATTCTGTTGATGTAGAGACCGTCTACGTTGAAGTTGTAGAGGTTCATGTACATGTAGTTACGCTTGGTCTCCTCGACCACCATCTTCTCGGGCACGCTGACGATGCGCACGCTCGTGGTCTCGCGGTTCTTAAGAAGTTCCTGCAGTTCTGCCAGCTTCATGTAAATCTTCTCGATATCGTTCATCGCCTGCTTGTTAGGCATCTCAATCTTAAAAAGCGACTTCGATACCGGCGCAAGTACCCGGACACCTACCTTACCTATCGGGAAAAGCTTCTCCATGTACCAAGAAAGCATCTCGGGGAACTTAAGAAGCGATAACGTCTCACCCGTCGGTGCGCAGTCCACGATTATGCGCTCATATGTGCCGCTCTTGTGAAGTTCTGCGATTTTTAACAGCGAAAAAAGTTCTTCCGTTCCCGGTATGATTCCTATGTCCGCCGGTGCCAGTTCGTCTGCGCCCGCCAGCAGGTTCTTGGCATATCTGATTATGTCTGCAAAGTCAGTCTCGCACACATACGCGGGGTCTATCTCGTAAATATCAAGGTTCGGCATTACCGTCTCGATATCTCTTGATAACTTACGCTCGAAGATGTCCCCGAGATTGTGCGCCATGTCGGTGCTGACAAGAAGCGTTTTCTTGCCTTCTTTGGCGCTTTTATAAGCGTGGGCTGCCGCAATACTGCTTTTGCCAACTCCGCCTTTACCTGTAAAAATGTATATTCTGCTCATTATTTCGCCTTTCGTGTAATTCTTTGTATGAATAGTTCGCATGCCGAAGTATTTCTTTTTATGTAAGGCAGCGACCGTAACCGTGCTGCCTTGGTGTAGCTATTCTATTGTTATCTTTCGTACCTTTTTGACCTCTGCTTCCTTGTCGTGTTCTTCCTTAAACACGGCCTTCGCCTTGGTCATGATGCTTTCGAGAAGCTTAAGCTCGTCACCCGTGAGCGAGCCAAGTATTTTCATACCGTATGACAGCAGTTCCTCCACCAGGCGGTTAAACTGCGCGCGTCCCTTCTCCGTGAAGGTGATAAGCACCACTCTCTTATCTTCCTTGGAATGCGTGCGCTCGATAAGACCGTTCTTCTCCATACGGCTCACAATACCCGTCGCCGTATTAAGCGGCACATGAATATACTCGGCGATCTCCGACATATTCACCTCGCCCTTCTGATAAAGCAGCCAAAAAAGAAGCACCTCATTTTTCGAGCAATTAAGAAAAATATTGCTCCAAAGATCAAGTGATAGCAGCTCCTTAATCTCTTCAATATAGTCCGTGAAGTTCTTTAACACTTCTTCCGGCTTATCGTTTCGGCTTATTTTAACAGTCATTTCAGGTCCTTATAAAAATACTTCGCATCTCGAACTAAATTAATTCTACACGCGAAGTATTTTTTTGTCAAGAGTTATTTGCTTATGTATTTAGTAACTGCTTTCTGCAATGATTTCACACAAGTGTTAAGACTTATCTCTCCATTAAAGTACTTATCGGTCCAGTAAGTAACCAGCTTGACCACACGTGCCTCTCGCTCATCCGGCACGGCGATATTATTGACTGCCGTAATAAACTTGTCAGAATCGGTATAGTCGCCAATCTTCTCAAAAGCCTTCGCATATGCGGGAATGATCCCATCTCTCACATTCGGCCTGTAATTCTTAAACAAATACTCAAGGAAGTCAATTGCCCCATCCACGCACTCACAGTACTCGGTTATGCCAAAGCCCGAAGCCGTAGCATGGAATTTCTTTTGCCCGTCAGCAGTTGGAAGTCCTAAAAGAATCACGTCATCGCCAAGGTCTGATGATTTATCTTCAAACCAGCTTCTGCTACTGATCTTAGTCTTAGTAAGCATACGACCCGTTTCATCTTTAAGCGCCCACCCGAGTTTCTTCGTGTACCGATTATCGCTGTACGCTCCGTCTACTTTTTCCACTAATTCCTTAAACTCCTCAGTGTCAAAAGAACACGTTCCTTTCTCAAAGTCCACAAAGTGCGTGACATCAGACGTCATAAAGGCTTCCATTACGCTCTCTTTGCTTAAGAAATAGTCTGTGTAGAGCACGCCTTTCTTCTCGATATACAATAAAAAGTCGTCAAAAGAGAAGCTTCCTGTTCCGGAATAATCACTTTCACCGGCCGCAAATGTCTCAAGGGTGATGTTAAGCGGAAGCATTTTAACAGAAGTTCCTTCTCTGCAGGCCGATAAAACGCCGGCATTGAAATCCGAAACCTTCAGGCCTTTTGAAGTAGCCATGTACGATTCAAGATCTATGAGGCGACCCTTATTCTTTTTAAACAAAACATCGTCCATGAACATGATATCGGGACGGTTTCCTGAAGTGTTCCTATCGGTAAGTACTATTTCGTATTCCTGCGTCGACTTATTGTAATCTTCAATCGTCTCTAAAATCGCAGGATTATTATTAATCAAGCCTTTGTCAAATAGCTTAATCTGTTTCACGCCAGCAGGTGTGTATGTGTAAAGTCTGGACAGTTTCTGAGTTCCGAAAGGATCGTAGACTACAAACCTTATCCGACCTTCATAAGTGTCAAGACACCTTAAGTGTCCGCACGTTGTTCCTTCCACGTAATCAATAACCGATTCCTTCTCATCTGTTCTGACATTGTACTTGTATATATTGATTCCGCCGTAATAAAGAACCGTATCCTCTCCGCAAGCGCAGAATAATTCGTTGGTAATTGACCCACATTTATCAGTGTCCCCCGGGATTCCTTTGTTTAAGTCCGCCTCGAAAAAACCCTCCTTGAAACTTCCAATGCCAAAGTTTCCCTTTTCTTCGCTGACAATTTTCTGATAAAAGAGCTTACCGTTATCTCCCGGTGCAAAATCTAAGACCATGCCGACAGGTGCTTCCCAGTTCATATTGCCCTTTAGGTCAAATTCCATAAGGCTCGTGGGGCCGCTTACATATACTTTGGAGTCCTCAGTTACCGCCAACTTGTAAATTCCCGAATCAGAGATACAGTTTTGAAGTTCAAATTTATCAAGCACATTTCCTTCTTTGTCGATTACACAAATTCCTTCTTCAAACCCATCTATTCTGTACGCAAAATATATTTTGTAATCATAATAATATGCAGCATCCAGCCATACCTCAGACAAGTCATACGGTACCTTTGTCACCGCACAATCTTGCGCCGTATCCACAATAAAAAATGTCACATCATCCACATTCTTCCAGCACAAAAACTCATCGCCGCAAAAATTGCCAAGACTAAGCTTATCCAGTTCACAGAAATCATACAATTTCATATCTGTCATAGCCTTTTCATAGTACACCGGGCTGTCTGCGAAGCTTGTAATCTTGTGAAATGTAAAGACTGTTAAGATTAAAAAGAATGCAAAAAGAAATCGTTTCATGTTACCCCCTCGTATACTTGCCACAATCCATACCCACTTGAATTGCGTCCCTCGTAAACATCATACATCTTCGCGCTCAAATCGTTTCTTAATTCTTTCTGAATACGCAGTTCCTCCGTACTTTATCCCAATATGAAAAAAATGCCAAATTGGGATAAGAAATCGCCCTATATTTGTGTTATGTAAACCGTGTTTATCCCAATATCAAATTTTTATAAAATTGGGATAAGATTTTCCTGTTTTTTTATCCTAAAATCAAGATTTTTTCATATTGGGATAAGTAGTTTACATAACTCAGTGCTCACCAATCATTTTTTATCCCAATCCGCAACTTTTTTCGTATTGGGATAACCTGACCCGCAAACCGGCAAAAGAAAGCCCCCACCGGCCCCAACACACCCCAAAGCCACGCAAAAACAGCCGCCAGAACTAACCGACGGCTGCTTTAATTACACTTATCAAGTATTAAATTATCTCAGACAAAGCTTCCTGAGCTTATCAATCTCCTTCGCGAGCTTCTTGGTGCAGGCGTTCTTTTTCATGCGCCACTGCCAGTTGCCGCCGAGGACTGCGGGGGTGTTGATGCGTCCCTCGCCGCCGATGTTTAAGAAGTCCTGCATGGGGATGATTACGGTGTCGCAGACACTCTTGTAGCAAAGCTCAATGAGCGCCCAGGCCATCTTTGTAGCATCCTCCTCGCGAGCGTAGAAACGCACGTACTCCGCGCATTTCTTGTCATCCGTAAGCATTCTTTCGTACCAGCCGCGGACGGTTTCGTTGTCGTGGGTGCCGGTGTAGATTACGGAGTTCGACGATAAATTGTGAGGAAGGTACTCGTTGCCGGCGCCGGAGCCGAAGGCGAACTGCATGATCTTCATGCCGGGGTAGCCGGTGCGCTTAACGAGGCGACGCACGGAGTCGGTTAAGAAACCGAGGTCCTCGGCGATAATCTGCTTCTCGCCGAGCGCGTTGTTGATAGCCTTGAACAAATCGTAACCGGGGCCCTTGCGCCACTTGCCGTTCTCTGCGGTCTTATCGGTAAAAGGAATCGCATAGAAAGCATCGAAGCCTCTGAAATGGTCGATTCTTACCACATCATACAAATCGAAGCAGTAAGCAATTCTCTTAATCCACCACGCATATCCGGTCTCGCGGTGCACATCCCAGCGGTACAAAGGGTTGCCCCAGAGCTGTCCCGTGGGAGCAAAAGGATCCGGAGGGCAGCCTGCAACAGCATTTGGAATATTCTCTTCATTAAGGTCGAAGAGCTCGGGACTTGCCCACACATCCGCCGAGTCAAAAGCCACATAAATCGGTATGTCGCCTACAATCTCGACGCCCGCAGCATTGGCATATTTCTTAAGCGCTTTCCACTGTTTGTTAAAATAAAACTGCTGGAACTTATAAAAGTCAATCTCGGAAGCAAGGCGCTTACGAGCATTCTCCAAAGCCTTAGCCTTGCGAAGCTTTAAGTCCTCCTCCCACTCGGTCCAGGCAATTCCGCCCTTTTCATCCTTAAGAGCCATGAACAAAGCGTAATCGTCCAGCCAGAATTCATTGTCCTTCACAAAGGTCTTGTAAGCCTTCAAGGTCTTCACATTGCTGTTTTCATATGCCTTGCGAAGAAGCTTGAAACGCTTCTTGTACATATCTTCGTAGTCTACGTATGACGTATCCTTGCAAGCGTACTTCTTACAATCAGCCTCGGTAACGAAGCCTTCCTTCACGAACTCGTCCACGTCGATAAAATAAGGATTACCGGCGAAAGTTGAAAACGACTGATAAGGCGAATCACCATAGCCTGTAGGACCCAGAGGCAGAATCTGCCATAGGCTCTGTCCCGCAGCCTTAAGGAAATCTACGAATTCATACGCTTCTTTGGAAAAAGAACCTATTCCGTACTTAGACGGAAGTGAAAATATCGGCATCAAAATACCGCATCTTCTCATAATCTAACCCTCCCTGCGACCAAACTTAATCCATTGACTTTAAGTGCCATACATCTTTGTTGTAATCTTCGATGGTTCTGTCGGAAGAGAAGAAGCCGGCCTTCGCGATATTGGTAAGCATCATCTTCTTCCACATGGTGCGCTTCTCGTAATCTGCGAAAATCTTATCCTTCATCTCAATGTACTCTTCAAGGTCGAGAAGGGTCATGAACCAGTCTTTGTTAAGAAGTTCGTTGTAAAGTCTCTCAAGGTTCTCCTTGTGACCTACCTTCATGCACTTGTCACCTACGATAAAGTCAACTGCGTTCTTGATAACCTTGGAGTTCTTGTAGAAGTCCTTGGATACGTAGTCAGCCTTCTTGTAGTGGTTTATAACGGTCTTAGAGTCCTTACCGAAGAAGTAAATGTTCTTCTTACCTACAAGGTCTCCGATTTCAACGTTCGCGCCGTCCTTGGTACCAAGTGTAACCGCACCGTTAAGCATAAACTTCATGTTACCGGTACCTGATGCCTCCTTGGATGCCAAAGAAATCTGCTCGGAAATATCACATGCGGGAATAATCTTTTCTGCGTAAGAAACGTTGTAGTTCTCTACGAAGAGCACCTTCATGTAAGGGCTTACGTCGGGATCGTTGTTGATGATTTCCTGTAAGCAAAGAAGAAGGTGGATGATATCCTGCGCGATTATGTAAGCGGGAGCTGCCTTGGCACCGAAGATAAAGGTCATGGGTGTGGAAGGCTTCTTACCCTTCTTGATTTCAAGGTACTTATGAATAATGTACAAAGCATTCATCTGCTGACGCTTGTACTCGTGCATACGCTTAGCCTGTACGTCGAAGATGGAGTGAGGGTCGAGCACAACGCCTTCTTTTTCCTTGATGTAAGCGCAGAGCTCTTTCTTTTTCTCAAACTTAATCTCGGCGATGCGGTCGAGAACCATTTCGTTGTCGATAAAGTCCATAAGTTTTTCAAGCTCGGTTGCATCCTTCTTGTAGTAGTTGCCGATGAGCGATGAAATGTAGTCCGAAAGCTCGTGGTTACAGGAAAGAAGCCAGCGACGGAAGGTGATACCGTTGGTCTTGTTGTTGAACTTCTCGGGGTAAATCTTGTAGAAGTGATTAAGCTCGGTCTTCTTTAAGATTTCTGTGTGAAGGGCAGCAACACCGTTAACGGAGAAGCCGTAATGGATGTCGATGTGAGCCATGTGCACGCGGCCTTCCTTGTCGATGATGTGAACCTTCTTGTTGGTGTATTTTTCTTTAACTTTTTTATCAAGTTCCTTGATGATGGGAACTAAGTGAGGCACTACCTTCTCAAGGTAAGCAAGGGGCCACTTCTCGAGTGCTTCTGCGAGGATGGTGTGGTTAGTGTATGCACAGGTCTTGGATACTACTTCAACGGCCTCGTCAAAAGTAAATGCCTTGTCGTTCACAAGGATTCTGATAAGCTCGGGGATAATGAGCGTAGGGTGTGTATCGTTAATCTGAATTACGCAGTAATCGTACATTCTGCGAAGGTCGTACTGTTTTTCTTTTAACTCTTTTAAGATGAGCTGAGCGGCGTTACTAACCATAAAGTACTGCTGGTAGATTCTAAGTAAATTGCCGGCTTCATCGGAGTCATCGGGATAGAGGAAAAGAGTAAGGTTCTTCTCGATGTCGGTCTTATCGAAGTCGATGCCCTTGTCCACGATTGACTCGTCAACGGACTCGATGTCGAATAAGTGAAGCTTGTTGGTGCCGCTTCTGTAGCCTACGATGTCGATGTCGTAGAGCTTGGAGTTAACGGTAAGGTTACCGAAGTGTACGGGGAAAGAAATTCCTGTATCTTCAAGCCAGGACTTGTCTTCGATCCAGTCGTTGGGCTCTGCCTTCTGAAGCTTGTTTCTGAATACCTGCTTGAATAATCCCAAGTGGTAGTTAAGTCCGATACCGTCGCCCTGATAGCCAAGTGTTGCGATGGAATCAAGGAAACATGCGGCAAGACGACCGAGTCCGCCGTTACCGAGTGAAGGTTCGGGCTCGAACTCTTCGATTTCTGCAAGGCTCTTGCCGTTCTTGGTAAGAATCTCGTTAATCTTGTCATAAAGACCCATGTTGATAAGGTTGTTGGAAAGTAACTTACCGATAAGAAACTCTGCGGAAATGTAATAAACCTTCTTATCACCCGAAATAGGCTCGGATAACTCGGTCATTTCCTTGGTAAGGGACAAAAGAATGTAATAAAGCTCCTTGTTGTCGCAGTCCTTAAGAGACTTTTTGTACGCCTTCTTAGCTCTGTCCTCAAGCTCTGCCTCCATATTCATAAGCATAACTTCCTGCTGCATCTCTGCTCTTAAACTCATTTGTAAATCCTCCTTAAATTGGGGTCACGGTAGTCCGTGCTGTTAATGGATAACGTCCAGATACTCGATTCTTACGACTTTGTGAGGAAGAATCACTTCTCTTCCCGCTTCGCCGAGTAACAGTCTCTCGGCTTCTTCAATGGCGGTCATGGCAATCTCCGTGAAGTCCTGCTTGACGGTGGTCATCTGGCGACCCGCATAACCCATAAGGGATATTCCGTCAAAGCCGCATACCGGTCTGAATATATCCATTTTCGTAAGGGCCATCATGGCACCTATTGCACAAAGGTCTGATGCGCATATCACGGCATCGTAATCGGCGCCGATTTTAAGCACAATCTCGCGGGCTTTTTTCTCGCTGAAGTCTGCCTGCTCCACTTTGAGTGTGAGCTTTTTCTTTTTACAGAAATCCTTAACCGCCTGCAAACGCTTCTCGCAGACGAAGCTGTTCTTCTTGCCCGACAAATACAGTATTTTCTTAGGCTTGTTCATCTTGTAAAGCGCTTCGGCCACGTCATACTGGGCTTCGTACTGGTCTACCCATACGCATGAGGTGTTCTCGCTCACAAGGGGCGCGTCTACGCAAACTGTCTTGAATTCGCCGCTTTCCACCAGTTTCATGATCACCTTGTCGTCCTTGGACAGTCCGAAGATTACAAGCGCTTCGACGTTCTGGGACTTAAGGTAAGCAGTGATTTCCTTAAGGCTCTTGTCCCCCAGCATGGAAAAGAAAAGGGTTATTACGTCCAGTTTCTTCTCTCTTGCCTTTAGTATCGCGCCGGATAAGTACTGCATGTCCACCTCATCGATGGAGGCGTTGGTCATCTGATTGATTAAGATGGCCACTCTTCCCGGCTGCTTGGAGGAAAGGGCCGCCGCTACGGCGTTGGGCATAAAGTCAAGCTTCTTGATGGCTTTATTGACCTTGTCCTTGGTCTCCTTGCTTACATTGGGGTAATTGTTTAAAACCTTGGAAACAGTGGATACGGCAACTCCGGCTTCACGGGCTACGTCTTTGATTCCGGCCATTGCTGTCCTACCTTTCTTATGTGCACGTTTCCGACCTTCCCGCATCTCCCTGAAAGTCTCGGAAACCGTTTTCCATAATTATAGTATTATGGCATTAACGAAAAGTCAAGGAAAATTTGGAAAACGTTTTCTTTAGTTGAAAAAATATGAGCGAGCACAGGAAAATACCCGTCTCGCCCATTATATACATTCTCTATAATAAATCACCTGAGTGATTTATTATCGGTCGTCTTCAAATATGCCTCAAGGGCCTATTTCGACTCGGTTAAATAACCTATAATTCTCTATCTCAATGATTACGGTGCTGATGATTACGATAACCGCTCCGCATACCGCAACCCTGTAATCGATGTAGCATGTCCAGAAGTACTTGCTGAGTGCCAGAAGCGCTAAGGCTAAGAGGCCTATCAGTGTATCGTAGTGAAAGAAACCGCGCTGCTTCTTTAAGTCTTCCGGTGAAAGTCCCATGTCCTCAATGCCGCCTGCAAGCGCCTTGCGAATACGACCTACTCTGGCAATTGCGTAGATGCCGTACATTGCGATGATGCAAAGGATAGTCCAGTGAATGTTGCAATGCGCGGCGGCCGTCTCAGGTACCGCTTCATCTTCAATTTCCGTAACGCTGCCCACAACTGTGCTAATCAGCCACATTGCCTTGGCAAGTAATGCATTCATAGTGTCATTCCCAAAGTTAATAGTATGTGGCGGACTATTCGATGACAAGCGCATAGCGGCACCCACCATCAGAGTTGTAAAAGGATGTCATCAATTATTGAGTGCCATGCACGTCCGCCAAATTCAATTATACATCAAGCCAGTAGTTTTTTTCAACTATGCTGACGGTGTTGTCTTTTTTCTCAAGGGAAAGCACCACGTCTGCGGTGTCGGCGCTGTCTGCGAGGGTAGCGTTCTGAGCCTTGATGAGGAGCTCGAGATAGCGTCTTACGTTAAACTCGGAATACAGGACTTTGGTCACGTCGTCGTAGCCAAGTTCAGTATAGCTGCCTTTATTTAAGTATTCTTTGCCCACAAAAATCACGCGGCGAAGCTTGGTATCAAGCCACGCATATTCAAGGCGGCTTGACTGAAGCGCTGTTATATCATGGTTAAAGAAACAATTCTTTCTGTCATAAAGCTGCACTTTGACGCCAAGTTTCTTAACCGCCATCATGCCGGTGAAGCCTTCGGAAAGGTCGGTAAAATTGTGCTTGGGCTCCGTGTAAAAATCGTCCACCACGAAACGCACGTAGTGAGGAAGCTCTCCGTTACGAAGATCTACGTCGATATACTCGGCCGCGTTGCTGTGAGTAACGTCGCCGGAAGTCGCCATACCGCTGTCTCTGAACTCTCCGTTCCAGCCGATATGCACCGATTCCTCTCTGCCGTCAAAATACCCTTCGGCATGAAGGTCAAGGTCGGCGCGCTCTTCTGTGGAGTTCCAGTACACGAAGAATCGCACGGTTGTAGCCTCATCGGGGATCTTATAAGCGAATCCGCTCTGAAGATAACCCGTAAGCGCGCTCTTGTCGTTACCCGCAATCGTGGAGCGTGAAAGGTCCACATCGCCTTCATCAATATAAAGCTTCTTACCCTGCCAGCCGGTGTCAACGTGCTTCATCTTCTCTTCCATAAGGCGCAGGAAAATGTTGTAAATCTGCAGTCTCTCACGCTCATAACTTTCGAAAGGATGGCCAAAGAACACAAGACAAGTGTTGAGAGTCTGCGCACTGAGATTCCCGGCCACAGGCAAAAGTCTGCTAAGAATCTCGTACTCACCGTAACCAAGCTTTATAAGGCGGTTAACCTTTCTAAGCATAAGTCCCGGGCGCTTCGCAAGAAAGTCGAGCGCATCTTCTGAACGAAGTTTAAGCAGTGCGTCTACCTGAGCCTCGAAAGACTTAAGCTCGCCGGCTCTCAGCCCGCGTATAGCCTCGGAGAACTCAGGGTTCTTCGAGAAACGGTTAAAGTCTATAACGGTAAGCAATCTTATGATTCGCTCACCCTTCTTGATACTAAGCTGCAGGTTCTCTCTGAAGTCGCCTGCGCCGTAAGACTCAAACATGCGCACGAGTTTTCTTTTCTCAGAAGTGCGAAGGTGGAAACGTTTATGTGTAATCAGGTAATCCGCGCACTTCCACACGTCGCCCGTGTGCTTGCAGAATACCTTCATGGAGTCGATGAAATCCTGAGTCTCAAGCGTGTCAAAAGCAATCGCAAAGAGCGCCATCAAGTTCTGCTTGAAGGGTACCTTAAGCTCTGAAAGCCAGGGTTTACCCAGCTCGTGCTTGTAGGCAAGAGCCACATATGTCTTATCGTCCTGCGACATGCGTTCTTTTTTCGAAAGAACTTTCTCGAGGCAGTAACGATATGCGTCGTCCTCGGCAACAACCGTAAGAAACTTAAGGTTCAAAAGCGCGTCGTCCGTCTCGGTCTTCGCGGTATCGGGAGTGTCCGGGAGCCAGCCCTTCTTAATCTTTACGCCGTACCAGCGCTCAAGGCCGTAGGTGGATGTATAGTGACATATCTGGTGGAACCGGAAGGTTGCCTCGTCGATATTCATAAGAGTCGTGGGGAAGTCGGGGTACATGGGCTTCGCGCCGTGCATGTCGCCGATGCCCTCTATATCTTTGTAAACAGTCTCAAGTGTATCGGAAGTTGCAAGCTTCATGAGTGCTTCCGCGCCCAAAGAAAACCCGAGCGTCCCCAGATTTTCATTGGCCGTAACCGCCATAAGAAGACGGTCGTCCGTAAGCTCGTGACTGCCTACCCTCTTGATAACCACTGTTCTGAATGCTGCGAAAAGATACTTTTCAAAATCTGTCATTCCGTGTCTTAAGCCCCCAAGTTAAAAAGGATTTTCTTTCTTTTTCCAATATAACACAAAAGGGCCAGCCTTGCGACTGACCCTGTGGTTTAAATTCTATTTATTTGTATCCCTGCTCGACAAGCCAGTCGGACATGAGTTTGTGTGAATCATCCTCGGAAATCACTTTGATGCCTGCGCCTTCAAAGGCCTTGCCGATGGGGCTTGTTGCATCGTATTCATCGCCGTCGTAGCCTTTGTAAAGGGTCACATAGATGTCTTCAACCTTGGGATTCTCTTTAAGTGTGAACATCGAAACGGTAAGGTCGTCTGTGTCAAGACCGCTTAAATCTACCTTAACGGGGTCTGCAGTGAAGCCTACGTAGAATTCTCCGGCCATTACTTCACTGTTCTCTTCCCACTTGGAAATAAACTTAAAGTCGCCGTTTTCATCAATAATACCGACATCTCCGCAATGTACTGCCGCTCCTGCGGAACCTCCGCTGATGATGTAACCGTCAAGACCTACAGTAGTTTCGGAACGTGACCAGCTGTCGCCGTCGTAAGCAATTTTAAGCTTGCCGTCCTTTTCCACAACTACCATATCTACGGTAAAGTCTTCGATTCCCTCTACAGGAAGCCCGATGCGAACGTGAAGTTCTTTCTTGCCGTCTGAGCCGGCGTCGATGTATTCCTTGGAAATCTCGCCAAGCGAAGGGCGCTTGTCCCAGCCGTTAGCCTCCATGTAATCGGAAAGATTGTCAATAATCTCATTAAGTGTATATGACTCGCCTGCAGTCATTGCCTCGGTAAATGAATAGTACGAGCCTCTGTCGCCCTCTGCGGTAACCATGGCCTTTATCTCGCCATTCATAAATCCTTCGAACAATTCCTCGCTGTTAAGGGCCTCTCCCTCTGCGGAAGTGCTTGCGCTTGTGTCAACGGAAGCCTCTGCAGATGCCTCGCTGCTTACCGATGCCTCTGTGCTTACGATAGGTGTCTCGCTGATAGTAGTGTCTGTAGCCGACGCATCTTTCTTGTCACATCCTGCCAAAGAAAGAATCATTGCTACCGTCAAAGCTACTGAAAGTATTCTTCTTTTCATACTTTTATACTCCTCTCTTCTCAAATATAGTCTCAAGTATATTGCACAATTATTAATATCTCCATAACATTCCCTCCAAAAAAATATTAAAATCCTTACATTTTTGATGTATAATTTCCTCATGGCCGATTTAATATTTGATGCAAGAAAAATAATGGTATACGAAGATTTGAAGTACTTATCGGATTTCTGCGGTAAGCCTGCGGGCTTCGCGGATGAGCTCTGGAGCGAGCTTTTAAAGCACCCCGATTTGTATGAAGAATTCTTATACTATATAGATAACAAGAGTCTTAAGGATAAGTTTGAGTTCCGCGGTTATTTCTTAACGGATATTTACGTATATCTTCTCGGAGAATACAAGATGTTTAAGGATATCGGCAAGAACGGTTCCGAATGCAGCAAGGAATGGCTGATTCTTGAGACCTTCATGGAAATGACCAAGCTTATGAGCGACCCCGATAATTACATCAAGAAGCTTGATGCGGGACGGGGAATGGATATTATGTGATTAACGGGAGTCCGGAGACGGGCTCCTTTCTTTGGCTTAAAAAGGCAAAAATATGGAGAGGACATCCTGCTGTTACTGATGCCCTCTCCTAAAGAAATATCTCGTCCAATGGACTAATCCTGCCTTTCTCTTCCTATCTTTCCACGTATTGTTTTGTACTCATTGTACTTGACGTCCTGTATCCAACCGTCTGTATTACTATGTACTCGATCTAAGAAGTGATATATATTGGATTTAAATTAAGTAGTAAGGTGGACTGTACCTCCTTTTCTTAAGATCTGTATTAAGTTTTGTTCTCTTCCTTTCTGAAGATTCTCTCTTCTGTTTGTATCTAGACTATATCATTTTGCCGTTAAATTGTCAAGTAACTTTATAATTTCTTAATAAATTTATAGTTAATTATGCCGTTATAGTCTGAATTGTCTTTACATTTTAATTCTTTTGAACAATTCAAACTGTTACTGAAATTGATTTCCCATAAAATATAGGGTTCCGGGTGGGCGCAAAAAAGGCACCCAAAAAGGTGCCCTTTTGTCTGAAAACTAAGTTCAATTTATCAGAGTCTTGCTACTACAAAAATATCATAAATGGCCTTGATGGCTGCTTCGAAATCTGCGTTGTCAACACCGATGATGATGTTTAACTCACTGGAGCCCTGATCGATCATCTTAACGTTTACGTCCGCGTGAGCAAGTGCTGAGAAGATACGACCTGCTGTACCGCGGGTGGACTTCATGCCGCGACCTACGACTGCGATAAGTGCGAGGTCTGCTTCAATCTCGATGGTGTCGGGATCTGCAAGGCGGTGAATAGCGGATACCACCTGCTGCTCCTTGTCCATGAACTCGTCCTGATGTACGAATACTGTCATGGTATCGATACCTGAAGGCATATGCTCAAAGGAAATTCCGCTGTCTTCGAAAGCCTGAAGAACCTTTCTGCCGAATCCGACTTCGGAGTTCATCATATCTTTCTCTATATTAATAGAACAAAAGCCTTTACGTCCTGCCACACCGGTGATGGTGTACTTGGACTTCTGGCAGGTACTCTCAACAATCCATGTACCGCCGTCCTGAGGGGAATTGGTATTGCGAATGTTAATCGGGATACCTTCGCGTCTTACGGGGAAGATGGCGTCTTCGTGAAGTACGCCTGCGCCCATGTATGAAAGCTCGCGAAGCTCTCTGTAAGTGATGGTCTCAATAACTTCGGGATTCTCGATGATACGGGGATCTGCGATAAGGAAGCCCGATACGTCTGTCCAGTTCTCGTATACGTCAGCCTTGCAAGCTCTTGCAACTATGGAACCGGTGATGTCGGAACCGCCTCTTGAAAATGTCTTGATGGTGCCGTCGGGTAAAGAACCGTAGAAGCCGGGAATTACGGCATTCACACAGGTCTTAAGCTTCTCGGATAAAACCTTATTGGTAAGCTCGGAATCAAAATCGCCGTTTGCTGTAAACTTAATAACCTCAGCTGCGTCGATGAACTCATATCCGAGATAGTCTGCCATGATGATACCGTTTAAGTATTCACCTCTGGAAGCTGCGTAGTCGCGACCTGCCTTCTTAATGAAGTTCTCGCGGATTACCTTAAACTCATCGTCCAAAGAAAGCTTAAGTGAAAGTCCGTCGATAATCTCCTGGTAACGAGACTTGATATCCGCAAGGTCCGCATCCATCTTCTCTACTCCGCCCTTGCCTGATACATTGGCATAGCAGGCATAAAGCATATCAGTTACCTTTTTATCTTTGGAAAAACGCTTACCGGGGGCGGAAGGAACGACGAAATGTCTGTCCTTATCATCGGTAATAATCTTTCCTACCTTCTTAAACTGCTCAGCACTCGCAAGGGAGCTGCCGCCGAATTTAACAACTTTATTCATATATTCACCTCACAGCAGAGAACACTCCGGCTCTCTACACCTTTATTTTTCCACTCTTAAGTAATTAAGGGTAGTACCCATTTTTGCTTTTTTGCTTGCAAAATCTGCTTCGGAAAGTTCGCAGGTCATAAATGCATACTCATCGAAGTATCCTGCATCAACTTCCGTAACCTCGCCGTCGAAAGCATTGATTGCATCCTGCTTAAGCTCAGCGCCTACGCGGACAAAGAAAACTTTCTTGGATGCCTGATATCCGGGAAGGTTAATCTCTTCGTCAATCCAGTTGCAGGGAATGTGCTTGCCGTTACTCTTCGCACACTCAACCACATCGCCGCATACAGCGCTGGCGGTGGGAAGCTTGCCGGCGCCGCGACCCATAAACATCGCATCGTCTAACATATTGCCGCGTACAAGAATTGCATTGTAAACGTCGTCAACATTGTAAAGGGGATTGCCCTTCTTAACAAGGTAAGGAGCCACAAGAGCAAAAGCACCTGTAGGTCTGTCCTCGTACTTGGCAAGAAGCTTAATCTTCATTTTAAGCTGTTCCGCATACTTAATGTCGCGGGCGGTAATATTGGTAATACCTTCGGTGGGAACCTTGGCAAAATCAACGGTCTTGCCACATACCACTGAGGCTAAAATTGCTATCTTTCTCGCTGCATCGTGACCTTCGATGTCAGCCTCGGGATGAAGCTCTGCGTAGCCGAGTGCCTGAGCTTCCTTAAGTACTGCGTCAAAGTCGGAGCCTTCGTAAGTCATCTTGGTAAGCATGTAGTTAGTGGTACCGTTAACAATACCTACAACGCTTAAAATATGGTCTGCGGTAACTGAGCTCTCAAGCGCTCTGATAATCGGAATACCGCCACCTGTGGAAGCCTCGAACTTGTAAGAACAGTTATGAGCCTTGGCAAGCTCGATAAGTTCGGGACCGTGAAGAGCCACAAGCTCTTTATTGGAAGTGCAGACGCTCTTGCCTGCCTCAAGTGCCATCTTGGTATACTTGTAAGCGTAAGTCGCGCCACCCATTGTCTCGCACACGATGTCGATTTCGGGATCGTTAACAATCGCTTCAACCTCATGAACCACGAGCTTTTCAAAAGGGTCGCCGGGAAACTCCCTTAAGTCAAGGATTGCCTTAACCTTAACGTCGTCGCCCACGTTCTTCTTAATTACTTCAGCGTTCTGAGTAAGTACCTCTACGACGCCGCTTCCGACGGTGCCGTAGCCAAAAACTCCAACATTAATCATTTCAACCGATATCCTTTACATTTATAATTTCTTGCCTATTCTTTGGCAATAATTTTTACATAGTGAATGCCGCGCTGGGCTTCCATTTCTTCAAGCATCTGCGATACGTCGAGGGTCGTCTCGAGAATCTGTATGCTTATGGACAAAGAAGCCATTCCGTTAATCGGAATACTCTGGTGAATCGTTAAGATGTTGGCGCCGTGATCGGCGATAATCTTGAGGACGTCCGAAAGTACGCCGGGCTCATCGTCCATTTGAAATGTAATTGTAATCGTAGTACCCTGAGAGTTGTCGTGGAACTCCATTATGTCGTCCTTGTATTTGTAAAAAGAAGAACGACTGATGCCCACCTGCTCCACCGCTTCCTGAATGGTGGAAACCTTGTGGGTTTCTAAAAGTCTCTTAGCCTCTACAACGCTAAGTAACACCTCGGGAACCGCCTTTTTTCTCAGTACGTAGTATTCAGATTTCTCTGCCATGCTTGTCTTCCTTTCGCGTACAGTTGTGCGCTCATGGAAGATAGTCTATCATACGTTCACGCTTTAATCAACTAAAATCTTTACTATTTTTTGAACTCTTTTATCGGGGTTTTGTGCAATTGCCACAAAAGCCTTTAAATCAGTACTTTTTGACGCTTACTTCGCCGCTTGAAAGGGTCTCTTCGTGTCCGTCTTCGTAGCGCACTTGAAGGCCACACTTATCGTCGATGCCCGTCACCAGCGCATACTTTTTCTTGGTATTTTCTTTGAAAGTTTCTACGCGGACGTACTTGCCGATGAGCATGGAGAGGTCGCGGTACTCCTGTACAAAGTCGGGGTGATTGCCGTGCACGTAGGAAAGAAGTTCTGTGATGAATGTTGCGGCGAGTTTCTCTCTGGCGCCTTCCTGCCTTTCTGTAAGTAGGAATCCTGCGATGTCCTTAAGCTTGCCGGGGAAGCCTTCGTAAGGGTCGTAGATATTGGTGCCTGCACCGATTACTACGTGGGAAAGGCTCATGTCCTCTACCGATGCGATGCCTTCGGTGAGAATGCCTGCAACCTTCTTGTCTTCTAAGAATATGTCGTTGACCCACTTAATCTTAGTATCGATTCCGAGGGCGCTTTTAATGGACTTGCTGAGAGCTACCGCAGTCATGCAGGTATAGAGTGCTGCTTCCGAGAAATCTGCCTTGGGGTAGATAAGGAAGCTCATGTAGAGTCCGGTATCCTTGGGTGAGTAGAACTCGCGTCCTCTTCTGCCTCTGCCTGCGGTCTGTCTGCCGGCGATGAACACGGCTTCCTCGCCCGGATGCTCCTTGGCGTATTTAAGGGCTTCGTCATTGGTGGAGCCGACTTCGTCGTAGATAAAGAGTTTAGGCGTATTCGCGCCGGTCTCTGCAAGATAAGTTACTATCTTCTCGGCGTCGATGGATTCCTGCACGGCTTTCAGTCTGTAACCTCTGTTGGTGACTGCCTCGATTTCGTGGCCTTCTTTTTCCAGAGTCTTGATACCTTTCCAGACTGCCGCGCGGGTTACAAAAAGGCGCTTTGCTATGTCTTCGCCCGAGATGAAGGCGGTACCGTTTTCTTTTAATATGTTAAGAATTTCGTCTTTGGTTTTCATGACTTTTTCTCCGTTTTTCCGAGATTGTAAACTTTTAATGTAAACCTCTTGAAATTATCTGCGGGTTTTCGTACACTCACATAGGTTTGATTGTAAACCACGCGTGATTGATTGTAAACCATTTCTTTATCAAGGAGAGTGAATAAATGTCTAAAAATGTCCAAAGAATAACCTTCATCGGGCTCGCCGCAGCCATCATCTGCGTGCTCAGCCCCTTTACAATAGCTATACCCATAAGCCCCGTGCCGATTTCGCTTTGTATCTTTGCTATTTACATTGCGGTTTACGCTTGCGGAATGCTTGACGGAACAATCGCAGTGCTTGTATACCTCTTAATCGGTGGTGTCGGTGTTCCCGTCTTCTCAGCTTTCTCCGGCGGATTTGCCAAGTTAGCAGGTCCTACAGGCGGATACATGATCGGCTACATTTTCGTAGCTTTGATTGCCGGTTTCTTTATCGATAAGTTCCCGAGGAAACCTTACATGCACGCAATCGGCATGATTCTCGGTACCGCAGTCTGCTACACCTTCGGAAGCCTCTGGCTTGCTCACCAGGCAGGCATGAGCTTAAAAGCAGCCTTCGCCGCCGGCGTAATCCCCTTCATCCCCGCCGATGCAGTTAAAATTGCTGTCGCTATCCCCGTGGGAATGGCTATCAGAAAAGCGCTTGTGAAAATTAAAAAATAATATAGACTAACGTCAAAAGGCCCGATACTGTCGGGTCTTTTTCTTTGGCCATAAATGCGAAACGGGCCCGCAGATAAATCTGCGAACCCGCTTCCATAAAGAGAAGTTAGATTAAGGGATATGCTTTGGTAAGTTCAAGAATACGTGCCTTGGTGGGCTCGATTGCTGCCTCGCCGCCTTTGATGATGCTTGCGATGCAGTCAGCGATAACGTCCATGTCGGCTGTGTTCATGCCGCGGCTGGTAACTGCGGGAGTTCCGAGACGGATACCGGAAGTAACGAAAGGCTTCTGGGGATCGTTCGGAATCGTATTCTTGTTGGCAGTAATGTGAGCGGCGTCAAGCCATTTCTCAACTGCCTTGCCGGTAAGACCGAAGTTGGTGAGGTCGACAAGCATTAAGTGGTTGTCGGTACCGCCGGATACGATCTTAACGCCTCTGCTCATGAGACCCTTGCAAAGAGCCTGAGCATTGTTAATAATGTTCTGCTGATAAACCTTGAATTCGGGCTGGAGTGCTTCCTTGAAGCAAACTGCCTTACCTGCAATAACATGCATGAGAGGGCCACCCTGAATTCCGGGGAAGATTGCTTTGTTAAAGTTGAACTTGTCCTGTACATCCTGATTGCAAAGAATGAGGCCGCCACGGGGACCTCTTAAGGTCTTGTGTGTGGTGGTGGTTACGACATCTGCGATGCCGATGGGTGACTCGTGAAGGCCTGCAGCTACAAGACCTGCGATGTGAGCCATATCTACCATAAGTACTGCGCCGCAATCATCCGCAGCTTTTCTGAATTTCTTAAAGTCAATTGCACGTGCATAAGCGGAAGCTCCTGCGATGATGAGCTTGGGCTTATGTTCCATGGCAAGATCGTACATCTTGTCATAATCAAGGAATCCGTCGTCGTTAACGCCGTAAGGTACGATGTTAAAGTACTTACCGGACATGTTAACCGGGCTTCCGTGTGTAAGGTGTCCGCCGTGATCGAGGTTCATGCCCATTACGGTGTCACCGGGATTAAGAATTGCAAACTGCACTGCCATGTTGGCCTGCGCGCCTGAGTGAGGCTGAACGTTTGCGTAATCACAACCGAAAAGTTCCTTGGCTCTGTCGATTGCAAGATTTTCAACAACGTCTACGCAATCACATCCGCCATAGTAGCGCTTTCCGGGATATCCTTCAGCGTACTTGTTGGTAAGGGGGCTGCCCATTGCAGCCATAACTGCCTTGCTAACCCAGTTCTCGGAAGCGATGAGTTCGATATGATCGTTCTGTCTCTGCTGTTCGTTAACAATGGCTTCGGCGATTTCAGGATCAACTTTCTTGATTTCGTCAAAAGAATACATTTCTAACTTCTCTCCTCTTTATTGTTTTAATCCTTTAGCACGTTAAATTGGTATCATTATAGCATAATAAATTGCCTTTGCAAGTCCCAAATTGATTTTTTCGCAAAATTTCTGAAAAAATACAATCGAGCGTGCCAAACGACCAATAACAATGTTACAGATTTACAAGCGGTTTGTAAATTGATAAAATAAAGAAAAGTAAATTATTTCTATATTTCAGGGGGTTCATGCATGTTCTTTTTCCTTGTTAATCCGGCTTCCAAATCAGGCCACGGTATGAAGGTGTGGAAAACGGTCAGCTCATATCTTAATGAAAGAAACGTTGAGTATGAGGTGTTCTTTAGTAAGCGCCCGGGCCACGTACAGGAGCTTATGTACGATATATGCAGTAAGAATCTGGAGAAAGACGGTCGCATCAACGTGGTAATACTCGGCGGCGACGGCACCTTCAACGAGGCGATTCAGGGAGTTATTTCTTTTGACAAGGTTAATATAGGATATATTCCGACGGGTTCCAGCAACGATTTCGCAAGGGCGCTTCCCTATGTGGACGACCCCGTTGAGAATGTTAAGAAAATTATCGAGTGCGAGACGCCTCTTAAATATGACCTCGGCAGACTTAAGTACGAGGGCAAGATCAAAGAACGCTCCTCTGCTTCAAGCGGTTCCATGGCGGCTACGAGATACTTTAACGTATCCTGCGGTATCGGTTTTGATGCGGCTGTGTGCGAAGAGGCTCTTCATTCCCGCGCCAAGGACTTTCTTAATAAGTTTGGGCTCGGTAAGCTTGCTTACGGATTGATTGCTATTAAGCAGATTTTCGGGGCTAAGTTATGTGATGCGAAGCTTACTTTTGAAGACGGTGAGGTTGTGGAGATTAAGAAGTGCAGATTTGTGGTAGGCATGAACACCTGCTACGAAGGCGGCGGATACAAGTTCGCGCCCACTGCCGTTCCCGATGACGGGTTCCTGGATATCTGTACCGTAGGCAACATCAGTGCTTTAGGTGTAATTCTCGCTCTTCCGAGTGGCATGAAGGGTAACCATGTTAAGAAGAAAAATATCCATTTATATCACGTAAAAAGCTACGAAATCACCACCGACAAGCCCCTCTGGGTACACACCGACGGTGAGGTCCATGCCAAGGCCGACCACATCAAGGTTTCGGTGATTCCGGGAGCACTTAATTTCTTATTCTAAACTAATCGGCAACATAAAAGAGTCGCTGCGTATTCGCAAGCGACTCTTTCTTATTCATTCATGTATGTTGCAGTTTGAGCAGTCACCCGAGCATCCGTCGCACCCGGTACTGCCTTTCTTACGTGAATATATACGTGCGAAAACCGCCAGTCCCGCCAGTATTGCTATCACAGCCACAATAATAATCGATGCAGTATTCACTGTAATTCTCCTAAAAAATCATGTTGCCGATTACATTAACGAGCATGCCGCATATCCATGCCACTGCGCACTGAAACAGCACCATGAAGAGTGCGTATTTTCTGCCGAGTTCTCTCTTAACTGAAGCTACGGCCGCCACGCAGGGGGTGTACAGCAGGCAGAATGTGAGGAGCGCCGCAGCACTGACTGTGGTCATAGCCGCAAGCATTGCAGTCTCGCTTCCGAATAGCACGAGGAGGGTTGAGACCACGCTTTCTTTGGCCATGAAGCCGGTGATGAGGGCTGTGGAAAATCTGTAATCGTTAAAGCCGAGGGGCTTAAATATCGGTGCGATGAAGCCTGCTATGGTAGCAAGTATGCTGTCGCTCGGGTCAGCCACCGCCGTCAGCGTAAAGTCAAAGGTCTGGAGCAGCCACACCACAATCGTAGCCACGAAAATGATGGTGAAAGCTCTCTGCAGGAAGTCGCGAGCCTTGTCCCACAATAAGTGAAGCACGTTCTTGGCGCCGGGGATGCGGTAATTGGGAAGTTCCATTACGAAAGGCACCGGCTCGCCTTTAAACACCGTCTTCTTAAAAAGAAAGGCCGTCACAATGCCCACCAGAATTCCCAGCACGTACAGCGCCACCATCACAAGCCATGCGCTATTCGGGAAGAACAGCGTTGCGAAGAATCCGTAAATCGGAAGCTTGGCGGAACAGCTCATGAAAGGTGTAAGTAAGATTGTCATCCTGCGGTCTCGCTCGGACGGAAGGGTTCTCGCCGCCATAACGCCCGGCACCGTACATCCGAAGCCTATAAGCATCGGCACGATACTGCGTCCCGAAAGGCCCAGCTTACGAAGAAGCTTGTCCATTACGAAAGCGACTCTTGCCATATACCCCGAATCTTCAAGCATCGACAGGAAAAAGAACAACGTCACGATAATCGGCACGAAACTTACAACGCTTCCGACGCCTCCGAAAATAGCATCAATCACAAGGGACTGCACCGTAGCGTTAACGTTCCAGCGCTCAAAAGCATCGCCCACGACTCCCGCAAGCGAATTTATCAGAAATTCCAGCCCGTCCTGCATCCACTTACCCAGGACGTTAAATGTCAGATAGAATACAAGCGCCATAATCAGCACAAAAATCGGTATCGCCGTGTACTTACCGGTAAGAAGTCTGTCTATCTTGCGGCTTCTCTCGTGCTCCTTAGACTCCGCAGGCTTAACAACCGCTTTGTCACAGAGCTTGCCGATAAAAGAAAACCTCATGTCCGCGATGGCTGCCTGGCGGTCGAGGCCGCGTTCTTTCTCCATGCGGCGGATAATCTGCTCTACCATGCCGGCTTCGTCGGGCGCAAGTTTCAGGGCTTTCTTAATAAGAGAGTCGCCCTCCACGAGCTTGCTGGCCGCAAACCTCACGGGAATGCCCGCTGCCGTAGCCTTGTCCTCGATAAGATGCATGATACCGTGAAGGCAACGATGAACCGCGCCGCCGTGGTCCTCCTTATCGCAGAAGTCCTTGCGGCCGGGGCGCTCGCAGTACTTGGCGATATGAACCGCGTGCTCCACAAGCTCCTGAACACCTTCGTTCTTGGACGCCGAAATCGGAACCACCGGTATTCCCAGCGCTTCCTCAAGGTCGTTGACTCTTATGTGTCCGCCATTACCTCTCACCTCGTCCATCATGTTGAGGGCGAGCACCATGGGAACGTCAAGTTCCATAAGCTGCATGGTAAGGTAAAGGTTTCTCTCTATGTTAGTGGCATCTACGATATTGATGATGCCCGTAGGTTTCTCGTTGATAATAAACTGCCTCGACACAATTTCCTCGCTCGTGTAAGGAGACAGTGAATAGATGCCCGGAAGGTCAGTAACCTCGGTGCCCGGACGCCCCTTAATGGCGCCGCTGATGCGGTCTACCGTAACTCCGGGGAAGTTGCCCACATGGCGGTTGGCACCGGTTAACTGATTGAACAGCGTCGTCTTACCGCAGTTCTGATTGCCTGCCAGAGCAAAAGTAAGAAGCGTGCCCTCCGGAAGCGGATTTTCATCAGCCTTACTGTGATAACGACCTTCCTCACCGAGTCCCGGGTGGTCCGTATGGTTCTTAAGAGTAAGAACACCTTTAGGCTTCTCGGGCTGATTCTCAGGCTTCACGTATGCGTGTGCACTTTCCTCGTCAACCTCTATCTGCTCCGCGTCGGCAAGTCTTAAGGTTAACTCATAGCCGTGTATCATAAGCTCCATCGGGTCGCCGAGAGGCGCAAGCTTCATAACAGTCACTTCCACACCGGGTATCAATCCCATGTCGAGGAAATGCTGCCTCAAACTTCCGCTTCCTCCCACCACCTTGACGGTAGCGCTTTGTCCTATCGGTAATTCTTTAAGTGTCATTTACTCTTACCCTTTTCTACGTACGGAACTCTGGCGCTTGGCACCACCTCGGACGCGGGCGTCGTATGAATCGCCTGATCGTCAAAGAAAATGTGCGCCCCGAATGCCTCCAGCACGTCTCTTTTCGAAACTCCTCCGAGGAAAAATGCCTCATCGATACGCACATTCCAGGCTCTCAAGGTTCTGATGACACGCTCGTGAGCCGGCGCGCTTCTTGCGGTAACAAGCGCGGTGCGAATAGGCACGTTCTCCGGCGGAAATTCTTTCTGTATATTGGAAATTGTCTTTAAAAACTTGGCAAAGGGTCCCTGGGGAAGAGGCTTGTCCGCGTTCTTGCGTTCATTTTCCTCAAAGGCCTCCAAGCCTTCTTTTTGATATATCATCTCGGACTCGTCGGTAAATAAAACCGCGTCGCCGTCGAAAGCTATACGAATCTGACTGATCTCCTCTGATGCGTCGTAATCGCTGTCCACATCGTTGCAGATAATACCTGCCGCGATGCCCGAATTGATGGCCGACTGCACATCATCCTCATACGCCGACAAAAAGAGATCCGTCTTAAACGCATTTAAATAAGGGGCAAGGCTTCCTCCGCTTGAAAGCACAGCTCTTGTGATGTTAAGGCCATAGTACTCAATCGAGTTAAACACTCTTAACGACGTATCCGCACTGTTACGCGACATAATGATGACTTCCACCATGTCCTTACTCTCGTTAAGCTCGTTAAGCTGCAAAAGCGCCTTGATAAGCTTAAAACCGGGGCCCGGCTTCAGGATTTCTTTTTCATGAGCCACCTGATAATCACAGAAAGCCTTCACGCCCTCGCGCTCGAATATTTCGTTCTCGTAACTTAAGTCAAAAAGCGCTCTTGACGAAACGCCTACCACAAGTCTGTTTTCAAGATTGTATGCCATATGCTCCTCCGGAGCTTAACGAAGCCTCAAGCACTCATACTTGGCATGGGTCTCAAGACAGCTCATAAGCTCATTGTATCTGTCTTCTGTCTTACCGTCTTTAATATCAAGGTCCAAAGAAACCGCCATCGTATTAATCATGGAATCCGTAATGCGGGGACGAAGGTGAGCCAGCACCTTAATGCGCTCCTCGTAAGTCTCTGCATCCAGAAACTCCATAAGTCCCGGGTCAAGACACGAATCAGTCTTCTCGAATCTGTACTGCTGTGTAACTTCGGGATATTTCTGTCTGTCCACCTCGCTCATAAACATATCGAGGGGTCTCGCATACACGCCTCCCTCGCCGTAAAGCGCTCTGTATATTACAAGCGTCTCGCGGGTCTCCGAGTGAGTGGCAAGTGTCACTATCTGGTAAAGGTTGCCTTTAAAGTGGCGATATACTTCGTTTTCTTTGGGATCGGGTCTCATTATTCCTCATTTCCGGAAAAAGAAAGCCTCACCGTGGCGCCGTCTACACCTAAATCCACCGCTTCAAGCTGCTCACGGATGTATTCTCTCTCCTCTGTATTAAAATATTTAGGTAAATTGATTACCACTTCGTATTCAAGTGTGCGGCCGTCGTTGCATCGTTTCGTAAGGTTGATGCCTGCGGTGGAGGCCTTGCAGCTCTTTAAAACTGCCTTTAATTCATGTCTGTATTCAAGCTCCTGCTCGTCTGTTCCCTCAAATGGATTGTGGGGCTTAGCCAAAGAATGAAGCGTGAATAAGCCGAATATCATAATGACTGCAAAAGTCAATATAAGTAATGCAAGTCCTGTCTTTCTGTTAATCGCTCTCATAATGAATACCTCCGTGAACTGTAAACTCTTGATTTGTCTTATCTTTGAGTACAAGTTATCACAGTGGGTGTCCAATATAAGGTACAGCGCTCGGCGTTTTCGCAGGTTTACCAGCGCTACGCTCTCGCGGTCGCCTTGTCTGCCGGCATGGAGCATTCGACTATCAGAAGTTCTAGGCTCATGGAGTCTGTCAGGTTACCGTTCTTAATGTCCTCATCGGCCTTGGCACAGGCTTCGAGGTTACGGCGGATTTCTTTAAGCGAAATGTTACGCGTCTGGTCGCCTATCTTCTTGGCAAGCCAGTCCTGCATGTCGAGTTTACCTGCAATCTGCGCTAACGGCACACGTTTCTGCATCGCATCCTTGATGGCAAGCATTCTGGTATACTGTCTGACCAGAAGAGTCAAAATGTGAAACGGTGATTCACGGAGCACCAGAAGGTCGTAATACATGGCCAATGCTTCTTTTTGATGATGGAGAGCGATGGCTGTAACCATGTCGAAAATCTTGTTATTCACCTGATGTGTGCAAACTGTGTCAACGTCCTCGCGAGTGATACTGTCCCGGTCAAGACACCATGCAAGAAGCTTCTGCATTTCTTTGTCTAAAAGGAACATGTCCTTACCGCACTCGGAAACCAGGTACATGGCCGTGGCGGGATCCATTTTCTTACTGTCCGCGCGAGCCTGATTAATAAGCCATCTTGCCAGCATCTCATCGGTCTGCTCACCGAACTCCTCGGCGGCGCCCTTCGCCGTAATCGTCTTAAAAAGCTTCGAGCGCTTATCTACCTTCTCTTCCGAGAATATGACAATCACGTCGTCGCCCATATTCTTGATACCCTCAATAACAAGCGCCAGCTTACCATCGCCCGAAGACTTCTCTTCCAAGTCGTCTCCCGAGGACTTGGCCATCCATCCGCTGTTCTCTATGATAATCACGCGATGCTCTGCCAGAAACGGCATAGTCGACAAAAGCTCCGCCACCTCCGTAGGGTTGGTGCCGGTACCTTCAAAATATGAATAATTAAGATTATCACCTTCATTGACCAAAGCGGTCTTTAAAGCATTCTTATAATAATTTCTAAGATATCCTTCAGTTCCGTACAAAAGATACGCGTTCTTGTATTCCTTGGACTGAAGACTCGTTGCAACAACACCCATTTATCTACTCCCTGACAACATCCATTTTACTCATATCTGCCTATCATTGCAAGGGAAGGAAAGGAGCATTATCCTTCCAAGTATACTCTCCGAAAACTTCAGCATAAGGTATCGCTCCCGTGGTATCCATCCATTGAGAACTCTCGATTTCGTCCCGGTCGGAGGCGCCATCGTCTGTAAGTATGTAGATGCTGTAATATGAATAAATCATGGTCGGAAATTCCGCTTCACCCTCGAAATGCCTCAGGTACATAAAGTACTTGGTATCTCTGTCATAGTCCTCATCTTTTCTTACCACATATTCGTCATCGACTCTGCGAACCGGCTCAAGTACATACTCTACCCCATCATAGGTAAGCTTCTTGAAATAAAGACAGGGATAGTCACCGGCTTCTGCCTGTTTAAGTGCTTCACTTACATTTGAACTCTGAGTATAGCAATGTGCGATTATAACCGATGCCGGTATGTGTTTGCTCGTCTTGGTGTAGAAATCTTCCCATATTTCCTTGCCGCTCTCCACACTTCCGTTTAGCAAAAGAACGGCTTCCGAATCCTTTACTGCCTCTATCTCGCTTATCTTTACACCTCGGAAAGGCGCCGCCTCAAATATCCCGCCTCCGGGTCCGAGCCCGAGAACGCGGTCGAGCTCAGGATATTCCTTCATCTCGTAGAATCGCCACGCATCGCCTGCACCCCACTTAAATAAAAGGTTATCGTCCGAAACGCAGGCAAGGTCTACATCGCCTAGATCTTCCGAGAAAAGCTTATATCTTTTAATCTCTCCGCCAATCGTAATGAATGCATAATCGGCGTAAACGCCTTCTTTTACCTCAATCTCCGGCGCTTCATTCCCGCCCGAAACATCGTCATTCTCTGTAACAGATGATGCATCCGTGGACAAAGAAACCGTCTCGTCACCCGCTTCTTTACCGATTGAACAGGCAGCCATACCGACCACCGCCATTATAGTCAAAAAACAAAAAATCTTCTTCATACGTCACCCCGCAGTAACACACCGCCATATTCACCATTATAACCAAAAACCGCCTGAAATGCCACGCAGCACTTCAGACGGTTTTAAGAAGGAGTTTCGAATACTCTACCTATAAATCTTATTTAATTCCGAGGCGCTCACGCACATACTTAAGGCTCTTAAAGTACGCCTCATCGTTCTCGAGATGCTCGATAATCATAGGCATGTCGGGATTGTACCTGTCAGCCAGTTGCGCGTACTTCTCAATATTTAAAGTACCCTCGCCGCACGGGCATTCTCTGAGCTGAAAAGTGTACTCGTCAAGGAGCTTGATATCCTTTAAGTGACAGCTCTTAATGTTCTTACCGAGAAGTCCGAAGGTTCTCTCGAGGAAATCATCGCAAAAGAAATATCTCTCGGGGCAATTAATCATATTGACGATATCCATATGCACGCCGAAGCCTCCGCGACTTACACTCTCAAGGAGCATATGATAGCACTCGGGGCTGTCGGGATACATCCAGGGCATAGGCTCGATGGTAAAGTAAGTGTTGCGGGGCTTAACCTCGTCGATGACTTCTTTGATCATTTTAACAAGCTTATTAAAGGCTTCTTTGGAAAAGTTCTCTCTGTAGCCTCCGTCCCAGCGCTCACCCATGGAGCCTGCGACATTGACGCAGCAATTGGCCTTGACTCTCTCAGCAAGAGCCAGCTGGTCGATGCAATACTGCAGGTTCTTTTTCCGCTCAATCTCATCGCGTGATAACGCATTACGCCAGATGCCAACCTCTGCTATCACGAGGTCATTGTCTGCCGCTGCCTTGACATAATCGTCAATAAGCGAATCGGGCGCAGTATGGTCTACGGGAAAAACAACGCTTCTGCATCCCGCCTCTCTTAATGTACGTCCCCATTCTTCCGGGGATAAACCCTGTAGTGATGTTGATATACCTAATCTCATGTGACCGCCTTGTATGTGTAATCTGAGTTAAAAGGTTCTGAATCTGAGTGCCGATGAATCTATATCTTTAACCGACTTAAAGCCTGTTCTGGCCATCACGGTCTTAAGCTCGCCGTTAATCTCTTCTATGCGCTTGTATACGGCCTCTCCGCCGCCTTTAAGCGGTCCCATCAGCGCACGTCCTATACCGACACCGTCTGCGCCGAGCGCCAGTGCCTTATACACATCCATGCCGCTTTCAAAGCCGCAATCGACGATAATCTTAAGTGAATCGCCCACCGCCTTCTTAATCGCGGGAAGCATATATAACGGCGGCACCATTGAATCCATTATACCATGATGATGCGATATAATAATACCCGCCGCTCCTGCTTTCACGCACTTATATGCGTCATCTACGCTCAGCACACCCTTTACGATAAACGGTACGCCTGCTGCCTTCACGTAAGATTTAAGCTGTTCCGTGGTCTTAGGCTCCATAGGCAGTCCCATTACATTGTCGTATGTGCCGTGCGAAGAAATCGAGTGGTCGATATCCATGCCGACAGCCACAGCTCCGGCCTTGACCGCACGCTCAATCTTTGTAAATATAATCGATTCGTCCGCATGAGGCTTCACAATCTTAACCGTATCGGCTCCCACTGCCGCAATCTCATCGAACTCATCGTCCTCACTCATGCCCACAAAGTGCAGCGCATGCGCCATTAAGGCACCTTTCGCATATTCACACATCCCGTTATCTACGGTGTTATGAAGATGTGAAAGGGCGGCCGTCATGACGGGAGTATTATACTTTTTCCCGAAAAGCTCTATGGAAATGTCGGGAATGTCCCCATCCAAGTACCTTGGAACCACCATTATGGAATCAAAATATTCTCTTGTAAGCTCGTCAGTGTTTCTCGTATACATAAGCGCCCCCTGCCTTCATCTATTCGCCTTTGCCGAAAGCAAAATATGTAGGTGAATAAAATGCAAAATTGTCCATAAGACCTCATTTACGCTCTGCCCTTTACTAATATGAGTATAAGTAAAACAAAGTGAAACATATATAAATATAGATTCTTTTTTCATAAAAATATGCCGTGAGCACGTACCCACGGCATACCGATGTATCCTGCTATGAAGTTATCGTATACTCCCGATCCTGCTTGTCCGCAATCTCCTTAATTTCGGGAAGATGCTCTAAGAATACCCTTATAATCGTGGGGTCAAAATGCTTGCCTGAGCCTTCCTTGATGATGTCCACAGCCTGCTCGAAAGTATACGGCTCTTTGTAGCTTCGCTTAGACAGTAGCGCATCGAGCACATCCGAAACCGCCATTACCCTCGCGCTTAGCGGAATCTCCTCGCCCGACAATCCGTTTGGATAACCGCTTCCGTCCCATTTCTCGTGGTGATAAGCCGCAAGCCCCTCCGCCTCCGAAAGGTATCCTGGGTCCGAAACAAGGTCCATGGTCTTTTGAATCATTTCTTTGCCCGCGGTGGTATGGGACTTCATCTTTTCGAATTCCTCGTCCGTCAGGCGCCCGTTCTTGTTAAGAATCGTATCGGACACCACAATCTTTCCGATATCATGAAGCGGTGCGGAATTGGCCACGCTCTCAATGTACTCGGGATTGATTATGTCCGCATGAATTCCCTCATTCATCATGCACTGCAAAAGAAAACGCGTATACGCCGCCGTCTTCTTGATATGCTGGCCGGTCTTCTTGTCCCTGCTTTCCACAATGTCTGCAAGCACCGTAATGAGGCCGTTTTGCATCTTGGAAAGTTCTTCACCCTTTTCCTTAATGTGCTCCATCTGCTGAACCGACTCTTCCATCATGACGTTCATGGAGCTGTAGAGATTCTCGACTTCGTCGCCGGTTCTTATATCAAGATCCGAAAGGGCTTTGAGGCTTCGTGCCCTGTCGCCCGCCGTATCCGAAGCAAATTCCTCCGCCACGAGGGTCATCGCATCTATCGGGTAAATTATCGAGTACTTGGCCAGCCATATACAAAACGCCAGAATCAGCAGGAAGAATCCCACAAACAAAGAAAGCACCTTCGCAAGAAAGCTTATCTCATGAAGCCTTATAGCCGCCATGGAAATGTCTGTCGCCGCGTAGCACACGCACTTGCCCTTGGAATTGTACACAGGCTCGTAGTTGGTAAGAAGCCACCCGTATGCGGCATCCGTGACAATCGAATCTATAATCTCGCCACGCTTAAGCTTATTAAGATATGGTGCAAACGATTCATCAAAAGGAATCATATCCCCGGGCTTGCTTCTTTCAAGTCCGTCTCTGCCTAAGTCAAACAGTACATGGCAACCGTCATTTTCTATCCTGTACGCGTATACATATTCAAGCTCCGGCGTAGTCGAAAGAAGGTTCTTAAGGTGCATTACGGCATCCCTGTAGCCGCCATAATCTTTTCCTTGGTCCAGATATTCATCCACCCTGTCACCGTCAATAACCGATGCTGCAAGTTGGGCCGTTCTCACACCCGTTTCCGAGAATTGCTCGATGGCAAAAGAATGATAGAAGACACAGCTTATGGACGTTGTAACAAAAGCAATCACTATCATCACAAAAGCCACCACTATGGAAATCTTGGCGCTAAGAGACATACCCCTGATTTTGTTCTTATCAATCTTAACCTTGTCGGCCTGCGTAATGGGCCTTTGCTGCCAGCAGGACAGTCCCATGGGGTTCTTGACCTTATCGGGAATAATCTTAAGAATCACGAACACAATCAGCACATTTATGGTCTTATCTATCAGATCGATTACCACATCCGAGATAAGCTGAGCCGTAAAGACGCTAAGTGTTCCCTTCTCAAGCAGTGCCCTGGCAAAAGGCGCAGAAATTCCCTCGCCCATTCCGAACCCGTAAATACAATATGTGAGTAATGACCCGAGAGCCCCGCCGATAAAAGCAAAGACGGGAATCGTAAGAATTGTCTTCCAAAGCTTATCAAACATGCCCTTCTTATAAAAGAAAGCGCCCGCTGTAGCAATAAGAACGCTCAGACTCGCATAGTAAACGTTCTCGACATCCGCAGTCATATTTATAAAGTTTGTAAGATAACCGGTGAGAATACCGGGAAGATATCCGCCGAGTGCCGCCGCAAGAAGCGTACCCACATTGTCCATGAAAAGCGGTATATGGAAGCGTCCCATCATTCTGTTAAAGAAGATGTTAAGTCCCACTGCGGCCGCAATACCGATGAACGGCTTAAGCACAGCCCATAGTCTGCTTTTTCTAAAATTATCCCCTACCATACAGCCTCCGAATGCCCGATTGATGCGGTCTTAATTGTCTGTCCGCAGATGGGCATATTTTCCCTTATAGCCTTTTAATGGTAACACCTAAACCATAATGAATTATTAGCCTTCTACCTGCGAAACACGGATATTCTGATTTCCCTGCCACTCGGTGCGACGCTTACCGCCCCGCTTTTGTCCGTGCGTAACAATACGGTCTTCGGCGTATACTGCCTGAATCGCTTAAGCACTTCCTTGTGAGGATGCCCGTAACGGTTGTTGATTCCCGCCGATACCACCGCCGTCCGAGGCGTCATCGCCTTTAAAAACCCCGCGTCACTGGCTGAATTCGACCCGTGGTGCGATACCGATAAAAATTCAAGATTACCGCTCATTGCCCCTGCTACGCTCTTTATGATATGCCTCTCGGTTTCCCCCGTCGCATCCCCGCATAAAAGCGCGTCGAAATCTCCCTTGGATGCCAGAATCACCATAGAGCTCTCGTTGACATCCTCGCAGGAATACCCCTTTGCGGGCCACATGCAGGTAAAAGAAAAATCCCCAAGCCGCATCCGCTGCCCCTTAGACATATGCAATACCGGAACTCCCTCGCTCCGTGCCGTCGCCTCTGCTTCAACCAGGAACTTGCTTTTGCCAGCCTTCGCAATGTCTTGTGTCACAAGACTCCGCAGTCTCACGCCTTCTCCCGCAAGATTCTCTATGAGGTAAGCCACTTCACCCACATGGTCGTAGTCTCCGTGCGACACGAATATGGCATCCACCCTGGATACCCCTGTGTAGCGCAGGTACGGAATTACCGTGTACTCACCAATATTCGACTTGGATGTGGAGCCGCAGTCGTATATAACCGCACTCCCCGCCCCTGTATGCACCACCACGCACTCGCCTTGTCCCACATAAAGCGTTGTCACTTGCCCCGAAAGATTTACCGGCGCAGCAATAAAGAGCACCGCGCCAAGCGCCACTCCGACCCGCACTGCAGTCCCGACAATATTCTTTCCCTTAAACAGAATCCACAACAAAAGAACGTAGTACACACACACCTTCCACAGTGCCGGTCGCCCCAGCAACGTGAACATTGGATACAGCGATGTTAGTTTACATAACTTGTCGAATCCTCGCAGAATCAGCGCTATCAAAAAATCCGCCACTCCCACCGGAACCGGCAGCCCCGTATACGACAGCCCCAGCCCCAGAAAAGCAAGTATCAGAATCGGTGCGGAAAGTGGCGCCAGCAAAGCATTAATCAACACCGAAGCCACCGAGCACCCGTAAGACAGGCACAGATTCACAGGCATCACAAACAGCCACAGCACCATGGGAAATTTGAGATATCTTTTCACTACGCCCCTAAGCCCTTTCTCTACAGCCTTTCCCGGGCTTATAAAAGTCACATATACGGCAATCGACAGAACGGTCACATATGAGTAGATAAAAGCCGTATCCGCGACGCACAACGGATTAATGGCCACATTCACCACTGCCGCGACCGCCACCGCATTAAGCATGTCATAAATGCGCTTTAACACGTCCGCCAAAAGCCTTATAAAGAACATCACGACCGCCCTTATCACCGATATCGAGTACCCCACAAATATCCCATACAGCAAAAGAAAGCCCATCGCCGCCACGCACCCGTGGCGTACCTTGACTCCCATTCGCCTAAGAGCCCGATAAATACACGTTCCGACAGCAGAGATATGCAGACCCGAAATCACCAAGAAGTGACCCACCCCGGCATTAGTGTATAAGTCCTTTCTCTCCTTTGACAGAAAAGTCTTATCGCCGCACAAAAGCGTGTTTACGGTTCCTCCTTCAAGTGTGAAGAACCTCATGATTCTCTCGGATACCCTAAGCCTCAAGTTCAAAAACCATTCTCTGATTCCAAGCTTAGGCGCACTTACCGTCGCAACCGTTTCGGCACTCATTTCAAAGAATACCCCTTTGGCGCCGTAATAGTTCTTCCTGTTAAACTCTCCGGGATTCATGGGCCCTTCGATTTCCTTGATATCTCCGCAAGCAGCTACTGTCGCTCCTAACTTGAATCGCCCTTGATCCACCGTCTTGCAGTTTACATAACACAGCGTATTCCCGACAACAACACTCTTAACATTACCCGTCTCATCAAAGTTCTTCTCCCGAATCTTGCCCTCAATTGTCACATTTCCCGCCGATGTCACGGTCTCGCTGTTGCCTGGTTTCAAGCTCGGACTTTTAAACAATAGGTTAACATAAATCAAATCAACACATATCACAAGTAAAGCAACCACCACCAACGGCCTGACCTTAGCAAACTCAATTAACCACGATAAAATCCTTAATCTTTTCAAAGGTGCCTTCCTTAATTCCCGAAACCTTCATAATATCTTCCGGCTTTGAAAAAGAACCGTGCTTGTCCCTGTATGCAATTATCGCCTTGGCTCTGGTCTCCCCGATACCCGGCAGTGTCGTAAGCTGTGTCGCTGTTGCTTGATTTATGTTAACTACTGAACTATCAGCGGTCTCTGCAGATTCAGTCAATTCCTTACTTATCGGCACTACTATCCTGTCGCCGTCATGCATTATGTTAACCAGATTCATCGTCGACTCATCGCCTTCACCGGTGATTCCGCCCGCCGCATTCACAGCATCATAAATTCTGCTGCCCTCAGGCAGGATGTACACTCCCGGATTAACCACGCACCCCGACACATAAACATAGATTTCCCCACGCAAAGAAGTCTTCGACTCATCATCCGAGTCCAAGACTTCCGTATCGTCATATACATTTAAATCATCCGCGTAGGAAATTCGGTTCTTATCGCCGCACGCTGTAAGCGCAAGCATCAGAACCATTAGAAAAAACAGAAAAAATCTCTTCATGTTACCTCCGAAAGCCGGAGGATTTGTGTTGACTGACCTATGATAACTTAAATTTTGAAAAAGCGCAACCCAAATTTAGAAGCCCTTCTTGTACCGCTTCCAATCCGTGATAAACACCTTACCGTCGCCGCTCTCCGTAAGAATACCCTCTTCCACAAGCTCCTCAATAAGGCGCACGGAATCCTCAACCCTGAAAGCCGCACCGAACTGAAAGCCTCTTTCTTTGTCAAAGAAAATGCATTTTTCAGCCTTGCGCTGAAGCGTTACAAATTCCTCATAAATACGCTGTTTTCTGTAATAATCGAATACCTTGTCATGAGGCACTTCAAGCCCTCTGTCCTCGCAGAGTCTCTCAATAAGCTCATACTGAGCTCTCGCCTCAGGCTGACCCCAAAGACCGGTAATAACATCGTATTCATTAACAGGCTTATAAATCGCCGCAATGTCCTCGGAAGTAACCGCACCCTCGGGCTTAGCCGCAAGCTTATCATAGTCGATTCTGAAAGCCGAATACTCCTCAATCTGCTTAACATGCGACTTAACAATCTTCAATAAATCCGAAACACTCACAGGCAAAGAAATCGTATTGCAGGAAAGGTCCGCATCTATCATCTCGTTAAGGTATCCCAAAGCCTCGCCGGCCCTGCTGTGTATACCCGCCGCATCATATGCGGAACTCGTAAGAATGTAGCTGTCATTCTCCCTGTCCATCGACCACTTAAAGCTCTCAAAGCTGTCACCGGTTCTGGCATCCTCAATAAGCGTCAGCACGCTGTATAACTTATCGGCATACTCACTTCCCACAACAGCCGTCGCAACTTCCTTAAGAAGCGCCCCGCTGCCCATACCGGGATCCTGCAAAAGCATGCCCGCGCAGTAAAGCGAGAAGATATTGGCAAGATGGTACGAATCCATCTCGCTCCAGTAAGTAGGCTTGCAAATCTCGTCTTCCTCGGCCGTTCTTAAATATACTTCCTTAAGAAGCTTAGAATTAACGTTCATCTCGGCGAGCTGGTCGATCTCCATCTCAACAAGATTCCATGACCAAATACCGTAATCAAGCTCCTTGCTCCTGCAGATGTTTCTGAAGTCTTCCCACTTTCTTTCGCCCGTGGTCTCAACGCCCGAGTAAAGTGTAACATCTCCGTCCAGCTCACTTTCAAGCAGGAACAAATCAATCGTATCCATATAGCTTTCCACGCCGAAGTCGATGTCGGGATTAATCTCCCTGAACTTATCGCGCAATTTGCGGGCAAAGAAAGCTGTATCTTCCTGGGTTCTAAGGTTAGTCGGATCGTGGAAATGACCGATAACCCTGTCGGAGCAGTCCGCAAGCTCCGCATATATCGAATAGTATTTGTCAAAAGTCTCAAGTGCCTTGGGATTCTCGCTCGCAAACTGATACTCAAGCTCGTCAACTCCGTAATAATCCACGGTATCGTCATCCCAGCCGTATCCGTTAAACTCTGCGCCCCATACCCAAAGGGTAAACTTCATACCCATGGAATGAGCCGCGTCGGCCATAAATCTTAATCGTTCCTGCACATACTCATAGCTTCCGTACGCCGCCCACGCCGCGCAAATATCGGTCACCTGAATGCCCGTAAATCCGCAGTCATGCATCATCTTCACATACGAATACAGCATGTCGTCCGAATATGACAGCACCTCGCTCTTAAGGTTCGTAGCCGAATTGTAATAAGCGCCTCTGCTTGTACTCGTCTTCCACAGGCAGATAATCGGCTCCCTCTCCCGCATCCAAGGCTCCGAATTATGATAAACATTCTCGGGAATTCTGACAGCCTCACCTACCGTATCAAGCACATGCTCTCTCGCCTCTCCGGCAAAAGAAAGTCCCAAATACAAATTGGCAAACTCCTTAACAGCCTTCAGACACTCTTCGTCGTTTCTGCCGCGGATAATGATATTACCGTCTTCAATCAAAATGTGCGGGTCGTATTCGCCGAGCTTCTTGTCCTTTGAAACAGCAATATACTTGCCGACTCCTCTGAAAGTAAGCTTAGTAGAAAGCTTTTTACCCGTCACTTTATAAATATAATCTCTAAGCTCCGTAGCGGCTCCGTTAAACCCGCTCTTCTGAACTATTGAATAATCCGTAATAGGCGTCTTTCCCACATAGATTTCTATGCCGGCAGGTGTCTCCATAAGGGCATCTTTGTCTTCAAAAAAGCCCATTTTAAACGCAAACAGGCATCCTGCCAGTGCAAGCAGGACGCCAATAATAAGCGAAATTATAACGTGAAGTTTATTAATCGGGGTTTTCTTCATAAATCTACTCCACAGCAATCTGGGAATTAATCTGTTCCGAAAGAGCCTTCAGGCTTGCTTCGGGGTCTGCGCCGTCCCAGATTTCTTTAAGTGTTATCTCAAGCTGAACCCAGAGGTTGGATGCCTCTACAAGCTTGGATAGCGGAATTGAATCCTCGTATGCTTCCTGGAATATGGCTTCGGGCGATCCTTTTTCATATCCCGCGCCAAGGCAGGAAGCAAGTCTTCCGGTTCTCTGATATAACCTTGATGCGCAGTCCATGGAAATGAACTTGGCAAATTTCTCGGCAGCTTCTTTGTTAACAGAATAGCCGTTTATTACGACAGCGTCGGTAACCGAAAGTGCTCTTGATTTAAGAGTCTCCTTAACGTAAGGAACCTTGGCGAAACCGTATTCATAAACATCTATCGCTTCAACGTCTTTGCGAAGCTTGTCTATCTCTTCGTTAAGAGTCTCGACTCCGCTTGAAGCATCGCCGATTTTGGAAATCTCGAATTCCTTGTCCGCGATGGCAGCCTCGAGTTCTTCAATCATGGTGTTCTTGTCGGCGTTGTACTGAGCCGATTTGGCAATCGCATCGCTTGAAACTATAGTGTAGAGTGCCTGACCGTCCAGGAACTCATCAAGTGTCGATGTGTAATCCGTATCGGAACCGAAAGCGAAAATATCGTTAAGGTTCTTGTACGCCTTCATACACTCAAGTGTATTCTCATTGTAAATGTCGATAAGGTTCGAATCATCACCCGTATCTCCGCCTACAAGCATGTAGTTACCTAAAAACAAGTAATTGTATAAGACATCGGAGACATCCCATTTTACAAGGTTCTTAACCTTTTCCTTGGCCTCATATCGGTCGGAAAAGTAATAAATATCGTCAAAGCTCTGGGGAATTACGCTGTCAAGCGTGAGTGTCTCGGCAGGTGCTTCCTCGGTCTCATTGCCCTCTTCTTCGAATTCCATGTTGCCGGATTCATCGTCGGAGAACTCCATTTCCTCTCGGCTTACACCTTCACCTTGAGCAGTCTCTTCACCGGCATTGACTCTGTCTACCCAGTCCTGAAGATAGGTCTTATTGTACATAAGAGCCGTGGTCTCAAAAGTAAGCGGGTATCCTATGGTGTTCTTATGATAGGTTACCGCGTCGAGAGCTGCCTTAGGGTAGAATCTTGTATCAAGAACACGGAAAGTATTCTTAACCTTGCAGGCAAGACCCGCGAGATATGCTTTTTCAAGGGATTCGTTGGAAAGAATGTACAAATCCGGGAAGTTCTCGCCGGATACAGAAGCGTCATTGATGGCCTTGACGTACTCAGAAGAGCTTACAAGTACCGGAATAACACGGGTATCGGGATTGGACGCATGGAACTCAACGGCTGCATTGGTAAGGAAGTCCGTATATCGTTCATCCGTGTACCAAAAGTAGAGCGTCTGAGTCTGGTAATAGGCGTTCTCCTGCTCTTCCTCGGCCAGTCGGTTGTTCTTATGGCCTACATATAATATACCCGTAATCGTTGCAATAATAATCACAACGACCAAAAATCTCTTTCTGAATGACATTACAATCCTCTCAATAACGGGGGACTTTCTACCCCTATACCTCGCTCATGCACTCCTTCAGAATCTTAATCATTGCATCAACTTCCGACTCCGTAATCACAAGCGGCGGTACGAAACGTATTATATTGGCACCCGCATTGATAAGCACAAGACCTTTCTCAAGCGCCTTGTTGATAATGGGTGCCACAGGCTTATCAAATTCCAGTCCCTGGATGAGTCCCACACCCCTGTGAGCCACTACTCCCGGAACGGATGTCTTAATCTCTTCAAGCTTGTCGTACAGGTAGTCTCCTACGGTACGCACATTACTTATTATATTTGATTGAGCAAATATTTCAAGCACTTTATCCGCAGCGGCGCATGCGAGAGGGTTGCCGCCGTAGGTAGTTCCGTGGTCTCCGGCCTTAAGCGAATTCTGTGCAACCTTTTCCGTCAAAAGAAAGGCTCCGATAGGCACACCGCATCCCAAAGCCTTGGCAACGGTCATGATATCGGGCTTCACGCCGTACTTCTGCCATGCAAACATGTAGCCTGTACGACCCATACCACACTGAACTTCATCGAGTATCAAAAGAATATCTTTCTCATCGCAAATCTTTCTTACACCCTTAATGAATTCGTCGGTTGCGGGATAGATTCCGCCTTCACCCTGAACCGTTTCAAAGATAATCGCGCAGGTCTTGTCGGATACAAGCGCCTTAACGCTCTCCAAATCATTCATCTTGGCAAACTTAATAAGACCGATGCCCGGCTCAAAAGCCTCGCGGTACTTAGGATTACCGGTTACGGACAAAGCACCCATGGTACGGCCGTGGAAGGAATGCTCCATAGCGATAATCTCGTGGTCGGTGCAACCATCCTTAAGATATGCATACTTGCGTGCAGCCTTAAGCGCACCTTCAATTGCCTCGGCTCCGCTGTTTGTAAAGAATACACGGTCCATCTGTGCCGCCTTTGTAAGCTTCTTCGCCGCTTCAATGGCGGGAACGTTGTAATAGTAATTTGATGTGTGAATAATCTTGTCAATCTGATTTTTCAATGCATCGTTGTATTCTTTGTTATTGTATCCGAGCGCAAATACGGAAATACCTGCCACAAAGTCAAGGTACTTCTTGCCTTCCTCGTCGTAAAGGTATACTCCGTCGCCGTGATCGAATACCACCTGATAACGGTTATATGTATGAAGAAGCACTTTCTCGGCTTCTTCGATGTGTTCTTTCATCATAATTATTCTTCCTCTATTCCGTCGGTCCTAAAGCAGGTTCCGACGCCTTCTTTGGTGAAAATTTCAAGTAACAGGCAATGTGCGATTCTTCCGTCCAGAATATGGACTCTGCTTACGCCGCCTCTGATAGCGTCCGTACAGTTGGTAAGTTTGGGAAGCATTCCGCCGCCGATAACGCCGGAGTTGATAAGCTCTTCGCCTTCTGTAGCGGTCATTCTTGAAATAAATGTGGACTTATCGTTAAAGTCTCTGTATACGCCTTCAACATCAGTAAGGAACGCAAGCTTTTCAGCCTTAACAGCCTTAGCGATAGCGCAAGCCGCGTCGTCTGCATTGATGTTGTATGTGGTGAAATCATCATCGAAACCGATGGGAGATACGATGGGAAGGAAATCCTTCTCGAGAAGGTCGAGTAAAATCTTGGTATCCACACCCACAACGTTACCTACGAATCCGATGTCCTTGCCGTCGGAATATTTCTTTTCACATTTAAGAAGTCCTCCGTCTTTACCGGAGATACCTACAGCCTTAACACCAAGCTCCTGAACCATGCTTACAAGAGACTTATTAACCTTGCCAAGTACCATCTCTGCGATTTCCATGGTCTCTGCGTCGGTTACTCTAAGGCCGTTTACGAACTCCGACTTTTTGCCGGTCTTCTCAATCCACTTGCTGATCTCCTTGCCGCCGCCGTGAACGATGATGGGCTTAAATCCTACAAGTTTCAAAAGGGTTACGTCTTTAATTACGTTTCTCTGAAGTTCGGGGTTGCTCATTGCGGAACCGCCGTACTTAACAACGATAATCTTTCTGTTGAATTTCTGAATGTAGGGGAGCGCCTCGATAAGGACCTCCGCCTTCTTTAAAAGTTCGTCGATTTCTTTCTTCTCCATGTCGGTAGTCTCCTTATCTTAACTTCTGTAATCAGCGTTAATCGATACATATTCGTGAGTCAGATCGCAGCCCCAGGCGGTTGCCGAAGCGTCGCCTAAGTGGAAGTCAGCGATGACTTTAACTTCTTTGTTGGAAAGAATCTGTGTGGCCTTCTCTTCCGAGAAATCAGTGCCTACGCCGTTTTCGAATATCAGAATGCTCTCGCCGCCTCCTTCAAAAGAAAGAGTTACGTTCTCGGGATCGAATGTCTCGCCCGAGTAACCGAATGCGCAAAGAATACGTCCCCAGTTGGCATCGTGACCGTAAATAGCGGCCTTTGTAAGGCTGGAGCAGATAACGGACTTGGCAAGTACACGCGCCTGCTCTTTGGTCTTCGCATTCACAACGTTAACTTCAAGCATTGCGGTAGCACCTTCGCCGTCTGCCGCCATCTTCTTGGCAAGAGTCTTCATAACCTCGAAAAGAGCCGCTTTGAAGGTCTCGTAGTCCGCGCCTTCTTTGTCCACTATAGGGTTCTCAGCGAGGCCGTTGGCAAGAACTACCAAAGTATCATTAGTGGAAGTGTCTCCGTCGACGGATACCATGTTGAAAGTGTCCGTAACGTTCTCGGAAAGTGCCTTCTGAAGTAACTTCTTATCTATAGCGCAGTCTGTGGTGATGAAGCCGAGCATCGTGCACATGTTGGGGTGAATCATGCCTGCGCCCTTGCACATACCGCCCATTGTTACGGTCTTGCCGCCGATTTGGAAAGAAACCGCAACTTCTTTATTCACCGTGTCGGTGGTCATGATGGCCTTGGATGCGAGTGTTCCCGCTTCTTTGGATCCATCAAGGGTCTCGCAGAGCACAACCGCTCCGTTTACAATCTTTTCTATAGGAAGCTGCTTACCGATAACGCCGGTGGAAGCAACCAGTGTTCCTTTGACAGGAATGCCCTTTTCCTCGGATACAGCCTTAGCCGTTTCTTCGCAATACTGAAGTCCGAGCTCGCCGGTGCAGGCATTGGCGATACCTGCATTGATGACTACTGCGGAGACCTTCTCATCGGAAGCAGTAACCGCCTTGTCCCACTGTACGCAGGCTGCCTTCACGAGGTTAGATGTATACACGCCTGCCGTGGTGCAGGGGGCATCCGACCAGATCATGGCCATGTCGGTTCTTCCTTCATATTTGATTCCTGCCGCGCAGGATGATGCTTTAAAACCTTTAGCTGCGGTGATGCCGCCGTCAATTGTATACATTTTGCTCCTCCTGAATATAACTTATTATATTGTCTCGATTCAGTGTGAAATCGTAATAATTCAAATCTTCTCTTTTGGTCCAGCTCATGCTGTTCCAGAAAGCGTTTCCTATATCGTTCTTGGTAAAAGCAATAAGCGATACCTTATTAATATGTTCTTCCATAAGTTTTTCCATGCAGTGTACCACCATCGCCTTGCCGATACCGTGGCGTCTGTAATCCGCGTGCACGCATACATGATAGAGGCATCCTCTTCGTCCGTCGTGACCGCAGAGAATCGCACCGACGATCTTATCGTCTTCCATGGCAACTACGCTGATGCCGGGGTTTCTTTTTAAAAATACCTCTACGCCCTCTCTCGAATCATCGATACTTCTGATTGCAAAACCCTTGATGGAGTTCCAAAGCGCGAATACTCCGTCGTAGTCTTCAATCGTCATGGGGCGAACCGTGAACTTATCCATAATCCTTAACCTCTCTTTATACACTCCATATATGAATATAACGCATATACGGGTGAAATACCACAGTTTATTTTTGCATAACTATACAGCCGATTTGAATATTATGCAAGAGTTTATACATATTTTTGTGTAATATTTATAGTTTGAATCTATTTTTATGCAGATTTTTGTACTTGCATTTGCATAAATATGGGTATATATTAAGGAAGACACGAAAGCAGAGCCCCAAACGGGGGCTTTTCATGAATAAAAATACACATAAGGAGATTAGTTACAATGGCTAAAGAAAAAGTAATTCTTGCGTACTCCGGCGGACTTGATACAACAGCTATCATTCCCTGGCTTAAGGAAAATTTTGATTATGAAGTAATCTGCGTCTGCGTTGACTGCGGTCAGGGCAACGAGCTTGACGGTCTTGAAGAGAGAGCCAAGTACTGCGGCGCAGAGAAGTTATATATTGAAAACGTAATCGACGAGTTCTGCGATGAGTACATCGTTCCCTGTGTACAGGCTCACGCAGTATATGAGAATAAGTACTTACTCGGTACTTCAATGGCTCGTCCCGTTATTGCAAAGCGTCTTGTTGAAATCGCACGTAAGGAAGGCGCTACCGCAATCTGCCACGGCGCTACCGGTAAGGGTAACGACCAGATCCGTTTTGAGCTTGGTATCAAGGCTCTTGCTCCCGACTTAAAGATTATCGCTGCATGGCGTAACGACAAGTGGACACTTGATTCCCGTGAGTCAGAAATCGAATACTGCAAGCAGCACGGAATCGAGCTTCCTTTCTCCGCTGACAACTCTTACAGCCGTGACCGTAACATCTGGCACATCAGCCACGAAGGTCTCGAGCTTGAAGATCCTGCCAACGAGCCTAACTTCGATCACCTTCTTGTTCTTGGCGTAACTCCCGAGAAGGCACCCAATGAAGGTGAGTACGTAACCCTTTCTTTTGAGAAGGGCGTACCTACAGCTGTTAACGGCAAAAAGATGAAAGTATCCGAAATCATCACCGAACTTAACAAATTAGGCGGCAAACACGGCATCGGAATTGTGGATATCGTAGAAAATCGTGTTGTAGGTATGAAATCCCGTGGCGTATATGAGACTCCCGGTGGTACAATATTATACGAAGCTCATCAGCAGCTCGAAGAGTTAATCTTAGACCGCGACACCTATCGTGAAAAAGAAGAAATGGGCAACAAGTTTGCGCAGATTGTATACGAAGGTAAGTGGTTCACTCCTCTTCGTGAGGCATGCCAGGCTTTCATCGAGAAGACTCAGGAATATGTAACCGGCGAAGTTAAGTTTAAGCTCTACAAGGGCAACATCATCAAGGCCGGCACCACTTCTCCTTACTCACTTTACAATGAAAAGATTGCATCCTTCACAACCGGCGACCTTTACGATCACCACGACGCAGAAGGCTTCATCAACCTCTTCGGTCTTTCCACCAAGGTTCGCGCCATGAAGATGCAGGAAGTAGCCAAGAACGGAAAATAATTATGCCTAGCACTACAATCTGGATTATCGTTTACTTTGCGGTCGCCAATCTCTTCGGATTTACCTCCATGGGAATGGACAAGTACCGCGCACAGAACCACAAATGGCGCATCAGCGAAGCAATGCTCTTCTTCTTTGCGATTATCGGCGGAAGCATCGGCTCCATCATCGGCATGAAGTTCTTTCGCCATAAGACCAAGCACAAGAAGTTCACGATTGGCCTGCCCATTATCCTTCTTATCCAGATTGCAATAGTGATTTACTTAATTGTAAGTCCGCAGCTTAATATCACGATACAGTAGACAAAACCCCGAGACTTTTAAAGCCTCGGGGTTCTTATTATACTTCTGCAATTATTTCAATCTCACATAAAACGTTCTTCGGAAGTGCCTTAACCGCAACGCAGCTTCTTGCGGGCTTGGATGTGAAATACTTGGCGTATACGCCGTTGAATGCGGCGAAATCACCCATATCGGCAAGGAAGCAGGTGGTCTTAACTACGTGTTCAAAATCGGTGCCTGCTGCCTTAAGGAGCTCGCCGATGTTCTTGCAGACAAGTTCGGTCTGCTCTTCGATGGTGCCGTTAAGAACTTCGCTTGTGGCGGGATTGATGGCAATCTGGCCTGATGCAAAGAACAATCCGTTGGTGATGTAACCCTGTGAGTAAGGGCCGATGGCCTGAGGGGCCTTATCTGTTGCTACAACTTTCATAATGTACTCTCCTGTTCTTTATTCTACTTCGTCTTCGTCAAATTCAGCCAATACGTAGAACCCTCTGGGGGTTTCCTCAACAGTAACCACGGTTCCCTCGCGGGACTTAAGGCGCTTGTTGAAGGGGATATTGGGTGACATGGCAAGAGACGGGTCTATTGTGTAATAGTAGTTACTGGGAAGAAGGCCTTCCGTAACCGTGATGTGATCGCCGGCTTTGCATAATCCGGGGCGTTCCATCTTAAATTCAATACGACGCATCCTAAACACCTTCTTTTTACATTTAGAACATTCTACCACAAAGAATCTCCCTATACACCATAAAAATTGTCAAAAAGTATTCGATGATTTTCGCCTTTGTTGTAAATCAGCATTGTACTTTTACAAATTTTCATATAAAATATAAACAGCACCATTATACACAGAAATAAAAAAGTACATCAGAGGCGAAATCCCGCCTCCCAAAATTCTATAATTGGGGGTTAATCCAACATGTATAAAGTTATTGCGGTAGACGATGAACAGAATGCATTGAATCGTTTTGAAAGACTTATTGCACAGGATAATCGCTTGGAACTTCTCAAGACTTTTACCAAGCCCGCCGATGCAATAGACTTCATCAAGTCCAATCAGGTTGACATCGCTTTTCTCGATATCGAAATGCCTGAAATGACCGGCTTAGAGCTTGCCGAGTGTCTCATGGACGTCAATCCCTATTTGGAAATTGTATTTGTTACCGCCTACAATCAGTATGCTTTGGAGGCATTCAGAGCTCATGCAACGGGCTATCTTTTAAAGCCCCTTTCTCATGACGACTTCACCGCTCAGATTGACAGTATGGAGAAGAAGCTTGAAAAGTCTCACGTAGTTGAGGACGACAAGCTTATTATCAGCTGCTTCGGCGCATTCTCCATTAAGAAAGCCAATGACTTTGAGCCTCTTCGTTTCAGAACATCCAAGGCCGAGGAACTCCTCGCTTACCTTGTTCAGAACGAAGGCCGTGCGCGCTCCAAGGACATGATTCTTGATACACTCTGGCCCGATGCCGATCTTGACAAGGCAGCCAATAACTTCCGCGTAACCTGTACTTACATCAGAAGTACTCTCGCAGACTTCGGTTACACCGACGTTTTGGTACGCGATCACGACGATTACAGCATCAATACCGCCAGAATCAAATGTGACTATCTTGAGTTCAGAAGCAAGATTGCCAACCCCGATACTCTCGGTCTTCCCGAGGTTGAAACCCTTATCAATCTCTACAAGGGTCCCTACCTTGAAAACCGTTTCTACGACTGGGCAGAGGAGACCAAGGGCTGGCTTGAAGGCCGCTACATCCAGCTTTTATACAGAGCAGGACGCCTTTATGCAGAGGCAGACAGAATCGATGCCGCTATCGATGCTTTCGAATCCGTTCTCCGCGTAGATCTTTACGAAGAAGACGCTTTCAAGGAAGTTATCAGACTTAAGCAAAAGAAACTTCCTCCGGCAGCCATCCGCGACTACTATGAGAAGTACAAAGATTCCTTATTCAAAGAGTATGGTCTCGGTCCTTCCCAGGAGATTAAGGAACTCATTAAAGCCATATAGAATAAATACAAACTCAAAGAGGACTGTAAATGATTACCATTATCCGCGCCTTTTGCGTTGTGTCGTGTTTAATATCGGGATTATATGCAGGTATAATTTTCTATTTTTTCCGCAACGCAAAGCGCATGGTATTCTTTGCAGCCCTTTGTTTTTGTTTCTTTTTCAATATAAATCTCAGCATTTCCGTGCGTCCCTGCCTGATTTACGACGCAGACTATCTTAGTACCATCTCACCCAATATTTTTCTTGTTACCACCGCCTTAGCTACAATACTGCTTAATGTTTACTCAGGATATCTCTATACCGAGGTGCAGTTTAAGTATTCCTCCGTATACAATGCCCTTTTACTCATTTTGGGCATTTTTTCACTGGTAGTTCCCGGCGATTACGTATTTCCAATGTATGTGGCTCTTTTTGCTTTGTCATACGTTGCCGCATTTCACGGAATTCATCTTTCACATATTAATATCAAGCAGGGAAAGTCCGAATACTTCTATCTGATTATAGCCAACACTATCATGGGCATGGTTGTAACCGCTGAATTTATCACAGTTGTGCTTCACATAGACATCATCGGTCTCAGAATGTTGTTCATGCCCTTCTATCTGCTTTTCCACGGGCTGATGACCGCGCTCTCCTACGGAAATTCCATAAAGAAAACACAGAAGCTCTCAGCTTCACTCTCCGATACCATCGAGCGCATCAATCACTCCAACAACGCGCTTATGTGTACACAGATGAAGTCGGAATTCCTGTATCGCTCCCTCGACCTTATCAGTCGCAAGTGCGATGAAGACCCGTTTACGGCGGAGGATCTGACGGTTTCTCTTTCCAAATATCTTCGCCATACGCTTAATTTCCAGCAGCTTCAGGGCATAGTTCCCTTAAGTAACGAAATCGAGCTTACCAAAGCCTTCGTGGCCATTGAAAAAGAAAGACACCCCAAGCTTAAAGTTGAATACAAATTTCCGGACCCGCTTCCGGACTTTCATATACCTCCTCTTTCCATTCAGCCCCTTGTGGAGAATGCCATAGAGCACGGATTTACAGAGGATTCTGTCGAACCCAAGGTTACGCTTACGATTATTCCTTACCGTGACTACTACCATATTGACGTGTCCGACAACGGCGCCGGTATGGACGAAGATGTTGCGGCTTCTCTCACCGATTCGCTTAACGACAGCGCGCGTATCGGCATATATAACATTCACACAAGGCTTATAAACCTCTTCGGTAAAGGCCTTGTTATTCAGAGTGCTCCGGGGGTAGGTACCAGCGTATCCTTTGTCGTGCCGCCCGATGCCGAAGCATATTTGCGTGAAAAGGAGGCCAATGCATGAAAAGAAGAACCAATGCCCTCCTGATCATAATTCTTTTACCGCTTATCTACGTTATGGTTTTGTTTTTCCTGAACAAATCGATCCAGCCGGTGGAATTAAATGTGGCCCGCTCAGATGAGCCGTCCGAGACTCTGTATTTCGATACATCTAAATTTTATGCGCTTTCAGGCGAGATTGTCTGCTTCCCGGGTGTACTTCTTTCGCCTACAAGCGGCAATTATACGGCGGTTGACGACTTCATCACCAATGCCAAGCAGACTCATGATTTCTTCTACGCTTCCGCTTTTTCCGATTACAGAAGACCTGAAAGCGTAGTGGGTAATGATTATATCGTAACTCTTGCTTTTAACACCAGACTTCCGTCGGAGACCGAGTATTCCATATGGTTCCCGTCAGAATTCTGCGAATACAGGATATTTGTAAACGGCGAGATGGTTTCGGAGTCTCCTACGTTTAACTCCGGCAAACCGATATTCCCGCAGTCCTTTGTGTCCAAGCTTCCGCCCACAACAGACGGTTATTATACGGTGGTTGCGCAGGTTGTTTCCCCCGTCAATTACTTAAATTCCTGTCCCGATACGGCTTTTTTTGCCACAGCCGACAGAATGCACTGGTCACAGATAGGTGAGCAACACATCGGTCTCTTTATGGCGGCTTATGTCATTTTTACCATGGTCTACATGCTCATTCAGCTTCTGGCGCTTAGGTTCGAGTCAGTTATCGTACCGTTTGTCTGTCTGTCCGGTATGACGTGCATCGTCATGGCATTTATGGACGACCGCTGCATTATGAGCTTTTTTCCGTCCCTTACGGCCGGCACAGGATCCTTTGTTGAGGCTATTGCAGAGCCTTTGTACCTGCTTTCGCTTATGTATTTCACCGCAGGATTGTTCAAAGAATCCTTCCCGAAACGAATAAGCTACTTCGTGTCGGCGTCACTTATTGTTCCGCTTGTGAATGCACTCACTCTGCAGCAGTTCCCGTGGCTTGGAAGCATCTCGCTTATCGTATTTATAGCACCTTATATAATCTGCGGTTACACCTTCGTGAAGGCTTATGAAAAGAACGAGCCAAACGCTGTGCCTTACGGCATCTCGCTTGCGCTCGTTGCAAGTAACCTTATACTCTACAGGCTGACATTCGACATGCTGGTGCCTTCGAAGTTCGCCTACTCCATGGGTTACATCGTATTATCAATCGCCATGGTTACAATCTTAGGTCGCGAATACGCCGCCCAGAATGCCAACGAAACCTTCTACACCAACGAGCTCTCACGTCAGCTTGAAGCGATGCAGGCTTCCGAGAACGCATTCCTAAACGCGCAGATGAAGCCTCACTTCCTGTACAATACGCTTAATACCATCGCAGATTGTTGCGTTACCGATTCCAAGAAGGCTCAGAAGCTTATAAACTCACTTTCCGAGTACTTAAAGCTCATCCTAAGCCTTGATAACATGGACAAGACCGTGCCCATCCGCCACGAGCTCGAACTGGTGGAAGCCTACACGGCAATAGAAAAAGAAAGATTCCCGAGCATCATGTTTGCCAACGAATTCCCGCTTCGGGTTCCCAACATCATGATGCCGCCGATTACCATACAGCCTCTTATCGAGAACGCTATCAAGCACGGTGTACGTAAGTCCGATAAGCCCGGCGTTGTAACCCTCCGTATCATCGAGAACCCGGACTCCGTCGAGTTCTTCGTAAGCGACAACGGTGTAGGCATGGACGAAGCCGCAATGCAGCGACTGTTTGTAATGCCCAAAGAAAACCAGAGCATCGGTATCTACAACATCGATAAGCGTCTTAAAAACCAGTACGGTCAGGGATTGCATGTCGAGAGCACTCCGGGACTCGGAACGTGTGTAAGTTTCAAGATTCCGAAGGTAACTTAAATGAATAAACAAAAAGGGCGCCCGACCGGGCGCTCTTTTTTAAAGCTTTACTGTATGTGAAATGATTTCTTCCGTAATGTTCTTACCGGCCTGTGCGTGAGCCGCTACATATCTGCCGTAGAGTTCCAGCATCTTGTCAGAATACGTGGAGATTTCTCCGCGAAGGTACGTCTCGTTGGAAGTGTTGTATTCGGTATCCTCCGAAGTGTGGATGCTGCGGGCTTGCTTTAGAAGGTCCGGGTGAGCATCGTAGAAAGCTTCGGTCATGCCGGTCTGGATGGCGACTATAGTCTCTATAATCTGCTTCTTCTCGGGTGAAATTGCCGGGAAGTTATCTTTAATCTCTGCGTAGCGTGCGGGAGCGGTGCTCTCCATCATGCGTCCGTATTTCTCTGTAATAAGGTTGTGACCTTTCTTAAGCTCTATTTCAAAGTCATACAGATACTGCATGAGCATTTCTTTGGTCCAGGTAAGGTACTGGCTTTCGCGCATGATATCGAAGGTGCAGAAGTCATCCTGGCAGGAAGCGCGACCGCCTTCGTTTTGTACTTTGTCAAAAGCTTCGAATTCCAGTCGTACGACTTTCTTGGCAAGTTGCTGCACGTTTAGTTTACATAACTCAGACTTAATCATTAATTCTTCGGTATGATGGTCGAGATAATCGTCCGTATCGCTGATGTAGCCCATCTCATACATGGTCTGAGCAAAGAATTGACCGATTTGGTCGACGCTTGCAGTATCGGTAGCGGCGAGCAATAAAGGCTTTAACTCATCTCCCATCTCCAAATCATCAAGACTCTTAAAGAGCCATTTATCATGAGGGAAATACTTGTTTTCTATGATGTGTGCAAGCTTCATGGCTGCTTTGAGCCCGTCGGCGAGCATGACCTTGGCAGTCAATTCATCTCCCCGCTTAAGCATCCTGCCGAAATTGTACTGAGCGCACTGCGAAAACTCGGCAGCGTACTGAGCAAGCTTCTTAAACTGCACCGACTCGGGGTACCCCTCTTCCAGCTTCGATCTTTCAAGGCTGAAGGCGCCTTCCTCATCCGTAAATACACATCCATTGACTGAAGTGCTCAATGCATAATCGGGTATGGTAAGGTAATCTTCCTCAGTAAGCGGGTACTTGCCGAGAAGTTCCTTATAGAATCCTTCTACCGTAAACACTCCGCGACGCTTATGTCCGCTTACCACGGGCGCAACCTTAAAGCCCATGAATTCCTTGGGCAGGGCGTTATAAGCTTCTTCAAGTTCCTTGCCGATTTCGGCATAGGTCTCCTCGGAAACATATAACTGGAAGCCCGGTCCCCAGTCGTGGTCTCTTGACTCTGCATCATCATATCCGTAGCAATCAGAGCCTCTTCCCACGAGTCCCGCAGCAATCTTACTCTTATACGCGGGGAACTTCTCCATAATCACGGGCACAAATTTCTCTTCAAAAAAGGCGCGGCAAATATCCATGCCCTTAATGTCGTCCGCGGCATCCGAGCCCTTTGCTTTCTTGAGTTCGGCGGCAATTCGTGCGTAGTACTCTGTCCTGCCGTGTTCTTTGTCCATAATTGCCAGAGCTTCAGACAACGGGCCCACAGCCTTATCGGGCTGACCCTTCATGTTATAAATCATGCCGAGCGCATAAAGTGCCGATGCATAGTGCGTGTCGGTATCCTCGATGGTCTTAAACATCTCGGCGGCCTCGAGCGCCTTCTCCTCAGCCTTCTTCAAATCGCCGAGCGCCACGTAGGTATTCGAAAGATTGGCGTTGGTAACCGCAATCTCGTACTCCGCGTTATTGGCCTCGGAAATTTCAAGCGCCGCATTCAGTTCTGCTGCCGCTTTTTCATACAGACCCTCTTCCTGAAAAAGAAGGCTCTTGTTGTTATGTAAACTAGCTACCAGCATAGAATCTTCCGGCAAAGTCTCCGCATACACGGAAGCCACCTCGTCATAAAGCTTCTCAGCTTCCTGCAATTTGCCCGCCGCTCTGTACGCAGTCGCAACATTAAGCAGGCTCGTGCCGTAGCTGACGGTTCCGGCAAGTCCCATACTGTCTAAGAGTTCGAGAATCTTGCCCGCAATTTGAAGCGAAGCCTCAGCTTCTCCCCTGTCGCGCAGCAACCCTACGTATTCATTGAGAAGCTCAAGCAGCGCACCGTCATCACCGCGGCTCACCGCATCATTAATTTCCCTGACCAAAGTATCTTCAGCATTATGTTCCATCAGTCATCCTCTGAGAAAGTGCCTCGGCAAGCTTGCGCATCCTGTCCGCGTCAACCTTGCAGACCTTTCTGTCATATGTGTAAAAACCGTTGGTTTCGTCCTCCACGTCCGTAGCCTGCGTGTAAATCGAACCACACAGCCCCTTATCTATGGCCGGAAGGATATCTTTGGTATATAAACTTACTATCATCTCGGTAAGCTGCTCGGAGGATTCCGCCTTACCGTAGCCGTAGTTCTTCTTAAGGTTAAAAGAATGCTCGGGAATCTTATACGAATACCCGCCGAACTCCGAAAGAATAATGGGTCTGTCCGACTCCTCTATCTGAACATCCTTAAAATATATGTGATAGCTGTCCACATCCGAAGTTGTCTGCCAGAACCACCCCGAAGTGGAATCGATAATCCTCGTAGAGTCCATCGCCCTCATGATATCGTACATGATATCCGAGTCAAACTGCCCCCAGCCCTCATTAAATATCGTGTAATACACGATGCAAGGGAAGTTATAAAGGTGCGCCAGCGTATCCTCCATGTGCTGCTCAAACGTTGCCTTAACCTCGTCCTTGACCCTTCTTTTGGTGTCATCGATAGTCTTGTGGCCGATGGTCGGCATCGCGGTATCGCGTATGAAACTGTATCTTCCGTTATTAACCATGTCTTGGAACACCAGCATTCCCAGCCGGTCACAAGCCTCGTAGAAGCACTCGGGCTCAATCTTGATATGCTTACGAATCGTATTGATGCCAAGCGCCTTGAGCCTCAATATGTCCTCGCGATACACGTCCTCGTTATTAGGCGTAAATATGCCTTCAGGGAAGTATCCCTGGTCGAGCACCCCGTGGAAAAAGAAAGGCTTGCCGTTAAGCAATATTCTCTTAACACCCTTCACCTCTCCGATTGAAACCGTCCTGAGTCCGAAGTACGACTTAACCTCGTCGCGCCCCGCAGTAATGGTAACATCATAAAGGTGCGGGTTGTCGGGAGTCCACAGCACCGGATTTTTAATGGGCACGGTAAAATAAGGATTGTCCGACTTGCCCTTGTATACGAGCATGTCGCCGTCATATATCTCGATACCAATAACTTCCTCGTCCGTCTCGACATCGAAGGTCACGCGGTCAAGGGAAGGTGTGATTTCTATACTCTTAATATATTTCTCGGGAACGCTCTCCATCCAGACGGTCTGCCAGATTCCGCTCACGGGAGTGTACCACATGCCGCCGCGATTTTTCTTTTGCTTACCGTAAGGGTAAAGGTGCGAAAGGCTGTCGCGGACTTCCACAGTAAGGGTCTGAACCTTGTCGATATGGATGTAGTCGGTCACGTCGATGGTAAAAGGAAGGTACCCGCCCTCATGATGGCATACCAAAGAGTCGTCGATGTAGACGTCGGCAATCGCGTCAACAGCGCCGAAATGAAGCAGGATTCGGTTCTTCACAAAATCCTTGTCTATGCAGATTTTTCTAAAGTAGGTGTATTCGCCCGTGAATCGGCCTTTGAAGCCCGAGAGCCTTGATTCAAGCGGGAAGGGCACGGTTACCCCATCATCCCACTTGCCGTTTAAACACATATAAGAATCTCTTACCATGGAAGGTCGCGGATATCGACCCATGGGGCGTCTCTCCACCGCCGCGTCCATCGTAAGTTCGTTAAATTTACTCCCCATTTATAATCCTCACTTTGAGATTATCTTAGTATAAGTTGATTTTATCACACTTTGATTATACTATCCACTTTGGTGAGGATTATGCTTGACTCACAGATTTTTTGTTGTTACTATGATTAAGTTAATAAGGAATGCGCAGAGAATCGCGTAATTCCGAGTACAAGGAGGTTTCTGTATGAGCAGAATTAAATTCTACAATACTTTAACCAAGAAGGTTGAAGATTTTGTACCCAATGTTGAAGGTAAGGTATCACTTTATACCTGTGGCCCTACCGTGTATCACTTTGCACACATTGGTAACCTCCGATGTTATATCATGGAAGACATTCTCGACAGAACTTTAAGATATGCAGGCTACGATGTTAAGCGCGTTATGAACATCACTGACGTAGGCCATCTTTCAAGCGATGCCGACACCGGCGAGGACAAGATGCTTGCGGGTGCCAAGCGTGAGCACAAGACCGTTATGGAGATTGCCAAGTTCTACACCGACGCTTTCTTTAGCGATTGCAAGAAGTTAAACATCCGTATTCCCGACGTTGTGGAGCCCGCAACTCACTGCATCCCCGAGTTCATCAATATGGTGCAGGGGCTTCTTAACAAAGGTTTTGCATATGTTGCAGGCGAGAATGTTTATTTTGACACATCCAAGCTCAAAGAATACTACGTCCTCTCCAATCAGAGCGAAGACGATTTGAAAGTTGCCGTTCGTGACGACGTTGACGAAGATACCAATAAGAGAAATAAGAACGACTTCGTGCTTTGGTTCACCAAGTCCAAGTTCGAAGATCAGGCTCTTAAGTGGGACAGCCCCTGGGGCGTTGGTTACCCCGGCTGGCACATTGAGTGCTCCTGCATCAGCATGAAGCACTTGGGCGAGAAGCTCGATATCCACTGTGGCGGTATCGACAACATCTTCCCTCACCACACCAATGAAATTGCGCAGAGCGAATCCTTCCTTGGCCACAAGTGGTGTAACTACTGGTTCCACGTTCATCACCTTACCCAGAAGGGTGGCGCCAAGATGTCTAAGAGTTCCGGCGAGTTCTTATGCGTGGATTTACTTGAGAAAAAGGGCTACAATCCCTTGGTATACAGATTCTTTTGCTTACAGAGCCACTATCGTAAGCCCCTTGAGTTCAGCTTCGAAGTTATGGACAACGTTAAGGCCGCTTACGACAAGCTTAAAAAGCAGGTTGCGCGCATCGCTTCCGAGTCCGCAGGCCAGAGCGTTGATGAGAAGGTATTTAACGAGTACAAAGAAAAGTTCATCGACACTCTCGGTAACGACTTAAATACTTCTTCAGCAATCACTCTTCTCTACGAAGTACTTAAGGCAGACATTAACAACGCTACCAAGAAAGCCATCATCGAAAGCTTTGACGAGGTTCTTAACCTCGATTTGCTCAAAGAAGAAGTTTCCGACAAGCCCGCAGTTGATGCCGAGCTTGAAGCTTACATCTTAGAGCGCATCGAAGCCCGCAAGGAAGCCAAGAAAAACAAAGACTTCGCCACCGCCGACGCCATCCGCGAGGAACTTGCCGGCAAGGGCATTGTCATTAAGGACACCCGCGAAGGTACCGTTTGGAGCCTCGCCGAATAATATTAATTCATTATGTTGGGCGGTAACCTACTATTCCTCGCGTTTCATACGCGCCGGGCAGTCGCCGAGTGTCTGTCCGCGTAAGCAAGACAACCGCTTAACTCATTACAGCAACAAAAAAAGACTCTTCAGACACGAAGAGTCTTTTATATTGCCTGTATATTAAACCGTAATGCGATCGGCAATCATCTGCTTAATCTCAGCCTTGTCCTTGCCGAGGGCGAAGGCAAGCTCACTGCAGAGGTTCTCGCCCGCAATCTTGAGATATTTATCATCGGTCGCGGTTGTCTTCTTACCTTCTTTCAAACGGATATTTCTTCTTGTGTTTAAGTTCTTGAGAACGCTTACGAGGTCATGAAGGTCACAACTCTTAATAACTTCGCGATATCTTGCTTCTCTTAACTTGTCATTGTCAATATTCAGTTCTTCAATTGTCGCAACGTCGTCAATCAAGGCCTTAGCCTCTTCGCCCGAGCAAATCTTTCTCATGGCGTTGTCATTGTCAACGGGTACGTAGACTTTGCTGCTCTTGGCGCTTAGCGGAACCAAGAGATAGTATTTCCTGTCCTTGTCAGCCCCCGAAATAGCCAGCGAAGTAATGTCCTTAATCTGGCAAATTCCCCCGGTCATGTGTACTACGTATTCATCGATCTTATACATGCGTGCCTCCTTTTCACTGACTATATTATATCACAAGGAATGTACACGCTGTAAGTAAAAAATTAACCAAAAATTAACAATTATTACCCATTTTTCTCTTCACCCCCGCAATTGACTTATTTTTCAGGCTGTACATTACCCTTTCGGCCCACCCAATGGCGGAGAAAAGGGTTCCCGGCCGGTCGAGACTCCCGCTAAGAAAGTTTTACGATCGTTTTGTTCAGTCGGGCTATAAAGACGAGGCCGCCCGACCCTCTACCGCTATAATTGTGAACGCATTCTCCCCCACTACTACACACATTTTGTGAAATACCAAAATGTGTGCGGAACTCTCCGCGTGGCGAGCCTTTTAAAGCTAACGCTCGCCATCATGAACCTAAAATACAGGTTCATGATTCCTAATACCGCTTCGACCCGTCCGTGCCCCCTTTTCTCCGCCACCGTGCGGGCCTACTCCATCGGCGCCCTATCAGTCATTCTTCGTCCGAAAAGAAAAATCCGCCACACCCGAAGCCGAACAAGCAGCACGGAGTACTTTGCCATGCCGAGCAACAGCGAACCGACCCGGGCCAAAGTCTTTAAGTCAAACTCTATAATAAACCACTACGTGCTTTATTATCGGGCGCCTTCGAATAAATCGCCACGATTTATTCCGGCTTTATCGTAGCGTCGGCATTTTTGCGTAGGGCAGACCGTAGTCTATACGGAGCGTCTGACCGGCCGCTACACGAGATCGAAGCGGGAGAGGGTTTTTGGGGAAGACTTTGGCCCGGGGCGGTTCGCGTCAACTTGGCATAAAAAAAACACCGGGCGGGTGCCCGGTGTGGGGGGTTAGAGGGATGTGATTTTGTCGGCGAGGGGGGTGAGCCAGGGGGCGTCGATGGAGGCGACGTTGCCGGCGTCGACGGCGGTGGCAATGGAGGGGTTGATGGGGACGCAAGCGACCGCATCATCGCCAAACTGGGCTTTAAGCTCGGATTCTTTGGACTGACCGAAGACGGAAATCTTCTTGCCGCAGTCGGGGCACTCGAGGTAGCTGTAGTTCTCGACTACGCCGAGGATGGGGATGTTCATCATCTCGGCCATCTTGACGGCCTTCTCGACTATCATGGATACAAGGTCCTGAGGCGAGGTTACGACGATGATTCCGTCAAGCGGAAGCGACTGGAATACCGTAAGGGGTACGTCGCCGGTTCCGGGAGGCATGTCGACAAACATGTAGTCCACTTCGCCCCAGACAACGTCGGACCAGAACTGCTTGACTACGCTTGCAAGAATGGGTCCACGCCACACTACGGGGTCGGAATCGTGAGCATTTATTAAGTTAAGAGACATAATCTCTATTCCGCTTTCCGACACTACAGGAAAAAGCATCTCATCGGCAGCCGTAGCCTTTCCTTTGATACCAAAAGCCTTGGGAATCGAAGGGCCGGTAATGTCCGCATCAAGAATGGCAACCGCATTGCCCTTCTTGCTTACGGCTGTCGCAAGAAGTGATGTAATCAATGATTTACCTACTCCGCCTTTACCGCTTACAACTCCTATTACATGTCTTACATTAGACTGTGAATTCATTGGCGCAAGAAAGGGATTCGGACCTTTTCTCTCACTGCAGTTTGAACCGCAGGAACCACAATCGTGGGTACAATCACTCATCTTATAATTCTCCGTTTTCTTTTAACTCAACCATGTACCTCTTAAGTGCGTCTTCCCAGGAAGGAAGTCTCTTAAAGCCCATCTTATCAAGCTTGTCCTTGGACATTCTGCTGTTGAAAGGACGAGCGGCCTTGGATACACCGTACTCGGCGGTGGTAACGGGCTTAACGTTCATGGTAATGCCTGCTTCCTTGAAGATAGCAACGGCGAAGTCATACCAGTTGATGAAGCCTTCGTTGGTAGCGTGGTAGATACCGTACTTGTCGGTAAGCACCATATCCACAAGAAGTCTTGCCAAATCATAAGTATATGTAGGCGATCCCCACTGATCGTTAACGACTGTAAGGGAATCGTGAGTCTTCGAAAGATTCAGCATGGTCTTAACAAAGTTCTTGCCGTTGATACCGAATACCCACGCGATACGCACGATAAAGAACTTATCAAGAATTTCCATAACAGCGTTCTCGCCGTCACGCTTGGTAAGACCGTATACGCTTACGGGACCGGTAGGATCGTCGGGCTCCCAGGGACGCTCGCCCTGACCGTCGAAAACATAGTCCGTGCTTATCTGAATCATTTTTATATCAAGTTTCTTACATACCTTGGCGATGTTGCGGGGACCTTCGACATTGACAAGACGAACCTTTTCCTTCTTGTCCTCGTCTTCTGCAGCATCAACAGCTGTCCATGCCGCGCAGTGAATAACCGCATCGGGAGCCGCCTCGGTAATAACTTTATCTACACTTACGGGATCGGTAATGTCCATTTCATCGATATCGACACCGATTCCTTCAATATTCCTCTTGGCAAGTTCTCGCATAACATCGTAGCCAAGCTGGCCTTTAACGCCTGTAACCAAAACCTTCATCCAAAATTCCTCCTGAATTTATCTCTAAACAGTATAACCCAAACTTACCGAATCGCAAGTAATAATCTCTTAAATTCCGGTTACGGATTCCTGAAGACTGTCGAAAATCTTCTTGGCCTTGTCGGGATCGTTCTTAAGCATCTTGCTGAATTCTCTGGGGGTACACTCAAGGTAGCGCTTGAACATTCTGTTAAAATAACTCGTATTGTTAAAGCCGGTCATAAATCCCAGCTCCGAAATCGAATCGACTCTGAGCGGATCCTTATAAAGAATCTTGGCCGCCTGAAATATTCGAAGCCTTATAAGAAAATCTACCGGTGATACAGCCATAACACGCTTAAAGCACCTGCAACACTCGTTACGGCTTACGTGAATCCTGTCGGCAATGTCCTCAAGCGTAATCGGGTCGGCGTAAGATTCCTCCATATATGCAATGGCGCTCTTGACACGCAACTCGTCCTGCGAAGGCACGTTTCTGCCGTTGAAAGGTACTTCCACTCTTCCGTAGAAGTCAAGTAACAGCACCCACAACATGCATATATATCCCTTGGTAGCCATTTCATATCCGAATTTCTTGATGGTGTTGGCCGCAATTATATCGTTGATTCTGTCAAGTGCCGACTCATCGCGAAGATTGGCTTCATCCATTACAAGGCAGGTATTCTTGAAGCGGTCGCGCACGGGTCCGAAAAACCTGGCCGCTATATCATTATCAAGCGACGTATCTATTGCAAAATCAGGTCTGAATACCACGCTGTAAAAAGCAGTATCTTCGGTAGATGATGAAGACATCTTATGACGGCTGCCCGGAGTAAGCAACACTCCCTGGCCCGCAAAAACGCTGTGAAGGCCGTCATCGCAGATAACTCTGAGTTCACCGTTGTTGACAACAAGCACTTCCGCTTCTTCCGAGCGCACCACCCAGTCGCTCTGAGCGGCATCTTCTTTTTTACGTTCCCAAAAGTTAACCGCTACCGGGTAGTCGGGGTTGGGATAATCGTACTTTAACTCAATATCCATTTTTCACCGATTATTCTTCGAAGTAAGCCTTAACTATCTTCACAAGGTCGGCCACGTCCTTAGATCCCATGGTCTCAACCGCCGAATGCATAGCAAACTGAGGAAGTCCGATATCTGCGGTCTTAACCGACACATGTGCCGTGGAAATATTGCCAAGCGTTGAGCCGCCGGCCACATCGGAATTATTGTAATAAGGCTGAACGTTAGCCTTAACGCCCATGGCAAGTTTCTTGAAATAAGCTGCGCTCACAGCATCGGTAGCATACTTCTGGCTTCCGTTGAACTTAAGCACAACGCCCTTGTTTAAGTAAGGCCTTGAAGTAGGGTCTGCCTTGCCCGCCATCGCCGGATGAACTCCGTGAGCGTTGTCGGCCGAGATGTTGAAGCTCTCGCTTACAGCACGTAAGTACGCGGATCTGGTAAAAGAAAGCGCCTCGCATACCCTGAACAGACTGTCTTCAAGGAAGGTTGAGTCAGCGCCCTGCTTGGTGCCGCTTCCTACCTCTTCGTTATCAAATACAGCAAGCACACCTGCAAAGTTTCCGCCCTTAGCCTCGGCAAATCCCTTAATTCCTGCAAACACGCAAGCCTGGTCGTCAAGTCTGGGAGCAGTGATAAACTCTTTACCCACGCCGGTATACACACACTTCTGTCTTGTGTAGAGGAATAAATCCTTGCCGAGAATGTCTTCTTTTTTCACTCCGGCTTCTTTCGCAATGTATTCATCAAAGGTGCCCTTAGCCTTTTCGCCGCCAAAAAGCGGTAAAAGGTCGTTCTGAACACCGTACTTGTAACCGTTGTTAAGCTCGTGGTTCATGTGAATGGCAACGTTGGGGATTACGCAGGTGTCCTTGTCGATGTTCACAAGCTTCTCGGTGAGCTTATTGCCGTCCTTAACCACTACACGACCTGCAACGGAAAGCGGACGGTCGAACCATGTCGAAAGAATCATTCCGCCGTATTTCTCAACGTTGAGTCTTACATAATTATTTTCAAATACCATCTCGGGATTCTCTTTAATCCTGAAAGAAGGTGAATCGGTATGCGCGCTGTAGATGTGGAATCCCTTAAAGCCGCTCTTCGGAATGTTGAAAGCAATTAAGCTCGAGCCGTTTCTTTTAACATAGAACTTGTCGCCCTTCTTAAGCTTCCAGTCATCGGACTCTTTAAGCTCCTTAAAGCCCTTTTCGTCCAGTATCTTCTTAACACTCTCCACGCAATGAAACGCTGTGGGGGATGCGTCTATAAAGTTAAATAAGTCTTTCATACAAACCTCTCTTTACTTATAAAATGTCACCACATGCAATATCATATCACTCCGTGGCATATTTTTCACCGAATTTTCACATTTTTATACTCGTTATGGGATTTACTAATCCGGCGAAAAAACGTATAATCGTGGAGTATATTGTGTAAAAAGAACTTTTGAAAGGATTTTGTTATGAACGAAGAATTTAACGAATCAGTTAAGACTGAAGCGCAAGTTACCGCGACTGAGGCAGCCGAGACTGAAGTAACCGATACTACAGAGCCTGCACTTAACGGTGCCCCTCTTGAAGCCGAGGCTCCCGTTACCCATAAGAAAGGCTTGATAATTGCAATTGCAGTCGCTTCCGTGGCTCTTATTGCGGGTTTGATTTGCGTTGTGATCTTTCTTTTGAAGAAACCCGCAACAGATGACAGAAACACTGTCAGCACCACCAATGAGACTTCCGTATCCGAAGAAGTTGCATCGACCGGCGAGTCGGTTTCCGATAATGAATCCGTTTCCGGTTCGGACGCTTCCGTGCCCGACTTTGACTTCAGCGCACAGCTTACCGAAGAAGGCTTCATAAAGGGTGCCGACCTCTCTTCCGTTAAGGATCTTAACCTTATGGGAATGGAGATTCCTTACGGCTCCGTTGCCTACATCGATGATAAGGTAAATGCCGACCTTTTGGAGGCTGCATCCAATTATGCTTTTTATGATGACAACCCCGAGCTTACGGTTCAGAACGGTAACACCATCAATCTTAACTATTCGGGTTCCATCGACGGTGTGAAATTCGACGGCGGTACAGCCGAGTACCAGACACTTACCATCGGTTCCGGTCAGTTCATCGATAACTTTGAAGAGCAGCTTATCGGCGCTCACCCCGGCGACGATGTAACCGTTACCGTCACCTTCCCCGAGGATTACCACAGCGCGGATTTAGCGGGCAAAGAAGCCGTTTTCGAGTGCAAAGTCAACTCAATTTACAAGACTCCCGAAGTTAACGACGAGTTCGTTCAGAAATACTTAAACGACTTTGGTTCAAACCTTGAAGAAGTAAAGGCTTACATCAAAGAGCAGGGCGTTAAGAGCAACATTCAGAGCTACATTGCCAATTACATTTCAAGCAATGCCGAAGCTTATGACATTCCCGCCGACTACCTTGATAACATGAAGAACCTTGTAAAATACACCATCAACCAGCAGTTTGAAGAGTATAAGACCTACATGGTTTACTACGGTTACTACGATGCGGCCAATATGACTCTTGCCGATTACACCGGCTTAAGCGATGAGGACTATGAGACTTACGTAGCCGATACTGCTTTGGAACAGGTTACGCTCGATCTTACCTACGAGTCGATATTTAAGAGTGCCGACCTCACCATTTCCGATGACGATTACAACCAGATTGTCAATTACTACGGCGGAGAGGATGCTGTCAACACCTACGGCAAGCCTTACATCCTTCAGACCGCAATTAAGTATTCCGTTATCTCTTTCCTTGAAGAGAATGCCCACGTGATTGACGAGCCCCAAGAATAATCTGCTTGAAAAAAGCAGCAAAAAATCGTATACTCTTAACGTATGTCGCACAAGCACATACATAGGAAGGACTATTTATTATGAGCGAAGAAATTAAAGAGAAAGTGGAAGAAGTATCAGAATCTTCCATCAGCAAAAGCAAAGCAAAAAGACAAGCCCGCGCAGCCGAAGTCAAGGCAGCCAAGGCCAAGAAGAATTTTGATGCAATCCTCGGCTGGGTAATAGGTATTTTACTCGCCGTTGCTGTAATCGGTATAATCGCAGCCGGCATGTATCAGCACTTTACCACCACCGTTTCCGATTCGAATTACAGTGCAGGACTTACAGACGAAGGATTTGTAAAGGGCGCCGATTTATCCTCTGTAACAGACTTAGGTCTTGTAGGAATGGAGATTCCTTTCTCAGAGGTTGAATTCAGCGATGAAACCGTTGAATCCCAGATTAACTCAGATCTTCAGCAGCACGGATTTTACAGTGACGATGCTACCGCAACCGTTAAGGACGGCAGCGCCATCAACCTCGACTACTCAGGTTCCATCGACGGCGTTCAGTTCGACGGCGGCACAGCTGAGAACCAGGTTCTTACCATCGGTTCCGGCCAGTTCATCGATAACTTTGAAGAGCAGCTTATCGGCTCTCACCCCGGCGACAATGTTACCGTTACAGTAACATTCCCCGACCCTTACGAAAACAACCCCGACCTTGCAGGTAAGGAAGCAGTATTCGAATGTAAAGTAAACTCCATCTGGACTCTTCCCGAGCTTGATGATGAGTATGTTAAGACCAATCACAGCGATATAGCAGACAACGTTGCAGACTTCAAAGCCTACGTCAAAGAGCAGGGCTACAACAGCAACCTTGATTCATATATCAGCAATTACGTTACCGAGAACGCTTCTGCTTCGAAGATTCCTTCTTCTTACAGAAACCACTTAAAGCAGCTTCTTAAGTACAGTGATGAGCAGAGCTTCGAACAGTACAAGACCTACATGACATACTACGGAAACTCAGATGCCGCAAGCATGAGCTTCTCCGATTACACTCAGAAGAGCAACAGCGAATACGAGAAGGATCTTAAGGAACGTGCTATTAAGCAGGCCAGCATGGATCTTACTTACGAATCCATCTTCAAAAGCGCAGGCTTAACCATTGATGATGAAGATTATAAGATGATTCTTGAGTACTACGGTGGCGAAGAACAGGCCCTTTCCACATACGGTCAGTCCTACGTTAAGCAGACCGCTATCAAGTACGCAGTAATTAAGTACATCAGAGAGAACGCCAAGGTTGTTGAAGGCGCTACAGAATAATTCTTAAAATTTAAACCGTCCGGTTCTCCGGACGGTTTTTTTATTGTACAATACCTTTATGGACAAGTTAAAAGTAATCGCACATATTCATACAGACTTTCCCGAGAAGTTCGGCGTCCCGAGGCAAAGCGGAGTTGTTAAATCTCTTACCGGTCGCATCGTATTCGAGCCCGAATTCAGAAGTTCCGATGCACTTAAGGGTATCGAGGAATTTGACTACTTGTGGCTCCTGTGGGAGTTTGAAGGTGTTGCATCCGACAAGTTCACGGCAACCGTAAGGCCCCCGAGGCTGGGCGGCAATGAGACCCGCGGAGTGTTTGCCACGCGCTCTCCTTTCAGGCCCAATCCCATCGGTCTTTCAAACGTCAAGCTGGAACGTGTCGAATACACCGCCGACGGCCCCGAGATAATCGTTTCCGGCATCGATATGCGGGACAATACGCCTATATTCGATATCAAGCCTTATCTGGCCTATGCAGACGCTCATCCCGAGGCTTCCGATGGATTTGCCGGCACTCATATCGAGGAAGGGCTTGAAGTCGTATTTCCAAGCGATTTACTGTTCATGCTTCCTGCAGACAAGCGAGAATCTGCCATAGATGTTCTTAAGCAGGACCCGCGTCCCCACTATCACGATGACCCCGAGCGGGTGTATGGGGTTTCTTTTGCAGGTAAGAATATAAAGTTTCAGGTTAACGAAAATGTTCTGACGGTGACTGCCGTCGAGTAGATTAAGAGGAGGTTTACATTGGAGATTAACAAATATTTGGAAGTGCTTCACACAATAGAGAAGCTTAAGGATACCACACGTCACTGCTATACTCCCGGCGGGCGGCATGAAAGCGTTGCCGAGCACTCCTGGCGTATTACGATGATGGCTTATTTCTTGAGAGATGAGTTTAAGGATGTGGATTTTGACAAAGTGATTAAGATGTGTCTGATACACGATCTCGGAGAGATATTTACGGGCGATATTCCTTCTTTTGACAAGTCCGCGACGGATGAATCCAAGGAAGAAAGGCTACTGACCAATTGGGTCAATTCTCTTCCCGAGCCCTATAAAACCGAGATGAATGACCTCTATGCCGAGATGGAAGCCCGCGTCACTACCGAGGCTCGTATCTACAAAGCCCTCGATAATCTCGAAGCGGTAATCTCTCACAACGAGTCGGATCTCTCCACCTGGATTGAGAAAGAATATACGCTTAATCTTACCTACGGAGACGACAAGGTTGCCTTCTCCGATTATCTGACCCGGTTCCGCGCCCTTGTAAGAGAAGAAACCGAGCGCAAAATCGGCACAGAGAAATAATTATATTTCGTCCACCAGAGCCTTCAGCATCCTGAAGGCTTTTTGTGTGCTTTCTTTATTGGCGGAAAGCGCTACCTTACTCTCCCACAGAGGCATAAGTGAATTGATAACGGAACTGATTCTTTCGGCAAAAGAAGCACTGTTCTTTTGATATAGCGATAACTGCTCGTTCAAGGTTCCGGCAACGGTCCTGGTGGTTCTAAGCTCCTTGATGCGGTACTTAAGCTCGGAATAGGAAAGCGAGTCGGAGTAAGATACTTTCTTGTCCTTGAGGTCTCTGATAAAGCTTTCGCCGTCGGAAATTTCAGTCGATATCTGTGTTATGTAAACCTCATTCGTCTTGCGAAGTTCTTCGTAAAGCTTGCATTCTTTTAACAATTCGAAGCGGATCTTGATAAGTTCTTCCTTGATGCTTTCAATTACAGTGTCCGTGTAAAGAGGTGTCTTGCGCTCATCAATGGACATAAGCTCAATAAGGGTGTCGGTTAAGTGCTTGATGTCGGAGTAGTCTTTTTCTTTGACTATATCGGACACGACCTGACTTAAATTGGCAAGCTTGTGCTGTATGCCTATGCCGTAGTTGATTATGGATACTTTATCGCTAAGATTGATTTCACTCATCTTTATGCCTCATTTTTCATGTGATTCTTGTAATTGGGGATGGATATCTTGTCGGAAAGGTTAAGGCGCTCAAAGAAAACGGTCGCGTCCTCATATATGTCCTTGCCCTTAATACCCATTTCGTCTGGCGCAAGAATCAATAACTTCTTGTCGTCGATTCCCATGTATTTTCTGATGAGGGTCTCCGGCAGAACCGCGCCGTAGCCAAGACCCCACTTTTCCATAAAGGGCATGGATTCCTTGACTCGCAGTAAAACGCGTCGGATAAACTCCTTACCGCACAAGGGGTAGTAGCACTTACCTACATTGATGATTTCGTCGGGGCGTTTAAGCTTAACGTCGGCTATGAAGAGTTCCTCATAGTTGTAACTTGCCTCAAAAGCATGCAGATTGACGCCGATACCGTTGCTTTCAAAAAGAGTTATAAGGTTAAGCGTAAGTATGCCACGGTTTCTGATCTGTTCATCTGTGTTCTCGCCGCTGTAGGCAAGATTTATGTACATATCGATGAATTTCTTTTCTTTGGCCTTATCTAAGCGAAACATGGTCTTGGGCGTGCCGGCTACGAAATTGGGCACATGCGGCCTGGAACCTACCACTGCAGGCACAGAGCGGCGGAAATTCGTCTTCATAACGTTGACGCTCTCAAGTTCCTTTTTAAGGCGCAGGAATACACCGAGTCCCGTCTCATAACCGCCGTGGCAATAATTGATGGCGGCAGGTAACGGCTCTCCGGCGAAATCCTCTAAAAGGTAAATACTCTTCTGTGTCTTAAACACGGATTTGTTTACTTCCGGGTCGCCTTTAAGGTAGAGCTCGAGCTCTGTAAGGGACTTGAAGTTAATCCTGTATATTCTGAACTTTTCATCTCTGCTTATCTGTATTGACGGTGTTACGGGCATTAATACTTTCTTCCTTTGCTTCTAACCAGTTCAACCTGCTTGGTGAAGGTCGTCAAAATACTGCGAGCTGCAGACTTGGCATCGATTCTCTTGTCGAGTTCTTCGGCAAGAAAAGCAAGATACTCAGGGTCCTTGGTCTGTATAAATTCATAAATAAGAATCTTTTCGATGGTAAAGCTTCCGTTTTCAAGATACGTTCTGATTCTCTGCGTATCTCTCGTGGTAACAATACCCGAAGCGGGAATTCCGCATACCTCGCCCCACTTGTCGGTAGCCTTTCTGAAAGCGCATACAAACTCGAACCAATCGGGGTAGTCCTTAAGGATGGCCTGCTCTACACGGTTATCGTAGTCGATATAGATAGGAATCATACGCTGCTGAACAGACTCCTCAATCTTCTCTCTGGTGCTGTAGTTAACGTCCGCACCGCTTCCGTCGGTGTTACCTGCCGCAATCACGCGGAAGTTGGGATGACGCTGTACGCGCTCGCCGCCGGGGAAGCTGTAGCTTGAATCAATCTTGTTGGTAAGGAAAGAATTAAGCTTAACCGTAGCCTTGCTGTTACCGTTATCAAGCTCGTCGCAGAAAGCAATTCCGCCGTACTTGTAAAGTCTGTAGAAGTTAGACTCGCTGTACTCGCCTGTAGCCGTAACATAGCCGAGGATATCGTATTCTTCATTGATGTAGCCGATATCGTCGCAGTTAAGCCCGAGAATCTGCCCTACCTGCATTATCATATATGTCTTACCGCAGCCCGAAGGTCCGATAAGGTAAGGGTTAACATCTTCCATAACTGCAGTGATTACATCGTCAAACATCTCGTGGAAGAGCTCGCCCTGCTCAATTCTTCTCTGCTTCTCCGCCTGAACCATTCTGAAGCGGTCGGCAAAAGGAATACTCCTGTCAAGAAGCGGGCTTACGGGCTCAATGGGGCCGTCATGTCTGTGTCTGTGAGGAACGTGCGGAGGGGGCGGCATGAGACCGGGTGCGCCGAGAGGTGCACCGGCTTCGGGACCGGGCTCAATGGCAGGTATACCGGGTGCCATAGGCGGAACAGGCGCGCCCTCCGGCTGCTTCGTCATACGCTCAATGCTCGCACTGTTAAGCACACTGAGTTTCTCAATCTTATCAAGAATAGCCTCATCAACTTTAGCCTTGGTCAGGAATTCATTAATTTTCTCATCGTTATGAATGGTTCTTCCTATGCGGTCCACAACTGCATCCGCATCCTTACCGAGCATGGCAATCTCTGCGGAAGTATTGTTTGTAAGTGCCTTTGCAAGAGCCTTATATTTGTTAAGCTCTGCCTCTGCATCGGAAAATACCTGCTTAAGGAGAACGTCTTTCTCCATAATGATTGCTTTCTTTTGCGAAGCTATGTATTCTTTAAGAGCCACGTCAACTTCTGCCTTAACGTTCTTAGCCTTGGCATCAAGCGTCTCCTCAGAGATTCTGACAATGTTCTTGGCCTTTTCGTTAAGCTCGTCGGCCATTGCTTCGAAGGTCTTGCCCTTAAGCTCCAAACCGTCGAAAAGTTCCTTGCCGCTTGCAACTATAGCTTCTGCGGTACTTACGTTCTTCTCAACCAGTGCGAGCCTTTCGGGAGAAATATCGTACACTCCGTTGCTGCGCTCGACCTTTGCAGCCGCTTCATTAATTATTGCCTCATAATTTTCGGGATTGGTGGCAATAAGTTTCTTGGTCACCGAAAGAAGGTTGGTCAAATACCCATAGTCGTCTATGATGTACTCTCTCACGCGAAGTCCGTAAGTAGAAACCGCATCCAGCACCTTGTCTGTCGCGTCGCTCTTCTTGATGGCGCGAATCAGCGTCTGATAATTATTCTTGTCCGCAAACGACGCGAACAGATTATAGTCAAAAGAAGCTCCGACATACCCGCCGGTAAGCAGTGCTCCGTCTTCGTGAATTATGTTTCTGTAGAAAATCGCCTTCATATCAAAGTCCGGCGTATGCTCGCCAAGGGTGAAGACGTCATCATAAATCTTCTTGGCGTTCTCCATCAAAAGATCATACTTGGAAGCATCCACTCTGCTCGATCTGATTACATCCCACGTATCAACGTACAAAGAAAGCGGCTTAATATCAGGCTCTTTCTTTCCATCCTCAACCTGCTTGAGCTCAGCAATAACTCTCTGAAGTGCCGCGCTCTTCTGCGAACGCTTCTGCAAAACCTCTATTAAATCATCCAGGCGCTTTTCGTCCTGTGTCTGTCCTAATTCAATCTTAATTGCCATGGTATACCCCCTTGTTAAGTGTGTAGCATTTTCCCGCGTAGTTTTCTTTGTACAATGCAAGCTGCGGGTAACCCATATCGAGGAAGTGTAATTCCTTCATCGACGCGGATTCAAAAAGCATATATGAAAACAGTCCCAGACCTATCCTGGTCTTCTTGTTGTCATCCAGTCCTACGCTGCATATTCCGTATGAAATCGTTTCCGCCACGCTGCTTCCTGCGAATACGCACTGTGTTCTGTCATTGTCAGTGGCTACGAATATCCTCTCGCCCCACGGAAGCCTGTATTCTTTGAACTCAGTATCCGCAAAAGAAAGCTTCGTGACATTGCCCGATTCTTCGGAATCGCTCTCTGTTATGGTATCTTCAGTGTAATAAACTCTCTTGCCTATACTATCGATGCTAAACTGTAATGTCGGTGTCGCTTCCGAAATATCTGCGGTAAGATTTCCTTCGTATCCGCACAAAGCATCATAAAAGCTTACTCCGATGCCTTTCATGTCGTGCATTATATCAATCGTAAGCGTATTGCTCTGCCTAAGCACTCCGTTAATGATTACCCGGTATAGTTTGTCGTTTTGTCGCGTTATTCTGTAGGAAAATCTAGCCGGTTTTCCATTGACTGCGGCAGTCAGTATTCCGCGACCGTACCAGCTCTTATTGTATATGTCCCAGTTGACGGGCATGTCGTTAACACTGTATATCCCTTCAACAACGTATTTAACAATAGGAAGCGCCAATATATGCACAAATGCCTTGTCAAGAAAAATCGGTTGAGCAGTCTCGGTATAGCCGCTTAACATTTTTTCGTAGTTATCTGTCGAAAGCGAAATTGACCGATCCAGTATCTGCTTAGTGTTATAATCTAACACGATTCTTCCGTATTGTTTCTCACGAGAATAGACTTCGACTATTTTATCAAGAAGTACGGGAAAGCCTTCATCAGCAGCGCACAGATTGATTACCTTGCTGCCTTCGTAGTAAGCAAGTATGCCTAAAAGCGACTTTCCGTCGTCGAAGAGGTGATAGATATTCACCATATCAAGATTCTTTATGGATGAGATTTGAAGTTCCGTCTCACTCATTCTTTGTACCATCGTAATACCCTCTAACCCTAAATAGTAAACAAGGGACTCTTTTCGAGTCCCTTGCATTATACCATATAAAGCTTTCAAAAAGCCATTCCTGTAATCAGCCTATATCTGCAAATTACAGCGCTTATTTTTCTACTTGTACTCTACGTGTAAAAGTTCGTGAACTCTGCCTTCAAGCACGCCGCCGTGGTAAAGATCTTCCACAACAGGGTTGTCACCGGAGCACTTGATAACGGATGAGCGGTCTGCCTTGAAGAGGCCTGCGGCACGCTTTTCCTTACCTTCACGATATACGAAGGGCTGACCGGCACCGGCTACACATCCGAGAGGACAAGCCATAACTTCTACGAAGTCGAAGTGAAGCTCGCCTGACTCGATAGCCTTGATAAGCTTCTCGGCATTGCCCAGTCCGCTTACTACTGCGATGTCGAGTTCTTTGTCCCCGTAAGGAACCTTGGCAGTCTTAACACCGTCGAATTCTCTTAAGCCAAGGTATTCAATAGCCTTGAGTTCCTCATTGGTCTTAGCCTTGGCAACTCTTCTGAGTGCTGCCTCGGTAACACCGCCGGTAGTACCGAAGATGGTACCTGCACCTGAGCTGATGGAGAAAGGCATATCGGGGCCCTGAGGCTCGATTTCATTGAACTGAATACCGATTTCTTTGATCATGCGGGCAAGTTCTGAAGTGGTGATAACGATATCTACGTCGCGGATACCGTTACGAATGAACTCCTCGCGGGTAATCTCGTATTTCTTGGCAGCGCAGGGCATGATGGCTACGGAAACGGTCTTTAAGCCTTCTTCCTCGTCTGCTTTCTTGTAGTACTCTTTAATAGTGGCGCCGAACATCTCCATGGGAGACTTGCAGCTGGATACGTAAGGAAGAAGCTCACGGTGCTTGGTCTCCACATAGCGAATCCATGCGGGACAGCAGGAAGTGAACAAAGGATACTTGTTGTCACCCTTTTCAATCTTCTCGATAAGCTCGCCTGCTTCCTCAACAACAGTTAAGTCAGCACCTACGGAAGTATCGAATACATTGTCAAAACCAAGCATTCTGAGAGCCGCATAGATACGACCCATGGTGTTCTTACCGGGCTCTAAGCCGAACTCTTCACCAAGAGCAACTCTTACTGCGGGAGCAACCTGAGCAACAACTCTGGTCTTGGGATCGTAAAGAGCCTTCCAGATAGCCTTGAGGGAGCTCTTAACGTGGATGGCAGCGGTAGGACATACAGCCGCACACTGACCGCAGTTAACGCACTCTGTATCAACAATTTTACGTCCCATGGCAGGCATAACTTTCATCTTGCTGCCTCTGTAAGCAAAGTCGATGGCGCCTACGTTCTGAACTTCGTTACACATACGAACGCAGTCACCGCAGAGGATACACTTGCCGGGATCTCTTACTATGGACTCGGAGGAATTGTCGATTTCCATTTCCTCACGATTATTCTTAAATCTGATGTCGGTTAAGCCGAAACGAACCGCAAGCATCTGGAGACGGCATCTTCCGCTCTTCTCACAGATAGTACAATCACGACAGTGAGATGCAAGGAGAAGCTCCAGAATCATCTTTCTGTACTCGTGAAGACGAGGGGTGTTGGTCTTAATCTCCATCTTATCCTTGGGAGGGGTGGAACAGGAAGCATGGATACTGCCTCTGTTGTCCTCTACCACACACATACGACATGCGCCGAAGATGGACATGTCTGAATAATAACAAAATGTAGGAACATGAATTCCGGCCTTGTGAATAACCTGAAGGATATTCTTCTCATCGGTAAAAGGAATACGCATTCCGTCGATAATCATATACTTTTCCATCACACGTACCTCCTTAAACCACTTCTATTGCCTTAAACGGGCAACCTGCCATGCAGGCACCGCATTTAATACACTTTGTAACATCAATTGTATGGGGTTCCTTAACCGTGCCGGTAATAGCGCCCACAGGGCACTGACGGGCACACTTGGTACAACCCTTACAAAGGTCGGGATTAATCTTATAAGTCGAAAGAGCCTTACACTGACCTGCGGGACATTTCTTGTCCACTACGTGAGCAATGTACTCGTCTCTGAAATACTTCATGGTACTGATAACAGGTGAAGGAGCTGACTTACCGAGTCCGCAAAGAGCGGTGTTGCTTACGGTATCTGCAAGCTCTTCAAGTGTCTCAAGGTGCTCCATGGTGCCACGGCCTTCAACAATATCGTTAAGAAGCTCAAGCATACGCTTGGTACCCTCACGGCAAGGCACACACTTACCGCAGGATTCGTTCTGGGTAAAGTTCATGAAGAATCTTGCAACTTCAACCATACAGGACTTATCGTTCATAACTACAAGTCCGCCTGAACCTATCATCGCGCCCACTTTCTTAAGTGAGTCGAAGTCAAGGGATATATTCAAGTGATCTTCATCGGAGTTAAGGCACAAGCAACCGCCCGAAGGTCCGCCGATCTGAACAGCCTTGAACTCGCCACCCTTAACACCGCCGCCGATATCGTAAATAACTTCCTTAAGCGTGGTGCCCATGGGAACTTCGATAAGGCCTGTGTTGTTAACGTTACCGGTCAAAGCAAATGCCTTGGTACCGTGGCTCTTCTCGGGACCGAAGGTACAATACCAGTCTGCGCCCTTAAGAATAATGGGCGGAACGTTACAGAATGTCTCAACGTTGTTAAGAACTGTGGGCTTGTCAAACAAACCGTGCTCGGTAGTACGGGGAGGCTTAACACGAGGCATACCTCTGTGGCCTTCGATGGAGGCTGTAAGAGCTGAGCCCTCACCACATACGAAAGCACCTGCACCCTGACAAATCTTTAAGTCAAAGTCAAAGCCCGAGTTCATGATGTTCTTACCGAGAAGTCCGCGCTTTGTAGCCTTCTCGATAGCAATAGATAATCTCTCAACCGCAAGAGGATACTCCGCACGCACGTAGATATAACCGTGGTGAGCGTTGGTAGCCTTACCTGCGATAATCATTCCTTCAATAACACGGTGAGGATCGCCTTCCATCATGGAACGGTCCATAAATGCGCCGGGGTCACCCTCGTCACCGTTACATACGATATATTTGTCTTCGGAATCCTGAGCAAGAACCTGTGCCCACTTGGTGCCGGTGGGGAATCCTCCGCCTCCGCGTCCGCGAAGTGTGGATTTGGTAATCTCGTCCACGATTTCCTGACTGGTCATGTCAAACAAAGCCTTGGCAACTGCCTGATAACCACCTACTGCAATATATTCAACCAAAGATTCTGCATTAATCTGTCCGCAGTGCTCAAGAGCAAGTCTCGTCTGCTTTTTATAAAAAGGAATCTCCGACTGCTGTCTGTAAGGGTTGCCGTCCTTGTCCTTGTATACAAGACGGTCTACGCATTCATCACCGATGATGGTCTTCTCAACGATTTCCTCGCAGTCCTCAACCTTAACCTTAAGATATAACCATCCGAAAGGCTCGATTCTTAAAAGGGGTCCCTTTTCGCAGAATCCATGACAGCCCGACTTCTTAACACCGACAGTGTCATGAGGCTCTTCTTCAAGCATAACGGAACAGGGGATATCCTTTTCTTTCAATATCTCCTGAAGTCTTTCATAAATCTTAAGTGAACCGCCGGCTACGCAACCGGTACCTGCGCAGATAAGAATCTGCTTACGCTGTGAGTCGAGGGAAGCTTTAAATTTCTTGTGAAGACGGTCTAAGTCTTCTCTGGTCTTAACAACATCAAATGCCATTACGCTTCTACCTCCTTACTCTTAAGTTCATCAATGATTTCCTTAACCTTAGCGGGGGTCATTGCAGGATGAACGGTATCATTAACCGTACATACGGGCGCAAGTCCGCAAGCGCCGAGGCAGGAAACGGTCTCAACCGTAAACATGCGGTCGTCGGTAGTCTTCTTCTTGTCAGAAAGCCCCAATTCCTTTCTGAACTCCTCAAGAATCGGCACGGAATTACGTACATGGCATGCAGTTCCGTCACAAACCTTGATTACGTACTTACCCTTGGGTTCAAGGGAAAAGTTCTCGTAGAAGGTAGCTACGCCGAAAATCTTAGCCTCGCTGATGCCCAAATCCTTAGAAATGTAGCTAAGGCTCTCCTCGGGAAGATAACGGTATACCTTCTGAATCTCCTGCATGATGCCGATTACTCTGGTAGCATCGTGGCCGAAGCGCTCAAGAATCTCGTCAAGGGTCTTAATCTCTTTCTCCGAAAGCATTCATTCTCTCCTTAATAATCATTCATACAAAACGGACAGTCTAACCTCACTGTCCGCCTATGTCCCTTTGTTAATTTTTTGTCATTTGTATTATATCCTTTACGAGCGGACACGTCAAGCACCAAAACTTGGGAATTTCTCCTGTTTTTCTTTACACATGTATGCAGTCCGCGAACATTTGTATCAATACCCGAGATGCAAAAGAAAACCTTTCAACCCCTCGTCAATATCTCTGTAAGTCTCCGCAAACCTTCCCGAGTACCACGGGTCCGAAATATTCCCTCCACGGTCCGTATAATCAAGCAGCTTGCTAACCTTCGCCTCCGGGTCGCTGCCGAGTATTCTCAGCATATTTCTCACATTCATATCTTCCATGCCTATGAGGTAATCGTACTTCTCATAATCTGCGCGCGTCATCTGCCTCGCACGCTTCCCCTCGCACCCGATTCCATGCTTGGCAAGCTCCGCCCTCGCCGGCGGATACACAGGGTTCCCAACCCCATTCCAGCACTCCTCATCGCTCGTCGCCGCCGAAGCTATCTCAAACTCCTCCGCAACGCCCATTCGCGCCACCATATCCTTCATCATAAACTCAGCCATCGGCGAACGGCAGATGTTTCCATGGCAGACGAAAAGTATTTTTATCATGATTTCTGTTCCTCATAAACGCCCATTTTACGGGCTTTTTGCAAATTTTTATCTTCCGTGAATCGTAGTATTTCGGTAGTATAGTTTCCTTTGTCTGCCACGATTTGCCGTAATATGCCGAAGTTTACGGCATTATGCGTTCTCGCTGAACCGTTTGCCCCAGCAGACAAAAAGCACTCGTATCATAATAAAATCTCCGTTCGTAATGTCGTAAAATGCCGTGTTTTACCGCATTTTGCCGACCATATTTATGTGAATCTTCTTACTCCGAAAATGAACATTTTTTCCAAAACTCGGCATCTTACGGCATATCTACGCCATGAAAAGTAGTAGAAACGTAGTAAACAGGTCGGTGTCATACTACTGATGCCGTGATTTGCCGTTTCATGCATCCCAACAAATTTGAATTGTTTATTTATAGAACCATCAACAATGTTCCGGCCCCGATCAGGATGCATCCAATCATCGACTTTGCAGTAAACTCTTCATGAAGGAAAACAAATGCCAACACCAGAGTGATAACTACGGATAGTTTATCTATCGGCACTACTTTGGAAGCATCTCCCATCTGCAATGCCTTGTAATAGCATAGCCATGAAGCTCCCGTTGCCAGCCCGGACAGGATCAGGAAAATCCAGCTCTTCTGACTGATTGCTCTGATACCGCCTTGCTGATGCGTAATAAATACCATTCCCCAAGCCATTATAACAACTACCATCGTGCGTATAGCCGTAGCAAGATTGGATTCGACTCCTTCAATTCCGACTTTTGCCAGTATTGATGTCAGTGCAGCAAAGACTGCTGAACCGAGTGCTAACCAAAACCACATCACTATTCCCCCTACAAATTCCAGATTCTTATATCTATTAGCCATTTTTAATTTTTTTCTGCTTTTGGCTAATTCATGCCTCTAACAGCCAATCAGCTAAATCGACAATTTTTATACCTTCGTATTGGTATTCATCATTTCTTGTACGTGCGATAAGCATTTTAGGATATGCATCTTTTATCTGCAAAAGTGGTGAAACTTCTCTCTCAAAAGTCTTATCATCGCTTATGTTATCGGATACTTGAATATAGATTTTTTCGCTACGTTTTATCGCCACAAAATCTATCTCTTTTTTATATAATACCCCGACATAAACCTCATACCCTCTGCGAAGAAGTTCTATAGCCACAATATTCTCAAGTATTCTTCCATAATCCATATTTCTTGTGCCGAGCTTGGCGTACCGAAATGTATGATCACTGAGATAATACTTATCATTACTTGATAAATATTTTTTCCCTTTGATATCGTATCTACGGATTTTATAAAATGCAAATGCATTGCATAGGTATTGCATGTACGATCCAACCGTTGTATGGTGGATTTTCTCATTCATACTGCCAAGGACATTTGTAATATTCCTGGCAGATGAAAGATTTGAAATGTTATCCATAAGATAATCTACAATTCTGTCCATCAACTGAGTATTTCTTATTTTATATTTCTGTCTGATATCCCTTACAATCAGAGTGTCAAATACATCTGCAATGTAATCATACTTTGCTTCCGGATCTTTATATAGATAAGAGCCTGCCATTCCACCTTCTTTAATATATGATGATAGGGCCTCATATCTGTCGCTCAAATCAAAATACCTGACATATTCCTTGAAGGAAAATGGAAAAACTTTTATTTCAAATGTTCGTCCAGTAAAAAGTGTGGCAAGATCTGAACTAAGCAAAAAAGCATTCGAACCGGTTATATATATATCATACTTTTCGGATGTATGCAGTCCATTGATGGCCTTTTCAAAACCCTCACACATTTGAACTTCATCTATCAAAACAAAGTTCTGCATATTCTCTTTATACAAAGAGTTTATATGTTCATACAGCGCTCGAAAAGTGAGCAGTTCTTCAAACTCCGGCAGGTTAAAATTGATATGGATTATATTTGCATCTTGTATATTTTCATCTATATATTTTTTAAATGATTCCAAAAGCTTTGACTTTCCGCATCGTCTTACACCGGTAATGACTTTTATATCCGGAGTTCCTATTACATTGATTATTTTCTCCATATAGGAATTTCTTGGGATGAGCCTCATAATATCCATTTCTCTCTTTCTGTTTGATGAGATTATTCTATCACGTCTATTAGCCATTTTCAATATTTCTTCATTTTTGGCTAATAGAAGCACGGCATTAAAAAAACAGCACCGGACATTTGACTATCCGATGCTGTGTAATCTATCTGCTAATCTGGGTCTCAATATAGCTTGTTACAAAATGAAATAATGTTGATATTTTTTCTTGGTCTCTCCAATAATCTTTCCATTAAATATATTCTAAGAAATATCTGAGACTTATCACTATTTCCACCTGCTTTATTTTTTATCTTTGCTTTTACAGCAGAAGCATTATTAATCATAGCAGAACCTCGGCATATTGCCTCATCTTATCAGAAATGCCCATAATATCAGCATATTCCATAAGGTTATGTATATTTTTATCTTTGTCAGAAAAATATGATGTCATAGCTTTTTGGAATACTTGAATATCCATCTTATTTTTATTCTTTAGAATATCGCAAATACAACGTTCCTTATCGTAAACACGAACAATATTGCCCGTATATGTCTTAGCCTGTGTCAAACCAAGTTCTAACCACTCAGGCCTTACCGTATGTACAACAACACCATTATCTTTCAGATGCTTTGCATTATAACCTCGCACAACAGTAATCACGGGGGCAAAAGGTTCTCTATCAGAAAGATTATGAATACGCAAGGCCGTCTCATGCGAAAAGATTATTTTTTTATTTCGAAGCTGCATCGAATATAATCCGTCTTCCCATGAATCAGACGAGATATAAATACCAGGTGCGACTCTTTCCATATTATGATTCCGAACATATGCAAGAACTGCATACTTTGATAACCCTTTATTTTGAGCGTCAATCAATCTAATATATCCATTCTGTTCTTCAAGTAATCTGTCAAGTATTTTTCTATCATCCATATAATCAACCTCTACGCTACAATTTTATAGTTTTGTAGCGAAAAGGTCAATAGTTTTTACCATCTACTATTCTTTTAAGCTATAGATAAAGAATTAAGATAACATTCCCAACTCCTTATTTATATCTTCCAATGAAATATTGCCTTTCTCTAGATTTGATATTTCACCATTTTTCATTTCCAACATAAAACGGTATATCTCAATTTCTTTATTACAGCCACAACTCACTATTCTTCTTTTTCCTGTAACCTCGAAAATGGATTTTTTTACTAATTCTTCAATTTCAGATTGCATAATTGCATCATCTGCATCCGCCATAACATATACTGCATCCGAAGTCTCACGATAATATTCTATCGACTTGACTAAATCTCTCATTTCTTTCGAAAGAGTTTTTGACTCTTTTCGTATATTTTTCATTATACTTTCCCAGCGAAACAATATAGTAGCATGTGGCCAAGCTTGAAGAATTTTAATAAAAGTCCAATTTTTCATAGTATTATCACCTCTCTTTATTTAAAATTATTAGTTCTCTTTAATGTTGCTCTACAATTATTGACGGTATTTCCTTTAAACCCAACAATTTTGTCGCTCTCCATCTTCTCGCGCCACAAATCAACTCATAGCATTCTCCACTTTTCTTAACAAGTATAGGTTCAATAATTCCATACGTTTTTATTGAATCAGCTTCTTCATCTAATCCTTCAAAATATTTATCTTCCATAAATTTATCTGCCGCTTCAATCATCGAAATATCTATCATAACAACGCTATTCTTACAAGACTTGTTGAAGTCTTCGCTATATATTTCATTTTTCTGTAGTTCTTTCTTTTGCTGCCAAAGAACACTCATTTTCTCATTAGCTTCTTTCGGCGACGATGTATCAAATAAATACATTCTTGCTTCCTCAATTTTATGAGGAAAAGTTAACTCTAAGTCGTTTGGACTGCAAAAATCCCAATTATACACATTATTGCCCAATAGAATAGTTGAATATTTAAAATATTCACAATATTCATTTATCTCTTTTAATCGATAATCATCTTTTTCGATTCCAAGTCGATCCGGAACACTTAACAAAAAATCATAATCAATCTGAAATCGAGTAACCAAACTATTTTTCTTTTCATTCGAGCTAAAGTAGTATTGATTGATAAACTTTTCCTTCAATTCATCAGTGTTTCCATAAAATCTTTCATATAAATCGGTTATCAAATTAATGCATTCTTCTATCGTTGTCATACGCTCGCCTCCTTTAAATAATTCTCCTTATCTCTTCGTAAAGTATTCTCCAAGCCAGCCACTAGCCATTCGCACATTTTAATGCCTAGTTCGCTTTTAGCTCTCATATACTCGCAATTTTCCAAAATTTGGTTGTTTTCCTCTTTTATACCTGCGTTATATCTGTCCCAGTCCACATATAAAGCAGCTTTATCTATCGCCTTTTTAGATTGATTCCAAAATATTCTTCTTTGGTATTCTTCATTATCCAACTTCTTTCGATTATGCAATTCTTTCATTTTCATATATGTTTCTTCGGAAGACGATACATCAAACATATACTTATATGCCTCAGCAATATCCGAAAGTGTAACTTTTAGCCCAGTAAAAGGATTCATAAAATCCTTTTCATACATGCTGTTATACAGTAGAATACACGCATATTTAAAAATCAAAGAATACTCATTTAATATATCTACCCTAAAATCATCAGGTATATCGCTTGGATAATCTTTATTTTCTTCCAAAAAGTCGTAATCACTGCGATAACGTTCTATGAGTATTTCTTTTTGATATTTCGAAGACATCAAGCATTGTTTTATGCACTTATCCTTAAGTACATATATATTTCCATATGCTTTGCAATAGTGCTCGGTTATTAAATTGATAAAAATCTCATCCATTTTCATATCTTCACCTCACTAGCAATAACAATTTAGATAATCGCATTCACTACACCGTTTCCAACTGCAATCTTATCCGGATAATAGTAGCCACGAATATCAATATCACCATCCATCTTTTGTATTTCTAACTTAGTTCTTGAAAATATAATTTTCTCTATTTCTTTCACTTCATTAAAATTGTCAACAGCACAATGCGAATCATAGAAGTTCAAATCACATCCGACAGAAGCATGCTGACTCATATACCGTTCTTCTCCCGCCAAAAATATCAAGAACGCTTCATCTTTAGCATAACCGCAGCAATATGTATTAATTGGCGTTTTAGAATGCAATATGTGGTCTATCAAAAACCACATGTCTTCAGAATTCCCACCTTTCGAGCAAACATGGATGCAAATTGGTTTTCTCGAGCATGTATCCAGTTTCATTTCTGAATCCTGCTTGTTAATTTGTATAATCGATTGAACTATCGGAATAACATTAGCAAAATTCACTTCACCATAAAGATACATCTGTCTGCCATCTTCAGCCTTTTCCTTCGCTTCATACTCGACCACTTCCTTAGGCGATGAAACATTATACATAAACATTTTTGCCTCTACTATGTCTCTGGGAATAACAGGCTTATAATGATAAAAATTGATAAAATCCATATCATATAAACTTTTATTTAATAAAATAACAGCGCTTCTAAAAAATCTCCAATAGCCAAACAAAACAAAATGAAATCTATCCGCTTCATTGTTATCAATCCTTTTTCCTCTTGCTAATTCAACATTGGTAATCATTCTGTCTATTTTTTCAAAGTCATCCATGTATTTTATTGCGTATGTTTTTCTTTCTTCAAAAGAAAGACTCTTAAAATCAGACAGGAACTTATTTCTTAAGTAATCTACAGAACCGTAATTACTTTTTATTTCTTCTATATCCTTTACTTCTATAATCATATTATTTCTCTCCTTTTCTATTTTTCTTTGAAACTGTTTTGTTCGTTTTTAATGTTTTTACGCTTAGAACTTCATCTATAATGGATAACTCAAGTGCCTTATTAGCAGAAAAATATAAATCCTTTTTCTTCTTTCTGGATTCAAAAATAAGATCTTTCTCGATTTTTGTTCTTTCCATAACAAATTTCTCGATTTCTTCATTCATCGCATCCATATGCTCACGGTCATCTACGATGTCCTGATACTTACCATATCTCCAGCATGAAATCTGATGAAACATAAGGGTTGCATGGGGGCTCATATATCTTTTATCTCCTGCAAGAAAAACAACAAACGCTGCACTCATAGCATAACCGGTGCAATACGTATAGACAGGTGTAATCGAGTTCAGTATGGTATCTATCAATAACCACATATCATATACACTTCCTCCATGAGAATTAAAGTATATTCTTATTGGTTTGCGCGTATAATTTTTCGAATTAGATTCCTTTTCATCATCAACCAAGTTAATAGAAGAAATCTCATAGGCTATATCAGAACAGTTTCTGGCATCAATATCACCATAAATATAGATAAGCCTATTGTCTGTATTGAGTAACACCTTCTTCTTCTCGTCTTGATCGTCATCCAAGCTTTCTCTCATCCAATATTCATGATTATAAGAATCGTATATATAATCGATCATCTTCCTTCTCCTTAAGAAAAGTACGTTATTATCAAATATGTGGCATAAACAGTAAGAAAATGAAAATTACTGTTCTGTTTTTTGCTTCTTATCCGTTTCTTCCTTTACCGTCCTGACCACTCCACTCCCAGCACCTATTAGAGTCCCTATTGCTACTTTACTCGAAACAACCGAAGTCGCTACAACAAATCCTACAGGACCCGCAGCTAAGGTGGCGCCTCCTATAGCTAATGCATCAATTGCGCCACCAATAATACCTCCTACGCAAGCTCCTTCAATCATATTAGATAATAATCTGCTCATAATTCATCTCCTCCTAATCAAACAGTTTTTACACGGTTTCAAACTTACTTTTGCATTGCTACGCCAATGGTAATTTAAGATCTTTGTCAAGATACTGTTTTAGTAGATACAATGCAATTTTAAACGTACACTTTTTCGAGACTATCACGTGTGTTTCTTTAGTTTATATTCATCTGACATAAACTTAATACTTAGAAATGTCTTAGTACGTTTTTATGGGTTTCTTTTCAAGTTCTTCTTTTATAGTTTTAGCCACCCCTACTCCTGCTCCAACCAAAGTTCCTACAGCTGCTTTACTCGCCACCACTGTAGTAGCTGCAGCAAAACCAACTGGACCCCCAATTAAAGTTGACCCACCTATAACTAAAGTATCAATTGCTCCTCCTATAGTCGCTCCTATAGCGGCACCATTCCTAACATTCTTTAATAATCTTCCCATTTCTAGCCTCCTTATAAAAAACTTAGTATATATTAATATCATCTGACTGAAAATTTTCTTTCAGCCATAGCACTAACCAATCCAACTGTGCCTCCTACCAATGTTCCAATCGCACTTCCAACTGCAATTTTTCCAACGGACGCAATAGCTACAACGCCTGTAACAGGAGCGGCTGTTCCAATACTTGCTATCGTAGCCATACCAGATCCTGCCAACTGCAAAGCACCAATTGCACCTCCTATAGTTCCACCTATAGCTGCTCCATCTCTTACTCTTTCAAACAAATCACTCATAATATCACCTCATCCTTTCAGTTAAATCATTTTTCCTACAACATAACTCATAAACCAAGTTAGAATCGAAAAGTATCAGATACCTTCATCTAATCGTATAACCACGAGCTATAATCATTCATCAATTGTTCATCATCATCAGGGGTATCCGTAACTGTGTCTAAATATCCATTGGAATCGTACCAATCAGTCGTTCCATCATCATTATCGAAACCATATGATTTAGAACCATCATCATTATGCCAAATACGATCAGCCCTACTATAAATATCATCATCATAAAATTTCATAAAACTAAACATATCTATTTCCTCCTTATAAATTTGTTGAAATTGTTTTTCAACTCATCGTTTTTGTTTCTGAAATAACTATATCAGTTAATTGGTGCATTTTTTAGGCGTTTTCCAAAAAAATTTTGTTTACATTTTTACAGTTTTTATTGAAAATCATATAGAATTTTGTTACGCTTTTAGAAACAGATTAAAGGAGGTTTTGAACTATGCCATTCGATGATACTTTTGCAAACGAACAAAAAATAAGAATCAACCTAAGCTATAAAGCATTGAACATTATTAAAGAAGATATGGAGATTTTTAAATTGAAATCCATGGGAACAATAATAAATATCATATGGGAAAATAGCAGAGAGACATCCAAATCATCAATTATAAAGCACATGAAAATGAAGGAAATATATTTAAATGAAATATTAAATATAAAGGACGAAAAAACAAAAAAATACAACGTAGAAACGTTATTATTTGAAGAAAAACAAGAAATAGAAAGCATAATCAAAATTTTTTTGGATAAAAAAGGAATAACTAAAATATTCCACATAAACGATAACAATACTAATTATTTAGTTGAAGAATGTGTTGAAGACAAATTCGAGTTATACGGAAAAAAACATCCCAGTAAATATTTAAAATGCTTACTCGAAGAATATAGTGAATTACCATTCATAGAGCGCGAACGAGTTATACAATTACATATATATGAAGAAATCGAGGATGCAATCATGCATAAAAACGTAGTGAAAATATCTGCCTTGTTTCAAGGCAAAGAAACACTATTTTATGCAAAACCTTATAAAATAATGTCCGATGCAATGGGTACGCAATCATATTTAGTTTGCAAATCTAGATTATTTAGAAATACAGAAGAAATGCTACAAATAGCATCATTCAATATGTATCGCATAAAAAAAGCTAAAAGGGTTAAATCTGAACATTTTTCTTTTAAAGAAAAAGAAATAAATAATATTGAAGAAAACATAAGTAAAAAAACTGTTGCATATCTTTTAGGCGATGCTGAAATAATAAAAGTAAAACTCTCCGAAACCGGAAAAACTATGTACAATAATATACTATTTTCTCGTCCAATATACGAAAGTATTTCTCCTGAAGGATACTATTGCTTCAATTGTTCTACTCTCCAAATAAAAAATTATTTTTTCAAATTTGGAAAAGAAGTTGAAATAATATATCCACTCGAATTAAGAAATATGTTTAAAAACGAATACTCCTTAGCTCTATCTCTCTACAACGAATAAAAAAATAGTTCTTAAACTTGACAAATAGTAGTATTTGAAATATTATGTATATACATATAAATACACGTCTATACAAAACAAGGAGGAATGAATAATGGATAATAAAGAAAGGAAAGATAAAATCTTCACAATTAGAACATCAAAGGCACAAAATGAATTAGTCGATAAATGCAAGAACCATAACCCTCGGGTTAATTCGTCTGATGTCTTCATGTCCGGAATAGGTCTTTTGAGTATCCTATTAGAAAGACATCCAAGTAACAGTATTTTATATAATGAACTATTAAATGCATTAATAATTAGAGATGATTTAAAAAGGTGCATTTCAAAGCCTCTTAATCCATGTATCGATAACACTAAAAATGAACTTAGTTTGAATAAAGCACTTTCAGATAATGAATCTTTAATAATAGAGCTTATTATCTCTCTAATTTCATAATAGTATTTTAAAATATCTAAAATGAAGGAAGGAAGTTACTAAAACCTCCTTCCTTCACATTTTATTATTTCCAAAAATTTTTATAACTACTAATCATCCGATTCTTCACTGTTTGTCACCTTTTGAGTTTGTAGCCAATCGCTGTCTGGTCTAGTAATTAATCTACTATTTATATAAGCCATATCAAGAGTCAGCACTGTATGCCCTAAATATGCATTGTTTGCCTGTTTTTCAACGACTAAAGCCAAATCAGCCTTATTATTATCGACCAACGCCAATGGCAAAAGTAATGACCCAATATTGTTCTTCGGATAATATGTAGGAACAGCTGTTTTGTAATTCCAGCCTACTCTTTTTATCGATAAATCCTTAGCAAACTCTATAAGACCTTTGATGCGATTATATACATTAGCGTCTTTTTTTATTCTTTCTCCTAACTCTACAAAATATGCTTTTCTTCTATCGTCCTTATAATTGAGTCTATATGCATAATCTAAATTAATTCCATCTATAACAGTATCTAAATCCGCTACATTTCTCGTAACAAATTCTTTTGGAAATCTGTAAATCCTTTCACGTATTATATGATCATAATCCACTACCAAATTGCAGTTCGATGACGTGTCATATAGAATATTACTTATTTCTCCATTGAAATAATCGGCTTTCTGAGGAAGCGGATTAAATAGTTTTGTAATCATTTTGCCAAAAAAATCCTGCCCTGCAATATAAAAGCCTCGTAAATTCCAATATGCAGGCCCTTTTACATCATTTGGGGTTAATACTGCATAGATATCCTCATATACTTTATTAACAAGCCCTGTATTGAAAGCAACATATACTGAATGTCCTTTCGTATCTGGTTGGCCCACTCCTATCTTAATTTTTTTTTCGTTCTTTAATCTATAAAATGTATAATTTAAATAGCTTTTTAATAAAGGATAAGGATTATTATCAGGTGCACAATCTCCAAAAAACCACTTTTCTTCTAACGCCATTCGAGCCAATTCTTCATATTTGCTAGGATCAACATACGCAAATGATCTCAAAGCCCTCGAAGGAAAAGAATTATCATTCATTGATTTATTAAATTCAAACTTTGAAGTTTCTATTTCTTCAATGGCAACTTTATTTTCAATTATATCCATATTTTCCCTCCAAGTTTGTTTTCTAAAAATAATTATAGCACATACATTGCTTAAAAACATTTTGTCGAATAAATAATTTCAATTCAATAATCTTTAAAAAGATAAATATGCGAGTAGCTATCAAATAATACTTAAACCACATAATATATCCTTTATCATATCTTCTGCAAAGTCTTGAAACCAATAAAGAAAACATAGACTTATCATTCCCAAAAAAATACTTGAAATAGTTAAGAATACTGATAAAAAGAATTCTCTTATCTTTTTCCTTTGTTTAACTAATACTACAACCCAAATAATGAATAGGGTAAATACACCCAGTAAGCTGATAGGTATCATAATGCATGAGTCCGGATATAGATATGGATACCTGCTATATTCGTGAAACATCACTATACCATACCATTGACTCAAACAAAATAGAATACCCGCAATAAATAAGCCGATACCTATAGCGTAAAAACATAAGCGGGCTATTCTATATATATTTCGTTTCTCTTCATTTTGATAATCTTCGTATGATTTATATTCATCATTATTGTCACTCATATTGTTCACTAAAAGCCTTGCTAATCCTTTCCATGCGTTCATTTTTCGCATGCCATACTCTCTCGAGCGGCCAAGGC
>JAEEGJ010002236.1_pt1 | contig 117215 bp, 103 predicted proteins | sample 8958761 | NCBI WGS metagenome assembly JAEEGJ01 (sample SAMN16246546, study PRJNA631951) | gut metagenome | biome: gut microbiome; feature: rumen; material: RS-attached | host: Bos | place: Iran: Karaj | collected 2018-10 | reverse complement strand
CGGAGATGGTTAACTGGGTGCCTTCATCAAGAGCGAGGTAAGTAAGAGAAAAATAACACATATCACTGTATACTGGATTAACAGTAACATCACCTTTACCATAAGCTCTTATACCATAGTATCCGACAGTGGTAGGTTTTTCTATTTCCGGATTAGTCTGATCCACAGCTCTGGTTATGTCATAATATTTCCATACTACCTCTGCCGTATATCCAGTTGGAACATTTAAATAATTATCATAATTATAATTTGTTCCTACAAGTGCATCCTGGAGAATCCCATCCTGAGCAGCAACTGTGATTTCACCAAGATTTGCAGTATATGCATCCCTGTATACTTCAGAAGCAGTACCTTCAACTGTATCACTAACCAAAGTTGAAGTTCCTGAGTCTCCAATTTGCAGATAGAAAGAACCACCTGAAGACTTAACACTTACATCACCACTGGTCGCAATAACCTTTGGCATTACTTCTGAATTAAATCCGGTAAATTCTATGGAATTTGATACCTTTATTGTTGCGTTAGTATATGGATTACTTCCCAGCCCAGTAAGACCAATTACCGCATCCTCAGTATTAATGGTACCTAATTCATATATTGGAGAACCAGAAGAAATGGTATCTGAATCTCCTCCCGTTCCCATTTTGAAACTTGGAATGTTAATGGTTCCTTTATTTTCAAACTCATCCCATGCATATATTGCGGAAGCTGTAGTGGCTGCTACATTTAATGTACCACCTGTTTTTATATCCAATATACCTGTAACTATTGAATTACTATCACTCGTTTTAGTCTTTAATAATCCACCATTATTGATAATGATAGTATCAGGGGCTGAATATCCTGTAGCAAAGTTTACCTTGGTTGTTTCATATTGTCCGTTAACAATTAGAGTAGCTTTATAAGTATCCGCTGTATTCGGGTCATAAGAACTACATGTATATAAATTATATCCGGTATTATCTCCATTAACAGTAAGTGTAGCATCTCCTGTTGCTGTTTGTAATTCAATACTAATCAAATTAATGCCTTCAGTAACAACCGAATATCCATTCAGCATATGATTTTCATCCAACGTTGCACTACCCGTAACTCCTTGTGTGGCAGTTTCTGCATTTACAAGAATTGAATTATTTACCACACAGGATGCTAAAGTAATAACACCTGCCACACCTATTGCAAACGACCTATTAAATTGCCTTTTTAATTTCTTAAACTTATGCATAAGCTACCTGCCATTAATCAACTCTAAATACTTATTATTTCACCTTGATAAATGTAACTTCCATATCTTCTGCCACATAGAAGTCCATACCACCTGTATACATAGTGCCGTCCACGTCAGTAGCCCATACACCTTCTTCAAGTTTATATGTGCTTCCTGCCTCAAGACCAACCTTAACACCTGCAGGGATTACACCGCTTTCCATCCAAGGAGCATATACATTTACTGTGAAAGTATATACATTACCTGCCTCATCTTCAGCGCTTATCTTATAAACCATATGTCTGTTATTGGCATCAAGACTGATATCTGCTGCCCCATCTGTAACAGTTACTTCTTCTCCATTAACAGTAACTTTGGCCAAATGTTCGTCAGCCATCTTGAATGAAACTTTATCTGAATATATTTTTCCACCTAAAGCAACTTCATTACCATCAACATCAGTAGCCTTACCACTTACTACCGGCGCCTTGGCATCAACTTTGATACCTTCTTTAATACCGATTCCATCAGTCATGGCACCATCGGATTTTCTCTTAAGGTAGATATATTTGGTCTTTTCAGATGAAGAAACCTGAACCTTGTCCTCATAAGTTCCATTAAGGGTTAATGAAATACTATATCCATCAGGTGCATTAAGGAATACATCTGAAACATAATAACCATTATTACCCTTCTTACCGCTTATGCTATATGCATCTGACGGTGCTGCAAGATAAAGGATTGAGAAATTAACATCCTTTGTTCCCTGTCCGAACTTATCTGTTCCTTCCTGCAGAGCCCTGCATACATATTTACCCGGTTCAGTCGGTTTGGCTTCTGAGAAGTTATTCTCTCCAGCCTTGGAATAAAGATACTTAACTGAACCCGTAGAATCTGATTTAAATGAAGGAGCGTAGGATAAACCATAAAGCTGATCATCAAGGGTCAGTGTAATGTTAGGAGAAGGCTTACTTACAGTAGTTGTATTACTTGTATTATCTGTCTTACCTGAATGTCCACTTTCATCAGCAGGTTTAACTTCTTCTTTCTTCTCCTCTTCCTTCGGCTCTTCCTCTTTTTCCTCTTCTTCCGGAACTACCTCTTCCTCTTCATCAGGAACTACCTCTTTCTCATCATCAGGAATTATCACTTCTTGAGGATGGAAATCTGCCGTTGCAAGTCCAGGTGCTACAACGCTATATGAAAGTGAATCTGATACTGCTCCGGCATGCTCACCACTTTCCACTCTAATATAATAATTAAGAGTCTCTCCATCAAATACATCATCAGTATATAATTGATCCTCAGTATATGGGATGGAAGATACAAATATTTCATTATCTGTAGAGATACTATATCCTTCCGGAGCAGATACTGTTACATATCCTTCTTCATCTACTTCCGAAACAATTAAATTAACACCAGGGAAAGTTGTAATAGAGAAGTAATACGGTTCTGAATACCAGTTATTCTGAGGTGATATAATTATTGCAGCAAAATTACCTGTGTATCTAGGCATTCCTGTCGAAATTATGGAAGATGATCTATCTTCATCTCTAAACTCCAGGGTACAATTATCGCTGCTAAATGAATCAGCACCTGCAACAAAATAATTCATCAGATTATATTCTGCGCCTTCATAGAAATGTTTTTCACTAAGATCTAAATATGGCCACAATCCGGACCATACACCTATTTGACCACTTACCGGACCCGGAACATTTATACCGTCATTGCCACCGAATCCCTTTAAAGTGAAACCACCTTCAGAAGAAATAGTTGAATATGGCGTACTGGCTTCTACTACAACTGCATTATTCGTTCCTGTCAAAACCAGGCTACCATACTCTGTTTGATTACCAGACAATGTCGAATCTTGCAAAAGAATTGATCCACCGGAAGTATTATTTAGATTTGCAGTGTGAACTCTCAATATTCCGGTTGTGCCAAGATTAATGCCTGTACTCACCTGAAGGCTATTTAATCTTATGTCATTATTATTGAGATTTACGCTTACTCCTTCAGAACATACTATATTTATGTCTGGCAATTCAACGTTACTACTAATTGAAAATGTGGCATTTTCTCCACTAACAGGATTTAAAATTATGGTTCCACTATCCGCATAATTAATATTAATAGGCTCCTGAATGTCTGATCCAGAAAGATAGTATACTCCATCTCCTCCCGCCATCAAAGTAAAACTGGTACCAGTATAAGTCTGGGATGCATCCGCTGCGTCCACGTTCAGTCTAACCCCAAACACTCCCACAGGTGCCAGCACAAGCAGCAGCACCATAATAACTGATATCCATCTATATGCTTTACTATTCCATTTCTCTTTAGTAATCTTCATATCAATTCTCTCTTATCTCAATCTTTCAACCTGACTATTTCCACTCAATATCTGTATCTTCTTCTATAGGCTTACTGAAATCCCAATCCCATGAACCTGAGGATGCAGGCATAAGAGCAGGAACAGTTGCTGTGCTTCCCTTGGTAACTGTCTGGGTAGCGAATACCTGTCCGTTGTACATAAAGTTAACAGTCTTTGATTTAGCAAGAAGTGCTTTTAACTCTTCCTGAGTTGGAATAAGAACACGACCATCATCAATTACATCAATAAGAATTTCAATTACATCATCCGGAAGTTCCTCATAATCGATATCTGTCGGATCTGTAAGATAAGCTGTGGTATCACCATCTTCATAGATGATTACTTCCTTACCCTTCTGAACTGATACTTCCTCATCACTTACTGTTCCATCCTTGTATACAAGTCTTGTTACGACCTCACCATCAAAAACTGAAACCTTGGTATATTTAACACCATCTTTTTCATACATCCAAACTCTGAACACTGTACCTCTTACAGACATTGTAGAGTTAGGTGTATTAATTTCGTAGTATGATTCATCATTCAGTTTATTCTGAATATCATTTGAAATGGCACCATTTAATAAATCAATGGTAATTCTGCTGGATGACTTGTTGCCTTCTGCATTTAAGATAACGCTGGTGTCATCTTCAAAATAGATGAACTTATCTTCATCAGCTCTTACTACCATCTTTCCCTTCTTTAAGGAAACGGTATCTCCACTTTCAAGTACCATATTCTCATAAGGCTCTAACTCACCGATTTCAGGTCTTTCAACTGAACCTGTACCTTCGAACTCGAAGATTTTGAGTAATCTGTAAGAATTATTCTTTCCAAAAATCAGAAAACCCGCCACTGCTGCCACTACAACAACTGCTATTACGGAAGAAACAATGATTACTACTTTTTTGTTCATAAATCATACCTCATAAATACTAAATTAAAGACAATATGCCTATCTTATAGATTATAGCATAAGAAATATGTCATTTCCAAGAAAAAACCCACACAAAAGTCCCATAAAATGCAACTTTTCTGCAATTATGAAAATTGACTTATAATTCGGATTAGAGTAGTATATAGACGTTCAGGAAAGGGTAAAATAATTGACTAAGAGTAAAGAAATCAGAATAAATGACCAGACTAAAGGAATAATCTGCATCATTCTTGCTGCCGTAGGCTTTTCGCTTATGACTTTTTTCGTGCGTCTTTCAGGCGACCTTCCAACCATGCAGAAAGCCTTCTTTCGCAATGCTTTTGCCCTTGTGATTGCAATCGGAACCCTGATTGTCAAAAAAGAAAAGTTCGTTATTAAAAAAAGTTTTGGTTATGATATATTCTTTCGCTGCCTCTTCGGCACAACCGGACTTATAGCCAACTTCTATGCCATAGACAAACTGGTTTTGGCAGATTCCAACATGCTTAATAAATTATCTCCATTCTATGCAATAATTCTGTCCATCCCTCTTTTAAAAGAAAAACCATCAAAGACAGATATCATCGCAACCATCATTGCTTTTATCGGAGCACTTTTTATCATAAGACCAACAGGTACCAACATGGAACTCATTCCTTCATTGGTTGGCCTGTACGGGGGTATTGGAGCAGGCTGTGCTTATGTTTTTGTAAGAAGAGCTACAGGAAAGGGTGCCAAAACACCAGTTATTGTTATCTGCTTTTCAGCATTTTCGTGTTTGCTGACATTCCCGTTTATGGCATTTAATTTTGTTCCAATGACTGTTCTTCAGTGGCTTACATTAATAATGGCCGGCTTATCTGCAGCCCTTGGTCAATTCTCAATTACCACGGCTTACAAATATGCACCGGCCAAAAAATTATCCGTATTCGATTATACACAGGTTATTTTTGCCACCTTGTGGGGGCTTATTTTCTTTCACGAGATACCAACACTCTGGAGCATCATAGGATATATAATAATTGTTACTGTTGCTTTTCTTCGCTGGAAGAAGGCAAAGGACGAGGATCATCATCAGTCTTCTCAAACATCTGAGGCCAGCACAGAAATACAACAAAAATAACCAGCATTATTACCCAGATAAACAGCTGAACAAGCGACCAGAAAGTTTCTGCCATTCTGTCAATTCTGGCTTCTTCATAAGCCGAACCTAAATAATTACGCATTACAAAATATGCATTATCACTAACCGCTGCCACTGCTATACCAATTCGGGTTGTTGCAAATACAACCTTGTTGGCCATTTTGCCCTTGCCAACTAAAAGAATTATCCAGGCAGCCACAATAACGACATCAAGATAATGATCTCTCACAACACCCATAAAGGTATTTCCATCATTACTTACAAAAAATACAACAATATAATCTATGATATTTATTATGTGATATATGATGCAGAATTTGATAACCAGGGAAAAATCTTTTTTATTTGCCAGAACATAGCAAAGTGCAAGCACATAAATTCCCACTTTAAATACTTCCAGCAAATATCTGATAATAACCATGATATACAGTGCTATTTCACCATGTCCAAATCCATATATAACATTATTAACAATCGGAAAAAGACCCAGCACGGTAATAACTATATAATATGCAACAGCTATAAAAGCGAGTACAAGTGATGCTTTTCCCAAAGCATTTTTATTTTTCATAATATCCTCTTAATTCATATCCTGAACAAAAACAAATCACAAACTGCCTTTATTCTATCACAACTAAATGCAATTGCAAATAAAACACCCAGGATTTTCAAACTAAAATCCTGAGTGTTTTGCAAATTATTATTTGTGAAATGGATAATTATTTCTTATGACATGTTCCTTTCATTGCACAGCCTGCACAGCTGCCACCGCAGGAACGTATTCCTTTTTTTCTGTCATTAGCCAGTTTAATTATAATCAGCGCAATTATACAAACCAGCACCAAGCCAACAATTATTGTTCCAATATTTGCCATAATCCAGCTCATACAATCGCCTCCTTAAATCTATTATTTTGCCTCTTTATATTTCTTAATGAACAGCATATATATCATACCACATAATACTGCAAGTGCAGCAATAAGTCCGATGATATTCATATTACCTGTGAAGATTGAACCAAACTGGTAAATCATAAGTGCTATAACATAAGCAAATCCACATTCCCAGCCAATTGCAATCCATGTCCATTTGGCACTGTTCATTTCTCTCTTAATTGCACCGATGGCTGCAAAGCAAGGTGCGCAAAGTAAGTTGAATACCAAGAATGAGTAAGCTGATACTCCATTAAATACTTGTGCCATATTGGCATATGCTTCATTACCACCATAAAGGACACCCATTGTACCAACGATATTTTCCTTTGCGATAAGACCTGTAACAGATGCAACTGCTGCCTGCCATGTTCCCCAGCCAAGAGGGATAAATACCCATGAAATACAATTTCCGATCATGGCAAGAAGTGATACATCAAGCTGATCTTCCCCAACCATTCCGAAGCTGCCACCGGCGAAACCGAATCTGCTTAAGAACCAGAGCAAAACTGTTGATAAAAGTACGACTGTTCCGGCTTTCTTAATAAAGCCCCAGCCTCTTTCCCACATAGAGCGAAGGACATTAACAGGTGTCGGCCAGTGATATGCAGGAAGTTCCATAACAAATGGTGAAGCTTCACCTGCAAATAACTTGGTTTTCTTCAACATAAGACCACTTATTATTATTGCTGCCATACCAACGAAGTATGCGCTTGTTGCTACCCATGCGGAGCCGCCGAAGATGGCGCCTGCTACCATACCGATAAACGGAACCTTGGCACTGCAAGGAATAAATGTAGTTGTAATTATGGTCATTCTTTTATCATTTTCATTTTCAATTGTTCTTGATGCCATGATACCCGGAACGCCACAACCTGTACCTATAAGCATGGCAATAAATGATTTACCGGAAAGACCGAATTTTCTGAAAATTCTGTCCAAAACGAAGGCGATACGAGCCATATATCCGCAGGCTTCCAGACAGGCAAGGAGTAAGAACAATGTAAACATCTGCGGAACAAAACCAAGTACTGAACCAACACCGCCGATGATACCGTCAACGATTAAGCCCTTAAGCCAGTCTGCTGTATTCATCTTATCAAGAATTGTTTCAGCAATTACAGGAATACCAGGAACCCATACGCCATATGCTGCAGGATCAGGAGCACCGATTTCACTCTTATATCCTTCTTCTGTACTTAAGTATTCCGAAACTGCTTCTTCAAGTACATCTTTGCCTGTATTTGGGAACTCTTCAGTTGCAAGAGTTTCTTCATCCTGAACAATATATGTAACAGCTGCATCTTCAGGTGTTGCTTCTAAAAGAGCATTCAAAGAGCCTTCCATATCATCTTCGTCAAGCTCTACACCATATTCTTCAGCAAATGCTTCGATGATTACATCTGTGTCTCCGTATCTTTCCTCTGCTTCTTCGAAAGCACCTGTTCCGATACCGAAGAGATGATAGCCATCACCAAACAAGCCGTCATTAGCCCAGTCTGTTGCAGCAGCGCCTACTGCCACCATGGAAAACCAATATACAAAAAACATAATAAGCGCAAATATCGGAAGACCTAACCATCTGCTTGTAACAATCTTATCTATCTTATCTGATGCAGAGAGCTGACCTTCATTTTTTCTCTTATAGCATGTTTTAAGCTTCTCGGATATATAATTATATCTGTCATTGGCAATTATACCTTCTGCATCATCATCAAGTTCTTCTTCTGCTGCCCTGATATCTTCTTCAACGTGTTTTAATGTTTTTTCCGGAATCTGAAGTTTCTGGAGTACTTTTTCGTCACGCTCGAAGATTTTGATAGCATACCAACGCTGTTTATCAAGAGGCATATCATGAACAACCGCCTCTTCAATATGGGCAAGGGCATGCTCTACAGGACCTGAAAATATATGATGAGGAATCTGTCTGCCTCCTTCTGCTGCCTTAATTGCAGCCTCAGCTGCTTCCATAATTCCTTCACCTTTTAAGGCTGAAATCTCAATGATCGGGCATCCCATAGTTTTGGAAAGGATGGAAATATCGATTTCATCACCATTTCGGCGTATTACATCCATCATATTTATTGCGATTACCACCGGAATTCCAAGTTCAAGGAGCTGAGTTGTAAGATATAAATTACGCTCAAGATTGGTTCCGTCGATTATATCAAGGATAGCATCAGGTTCTTCATCTACAAGATAGTTACGGGCTACAACTTCTTCAGACGTGTACGGGGAGAGGCTGTATATACCCGGAAGATCTGTGACGATTACGCCGTCATGCTTCTTTAATTTACCTTCCTTCTTTTCAACTGTTACTCCCGGCCAGTTACCTACAAACTGGTTGGAACCGGTAAGAGCATTAAACAATGTAGTCTTACCTGAATTAGGATTACCCGCTAAGGCAATTTTGATATCCATAACAATAGCTCCTTTTTATAAACATTATATTAGGTTTTTGCAATTAGCCTAACCTAACTGGATTTTATTATAAAAGGGGACGCATCCCCACTTTGAATTTATTCTTCAACTTCAATGCTTTCCGCATCTGCTTTACGAAGTGATAACTCATATCCTCTAACTGTGATTTCTAAAGGATCTCCCAGGGGAGCCACTTTACGAACATGAACTTTTATTCCTTTTGTGATTCCCATATCCATTATACGGCGTCTGATTGCTCCTTCTCCGTTAATCTTTTTAACTGTGGCTGTTCCGCCTACAGCTACATCTTTCAATGTTTTCACGTTGTTCTCCTTATATCATTTTTTGATATGCCATGGCCTTATTGGTTTATAGTTAGAACTTGCTAACTCCATTACGTATTGTATGCCCAAAGTTCAAAAATGTCAACACATTTTTATATAAGAAGATATAATGTTTCTTATTTTCTGAAGGGTTTATGTATGTTATAATTAAAAAGGTTAGAGGCTTTTTTAAAGGAGATACTCGGATATGGAAAATTTTATTAAATCCAATGATCTGAAACGCCGCGTACTGGTAGTGGACGATGAACTTATAAATCGTGAGATTCTCGGTAATATTCTGGCCACTGCATATGAAGTTGTTTATGCTGAAGACGGAGCACATGCCCTTGAACTTCTAAAGGACAGAAATGTAAGATATTCTCTCATTTTGTTGGACCTTCTTATGCCTAACATGGACGGTTTTGAATTTCTTACCATGTGCAAGTCAGATGAGAGACTCAAATCAGTTCCTGTTATTGTAATGACTTCGGAAAAAGACGCCGAGGTTAAAAGCATAAAGATGGGGGCGGCGGATTTTATCACAAAGCCTTATGACATGCCGGAAGTTATACTGGCAAGAGTTGAGCGTATCATTGAATTATCCGAGAATACAAGCATAATTAAACATGCTGAGAAAGATACTCTTACCGGGCTTTATTCCAAGGATTTCTTCTTTGAATATATAAGACAGATTGAAGCTTATGACCCGAATAAATCCACGGATGCCATCGTAATTAATGTAGAGCATTTCCATTTAATTAATGAAATTTACGGCCGCGGGGAAGGCGACAGCGTACTTATTCAGATTGCGGATTTAATACTTGAAACCTTAAAGTCGATTCACGGTATTGCCTGCAGGACGGATGCGGATACTTTCTATGTTTACTCAAGACATACCAATAATCCTGAGGAAATCATCAATCAGATATCTGCGGATTTAACCAGGGCATTTAAAGATCATCCAATCAGAATCAGGGCGGGTGTATACGAGAATGTTGATAAGGATGTAATTCCGGAAAACAGATACGACAGAGCGAAGATGGCCTGCGACAGAATTCGTGATGATTATACTCACATGGTTTCTTACTATAATAAGGAGCTTCATGAGAAATCAATTTATTTTGAAAAGCTCATTCACGATATAGATTCTGCTATTGAGAATAAGGATTTTGTTGTTTATTTTCAGCCTAAATACGGCATCCAGCAAGGACGCTATAAATTAAGGTCTGCAGAGGCTCTCATCAGATGGAAACATCCGGAGATGGGAATGATAAGCCCCGGGGATTTTATCCCATTGTTTGAAAGTAATGGTCTTATTCAGAAAGTGGATAATTATGTATGGTGCGAGGCCGCAAGGACAATAAAGCAGTGGAAGGATAAATATAATATTACCGTTCCGGTGTCAGTAAATGTGTCGAGAATTGATATTTACGATCCGAATCTTGAGAATAATCTGATTAATATTCTTGATAGCAACGGCCTTACTCCGAATGAATATATGCTTGAAATTACCGAGTCTGCTTACTCAGACAATGCTGACAGACTGATTGAGGTAATTAACAATATGCGCGCGAAGGGCTTCAAGATTGAGATGGATGATTTTGGCTCAGGCTATTCTTCACTCAACATGCTTACAACAATACCGATTGATGTTCTTAAGATGGATATGAAGTTCGTTAAGAATATGCTTAATGATAGTAAGAGTCTTAAGCTGGTAACACTGGTTATGGACATTGCCAAGTTCCTGAATGTGCCTGTTGTTGCTGAAGGCGTGGAGTCGAAAGAGCAGCTCGATACTCTTCACGAAATGGGATGTGAAATTATTCAGGGCTTCTATTTCTCCAGACCGGTACCGGCCGAGGAATTCGAAGCATTTATACAAAAGGAAGTTGAACTTAGAAAGGAGGAAGCGTAAAAATGTTAACAGTTGAAAGTTTACGTGAATATGGTGCCAATGTAGATGAAGGATTACAAAGATGTTTTGGTAATGAGGCTTTATATCTTAAGCTGGCTGCCACAGTTCCTTCTGAGAAGAATTTTGGTAAATTAAATGATGCGATTAATGCAGGAAACTTAGAGGATGCCTTTGAAGCAGCCCATGCTCTTAAGGGGGCACTTGGAAATCTTTCCATTACTCCTTTATATGAAAAGATCTGCGAAATCACTGAGGATTTAAGAGCCAAAAAAGAGATGGATTACTCTGTGATTATGGCTGACATTAATAAATTAAGAGATGCTTATGCGGCGCTGTGCGAGTAAGGTTTTGGTACTTATGTTTTGAGTGCGAAGCTGTTATGGTGTAAGAAAAAAATAAACCTCTTTCCTTTATTGGAAAGAGGTTTTATTGTTGTTAGTTTCGTGCTTCGCCGGCCACCTTTTTCGTGGGCCGACCATCTCATCAACCGCCTACTTCTTTCAAAAGAAGCACCGATTCAATTCTTGGCATTATCACCTTTTCATCATATGGCTTGCAGATGAAGTCAGCCACCTTATACTGCATTGTCTTAAATATATTTACTTCCGTACTCTCTGCAGTAATGATAATTACAGGAATCTTATTAAGTCTGTTTTCCTTCATCAGTTCAAGCACGTGGAATCCGTCAAGAATCGGCATATGAAGATCAAGCAAAACCAGGTCATAATGATTTTCCTTAGTCATTAATTTTTCAATGCCTTCAAATCCGTTTTCCGCTTCATCTGTTTCATACTTGGACTCAAGCATATATGCCAGGATTGCTCTGTCTACCAGAGAATCGTCTATTATCAATAATCTTTTCTTACCCATATGGTTCCCTTCTTACCAGTCACTATCCCAGTCGGTACTTCCTGAATCCCAACTGTCAGAACCGGAATCCCAGTCATAATCGCTGCTGGAAGAACTGTCGCTGCTTTCGGAAGCCTGTCTTGCGCTTTCTTCCAGATATTCCTGATACTCTATATATTCATCCGTGGTTTCGAAATCAGTCATCTGAGTTTCCGAATCCCAGTTTGGTGTATACCAGAAATCCTGTGCCGGTGTACAGTGGAGAAGATCCGCCGGCATTTCATGATTAAGCATATATTCCCAGCGGTCGTCTTCAGTATCATACATATACCAGCCTTCATTATATTTAGGCTTCATATGATAATATGTATTACCATCATATGTATAATATCCGGTAGAGGACTGGAAGGCGTGAAGATAATCATCATAATAACTGCTGTTTCTAATGTCTTCGCCGCCGTATGAAGGATCATAATCAGGCGACAAATAAAACTCAGCTGATTTAAATTTACCCTTAAGAATATCCGGAGTCAGCCAAGGCTCCTTCCACTCTCCCTTTTCTTCATCATAGACGCCCCAGTTACCCTTACTTTCATCAAGGTGATAATAGAGCTGGTCATTATAACTGTAATAACCGACCTTTGCGCCGCGGTCCTGGTTCATGGACCAATATACACAGCCAACCATGGTTGCTATGAAAAAAAGTGACACAAAGAAACTGGTAAATACGTTTGATTTTCTTCTTCTTGGTCTGCGTGAGCCGCCACCGGAGGAATATCCGGCATTCTGTCTCTTTCTTAGAGAATTACTCTTTTGCTCCAGAATTTCCTGCTTAAGTCTTGTAAGCAGTTCATTAACTGCAAAAGCCTCGTCGGTTCCTTCATATCTTACCGCTCTCGTTCCATCTGCCTTATTCTTATATACGACAAAATTCCCGGTCCGCTCATCTTGATATATACCGAAAGCCTTAGGATTACGGTAATCAACATTTATATAAAATCTTGTAACACTATATGGTGGAAGACCTCTGTCTTTATACCACTGCTCAAGTTCTGCAATTGTGGTAGGCTGATCAGCTGTACTTCTTCTGACATTCTTATTTGGCGCCGCACAATTAGGACAGCTTTCCAGAGTGTCATCATACATTGAATCGCAATATTCGCATTTAATCTTCATGTTTATCCCTCTTACAAAATGAAAATAATACTACAATTACTCTTTAAATATAGTATAGAAACCGTATATCTGTAAAGCACTGATTCTATGATAAAGTGTTATATATTTGTAACGTTTTTTTACTGACAGGTTTCTTTGACAATCTTCACAACCCTGCTTGTACCAAGTCTGTCTGCTCCATGCTCCATAAATTCAAGAGCGTCTTCTAATGATGAGATTCCGCCGGCCGCCTTAATCTTAAGGCCTTCCGGACGATTCTCATTCATCACATCCACAGCATGAATTGTAGCGCCTTCCTTATTAAAGCCTGTAGAAGTCTTGATGTAATCTGCCTTTGCATCATATACAACCTGGCAAAGTCTTGCAATCTCTTCATCTGTAAGAAGACAGGTCTCAACAATTACTTTCAGGATCTTATCCTCGGCGGCCATTTTGACCATTTCAATTTCTCTTTGTACATATTCATAATCAGCATCTTTTACTTTGCCGATATTAATAACCATATCAATCTCGTCTGCACCATTTTTAACCGCATCTGTTGTCTCGAATACCTTCGCCGGAGTTGTATTATATCCATTAGGAAATCCGATAACCGTACATATCTTAAGTTCTTCTCCCACGTACTCCTTCGCTCTTTTCACATATGAAGGCGGTATGCAAACCGACGCCGTCTGATATTTTATCCCATCATCACAAATAGCCTTAATATCCTCCCAGGTAGCATCTACCTTAAGATTTGTATGGTCTACTACTGAAAGTATTTTTTGTATGTTTTGTTCTGTCATAATAATTCTCCCTGCTTATTTTTCTTCACACAATAACTATAATAACATAATTTTTGTATATAACAAAAGACTTCCTGATTATTAAAAAAAGAGAACCTTTCGGTCCTCTTTTTACATTCTTACGCTTCCTCGCCTCTGGCTCTTGCCTCAGCAACTTTCTTCATCTTCTTAAGCTGCACAGGTGATAATAAAATATTCTCGCCAAATGGATTAATGATTGCACCGTACTTGCAGTCCTTTGTGAACTTGCAGATGTCTTCAAAATTAATTGAAGCGGTGTTGATTTTGTCTAATTCGTAATCAGTGCTTTTCTTAAGATTGTCCCAGTCTGTGTAAAGTGGAAGATAAGGCTTGCCATCTTCGCCTTTGAAGAAACTGAATGCAATATTATCAGCCTGATTAACGTTGGTTGTATATTCACCCTTTGCGTCAGTAAACTTAAGTACTGCAATAAAATGAGCTTTGTTGATAACAGTACTTAAAATATTATTCATAATCTGAATGTACTGGTCTCTGTCCTCATCCCTGTCCATCTTGCTTCTGATATCCATAAGAATCTGTAAATCCGGATTAGCAAAATCCGCCTCGCTTTGATATAAAGGTCTCATTGTATCCCTCTCCTTCTACATTAATTATCTTGTATAAAATGGCTCTGTATTGGCTGCAATCTGCTCACCAAGCTGTGTATCAGATCTTACCATGTCAATGAACATTCCCTGTGGAAGGAATGGTCTGCCTGCGTTGGCAATGCCATCGAATATCTGCTGTGGAATGCCTTCAACGTCAACAACAATAAGGAAACTTACCTCATCACCATTCTTCATAAGCTTAAGATATAAAGCCTTGATAGCCTTGTGTGAGATGGCATAATCAGAAATGGCATTAATCAGTTTTTCAGGATATGGATCAGGGTCTGCAATCTGAACCTGAGTATCCTGTCCGATTACCTTCTGAGTAGCTCCGCCCTTTTGATTATTTTCTTTAACTGTAGCCATATGCTCAAGCTGCTCTTTAACCAAAATAAGATTATCACTGAATGGATTGATAACTGCGCCGTTTCCACTCTGAGTTGCTACTGCAACAATGTCATCAAAACTCATAACTAAAGTCTTAATCTTATCAAGATCATAATCAAGACACTTCTTAAGATTCTCCCAGTCTGTATAAACCGGAAGGAATGCCTGGCCGTCACCTGACTTAAGGTACGGGAATTTTAACTGAGTGTCCTTCTTTATAATCTTTGTGCCGTCTTCAGCATCTTCAAGACCATTGTCATCAAACTCAACTACACACAGGAACTTCGCGCTTAAGGCAACTTCGCCTAAAATTGCATTCATAACCTGAGTATATTTCTCTCTTTCCTTCTGAACATCCACCTTCTTTTTGTAATCAAAAAGCTTCATAAGATCCGGATTTGTCACCGGTTTACTAAGATCAAATACCTGCATTTTTACCTCCCTTTTGCAACCATTAGTCTAATTTTTTCCAGGTTCTCGGCGTGAACAGAATAAGTACCGGAATAAGTTCAAGCCTTCCTATAAGCATATCGAATATTAAAACTATTTTCGAAAAATAACTGAGCTTTGCATATCCATCCATAGGACCAACCAGGTTAAAACCAGGACCTACGTTATTAAGATTTGCGGCAACTGATGTAAATACTGATTCAAAATTCAGATAACCGTCAAGGCTTAACAAAATACAGGATATACCAAATATAATTACGTAGATTGCAAGATAAATTCCAACTGAATGAATAAGTGAGTTAGAGAGGATTTTGCCATCTACATGAACTTTCTTAACTGCCCTTGGATGTACCAGGGTGTAGAGCTCATTCTTAATACTCTTATAAAGAATAAGCACACGGCTAACCTTAAAACCACCGCCGGTGGAGCCTGCGCAGGCACCGATAAGTGTAATAATAATTAACACGTTCTTACTGAAATCCGGCCACCTGTTGAAATCCACTGTTGAGAAACCTGTGGTGGAAATAATGGATGCAACCTGGAAGAGAGAATGATATAAACTCTCTGTGGTGCCGGAATATAATTTTCTGATATTAAAGAATACCGCCAGTGTTGCCACAATAACAATTATGAGGAAGAGTCTTAATTCTTCACTCTTGAACACATCCTTAATCTTACCCTTGAGTAAGAGGAAGTAAAGGTTGAAGTTAATTGAGCATACCAGCATAAATACTATGATTACACAACCTGTTGCCATGGAATATGAACCAATACTGTCATTAAGAAGTCCAAAACCACCGGTTCCAACAGTTGAGAATGTAAGTGTCATGGCATCATATAACGGAAGACCTGTGATGCATAAAGCTATAATCTCAATTATTGTAATTCCAAGATATATGCTGTAAAGGATCTTGGCTGTATCCTTAATCTTCGGAACGAATTTACCAACTGACGGGCCCGCACTTTCTGCCTTCATTAAGAAAAGGTTGTAACTTCCTGAAAGTGGCAGGATTGCAAGGATAAGGACCAAAACTCCCATACCTCCCAACCAGTGTGTGAAGAGTCTCCAGAACTGAATACTCTTTGAAAGGTGCTCAACATCTGTAAGTATTGTACCTCCCGATGTGGTAAAGCCAGACATTGTCTCAAAAACCGCATCAATGAAATTAGGAATCGAGCCTGTTACATAAAAAGGGATGGCACCGATGATACTCATTATCATCCAGGCCAGGGCAACTGTTACGAAACCTTCCCTCGCATAGAAAGTAGTGCTCTTTGGCTTAAAGCATCTTCCGATAAAACCGAAGGCGATGCAGGCTGCCATAACTGCTGCCAGTGTAAATCCTTCCTTCTCTCCGTATATGAGAGCTACGATTATGGAAGGAATCATAAATACACCTTCAAATAAAATAACATTTACAAGTATATATCTGATAACTGAATGGTTCATTATTTCCTACCTATGCCAGAATATCCTTAAAATCACTGAACCCGGTTTCCGTGGTTATAACCACGACTGTATCTCCAGGCTTAATTACGCTGTTACCACCTGCCATGGTGATTGTTCCCTTATGGTTAATACTGCATATCAGTACATTAGGCTTAATCTTGGCATCCTTAAGCGGCACATCAATTAATGGGAAGTCCTCTCCAATAACAAACTCTAAGGACTCAACCTTGCCGTCGCACATTTTGTAAAGAGTCTCTATGTTGCTGCCCACAGAATTCTGCATCGCTCTAACATATCTGACAATCTTCTCGGACACTAAGTACTTTGGATAAATAACCGAGCCGATGTCCATTTTACCAATTATCTCATCATAAGCTACTCTGTGAACCTTGGTGATAAGCTTGTGCTCACCAATACTCTTGGCATACATTGCCAGCATTATATTCTCTTCATCTATACCTGTCATTGTAAGGAAAGCGCCTTCATTGCTGATGCCCTCTTCCATTAAAAGCGAAGTATTGGTACCATCTCCGTGAATAATGGATGCAGACGGAAGAGCCTCGGAAAGTTCCTCGCATCTTTGCATGTCGCGCTCGATGATTTTGACCTTAACACCCATGGAAATAAGGTCGGATGCTAAGTAAAATGCTGTCGAACCGCCACCAACTATCATGGCACTCTTAACCTTGGATGTCGGGAATCCCATCTGTTTAAAGAAAGCAATATTCTTGGATGTAAGGCCTGCAACCGTAATCGCATCACCTTCCCTCAGGATAAAATCACCGCCCGGAATAAATACTTTCTCTCCTCTTTCTACAACAGCAATCAGCACATTGGCAGTGCTGTTTCGGCCCACTTCCTTAAGAGACTTGTTGCAAAGCCATGAGCCCTCTTCGATTTTGAACTTGATAAGTTCAACCCTTCCTTTTGTAAAGGAATCAATCTGCATTGCAGATGGGAACTTAAGAAGTCTTGAAGCCTCACGGGCTGCCTCCTGCTGAGGATTGATTATCATTGATAATCCAAGCTCGGAGCGAAGATATATTGACTCTTTGTTGTATACTGGATTAATTACTCTCGCGATGGTATGACAGTTGCCCTTTTTCTTGGCAATCAGGCAACACAGAAGATTAAGTTCATCAGAGCCGGTAACGGCAATAAGAAGCTGAGCCTGGCGCACGCCGGCCTCTTCAAGTATGGACAAACTGGCACCATTACCAACAATGCCCATAACATCAAGGTTATTGACAAGATCATTAACTGCTTCTTCGTTTTCGTCAATTACTGTTATATCATGACCTTCCTTGCAAAGATTATCAACAAGGTCACTACCTACATTACCGCACCCAACTACTATAATTCTCATGATTAAATAAGTTCTCCTTTTTGGCGTCGCCCTTAAGGCAAACACACCCCTAATTATACCCTATATTCCCATTAAAAGCAATGAAGAGGGCTTTACCCCTCTTCAACGCACATTATCTTAATATAATTCTCTTTTTTATCACGCATAATCTCAAAGCCCTTAATAATATTCTCAAGGTCATAGGTATGGGTTATGAACTTACGCGGCTCAACTTTGCCCTCTTTAACCAGCCTTATTACCTCATGCCAGTCATCATCTTCCTCGTGTGTAAAAGATGAATTCCAGGTACCCGTAATCCACAGCTGTCTTCTTAAGATTTTCCAGTATATCTCGCGGTTTAAAGTCATATCCGAATAAGGATTTCCAACGAGGCACCCCTTGCCCTCAGCCTTTAGAACATCCACGACTATCTCATATGTTTCGCTCTTTCCAACGCACTCCCAGGCTGCTGCCACCATCTGACCATTGGTCTTCGCCTTCACCGCCTCGGCCACATTTTCCTTGGTGGAATCGATATAACAATCTTCGCTAAGTCCTAAGTCCAGAATTCTCTTAAGCTGGGCTTCTTTATTACCAACCACCAGAATTTTCTCAAACCCATACGCTTGCAAAATCGCCGCCAGCATAATTCCAATCGTACCAAGACCTTCCACTAAAACATAATCATCCTTTGGTGCATCCAGTCTCTTAATTGCATGAACTGCAACTGCCATAGGCTCAAGCATGGCCGCAATATCGAAAGGCATATCATCCGGAATCTCTATCAATGCCCTCTCAGGCACTCTTATATATTCAGCAAAAGCCCCGTCATTTCTGGAGCCCAAAAATTCATAATTCTGACAAAGTTCAAACTTTTTCTTTTTGCAGGAAGGGCACTCCATACAAGGCACCAAAGGAAAAGCGGCTACTTTTTTGCCAACCCATTTTTCCACATCTTCAGAGCCTGCACTTACAACCTCGCCTGCGAACTCATGCCCTATTGTAAGAGGCATGTTACGGGCTCCTGTCTTATATACTCTTGGAATGTCAGAGCCGCAGATGCCACAGGCTCTTACCTTCACCAGAACCTCGCCCTTTAAAGGCTTAATCTCGCCCACATCTTCAAGTTTGAAATCACCTATATTATTAAGACGCCACGCCTTCATAATTAACCCTTTTTACTTTCTATATATTTTTCCAGATCTTTCGCGGTGGTTATTTTGACATTTTTCTCATCTCCATCCACCAGTTCCACATTTAAATTACACATTATTGCAGGCTGGGTGGAGCCGCTTATTGTGAGCATTTTCTCCATCGGAATCTGATTATTGGCATCTAAGTATTTGCTGAAATTAAATACCTCAGGAGCCTGGCCTAAATATAATGTATTTCTGTCCAGAAGCGAATGAACGCTCTTTCCGTCAATGCTCATATATACTGTATCTCTTGGACTTAATACAGGAAGAATTCCGTCTGCTTTTTTGCACGCTCTCACATAACTTTCTATATGCTCACTTGTTACATAAGGTCTTGCAGCATCGTGAATAATCACAAGAGAATCTTCTTTTTCTGATAAAGACATTTGGTGGTTAAAACCACATTGTTCCTCAATATATTTTAATGCATTATAAATGGACAACTGCCTTGTCTCACCCGGATTGGCATAACCAATGAACTTAAGTATTCCGCTGCATTTGGCAAGATTATTATCTATATAACCTCTCCACTCCTTGGATGCCACAATAACCACGCTGTCCACTAATTTACAGCCGGCAAGTGCATCAAAAGCATCAAGAAGCATCGGTCTTCCATTAACCTCTATATACTGTTTTGGTCTGTCTGCGCCGGTTCTTGATCCGGTTCCTCCCGACAATAAAACCCCTATTACCATACCAACCTCTATCTGTCCTTAAATTCATCCCTGATATCAGCAATTGCCTGAGCATAAGTCTTAGGTCTGCCAAACAAAAGTGTGGTTCCAAGCACAAAACCATCTACTCCGCGTGGTGCGAACTCTCTGATTTTTTCAATGGAGCATGCACCGTCCCAATAAATCTTAATGCCCATCTCTTCTTTCATGGGGAGGATTTTGTCATATTTCTTACTTACGTAAGGAAGGAACATCTGACCTGCGTTTCCAGGGTTAACCGACATAACCAGAACCTTGTCCACAATTCTTAACATCTCCCACACAGTCTCAACGGAAGTACCCGGGTTAATTGCAATGCCCGGCGTAATGCCCTTGTTGATGATTTTCTGCAAGGTGGTTGATGGATGATACTCAGCTTCCGGATGAATATATACCGTATCGCCCGGCCTTAAAGCATCCAGGAACAAATGAATATTGTTATTAGGATGCTCAAGCATAAGATGCACATCAAGCGGAAGTTTGGTCGCGCTTGCAATATATCTTAAATCATTAAGACTCATTGCAAAGTTAGGCACATATCGTCCGTCCATAATATCTATATGGAACGAGTCGATTCCGGCGGCCTCTAATTCCCTTACTTCCTTCTCAAGATTGCCATAATTGGCGCACATCATGGATGCCATTAATTCAAAAGTCATATTAACCCCCTTTGGACTGTTCGTCCTTCCCCACAATTACTGTACATTAAATGGTAACTGATCGTAACCGATTTCATATATGAACTGACCTGATGCATATGGTCCTAAGGAATATTCTCCGAAGATAACCTGCACACCATTGTCTGTCAGAATAATGGACTCGGTATCATTCATTATGCCATCATATGCTTCCTGATATACTCCATCAGCATCTTCGGCAAAATACCCGTACTGGCTCGGTCCGATAAAATCTGCCTTAACAGTTTCTGCTACAACCCTGGCCATTTCTTCCTTTGTTCCACTGTAGAGGCTCATTACATCAACCTCTTCGCCTGTGCTTAAGTCGAAAACTTTTGAACCAAGGTAGCTTCCGCCGTGAGCTCCGCCATAGTAGAAATAGTTATTTATTTCAATAGATAAATATTTATTATTAAGAATCCATGCATCTGTTGTTGAAGCCTGACCTGAACATACATAATCAGGATGCATGTATTCACATTCAGACTGCAGTGAATACTGTGGATCAGGCTGTACAAAGCCTTCAGCTTCCTTTTTAAGAGTGCTGTTAATCTTTGCTGTTGCTTCCGGATTTGACTCATCTCCATCATATACTAAATATGTATCCGCAATTGTATAATCCACAGCACCACACTCAGGGCAGTACTCAACCAAATCAAGGACTTCAAGTTTACCAAGATTCCTGATATTATTTTCTGCAACAGTAAGTAATTCTTTGTCCGGATTCTGGCCGTTTAAGTCGGTGCTTTTCCAAACGAGTTTTCCTTCATCATTAATATCCTGATAAAATGCTGAATTTCCTACAACATTGAAGAAATCAATACCAGGAGATGAATATAAAAAATACGGGCTCTTGGTTTTGGTATAAAGAACCTTATCCTGGCCACTTGCCAAATCATACATATGAACTTCATAGGTATTAAATATTTTCTTATCCTTATCTACATAGTAAAAGAATTTTCCGTTGTCATATTTCATCTGAAATCCGTCTGTGGTAATCGTCTTTGAAGTACCATCGGCAACATTGTAAAACATGACATCATTTCTGGAATAATCATCGCCGTAATTATTATAAACTATATATTTATCATCCATGCCTACAACGCTTCCGCTCTCGCACAGATAGATGCTGTCTCCTACTTTGTTTCCGTCTTTGTCCACAAAGAAGTATTTGTTGCCATCTTTTTCCCTGACGAGGATTTGGCCATCCATTGTACATGGAGTCATATATGTTCCATTAAGCCAGATTAAATCATAATCTGTAGATGCCTTAATGAAGAATCCTGAGAAGCCCGGATCAGTCATTGTCCAGCTTCCGTCTTTACATTCATACTTATCGAGAGAATAAACTGAGTTGCCCTCATCGTTGTAATCAATTCCCATATGATATAATGAATTGCCATCGTCACCCAAAAAGTAATTATAATAATCTGAAGGTGCGCTTGATGCGACTAACTCTCCCTCACCGGTCACAAAATTATGTCTGTAAATCTCAGCATACTGATAGTCGTTTGGCAGATACTGGGTATAGAATACATAATCACCCTTGGCTCCTATAACGCCGCCATTAGTCTGATCAAAAATACTGCCATAATAAACTGAATTAATTAAATCACCGTTTCCATTTACGCTAAGAAGATAACGGTTATTGGTATCATTCAAAACTGCTTCTACGCTCTGGCCCTGATTGTCAGATCCTTCGCCATTGCCATTATTATTTGGCATAAGGCTTAAATCCCAGTCAGAACCGCTCTGACCACCTTCTACCGCATCTTCATTTTGCTCATTTACCATTCCATCGCCATCAAGCACCTGGCCGATATTGAAACAACCGCCCATGGTTGCCACAAGGCATGCAGAAATAAGCGCTACAACAATTTTTTTCTTCATTTTCAATCCCTCTTATTTAAAATAAATTACATTAGGCGCTGTCATATAAGACTTAACAACCACGCCGTTACCTTCAAGATATTCTTTTAATTCCTTCGCTGTATGCTCATCACTTTCCATCAGTGACTTCGGTGCTTCAAACCACACTTCCTTTGCACCAACATAATCGTAAAAATACCCGGGCGCGGAATTATTGCCATGATGGGCAGCCTGCACATATTCAGACTTAATCTCTTCCGGATAATTCTCTATTAAGTAATCTGGAAGCGGCTGTCTGTAGGCATCTCCCATTATGAGGATGGAGTCTTCCTCGCCGGTGATTTTGAAAACAAGAGATGCATTATTAGGAACGTCGCCCCAAGGCTCAATCTCTTCCCTGAAAGAATTAAAAACTTTAATGTGAAGTCCGTCTATATCAAGTTCGTCATCCTTTAATAGATGGTGAACTCTATCATCGCCTTCAGTCAGCGCAAGATACTTATCATAGGATTCGATGCAGTCCCATTCATAAGCCACGGCTGCGTAGAATTCATAATTAATCGGAGAGTCATAAATGGCATCAATCTGAATATCGCCAGGATTCTCAAGTATCTCGTTCAGAGCGTCCACATGGTCATTGTGATAATGTGTCAGAAACCAGGCAGTTACGTGATTACCGTAAGAAGCTATTACCTTTCTTACGAGGGGCTCATTTTCCTTCCAGCCTGAATCAATCACAATCAAAGTTCCATCTTCCTGATTATACATAGTCATAAAAGAACCCTGATTTCCCGACAAATCCGGATAGTCTTTTATCACCCAGCCATCCGTCGGAATATCCTTGCCATAATACCAGCCTCCCACCATCGCCAGGGCGGCAAGCATGGCCATAACCGCAAAAGTTATTATTATACTAATCTTCTTAGACATAATCACTCCTTCAAACATCACTTTTTATTATACACCATCCGCCCGGTCCTAACAACCACCGCCCGCCTATTCCGCCGGTGCCCGGCGCCAGGGCTTCGCTTTCCAGTCCCCATTCCTGCCGATGTCTGGCGCCAGGGTCTCGCTTTCCGCTTCCGTTCCCGCCGGTGCCCGGCGCCAGGCATCGCCCACACCGCGCTCAAACCAGAAAGGCCCGGCGCAAAGCGCCGGACCTCCGCCCACACTCCCCTTAAACCAAGAAGGCCCGGCGCAAAGCGCCGGACCTCTGCCCACACACTCCCCTCAAACCAAGAAGGCCCGGCGCAAAGCGCCGGACCTCCCTGGTTGTGTATTATATCAGATTAAGGGGATTGATGATATCATTTTCGTATGTCCTGGATCATCTTGCCCAGAACATCATATAAAAGTTTGGCTTCCTCCATATTCAAAGTCACACAGGACTTCATTGCCATCGGAACCTTCACAGCCTCTTCCCTTAAGGCCATGCCTTCATCCGTAATTACTACATCCAAAACTCTTTCATCTTCTGAACTTCTCTCTCTTCTTACTAGTCCCTTCTCTTCCATCTTCTTAAGAAGCGGGGTGAGAGTACCTGAGTCCAGATATAAACGTTCTCCTAATTCTTTAACATTTACTTTTTTTCGTTCCCACATTACCATCATGGCTATGTATTGTGTATATGTTAAACCTAAAGGATCTAAATAAGGTTTATATTTTCTAATTATCTCTTTTGAACATACATAAAGTGGAAAACATAACTGTGTCTCAAGTCTAAGACAATCATATTTGCCCATGATTACAGCGCCTTCTGAATTTCCTTTCCTACATCTTTCATATCCTTGGTAGGTTCAAACCTTCCAATGATTTCACCTTCTCTGTTAATGAGAAACTTTGTGAAATTCCATTTGATATTGCCGTTGTTCTTGTAATCCTTATCCTGCGCCTTGGCAACACCACTCATCATTAATGCCTTTGGACCTGAACCAAAACCATCGAACTTGGTGTTGGAAGTAAGCCACTTGTATAGTGGAATGGCATTCTCGCCATTAACATCTATCTTGCCGTACTGTGGAAAAGTAATTCCGAATCTGCCTTTACAGAAAGTATGTATTTCCTCATCTGTACCAGGTGCCTGATTAGCGAACTGATTACAAGGGAAATCAAGTATCTCAAGTCCCTGATCCTTGTACTCATCGTAAATCTTCTGAAGGTCTTCATACTGTGGAGTAAAACCACAACCTGTAGCAGTATTAACTATCAGTAAAACCTTTCCTTTAAAATCGGATAATGAAACGTCCTGACCTTTTCTGTCTTTAACAACAAAATCAAATGCATTCATATCTTCACCTCCGATTATAACTCATTTAATTCAATTTTTCAAAATTAAATTGTATTCAATCTTTACAATTTAGATTGTACACAATTTAATTGTGTATGTCAACAACTTTTTTAAAAAATTTTTTTCACGCGGATTTTCCCGTAAAATCCAGCAAAAAAGGCCCTCGCTCTACGCGAAGGCCTGTATTTTTTAAAATCGAGCCATTTTTTTGTTCCCACTGACACCCACTGGCATTTTCCCCGGTGGGCTCCGGTGACCCGGCGGCTTTGGTGCACTTTACCCCGTCCCTACTGGCTTTATTTTACGATGGCAACAGTCTGTCTTGCGATTGCAAGCTCTTCGTTTGTAGGAATTACTACAACTGTTACTTTATCGCCTGGCTTGGAGATGATGATTTCCTCGCCTCTCTTTGCATTCTTCTCAGGATCAATTGATGCTCCAAGATAGTCGAAGTACTGTCCAACCATCTCTCTTACTCTGCCATCATTCTCACCGATACCGGCTGTGAAGGCGATAACATCAACACCGTTCATTGCTGCTACATATGAACCAACATATTTAGCAACTCTGTATGCATATGTTTCAAGTGTAATCTTGGCAAGTTCATTGCCTTCGTCCATAGCCTTTGAAAGGTCTCTAAAGTCTGAAGATACCTTTGATAAGCCCTGAACACCTGACTTCTTGTTAAGTACGTTTGTAACTTCTGCAAGTGTTAAGCCCTCTTTGTTAGCGATGAACTCTAAGATTGCAGGATCAAGGTCACCTGAACGTGTACCCATTATAAGACCTTCAAGTGGAGTAAGACCCATTGATGTATCTACACACTTGCCGTTCATTACAGCTGAAATGCTGGCACCGTTTCCTAAGTGGCAAACGATGATTTTAAGATCTTCTCTCTTCTTTCCAAGGAACTCAGCAGCTCTCTTTGATACATAGTCATGGCTTGTTCCGTGGAAACCGTAACGACGAACTTTATATTTCTCATAATATTCATATGGAAGACCATACATATAAGCCTTAGGTGGCATTGTCTGATGGAAAGCTGTATCAAATACTGCTACCATAGGAACGCCCGGCATAATCTTCTCACATGCGTGAATACCGATAAGGTTTGCTGGGTTATGAAGAGGAGCCAAGTCTGATACTTCTTCAATAGCCTTAATTACGTCAGGTGTAATAAGAACTGATGAAGCGAACTTCTCACCACCATGCACAATTCTGTGTCCTACTGCACCGATTTCAGAAAGTGAAGCAACAACGCCGTGATCCTTATCTGTAAGTGCATCAATAACCATCTGTACTGCAACAGTGTGGTCAGGCATAGGATTCTCTACATAGTACTGATCCTTTCCTGCCGGCTTATGTGTAAGACATGAACCTGCTGCACCGATTCTCTCGCAAAGACCTTTTGCCAGAACCTCTTCACTATCGCTGTTAATAAGCTGATATTTAAGAGATGAACTACCACAGTTAATAACTAAAATATTCATAATAACTCTCCTTTAAATTTATCAAAGTTAAGGCGGGCACCCTTTTGCACCCGGACCTAAAATTTTTAATATGCTTTACCCCAGTAAACAAGTGCCTTGGCAGGCTTGCCGCAGCATACGCATTTGTCACTTAAGTTCTTGCCTTCAAATGGCATACATCTTGATGTTGCTGTTGTATCTTCCTTAATCTTATTCTCACATTCAACATCGCCGCACCACATTGCTCTTACAAAGCCCGGCTTGTTATTAAGGATATCAACAAACTCTTCATATGTAGTTGCATCGTAAGTATGAGCCTCTCTGTGTGCTCTTGCTCTTTCAAGCATTTCCTTCTGAATAGTATCAAGAAGCTCTGCAACTTTTGTTTCAAGTTCATCAAGGCTTATCTCAATCTTCTCAGAAGTATCTCTTCTTACTAAGATGCACTTATTATTCTCAATATCCCTAGGTCCGATTTCAATACGAACAGGAATACCTCTCATTTCGCTTTCAGAAAACTTCCATCCAGGAGACTTATCAGAATCATCAACCTTAACCCTGAAATTAGAAAGTCTGTCCTTAAGTTCTGCTGCCTTCTCAAGTACGCCCGGCTTATTCTGCGCAATCGGAATAATATTAACCTGAACTGGTGCTACTCTTGGAGGTAATACAAGACCTGAATTATCGCCGTGAACCATAATGATGGCACCGATTAATCTTGTGGTCATACCCCAGGATGTCTGATGAGCATACTCTAATTTATTATCCTTTGATGTATACTGAATATCAAACGCTTTTGCAAAACCATCGCCGAAGTTATGGCTTGTACCTGACTGAAGCGCCTTACCGTCATGCATAAGTGCTTCTATTGTATAGGTAGCAATGGCGCCGGCGAATTTTTCCTTATCTGTTTTACGACCCTTGATAACAGGAATCGCAAGAACATTCTCGCAAAAGTCCGCATACACATTAAGCATCTGAAGTGTTCTTTCTTCAGCTTCCTCAGCGGTAGCGTGGATGGTATGGCCTTCCTGCCATAAGAACTCACGGCTTCTTAAGAAAGGTCTTGTAGTCTTCTCCCATCTGACTACTGAACACCACTGATTGTAAACTTTCGGTAAATCTCTGTATGAATGAACTTCATTTTTATAGAAATCACAGAAAAGAGTTTCGGATGTAGGTCTTACGCATAACTTCTCCTGAAGCGGCTCAAGTCCTCCCTGAGTTACCCATGCAACTTCAGGTGCAAAACCTTCAACATGATCCTTCTCTTTTTGAAGTAAACTTTCCGGAATAAACATAGGAAGATATACATTCTCAACGCCGGTTTCCTTAAATCTGTCATCCAGCTGTCTCTGAATAAGTTCCCAAATTGCATAACCTGCAGGTTTAATAACCATACAACCCTTAACGGAAGTATAATCAATAAGCTCAGCCTTAATTACAACATCTGTATACCACTGGGCAAAATCCTCCTCCATAGAGGTTATGGCTTCTACTAATTTTTTATTGTCAGACATTTCAAACTCCTTATATAGATTTAGTCCCTATCAAAGATTTTAGGTTTAAATACAGTAATTGTCAAGGGCGAGAGCCTATGATTCAAGGCTTTTCAGATACTCCTTCGCTTCCTCGTATCCCTTGAAAAGATGACCGTCAATTCCAAGTTTACACGCCCCTTCGATATTCTCCGGCTTATCATCAAAGAATAATGTCTCTTCCGGCTTTAAATTATAGGTTTTAAGAAGGTGCTCATATACATCCCTGTGGGGTTTAAGTTTCTTAACGTGCGCTGAAATTACATAGCCATCCATCTCATCCAAAAACTTATGAAGTTCATCATGGGTTGTCTTATAAAGACTTCTTGGATAATTGGAAAGTGCATAAACATTATAGCCCTTAGCCTTTAATTCCTTAACCCACGGCACCGAATAGTCATAGCACTTAACCGCTTCATAAAGATTCTCGAAAAGCTTATAGACCACCTCATCATATTCATGATTAAGCTGCCTGCACATGGCATCAAGCACAATATCCTCATCAATTATGCCCTCATCAAGGTCATTCCAGAACTCGGAATAAATGGTTCTTTGTCCCACATATTCAACCTTTTCCTCATCAAGTCCCAGATTACGGAGTACCTTTTTCCACTCAAACTCCACCATTACAAGACCGATGTCAAAAACAATATTCTTAATCATACGCTTTCTCCCTTTAATTTCTCCCATTTATTTACTTTCTTCACAAACAATATTGCAAAAATCCCCGCCAGCACAAACGACCCTGCATCCGCTACAGGCTGTGCGAACAGTACTCCATAAAGACCGAATATCCTTGGGAGTATGAGTAAGACGGGAAGTAAGAATAATCCCTGTCTTCCTGATGCAACTAACGATGCTTCCTTGGACTGGCCACTGGCCTGAAGGAGCATATTTGTTATGATAATTACGCTGCCGAAAGGATAAGTCAGACACTGGGCTCTTAATGCAAGAGAGCCAAGGTAAGTAACCTCCTTACTTGATGGCATCATAAATGTAATAATAAACGGTGCAAAAATAAATATTACTATTGATACAGTTAATAAGAAATACAGGGCTATCAGAACGCAGAACTTAAATCCCTGCAAAACCCTCTTATATAATTTAGCTCCGAAATTGTAACTGCACACAGGCTGGAAGCCCTGGCCAAATCCTATCAAAAGTGAGTTGGCAATCATGGAAACCCTGGATACAAGGCCCATTGCGCACAGTGCATTATCCTGCATCACAGGGTCTAAAACAACTTCCTTAACCTGAGCATTTAATAAAATACCCGCCGTTGCTGCAAGGCCCTGTCTTAATAGTGACGGAAATCCCTTGGCAAAAACTGTAGGGAAGTATCTGGCAGTTAAGTATTTAGGCTTTAAACTTATTGGAATATTATCACCTTTATAAGTCGTAATCCATAAAATTATAAAAGATACCAGCTGCCCTGTGACGGTTGCGATGGCAGCGCCGCGAATCCCTAACTTAAATACAAAAATAAGCAGCGGATCCAAAGCCACATTAAGCACAGCTCCAGACATAATTCCCAGCATTGATGTCATGGCATTGCCCTGATATCTTATCTGATTATTAAGAACGATGGAGCCCATCATCCACGGCATACCTATCAGAATTATATTCATATAATCAAGTGAATAAGGCAGGATTGTATCCGTTGAACCAAGGATATAGGCAAGGGGTGTTCTTAGCATAAAACAGCAGGCAGCCAGAAGCGCTCCAAAAACAATGGCATAAACAAAGCCGGAATTTGCAATGGTTTTCGCCTTCTCATCTTCTTTTTTACCAAGACTTAAGGACACAAGAATTCCGGAACCGTGACCAAAGGTAAATCCAAAGGCCTGAATAATCGCCATCAGGTTAAATACAATTCCAACCGCAGCCGAAGCCTGAACATCAATCTTTCCAACAAAAAAAGTATCCGCAGCATTATACAGCGCGGTTATCATCATACTTATCATCGTCGGAATCGCCAGTTTACTTATTAACTGGGGTACCGGTGTCGTTGTCATATACTTAAATTTCTCATCCTGTGTCATAGAATAGATTTTAATACTATGCCCTTTGTTTGTCAAAATGAATAGCCCGTATTTCGTTGACTTATAATAAGTTTAAAGAGTATAATTTGAATAACCTGTTTACGAATAAAAGGGGACTTGAGGAGGTAGTATGAAAAAAAGGATTATAGCCATTATGGCAGTATTAACCATAGCAGCCACCATGCTTGCAGGATGTGGCAAGAAAGAGACAGTTATCTCAGACCATTTATCCGGCCTCTACTGGGGTGAAAGCCAGGTTGGCGTTGAATCTGCTCTCGGAAGCAATCTTGTAGACCCGAATCTTTTTACAGACAACGGTTCAACAATCGGTGTTTTTGACGCAGAGAAGTTAGGTTTTCCAACAAGAGCCAATACAGAGATTTATGCAACATATACCGTTACAGATGACAAACTTACAACCATCTGTATAAGCTACTCAGGAAGCGAAGAAGACTTAAATGCAATTTCAGCATCAGTGCTTACTTTCCTGGATGACGAATATGGCAATCCTAAGAAGAAAGATGCATATGAAGAAAACTTCATCTATGAGTGGTCAACCAAGAAAGCCTATATCAAGATGGAATCCTATGACATCATGGGAGTAATCATTACATATAAGGCACCACAGAAATAATCAGTTAACGAACAAAGAGCAGGAATATATATCCTGCTCTTTTTTTCTTGCATTTATGCGGATTTTTCTTCAAGGATTCTTCCTATGTGCCTTTTTTCAAAGAACATATCTTTTTTGACAATGACAATAATGACTGTTGCAATTAATACAACGATTGTTTCCACGCATTTGGTTTCGGGTGTCATGGCTATTTTTTCCTGCATAAAGTTAACAAAAAAATGGAAGATTATGCAGGCCAGTATCGAACGGTTGCTTGCAAGGTAAACCCAGGTGATGATAAATCCCATGGGTATGGCACTTACAAAGAAGTTGATTACAAACCAGGGATTAACCATGAGTGAAGCCTGATAAGTACCCTTGATGAAAATAAGCGGGAAATGCCAGAAGGACCATATTGCACCAAAGATGACCGACTCCCAGAACCAGTTCATATAATTGCCGATAGAATCCTCGCAATATCCTTTCCATCCAATCTCTTCGAGGATTGAAGCTACGGTGATTGTTAAAAAGGCACCTGCCACGCCAACACCTGTAAAAGAGAAATCCTTTGTAAAAGAAAACTGATCAAGTGACTGTCCAAAAAGTCTGGATAAAAGAATCGAACAGACAACAATAAACGCGAAAACGCCAATCGATAATAACACATTAGGCCAGTTAACTTTGTAAAATCCAAAGATCTTGTCGCGAAGGTCTTTTTTTAATGCTTTTGATTTGGAACAAAGTATAAAGACTGTCGATACAACAGCCGGGGATATCAATCCTAAAAGCATGAGTACGACCGAGATGTTCTCAGGCAGGAAAATCGCCGGTATCCAGAATATCCAGGTAAAAAGATAAGCTGCCGCAAAGTATAATACTGGCCTGTATTTGTATGTAGTTGTATTAGTTTTTTTAATCTTAGAATCCATATTTTACTCCTTTATTTATGCTTTGGTTTTTATCATTGAACAATAATTTATGCTTACCTTAAGTTCGCTCGCCTTTTCCAGATTTCGAATCTTCTTTGAAAAAAGAATCAGGGAAGATACCACAATAAGCATAATTCCGGAAATTGCGATAACTTTTGCAGAACCGCGGCCTACACCCATGTTGTTTATTTTTCCAAGACGGTCTGCCAAAACACCGGAGAATGCGTAAGCGGGAATGTACCCAAGCTGCGAGATAAATCCGATAAAGCCCCAGACACGCCCCTGCAATTCATTTGGTATATTGGTTCTTGCAAGGTAATCAAGACATGAGTTGGCGAAAGGAAGCATTGCGAAAAACAAAAATCCAAAAATACAAACAAGTATCACATTTTCTTTAAGTGAAAAACCAACCATGAACAAACCTGCCATACCTAAGGAAGTTGTCATTATAAGGCAGTGATTTTTACGAATACCGACAATCCCAGTTATTAGGGCTGTTACAAGCATTCCGAGAGCACATACGGTTTCAGAAATGCCGAGTGTTTTGGAATCCGTAAAAGACAACAGCAGTGGTTCGGATAAAATCTGGATAACTCCGATGAACATTGAGATTAAGGCCGAAACTATAATAAGAAACAGCACTCCTTTTCTTTGGTATACTCCCCGCCATCCTTCCATAAGAATTGAAAAGAAGCCCTCTTTATTTTCAATCTTTTTGCTTTCAATACTTTTCTTTACAAAAGCTGTGGTGGCAAAAGTTATAAAAAATGTACAGATATCGATGATTAACAAAAGTTTTATATCAAAAGCACCAAGCAGCAGTCCCGCAATAAGAGGGGATACCAGATATCTGGCGCTGCCGGAGAGAGAAGTCAGACCATTTGCTTTTGTATATTCTTCCTCGGAAAGCATATCCGTTACCGTTGCCCTGTATGATGGTTCAAGAAGTGATGAGAAAACAGAACTTATAAAGACACCGAGGCAAATTTGCCAAAGCGATGCCTCACCGGTCATCATTGTAATCAGAATATAAAGGATACCGATAGCCGAACATCCGTCTCCAATCATCATAAGGAGTCTTCTGTCAAACATGTCGGCGAGTACACCGGCAGGAACGGAGAGTAAAAGTGTCGGAAGGAATCCAAGCAGTGTTACAAGTGCCATCTGTGCAGCGCTTCCTGTCTTATTGAAAATATAAACACCCAGACCGAAACTGGTAAGTCCCCCTCCTATCTGCGAAATCAGATCTCCGGACCAGAGAATTAAAAATTTGGAATAATTGCTTTTTGTATTCATGTCGCCCCTTTCTTGACCGACTGTCTGTCGGTAATACTTTATTTTTTAAGGAAACCCTTAAAATAAGGTTTCCTTTGGTAATTAATTAAATAACTTCATCATTGCTTTTTGTAAACTGCCTTCTTTGGCCCCAAACAGGTGCTCGGTGTTTAAAAGGAAAGCCTTGATTCTCTTCTTCGAACTTTCCGGCGATTCATCATAATCATCATCGAATGCAATCGTGGAATAAAGGATAAGCATTTCCGTCGTTTCTTTGGGATACTTTACATTAAATATACCCTCTTTGTTTCCTTCATCAACAAGGTCTGTTAATATCGGCAATACACCTTCAACCAGGGATTTCTGCATTTTCTGATGCATCAACGCATTCTGAGGTTTATGCACCAGAGTGATTATTTCGTTACCGATGTCCGTATTTACACGAAGGCTTGAAATGGTCATAACAATTCTTTCGACTACCGGTACACTCTTGTCTTTGGAAACAGCCTCAGCTTTTGCAATGAGAGTGGAGTTGATTCGATCTATCATTGCATTAAGGATGTCTTCCTTTGACTTAAAGTGATAATAAAGAGTTCCTCTTGCAATTTTTACTTTGTCCAGTATGTCATTGGTGCTCGTCTTGTCGTAACCTTTTGTTACAAAAAGTTCTTCAGCGGCATCAAGTATTTCGTTTCTTCTTTCGGCTGCTTCTTTGACAACTCTCATTGTGCAATCCTTCATTTCATGATATTGTTTAATGCACTATTTCAACCGACAACCTGTCGGTTAATAATATATTATTCATTTTTAATCCCATTGTCAAGTATCATTTCGCAAATTCTTTCGCGATACATCCTGCTTTTTTTCTTGCCTACTTTTATTTGTTGTGCTATTATTATCTATGCTTGACGGCGTGTGGCTCAGCTTGGTAGAGCGCTACGTTCGGGACGTAGAAGTCGCAGGTTCGAATCCTGTCACGCCGATAAAAAAGGAGAAGTTGGCAAACAATTGCCTAACTTCTCCTTTTGATTAGTAATGTATGTTGTGTACTAAAAAAACTAATAGATTACTATTATTCTATATTAATCTGGCAACTCCTCATTACCTCTAAAGCCGCATTATGCTTATCGGTTGTTACTCCTGCACAGCACTTTGGATCCAAACTTATCTTTACTTCCGGCAGGAAAGCCTTAATCATAAGAGCATTTGAGATAACGCAAATATCAGTGCAAAGTCCTACAACTTCTATCTCTATTTCCTCTTTATCTGCAATAGCCTTGATATCTTCTGCTAACTTTGTGCTTCCAAAAGTTGGCTTTTCGTATATTATAGCACCATTAACTGCTTCCTTAATCTTAGCGTTAAGTTCCCATCCATTTGTACCCTTAATACAATGCTCCACCGGGAGATATTTTCCTTCCTGAGTCTTCATATATTTTTCTGTATGAGTATCCATGGTAACAAATATATTTTCAAGGTCATAATGTTTGATTTTATTTACAACATTATCAACAATTTCAACAGCCTCTTTTGTTCCAAGTGATCCATCAATAAAGTCATTCTGCATATCTATAACAAAAAGTAGTTTTCTCATTTTTTCTCCTTTCAAGATGAAACCTCAAATATTGCCTGGTCTATGAAGACTTATCTGGGCGGGCGCCGGGGCGAAGGGGCGGCATAAGAAGTGCTTTCTCATTACATACAGAAACGCACTTGCCACACCTGATACACTCTGCCGAATCCGGATTCTTTGACGGGTCCACAGCCATAGGGCAGCACCGTGTACATGCTCCGCAGTGGGTACAGGTTGTCTCATCCACCATAAGCCTTACAATGGAAATCTTATTAAAGAGTCCATAGAAAGCCCCGAGGGGACATACGTATCTGCAAAACGGTCTTGCGATAAAAAGGCTCGTCACCAGAATTATTCCAAGAACACTGGCCTTCCATATAAACTGCCCACCAAGCGCTGAGAGTATTTTATGATCGGCTATTGCCAGAAGTATTCCGCTGACAGTTCCGGAGGGACAAATATATTTACAGAAAAACGGTGTAAATCTGACTAAACTTGGAATCAAAAGCACGCATATTACCAAAATAAAATACTTAAGATACCTAAGAACCCCGTCTCCTTTAAAAGTCCTGACTCTGTGCTTCATAAAAATCGGAATCATGTAAATCAGATCCTGCAAAAATCCAAAGGGACAGAGAAAACCGCAAACCAGTCTTCCCAGTATAACTCCAAAGAAAATCAAAAGCCCCACAACATAATAAGGGATACGAATATGAAGTCCTGAAAGAGAACTTTGAAGCGACCCTATGGGGCAGGCTCCTATTGCCCCCGGACAGGAATAACAGTTAAGCCCCGGCACACACACGCTCTTAGTTGGCGCTTCAGAAATTTTACCTGTAAAGAATCCCTTAAAATTAGCATTTTGTATTAAAGTTGCAACCAGCTGAATGGCTGTTCTTTTTTTATTATCCAATGCCGATACACTCCAGACAAATCTTAGCTGCCTTGGCCAAAACCTCCCCCGGCTGGCCCATAATTATTCCAATTACTATCAGGGCTGCAGCTGCAAAAAGCAGGGATATCTGCAATATTCTTCTTTTCATACTAATCACCTAAATATCCCTTAATTATCTCTTCCCAGCCTTCCTTGGAATAAGCCCCAATATAAGGCTCGTCGGAAAGAACATCACCGTTTCCGTTTATAAAGATTGTATTTGGAACATAACCGGACTGATACTTATCAAACTGCGAAATATATTTAACGATAGGATAGGTTATTCCCGCTTCATCAACTATTTCCTTAGCATCTGAATCATTGTCGGAATATATGCCAAGAATCATAAAGCCCTCATCATTATATTCTTCATATAATTCCTCAAGTTCCGGCATCTCTCCAACGCATGGACCACACCATGGCTGCCAGAAATTAACCATAATTACCTTATATCCGCTGTAATCTGCAAGGCTGATATCGTTTCCATTTATATCTTTGGAAGTAAAATTAAATTCTCCTGTTGGCTCTCCCGCTGACTCAAATAAAGGTGCATCCCCTTCCGTTCCTGCCTCTTCCCCTGAAACAGTCTCGTCTGAGGAGCCGTTACCTCCAATCATATCATCGGTTATACCCCAGTCTTCCTTTGAAGAGCTTGACTGAACCTCGGCATTCTGACCACCATCTTCTGAATTTACAACAAGTCCTATCTCTTCCGGTGTCACTACTTCTATATCATCTGAGGAGTCCGCACCATTTTCTTCCAGGGCTTCATTGTAGCCTTCTTCAAATCCTTCCATAAAGGCATCAGCTATCTCACCGCAGCCTGACAAAGACATAATAAGGCTCGCTAAAACAGCCCCTGCCAGTAATGCTTTAATATATCTTTTCTTCATATTCCATTCCCCTTATCAAACTATCTTCCAAGTTCCTTAAGAACTCTCTTTGAGATTTCTTCGCATTTAGCCTTAACATCATCCTCATTGAAGGTAAGGATTTGCTTATTCTCCATTACTATCTGACCATTTATTAAAACAGTCTCAACCTCAGTTCCATTTGCTGAATAAACCAGGCTTCCAATGAGATTATTATGAGGAGTTAATGAAAGCGCAGTTGAATCCAGGATTGCAAGGTCTGCCTTCTTACCTTCTGAGATAGAACCAACCTTGTCAGCAATACCAAGAGCCTTCGCACCGTTGATGGTGGCTATTTTAAGCACTGTTTTGGCACTCATGGCATCTGCCTTTTTCTCTACTCCCTTATGAATAAGCGAAAGAATATTCATCTCATGGAAGAAATTAAGTGAATTATTGCTGGCTGCTCCGTCAGTTCCAAGGCACACATTAACGCCTTTTTCCAGCATCTTTTCCACTGGTGCAAAACCATTGCCCAGCTTCATATTACTTACCGGATTGGTGGCAACTGATACCCCGTGTTTTGCGAAGATATCGATATCGCTGTCCGTTACCTGAACGCAGTGAGCTGCAACGCAAAGGCCATCGAAGAGACCACCCGCCTCAGCCATCTCAATCGGAGTCATGTTATATTTCTCTTTAATCTGCTCAATCTCTGAAAGACTTTCAGAAAGGTGAGTATGAATTCCAACGCCTCTTTCCTTTGCCTTGGCAGAAACAATTTTCATATATTCAAGATCACAGGTATATGGCGCATGAGGCGCAAGCATAAAGCCTACCAGTTCTTCATTCGGGAAGTTATCCATTTCCTCGAAAGCCCATTTAAGTCTGTCAGAGCCGGCCTGATTATCGCCTTCACCCACAAGTCCTCTTGATACAAAGCCTCTCATTCCTGCAGCAATGGCAGCCTTAGGAGCTGTATTAATCTGCACATTCATATCATTAAAACATGTGGTTCCTGAGTGAATCATCTCAGCCATACCAAGGAGAGCGCCATAATATGTATCTTCTTCAGTCATGATATTGTCTTCAATTGGCATAACTCCCTTAAAGAGCCAGTCCATAAAAGGAACATCATCCATGATATTACGCATAAATGCCATATATGAATGAGTATGACAGTTAATGAGTCCAGGGATTACCAGCTTGTTAGCGCCGTCGATGATTTTGTCAAAGGTGGTTCCAAGAACTGAAGGGTCTTTGACTTCGTCGTAAATTATTTTGGAGATTGTATCTCCCTTAATAACGAGACTTACATTTTTGATTACAAAAGTTTCTTTCTCATCATTCATTAATGCCTGGATATTCTTAATTAAGATATTCATATGCGTCCTCCATATCTACTGATAGAAACACCCTCCCCAAATGGAGAGGGTGCAAAAATTATTTTTCAAATGCTTTATCAACATTCTTTGATATTAGTCTTAACAGGAAATATACTACAAAGTATACCGGAATGCTGGCCACAAGAATCAGTCCTTCGAGCCACAAGCCCCATGCTACTCCCATCACAATATACTGAAGCAGAATCAGCACCGGCATGATAAGAAAAGCAATCCAGCCGTATATATCCTTATGACTTTTCTTCGGAACCTTATGAGAATAAACTGCCTTACTTTCGTCATATTCAGGAGCTTTCTCGTCACCATAAATAACCTTATCAACCGACATGTCATAAACTTTGGCAATTCGAACCCAGTCCTCCGCTCCCGGCATACTGGTTCCTTCTTCCCATGATTTTACTACATCTTCACTCACTCCGACTTTCTCGGCAAGTTCAGCTGTTGTTAATTTATGATCTGCCCTTAATTCAAATAGTCTTCTCTCTATTCTCATATAAAATTCCCGCTATAATTAATTATGATAATCTCTTAAGAAGTGCTTCTCTCTGCTCTTCGTAACCCGGCTTGCCAAGAAGTGCAAACATGTTCTTCTTGTAGCTCTCAACACCTGGCTGATTGAATGGATTAACACCAAGAAGGTATCCGCTTACGCCACATGCAAACTCGAAGAAGTAGAATAACTGACCAAGTGCAATCTCATCTACCTGAGGAACGTTGATAAGAAGGTTAGGAACCTGTCCGTCTGTATGAGCAAGGATTGTACCATTCATGGCACTCTTGTTTACGAAATCAACGCTCTTGCCTGCAAGATAGTTAAGTCCGTCAAGATCAACCGGCTCTTCCTCGATGATGATTTCTTCACGTGAGGTTTCAATATTGATAACAGTCTCGAAAATATTTCTTGAACCGTCCTGAATGAACTGTCCCATTGAGTGAAGGTCTGTTGTTAAATCAACAGATGCTGGGAAAATACCCCTCTGGTCCTTACCTTCTGACTCGCCGTATAACTGCTTCCACCACTCTGATACATAGTGAACGCTTGGCTCATAGTTGGCAAGAATCTCAATCTGTTTACCCTTACGAAGAAGGATGTTTCTTGCTGCGGCGTATTTTAACGCATCGTTATTTTCAAAATCATTATTTAAAGCTGCTTCTCTTCCCTGTGCAGCGCCCTGCATAAGCTTATCAATATCAGCACCTGATACTGCGATTGGAAGAAGACCAACTGCTGTAAGAACTGAGAATCTTCCGCCGATATCATCTGGAACTACAAATGTCTCGTATCCTTCTTCTGTTGCAAGACCTTTAAGTGAACCCTTAACCTTATCTGTTGTTGCATAGATTCTCTTTGCAGCCTCTGCCTTACCATACTTCTCTTCAGCCAACTTCTTTAAAATTCTGAAAGCGATTGCAGGCTCTGTTGTTGTACCTGACTTGGAAATCATATTGATTGAAAAATCCTTGTCGCCGATAACCTGAATTAAATGCTTAAGATATGTTGAGCTGATTGAATTACCAACAAAATATATTTCAGGAGTCTTACGTACTGACTTATCAACTACATTGTAGAAGCTGTGTCTTAAAAATTCGATTGCAGCTCTGGCTCCAAGATAAGAACCACCAATACCAACTACCAAAAGAATATCTGAATCTGACTGAATCTTGGCTGCTGCCTTCTTAATTCTATCAAACTCTTCCTTGTCATATGCTACAGGCTGGTCAATCCATCCAAGGAAATCATTACCCGGTCCCTTCTTTGAAACCAATAATTCCTTTGCATCCAAAACCTGCTTCTTAATATTCTCCATCTCGTGATCTGCGATAAATGAAGAAGCCTTAGAATAATCAAAACTTACTGCACTCATTGTACTTGCCTCCGTTATATAAATTTATCATTTTTGAAAAAACAATATCTTTAAAAAGTGTATCAAAAATACCCGCTCTTTTCAAGCCATCTCTTACCCCTATTTATTTTATAAAAATATTACATTTTATAAATGGGCTGTAATAGATTTTTCCTATTAAAAGTGATATAATTGTTGTACTTGATTTTTAATTTATACATGGAGGTATTAGTAAATGGGTAGTAGTTCAAATTCAAATATTGAAACCAGAGCTATGATTCTTGCCAACAGAATTAATATAATAGCAGTTACCATTATTTCATCAATTATTGCTATTGCTTATATTCTTGAAGGCGTAAAACACAATCGTACATGGGGTTATGTAAGTATTGTTACAGCTATTGTTGTTATACTTATTACAACAGTCTGGATTATGTATGCAGCAATTCCAGCATCCAGATTACTACGAATCACAAACAGTTACGGCTTCGCGATTTTGTACGCCTTTGTTTTATTTACAGCCAATAATAATCTGGTATTTACTTATATTTTCACAATGCTTGTTGTTGTAACACTTTATAATGACAAGGGATATATTTTCCGAATAGGTCTTGGTGCAATCCTTCTTAATGTAATCGATGTTATCATAAAAGTTACCACTACTCAGGTAACTTCAACTGATATTGTTTCATTTGAGATTCAGATTCTTCTTACTCTCATCATAAGCATCAATATGTATATGGTAACAATGGTTAACGGTATCCTCAACAAGATGAAGACTGCTGCCCTTCAGGATGAGAAAGAGCATATTTCAAGAATCCTTGAGAAGATTATTCAGGTATCCGGCAACATGTCAGATGATGTTGTTAATGTATCCGGCCAGATGAAAGATCTTGAAGAATCAGTAGAAAGAACTCTCTATGCGATGGAAGAAGTTAAGAATGGTACCAATGAAACAGCATATGCCATTCAGGAACAGTTATATAAGACTGAAGAGATTCAGAATAATGTTGATTCAGTTAAGCAGGCTGTAAGCATTATTTCAGAGAAGATGGAAACAACAACTGAGGCTATTAAGAATGGTCAGAGCCATATTAAAGCTCTCAATAATTTTACGGAAGTTTCAGAGACTGCAGGCAAGGAAGTTGCAGATGCCCTTAAGACTTTCGAAGAATATACAAGCCGTATGAACTCCATCATTGATATCATTACCAATGTTGCAGATCAGACATCACTTCTTGCACTTAATGCTTCAATCGAAGCTGCCAGAGCAGGTGCTGCAGGAAAAGGCTTCGGCGTAGTTGCTACTGAAATTTCCAATCTTGCAAGCCAGACCACATCTGCAACACTTGATATTACACAGCTGATTGGTGATATTACAAAACAGCTTAATATAATGGTTGAAACCATTGATAACTTAATTGAATCCAATGCCAAGCAGGCTGAAGCTTCATCAGAAACTTCAGAAAGTTTCAGGATTATCACTTCAGATATCGGCGAAATCAGAAAGCAGTCTGAAGACCTTGAGAGTATTGTTGAACAGTTAGTTACATCCAACAAAGCCATTGTTGAATCAGTACAGACTATTTCAGCCATTACTGAAGAAGTATCTGCCAACTCAAGCGAAACCTACGAAACAAGCCGCAGGAATGAAGAAATCGTTAGAAACGTTGGTTCAATTGTTAAATCACTTGACGAAGATGCCAATGCTCTTCGTAATGAAACCAATTAATTACAATATAAAAGAGGGAATTAATTATGTCATCACATGAAACACATGAATCTGCAGAAATGTATTTAAAGACTATCTACATACTGCGTAAAACAAAACCTGAAGTTCACTCAATAGACGTTAGCGAATATATGAATTATTCCAAACCAAGCGTCAGCCGTGGAATTCATATTTTAGAGCAGGACGGATATCTGGTAGTAAATGAGAACAAGGCTTTGGTTCTTACAGACAAGGGCCTTAATCATGCAGAGAGAATCTACAACATCCACGAAGTTGTTACCAAAGCCCTTATGAATATGGGGGTTAGCCAGGAAACTGCTGAATCGGATGCATGTAAGATAGAGCATGATATCAGCGATGAAACCTACAATGCTCTTAAGAAATTCGTTCAGTAATCAGTACAGTAAATCATTAGAAATCATTAAAGCCGATGGCACTAATTGTCATCGGCTTTATTTTATCTTCTCAAATATTCAGATGATACCGGGAACTCGAAATAAGTATCCGGGTAAGGCTCATCCTTTAATTTAAAATGCCACCACTCATTGTCTATTGGCTCGAAACCATTTCTCACCATTACCTTCTGAAGACGCATTCTGTTCTCATACTGCTCATCACTTATTCCTCTGTATGAAGGATGGGATATCTCGCTGAACATGTCAAAAGGACTGCCCATATCCAGTTCCTTACCGGTCTTCATGTCAAGAAGTGTTAAGTCTATGGCGCTTCCCCTGCTGTGACTTGAAAGCTTTGCCACATATCCTTTTGAGAATACTTCCTGCTTTTCAATATCCGGATAAAAATAAGGCTTCATCCTGATGTCCGTATCTTCTATTCCCCACAGCATAAAATGCTTTACTGCGCTTACAGGTCTGTAGGCATCGAAGACCTTGATCCTGTAGCCCTGAACAAAGAATTCCGAGGCGGCGCTTTTGAGCGCTCTGGCTGCTTCCTTACTTAAAATAGCACATGGCTCCTCATAGCCGTCTATCCTGTCCCCAATAAAATTATAGGTGGAATAATATCTGATTTCCTGAATAATATTTGGCACATAATCTGCCAGCAGAACGAATCCTGACGGATTCATGGTCACTTCCTTCTCATATCCCATTTGTCTCTCCCCCGTTTCATTTATAAAAACGACTAATCCTTTTGGGGATTAGCCGCATTATCTTTATTTTACGCTTACGGATATGTCTGATGACAGACCACTATTGGTAAGAATAATAAGTCCGACGTCTGAATAACTGGAGCCGCCGCCAATAGTCGAATTATAACTCTCCGGTGTAATTGTTATGGTGTTTCCGGAAGCACTTGCCTTGGCGCACCAGATCTGGTCAACAGTTACGCTTTGTCCCACATCTATGGTAACAGTCCAGCCGTTAACATCACCTGAGCCGGTATTCTCCAATTTAAGATTAAGCTGAGTTGCTGTCTTGCCGCCTGCATCCCAGGTATTATTGGTGGATGCTGATACTGTCAGGTTACCGGCTGAACCGGAGCCACTTGCGCCGCTCTGGGTATTTTGCTGGTTGCCATTATCGTTGCCACCATTGCCGCCATTATTACCATCAGCATTTCCATTATCTGTTCCTGCGCTTACGCTGGCTGTGCCATCGCCTGTTGCCAGGGCCGCACCCTGATCTGAGTGGGTATTTAATACACCCACCAGCCACTGACCTGATTCTGATAATTCATTATAATTCCAGCCACCCTGTGTCTTACCGCAGTTAGATGCAATAATGGAGGATGACTCAGCCTTATTGGATAAGTTCCATGCTGTAAAACTTAAATTATATTTATCTGCAAGTTCAATCCATTTATTTGCTTCTGCAATATTATTGTGACCATTACCTGAAGCATCACAGATACTAAACTCACTGATAAAAATAGCCGCCCCGTTTCCAATCGCAGTCTCAACCTTATTTCTGATTGAGTCCTTATGTGTATCTGCATAGAAATGAACAGCATACATTATATTGTCATATCCTGTAACCGGATCTTTGCTTGCTTCATCAACATCCTGAGACCAGGTCGGAGTTCCCACAATGATGATTGCATCCGGGTCGTTGGCCCTGATTACCGGAATAACTTCCTCAGCATAGGACTTAACTGAACTCCAGGATGTTCCGCCATTAGGCTCGTTGCAGATTTCATATATTACATTATCCTGATCTTTATATTTAGCTGAAATCTCATCAAAGAAAGCAATGGCTTCACTCTTATGCACATTCGGATCAAGGTCATGAAGAATATGCCAGTCCACAATTACATACATACCAAGTTCTGTGGCTATATCAACACCATTAATTACAGTGCTCTTCATGCCTTCTTTGTTATTGCCGTCGCAATAACCATTTTCAACTGTATACATTGCAAGTCTTACAGTATTGGCTCCAAAATCATCCCTTAAAGAACGAAATGAATCTTCATTCACATACTCAGGAAACCACTGAAGACCATGAGTACTTATACCCACAAGCTGAAAAGCCTCGCCCTTTTCATCCACAATTCCGGCGCCTTCTACCTTAATTGCGCCGTGGATTTCAAAAGGAGTTTTGCCTGTACTTTCTTCTTCAACTTCTTCCACAGTCTCTTCCGGCTCTTCTACTACTTCTTCTGCCGGCGCTTCCTTTTCCTCTGTCTCTATAACTTCTTCAGGTTCTTCCGTAACCTCTTCTACTGTTACTTCTTCCACCGGTTTTTGAACCGACTTGTTTATCAAGGCCCCGATTAGCATAATAAGAAGCATAAGGGCGATAAGAGATACGGCAATGATTTTGGACTTTTTACTCTTCATTAATATGCTCCTTTAATCATCTACATCAAGATGCTCTAAAAGTGATTTCTTCTTGGTCGGTTTAACATCGCCGTGCTTAACCATAAGCATTGTTAAAAGTGCTAAAATCGAGAATACTGTTGCATATGGGAACAGTGTTCTGTAGGAAACATACTGAAGGAAGAAGCCTGAGAGAATCGGCGTCAAAATCTGCGCTGCCATGGAAGCGGTATAGTAAAATCCCGTATACCTTCCCTCTTCACCTTCTTCACCTATATCAACTGCCATAGGGAAGGAGTTAACATTGATGGCTGCCCATCCAAGACCTACAAGTACGAAACCTATTACAATAATGGACTTATATGTTCCAAAAAGTCCCACGTAAGCAAAACCAACGATTAATGCACATACACCGATAATGATACTCTTCTTACGTCCAAGAATACCGCCCAGTAAACCGATTGGAATATATCCGATAACTGCTGCCGCAGTACCTATCATAAGACAGTCTGTATAACCGCCGTCTCCCATACCCCAGACTTCTGCAGCATATCTTGAGAAAGCAGACATAACGCCATTATAAGCCATATACCAGAATGCTACGGAAAGAAGCAGGAAAATAAGGCTTACGAATCTGTCCTTAGGAAGTCTGTGTCTTAAAACCTTACCCTTTTTATTTGTTACAGCTTTACCCTCTTCCTCTTCTTCATGATTGCCGTATTTTTTCTCATCCTCAACAGCAATATTGTGCCACTTGTTCTCAGGAACAAAGAGATAGAGAAGTACAGTAAACAAAATCATGAATACGATTAATGATATGAAAAGGTACATATAATTAGGAGTTGCTGCGCCAATGCTCTTTTTAACAAGTAATCTAATCATAACAAGAGCATATATAGCACCGGCAGTACCCATTAAGTTAATAACCGCATTACCCTTACTTCTAAGTTCCTTCGGAGTAACATCCGGCATAAGAGCTACTGCCGGAGAACGGTAAATAGCCATGGAAAGCAGCACGCCTCCAAGAGCTGTCATGAACATAATAAGATTCGATGAATTATCAGCAATCGGCATAAATATCATAAATATGGATGACAGCACGGTACCCACAATAATAAAAGGCATACGCTTGCCGATTTTGGTATTGCATCTGTCGGACAGGGTACCAAACATTGGCAGTAAGAATAATGCAAGTATATTGTCAATCGCCATTATGACACCGGTAACCACATCATTCATATGAAAAGATTCTTTTAAAATAAGTGGAATGATATTATCATACATTTGCCAGAATGCAGAGATTGTCATAAAGGCAAAACCTACCAGTATTGTCCTTCTGTAATTAAGCTTAAGCATTTTATTGCCCCCTTTTACTTATCTTTATCTTTATTTTTCTTTTTAAACAGAATATCTCTTACCTTGAATTCTTCACCCTTAAAAATTTTCATCACATTCGGTATGTGTTTAAAAACTATTATTGACATTGGAACTGCAATCACCCAGCCACTAATCCAGTCCCCTGTCTTTATGCAGACAATAAGCGGGAATGCAATCGCTGTCAAAATCGTGGAAATAATCAGATAATTCGATATAATTGCAACCAGAATTATGCACACTGCTACCACAACAGTAGTTAAAGGATAAAGGCCAAACATTACACCAATCGTAGTTGCAAAACCCTTGCCTCCCTTAAACTTAAGATAAAACGGAAACATATGTCCCATAACACAGGCTGCAGCCACAATATGATGCAAAAGTACCATATCCGGGAATAATAATCTAACTGCAAAAACGCAGATTGAACCCTTAAAAATATCCACCGCCCCAACTAAAACACCATACTTGATTCCCATTAAAATGGTAGTATTCGAAGCTCCAAGATTGCCTGAACCCCCACTCCTTAAGTCCTTCTTCTTAAGCTTGGCAAGAAGATGGGACATACTGAAGGAACAAATCATATAACCCAGAACAGTACATATAATATATATTGCTATCTTCACCCCTTCACCTCTTTTTTATTTTTTTCATAACCATGCTAAACAATTCCACCATATACACATATCCACTCGTTGATAAAACAATAAATAACGGCAAAAATACATATAAATATCTTGCTCTGGCTTCAAAAAGCATTTGATACAAAAATATGCCAATAAATATTGTCTTAAGAAATGCAATCGGAACGTTTTTATCTTTTTTTATAAATGAAAAAATAATACCTGTCAAAACACTAATCCAGATCATCTGAACTATAGTGCAATATAATCTGGTACTGTTTCCATATACCCAGTATATTTTTCTTGTTATTTCCGTAATTTTATTATTATCATCTATTGGTGGGCTGTAGTTGCCATCCATCCACACTTCTTTTTTAAATCCAAAAGTAGACTCATTAAAAGTCATGACCATTTTTTTATACCAAAAGAATGGACATCCGAGCACGCCTTTTTCAGCCATACGTTTTATACTACGCTGGAATAATACTTTATCTCTTACTGCTGTATCCTCTAACTGAAATTCACCAAATACGGTAGCATCATCGGAATTATACATACCGCATCTTTCTTCATTCTGTCCCATGTATAAATAGCTCATGGCGCTTGCTGCAATATGCTCATTTCTGACAATACCGATTTCATCTGCCATTTTCTGGAACAGGGATTTTTTACCCAAAAGAGCCAGAATTAAACAGATAAAAACTACGAGATAACCCAGCCACTCTTTTTTTATGTTATGTAATAACCTTACAAATCCTATAAGTAAAATAGCTATATATACTATTGCAATCGTAGGCTTAATCAGACAACCTGCAACGCAGCTTACAATTGACAGAGCAATACAGACTACACCGGCCACCCTTACCAGTATTCTTTTTCTCTTATCTTTTTTATCAGTCGCTTCCGATAAGCCGGTTTCTTTGTTAGACAAATTTATATAGCAAATATAAAGAATCACCGACATAATGGGAAACATAATGCCATAAGAGTCTGTATATGGAACCATATTCCATCCCGAAAGCCCGATTAATGCGATAGAACAAAAATATGCAAAAACAGAAAGAACGGTACTTTTTGTTGTTATCTTTACGCACCATACTGTTAATAATATGGCGACGACTGACATGATACACGATACCTGTATCCAGATTAATTCCATATTATTGTAGTCAAAATGCTCTACTGCTTTTTTATATAATTTACCAAGCACATATACTATTGGAATATTGTTCTCATATATTTGAAAATAAACTTCGCTGTCTAAATGTTCACCACGCGCAAAGTTTAATGCATTTCCCCTGACAACGCTTACATCCCATGGTACATAAAATGCGATTTGTCTGGAAAAATAATAAATTCCAAAATAAGTTAATAAAGCAAAAACAAATAGCAGCGCATAAAAAATATAATTTGTCTTTTTGGCATTACCTATTTTGTTTTCCAAAAATTTCAAAACAAACAGAACACCAATTATAAATACAGCCGTTATGATATAAAACAAAATCCACGGAATCGAAATAACCGGCTTCATATCATCAGGATATGGTAATGCTGTCCCGAAGAAAACAATGCCAAAGAGCACCGGGCCAAACAATACCAAAGCAATTATATTTAATATCTTTATATATCCCGATTCAGAAAAAGTATCTATCGTTTCTTTAAGCTTTAGTTTCAAAACAATACCTCTGCCTAATAATCAGACCTATCCCCTCTTTTATTTATCAGGCAAAAGTCTTGCCCAGAATATCTGCCACGTTATTCTTAATTCCCCTTGCAACATCAGGCTTATTCATGGAATAAACATGGACATTTGTTATGCCATTTGCGTAGAGGTCGATAATCTGATCTGTGGCATAGGCAATGCCGGCAGAGCGCATGGCATCAGGATCTGAGCCGAACTTATCCACTAAGGACTTAAACCTTACAGGCATAAATGAACCTGAAAGTTTTATAGCTCTTTCAACCTGCTTTGCGTTGGTAATTGGCATAATACCCGGGATAATCGGCACTGTGATGCCCGCCTCTCTGATTTTGTATAAGAAATTAAAGAATAAATTATTATCAAATATCATCTGTGTTGTAAGGAAATCAACACCCGCATCCACTTTTTCCTTAAGATGCTTAATATCTTCTCTTTGATTAATGCTCTCTGGATGAACCTCAGGATAGCACGCTCCGCCAATACAGAAATCATAAGGACTTTCCTTAAGCTGTCTTACAAGCTGAACTGCATAATTATAATCCCAGTGGTCCCTGTTTTCCTGCTTCATCTCTTCCGTAAGATCGCCACGAAGAGCCATTACATTCTTAATTCCCGCTGCTGCCATATCTTCAATTCTTTTCTCAACCAGTTCCTTGGTTGAAGAAACACATGTAAGATGCGCCAGCATTGGCACGTTATATTTATCCTTAAGATTCTTGGCAATGTCTAAAGTATAATTGCTGACACCGCCGCCTGCTCCGTATGTTACACTCATAAATGACGGATTTAAAGTAGCAATCTCCTCTGTTGCTGCCTTAACATTATCAAATGAAGTTTCCTGCTTTGGAGGAAAGACCTCATAGGAAAGCATCATCTTTTCATCTTTTAAAATATCAATAATTTTCATCATCGACCCCTTTTGTTTAAAATGCTTTTTTCACGAATATAATTGTACCACAATTTATCGTGGTTGTGCGTATTTTTTAACCATATTGTCAAATTAAATATTTTTCCTGTTAAACAAAAAAAGAGCAGGGCGTATTGAAGTGTACCCTGCTCTAAAAAAGCTAACATATTATTAAATTATAAAAATACCAAAAGACTATTTCTTCATTCCTGTCTGCGGTTTAACCGGCTGCTTGTTGTTCTGCTTCTTATTCTGTACCTTCGCAGGTTCAAGCGCCTTATTGGCTTTGGCCTTAACAATGTCTTCCAGTTCTTTTATTGTAACATTTTTATTATCCACCTTAACCTTGGATTCGTAAGTTTTCTCGGTTCCGATAAGTTTAGCCAGGTCTTTCATATCATTTAATTCCTGGAGACCATTTTGGATAATATCATTGGATAACTTATCCTTAACACTTGTTCCAAGGGCGGTTATTTTATCAACAAGCATCTTTTTAAATGTATCATTCTTAACCTGTTTAATTCTCTGTGAAGACAAATCAATATCTGTTACTTTATAGTTTTTGATATCCTTACCCTTAAGATCAAAGACCGAACAGAGATTGTCACCAAATGCCCTTGTAAATTCTTTATTTTTACCTATATTTTCTACAAAATTTTTGCAGTCTTTCCTGAAATCCTTCTCATTAAATATGATTTTTTTGCTTTTCTGTAAATCTGCAAAAATAGATTTGCATGCCGAGGAAACTATTTTGTTTCTGTATTGCTTTTCATTATCATCAAGTTTGAATTCAAATCCATCCTCGTCCATGGCCCACTTTTCATATGTTTCTTTCTTTTCAACTTCTTTCCTGTAGATAAACTTGGCATTATCCATTCTTATGATATCCTGTTCTTCCTGAATATCATTATAGGACTGCGCATTTTTCTGGACTCTTTGAATTTCCATATCTACATGGGAACCCATGGAGGCGTTGATTTTGCCATATTTCTCTTTAAGGGAATTCAGTTCCTCAGGATGGTATTCTGCTACATCCTGCAAATTCTTATTACCGAGAGTAGTAAATACTTCCATCATATCCTTGGTAAACTTGGTGCTCTTTGTTTTTTCAGCAAGTCTGGCCATACTGGCACAGATATTTCGCTGCTCAGTAAGTCTTTCATCAATGGTCATGCTATCATATTTTGCATCAAAATCATTGACTTTCTTCAGAACATCCTTAAGACCTTTCACTTTTGGATATTTTAATTCAAGATACATAACCTCTAAAGCCAGATCCTCGTAAAACTTATCCTTACCAAGCATTCCGAAAACAGTTTCAGATGCATTAATATATGCTTTTATATTTTCCTGAGCAGTTTCAATAGTCTCTCTACGACGCTTTGAGGTTTTGTTTTCTCTCTTACCCTTATCTTGTGCTTTCTGTTTCTCTGCATTCTTACGTTTCAAATAATGATTCATCTGAATATTCAGAAGTTTCTTCATTTTAAGCAGACCCATTCTGTCCGCCTTATAAGCATCATCGCCCATAACAGCTGCATTAGTTTTTAAATTCTCTTCCATTGCCTGAATAAGTCCTAAGTTCTTAAGAATATCATCATATTCTTTAGAACCGGTAAATACTCTCTTATCCGCCGCAGCAACAGCCTTTAAAACTATATCTAATGAAACAAGATTTGCGTGAGCATCATTATAAGAAATATTTTCCTTAGGCTGCTCATTCTGAAGAGCCTTTGCTCTTTCTGTCTCATCTTTGAGAATCTGAATGCTGCTGTAATCAATATCTTCTTCCGGCTCGGCTTCAGGCTCATTATCCGGCTGATTTTCTTCCGGTTCATCTTCCATTTTTATTGGATTTTGGTAATTAATATTAACGCTGTTGCTTCTGTTTCTTACAACTTCTACTGCTTCTTCAACATTCTCAACTTCAGGTTTTACTTCTTCTTTAACTTCTTCTTTGGCTTCTTCTTTTACTTCTTCCTGGGCTCTCTGAAGCTGTTGATCTCTTATAAATAAGGCTTCAATCGCCGGCTCAGGTGCGCCTGAAACGGTTCTCTTTAAATCAATAGGATTTTCTGCCTTGGATAAAACCTTATAGTTTTCTTCTTCAGCATTTGTTAATTCCGCATACTCTCCACCATTAATCTGACCAGTAGAGAATAACTTCATAATTTGACCATTTCTATCTAATTTAACCTGTGTTGCTGTTTTAGGAACAATAACATCCATTGGTTTTTTATTGCCTTCAAGGTCTTTACTCTCGATAATCTGATGCTCGTGTGTACCTCTGGCTATCAGGTGATTAGTATCTTTAGGCAGATACGGATTCTCTTCATGAGCCTTCTTCTTCAGCACCTCATGTCTCTGTTTCATCTGCTCTAACTGATTCTCTAACACTTCGAGTTGACGGGAAGTTGTAGAAGCCAAAGTGGCTGCTTTGCCAAAAAATGTATCTGCTATATTATATTTATCTCTCTCAAATTTAATGAAAGTCTCAATATCCTGCTTTTCGCCAGAGTCCATTTCTGTTGCCTTTTTCATATTTTCGTAAGTAATCTTTGCTCTGGCAAATTTCGCTTTGGCGCTATTAAATTCTTTTTCCCTTTTTCTAAATTCTGAATCAGCCGCTCTCCATTCACTCTTTGCCTGATTCACTTTAACCTGCATCTCGGCAAGTTCTTTTGAAAGATCTTTATTAACCTTATCCTCATACTCTTTTGCTAATTTTTGATAAAGAGGAGTAAGCTTATCAACAAAAGGTCCAAAAAGCTCCTTGTTAACCTTATATTCATGGGTATCATACTTTACGGCGCAATGAGAGTTCTCTCTCTTTGTGACATCGCAAATGTGCTCAACTTCATAAATAATATCCAGGCATTCCTTTTTATTTTTATCAGCTTCCTCTTTGGTAAGCGTGTCACTCTCTTTAGTTGGAAGCTTTATTAATTTAGAAAGTTTATTGTTGGCATACAAGGTCAGATCTAAACTAATCAAATCATACTGACTTTCAATATCTTTATGGTCCATTCCCTTGCTATGATACTTAGGATCAAATTTTTTCTGGAATTTCTCATATACAGTCTTACCTACAATGTCTTCCTTGATGAATTTATCAACATTTTCCTCAAAATGTCCGGAATATAATTCTGCAAGAACATCCTCTTTCCACTTTGCAGCTTCTGTTCTTTGATTCTCGTCACCTTCGGCCTCCATTTTTACAGCCTGCTCATATTCTCTCTCTAATTTGCTCAGATAGAATTTGGTTGCTATTTTTTTGGCAAAAATATCCGCCGATGCAATTTCCTCGCCTTTTTCAGGATAGCTAAGCTCCATATCAAGCTGGTCCTTATAGGCCTTAAAAATCTCCTTAGGTCCATAGTCTTTCATATTCTCATCGCAAACTATTTTCAAGTCCTCATATGCTTTAAGAACCGCCTGATATTCAACAGAAGTCATATCATCTTTGTTAACTTCAAGATACTTATTGACTTCATTTCTCAGTCGAATACTGTTGGTAATATAACGCTGTCTTGCATAAAACACATCTATATCCTGAACGTTTTCACCGTTCACATTGATATGATCGTCCCTGCAGCCCTGATAATTAAGCATGTCCATTCTATACTTATCCCAAAAAAGACTCTTAATATTATTGAAAGCCGGATTCTTGCTATCAATATTGTACACTGCATTACATGCTACTAAAGCTTCATCAAATCTGTCTGCCATAATACAACTCCTTTTCTATCCCTTATTTACACTATTGTTTTTATTTTTGCCACATTACATACATATGATTTTAACGCCATTTTTTCATACTATATGCACCATTATAACACTTAAGAGCAACAAAAGTATAACAAATAAAAATCCCGCAGACCAAAAATCTACGGGATTTTCATGAAATATATTAATTAATGACTTTTCAATTAGCAAACGCCCTGAGCGATCATTGCATCAACAACTTTCTTGAAGCCTGCAATGTTAGCACCTGCAACATAGTTGCCTTCCATACCATATTCCTTAGCAGCGTCATCAATGTTGTGATAAATACCAACCATGATACCTTTAAGCTTGGAATCAACTTCTTCGAATGACCATGAAAGTCTTTCTGAGTTCTGGCTCATTTCAAGAGCTGATGTTGCAACACCACCTGCGTTTGAAGCCTTACCACAAACGAATGGTACGTTGTTCTTCTGGAAGTACTCTGTAGCATCCAAAGTTGTAGGCATGTTAGCACCTTCTGCAACATACTGAACACCGTTAGCAACAAGCATCTTAGCATCTTCAATATCAAGCTCGTTCTGTGTAGCACATGGAAGAGCGATATCTACTTTGTACTGCCATACGCCATGCTCACCTGGCTTCTTCTCGAAGTACTTAGCTGATGGACGAGCTGCAGCATATTCTGTAAGACGAGCTCTCTTAACTTCCTTGATTTCCTTAAGAAGATCAACATCAATACCTGCTTCATCATAAATCCAGCCTGTTGAATCTGAACATGTAACAACCTTAGCACCTAACTGCTGAGCCTTCTGGATTGCATAGATAGCAACGTTACCAGCACCTGAAACTGCGATAACCTTACCTTCCATCTTATCGCCATGGCACTTAACCATTTCTTCTGTTAAGTATAATAAACCATAACCTGTAGCTTCTGTACGAGCAAGTGAACCGCCGTATGAAAGTCCCTTACCTGTAAGAACGCCTTCGTACATACCTCTGATTCTCTTGTACTGACCAAACATGAAACCGATTTCTCTTGCGCCTGTTCCGATATCACCAGCAGGAACGTCTACGTCAGCGCCGATATATTTGCAAAGTTCTGTCATGAAGCTCTGGCAGAAAGCCATAATCTCTCTGTCTGACTTGCCCTTAGGATCGAAGTCTGAACCACCTTTACCACCACCGATAGGAAGTGTTGTAAGTGAATTCTTGAATACCTGCTCAAAACCAAGGAACTTGATGATACCAAGGTTTACTGATGGGTGAAGTCTAAGACCTCCCTTGTAAGGTCCAATAGCATTGTTGAACTGTACTCTGAAACCTCTGTTAACCTGTACCTGTCCGTTGTCATCAACCCATGGTACTCTGAACATAATCTGACGATCAGGCTCTGTAATTCTCTCTAAGATAGCCATCTTACGATACTTCTCTTCATCCTTCTCGATTACAGGTCTGAGTGAATTAAGAACCTCTGTAACTGCCTGGATGAATTCAGGCTGATCACCGTCTCTTTTTTTAACTTTCTCCATTACTTCATCAACGTATGACATAATAATTTCCTCCTAACCATCGCAAAATTGCGACGTACTATACTAGTTTAACTTGTTAAAGTGTCTCAACAAAAAAAATTATAAAACTAGAAAAAGCAAATTGCAATAAAATGAAGAAAAAAAATCCCCGCGCATATAAATTTTTTTTAAGTGCCCCTTACGCAAAAGGAGACACTGCTTATTGCAATGTCTCCTTTTATCCTTATTTATATATACTAATCTCCTCGGCTTTATCCGCGATATAAGCCGGATCCAGAGCCGCTGCATACATGGCTCCTTCTTCATCAAGGTATATGTAATCCAGCACTCCGCTTTTTGTAAGAAGCAGGGTATCCAGGCCTGCTATTGGAAGTATATCTCTTTTTTCCAGATAAATTGCTGCAACTGCCGCAGCATTTTCTGCACTTACATAATCATCCAGTGTATATCCCAAAGAATCATCATCAAAAATAAGCGACTCCTGGGATGTGGCATAATAAATTTCACCAAGGGGAGGAAGAATTGCCATATCAGCCCCCTTGAAATAATCCAGAACTTCTACTTCATATTTAAGTTCATCTACATTAAAGATGTGAGTTCTGTTTAGGAAGAATTTCCAGTTAACCTTAATCCCTACAAGATAGGAATCGTCCTTATTTTCTACAATATTCTTAAAATCCCTGACGTAAATGTCATCCTTATTTTTATACCCGGTGCCCATTATCTCGTCAATCTTTCTAAGGCCCTGTTCATTTAAAGCCATAAGTGTTACGTCCAGGACACCGCGCTTCGGATTATCCTTATCTTCGCAGTCTATGGAAACAGCATATACTGCCTTGCATTCATATTCATCTCTCATTGCAAGGGCAGATTTGATTTTGTCTTCTCTTGGAAGATCAATTACGATGACCCTGTCAGCATCGGCAATTTCAGCATCGCCATGATAATTAATCATTTCAAGGCCCTGCTCTACCATATGCTCAATAACCGCAAGAGAAGAAATTTTAAGTCCGTATGTGGCGTCAAGTTCTTCGGCTATTTCTTCGAGACTGAGTTCTACTTCTTCATCCAAGAGACCATAGTACATACAAAGTACGTCAGTATAAAGGAAAGGAAGAGTATAAAGTTTCTCCTCAAAACCAGTGGTATCAACATTTTTATGCATTTTCTCAAACATATCAGTTCTCCTTTCTTAAACAACTTCCTCAAGACATAATGAGGGCCAAATTTCATCTCAATGATGAAATCGTTGTGAAATATATTTCATTAAAGTGAAATTATACTATCATAAAAAAAATTGCTTGTAAATAGTTTTTCTATTCCCAAACAATTAAATATTTATAAAGTTAGCCACGCTAGGACAAAATGCTCTCACAAAAGCGATCTAAGTGCAGGTTTGCTGCAATGAGCTTTTGGGAGAGTAGTTTTGGACGACGCGTGGCGTGCGGTTATGCTAATAAGCGTGGCGTGTGGTTATGCTAATAAGCGTGGCGTGTGGTTACCTGCTAATAATATACTTACATATCGGATTACCCATGGCTGAGAACTTCTCCTCATACTCAGTCATAACATTCCCAACCATCAGTCTTTCATCCTTATGAAGGTCATAGGTGCATTCATCCATATGCCATTTTGGACTTTCCTTCACCTCATCCACTGCAAAATCAAAGAGCATCCTGTTATCTGTCTTAAATTCTATGATTCCATCAGGTTTAAGAATCGCATCATATCTTTCCAGAAACTGCCTGGACTCAAGCCTTCTCTTTGCATGTCTGTCCTTTGGCCACGGATCTGAGAAATTAAGATATATCCTGTCAACCTCGCCCTCGCCGAAGACATCGCAGATTTCCTCTGCATCCATTCTTATGAATTTAAGATTAGGAAGATTAAGCTCTTCCTGCTTCTGGATGGCGCGAAGAAGCACGCTGGAATATTTCTCAATTCCCACATAATTAATATCCGGATTATTCTGAGCCAGTGTAATAATGAACTGTCCCTTACCCATACCTATTTCAATATAGACCGGATTGTCGTTTCCGAATATTTCATTCCATTTATCTTTATGTGCAGCATAATCATGGATTACATATTCGCTGTCTGCAATATATTCTTTTGAACCCGTTATATTTCTAAGTCTCAAACCTTGGCTCCCTACCTGAGTTTTTTATCTTTTAACTGATATCCCTTATATTTGGATTTATAGCGGCTTCTTTTTCTGCCAAACTTAAATCTTCTTCTCTTGCCCGAAGCTTTTTCAAAATTGAATTCCCTTAAAATACTGCAGGCGATAAATACTCCTGACAAAACCACAACAACTACAACAGCACCGATAATTATCCACTTTATATTAAGGAAGACTGCGTTGTCATTGGTAGTAGGACCTCCCTCTATCTCCACAGGATTTCCTTCCGTAAAGAGTTTTTCATTTCCTTCTCTTGCACCGCCTGCATCAGCCGAAAGCACTGTCGCAGTTCCAACCTCTGTTCCATTAAAGGTATATTTAATGTCCGCAATACCACCAGTTGCATTGGAATTATAAACGATTTCTGACTGAAGAGCACTGAAATCTGCGGTTTTAGGAATAACCACATAATCATCAGGATCTATTTGAAGAAATGGCTGATTATCTCCAAAAATATCCTGGCCCTCTGAAAAGAAATCCTTGTCAGATACCATAAATTCTGACTCATTCTCTGCCACATTAACTAACTGGAAATTCTCAAATCCATAGTCAAAAAGCGCCACCGTATCTTCAAACTGGTAAGGAGATTCTTCCTTTAATATAACGCAGATTAAAGTCATTCCGTCTCTTTCGGCAGCTGAAACCAGAGTCTGCCTTGATATGGTAGTATAACCTGTCTTGCTTCCAAGAAGTCCCTCATATTCGCAGCGGCGTCCTTCAAGAAGCTGGTTCTTATTCTGGAGTGAGAAAGAATCCGGCTGAGTTGCTGTAGCTTCAAAAGTACAGGTTCCGGTTCTGGAGATTTTGGCCAGATAATCATATGTATAGAATTCTCTTGCAATCAATGCAAGGTCATATGCGCATGTATAGTGGTTATCATCATGAAGACCACAGGCATTCACGAAATGTGTATTAACACAGCCAAGTTCTGCAGCCCTTTGATTCATAAGCTCTGCAAATGAATCCTTATCTCCTGAAATATGCTCTCCAATTGCCATGGCAACTTCATTGGCTGAAAGAATCAGCATTCCGTGAAGAGCATCATTCATGGTAATTGATTCTCCTTCATCCATACCGATGTTGGAAGAACCTCTTTCTATTCCGAAAACGGCTTCATGGGAGAAGGTTACCATCTCATCCAGGTCACAGTTTTCTGCTGCAAGTAAACCTGTCATTACCTTGGTTACTGATGCAGGATATTCTTTTTTGGTAATTTCCTTGGCATATAATACTGTGCCTGTGCTGGCTTCCATCAGGATTGCCGCTTCCGCACCAATCTTCGGTCCCTGCGGCCAGTCCTGAATCAGATTGGACTGAACTTCATTATATTTACGATTCTCTGCTTCCTGCATATAATCCACATCTGCCTTCACCTTAAGACAGGGCATAATTACAGCAAGAACCATTATCAGCACAAGTATAATGCTGATATATCTTTTATTATATCTTATCATCTAAACCTCTAATCTCACTTATCTTCTTCTGTCGTGAGTCTGATAATATTCTTCTTTATTTAAATACATGAGTTTGTCTATCTCAGACATATAATCTTCATCCCTGGTGGGATCCACAATAACTCCGCCTGCTGATGCTGCCAGTTTATATGGCTTACCGGATGACTCATTATATTCATCTATTCCTGAGGAAATTAAGAATTTTTCCTTCTTCTTTTCTTCCGGGCAAACTGGTACCCTTTACAAGAAGAAGCACCAGAGATATTAATATTCCAAGTCCGTCAGCCACACAGACTGCCACTAAATTGACCGCTGAAAACAAATCATTTTCTCCCAATATCAGTTACACAAAACCCCTTAAGTAACACTCTAATAATATCAAAATATCCTTATAAGCACAACCTGTTACCCCGGGTAAAACAAAAGGCCCGGTATCACTACCGAGCCTTAGCGGAGAAAGAGGGATTTGAACCCTCGCGCCGGTTGCCCGACCTACACCCTTAGCAGGGGCGCCTCTTCGGCCTCTTGAGTATTTCTCCATCCGAATTTATCTATATATTTACTTGAACCCAAACGCAATTAGCATTATACAATAGGCTTTTAATCTTTGTCAACTGATGGCGGTGGTTTTAGACAAACTTCTTCTTAATGGTCAGAACATTCTGATTGTTGACATATTCATATTCCATTGAATCCAGACTTTTTTTAGCCATAAAGATTCCAAGACCACCAATGTCACGCTCTTCTGCGGATAATGTTACATCCGGATCTTCCTTTGCAAGGGGATTGTATGGCTGTCCGTTGTCTTTAAAGATAATTGTAACAACATCATCATCGTCAATATCCATAACAATCTCTGCTTTTCCAGACGCATCTTCAGGATAGGCATAGTGCGCAATATTAACGAATAATTCCTCGATTGCTATATGAATCTGCATCATGGTTTTAGGCGAGAATTCCTTATCGCCCAGCATTTCTTCAAGCTTCTCAAGAATAATATCAAGACTGTCTACTGTTGCATCAACTGTAAAATTAACCATACCAATTACCTTAATTATTCTTTAAATACAAATCATCTCCGGTAGAATCAATTACTACGAATACCGGAAAATCCTCCACCCTTAACTTTCTGATTGCCTCTGTTCCCAAATCGTCATAGGCAACTACTTCTGACTCTTTAATACACTTAGAAAGCAGTGCACCCGCTCCGCCAATTGCTGCAAAATATACAGAGCCGTTTCTTACTATGGCATCGTGTACCTCGGGGCTTCTTTTGCCCTTTCCAATCATGGCTCCAAGTCCTAAATCCAGGAGCCTTGGAGTATATTTATCCATTCTGCTGGCAGTTGTTGGTCCTGCAGAACCTATTGGCTTTCCCTCTCTGGCAGGGCTTGGTCCCATGTAATAGATTACATTTCCTTTAAGATCTACAGGAAGTTCATCACCCTTATTTAAGGTTTCATCCATTCTCTTATGAGCTGCATCCCTTGCTGTATAAATTGTTCCTGTTATATATACATTATCTCCTGTTCTCAATTTAGATAATACATCTTTACTGATAGGAGCTTCAATATGATATTCCATTTTACACCTCTATATTACTTTCTTAATATGACGGTTAACATGACAGCAGATATTTACTGCTACCGGAAGTCCTGCAATATGAGTTGCATATGTCTCAATATTAACTCCCATGGCTGTTGTGCTTCCGCCAAGACCTGCAGGTCCGATATTAAGCTCGTTTATCTTTTCAAGAAGTTCCTCTTCAAGTTCCTTAATGTGTGGAAGCTCTGAATGGGAGCCAACCTCTCTGGTTAATGCCATCTTACTAAGAAGCGCTGCTTTCTCGAAAGTTCCTCCGATGCCTACACCAAGGACCATAGGCGGGCAGGCATTAGGACCTGCATCCTTAACTGCCTGAAGTACGGCATTCTTAACGCCCTCAATTCCATCAGCAGGCTTAAGCATATAAAGCTTACTCATATTTTCTGAACCGAATCCCTTAGGAGCCAGCGTAATCTCAACCTTATCACCCGGCACAATAAAATAATGAATTACTGCAGGTGTATTGTCTTTGGTATTATTACGAATCAGCGGATCGTCAACCACACTCTTACGAAGGAAGCCCTCAGTATAGCCTTTTCTGACGCCTTCGTTAATGGCATCTTCTATATTGCCACCTGTAAAATGCACGTCCTGGCCAACTTTCATGATAATTACTGCCATTCCTGTATCCTGGCAGATTGGAATCATTTCCTCGCCGGCAATCTGTAAATTATCCTTTAACTTTTCAAGAATAACTTTGCCAAGTTCATTTTTCTCATTATCATAGCTTTTTTCAATGGCGCATTTCATATCATCCGATAAAAAATGATTAACTGAAATGCACATTTCGGCCACATTCTCTGTAATAACTGAAACATCTATTTCACGCATATTTCGGTCCTCTTATATTTCTTCGTATGTATACTGACCATTTTTCTTACTTGTAGGTCCGTAGGAAATTGCATTTACCGGGCAGTTATGTACGCATGAAAGGCATAATGTACATCTTGCATTATTCCATACCGGCTTTCCGCATTCCATAATAATTGTCTTTGTCGGACATTCCCTGGCACATTTGCCACAGCTTATACATTCATTCTTTGATACCTTAAGTGGAAAAGTAAATCTTGTGGCATTATACAAAGCATGTGTAACTGGATAAGCAGGCCACAGGCCTCTTATCTTGTTATAATTCCCTGAGGCCCTGTCTTCAATATTCTTTGCCACATTGACAAGTTCTTCTTCTGCCTGAGCGTTGATTTCGCGGTTTTTGCCCTTATCATTTACATCAAAAACAAGAGTATAATTATCTACCATCTTAAGAGCAAAAGAAGCATTTAAATGTATGTTTTTCTTCTTAAGTAACTTGGATAAAGCCACATCTGCACCGCCTGTGGTAGCGCCGCAGGTTAATACACTGTAAGTATAATGCTTTCCGTAAGTCTCAATTCTTAAATATTTAACAAAATCCTCCACCACCGAAGGCATTCCCCAGTAATATACAGGAAAAACAAAACCTATTCTTTCGCCTTTTTTAAGTTTGAAGGTGTAGATTTTATTATTGTTGCATTCAGCAATTGATACTAATTTTTCCCCTGTTTTTTTACTTATATATTCAGCAACATGCCTGCTGTTCCCTGTTCCGCTAAAATAAAAAATCATTTTATCTCCTAATTATAATTTAAGACACTTTTCCTTAAGCCACCAGTCTCAGGGAAAAGTGTCTGTAAATATTTTAATTAAAATTCAAATAATACTGCTCCATATGCAGGTAAGTTAAATTCTATATGATATTCTCTTCTGTCACATTCGCCTTCAACAGCTTCAAGAACCTTGTCAATCTGTCCGCCGTTTCCACCGAAACGCTTGTCATCACTGTTAAGAAGAAGTTTATATTTACCCTTCTTAGGAACACCAATCCAGAGATTCTCTCTGCGCATAGGTGTCATATTGAGAACAACCAGAATATTCTTCTTGCCGTTTGAAGCTTTACGGAAGAAACTGTATATGCTTCTGTCTGCATCATCGGCATTGATCCACTCAAAGCCGTTCCATGAATTATCAATCTCATGAAGTGAAGGATACTTGTTATATAACTTGAGAAGTTCCTGCATATACTCAAACATACCTCTGTTGAGATGATTCTCAAGCATGTACCAGTCTAATTCTCTCTCTTCGCTCCACTCTCTTTCCTGGGCAAATTCCTGACCCATGAAGAGAAGCTTCTTGCCTTCATGTGTGAACATGAATGTATATCCGACTCTGAGGTTAGCATATTTATCAACCTGATAACCCGGCATCTTATTAACCATTGAACACTTAAGATGAACAACTTCATCATGCGATAATGGAAGGATATAATTCTCTGCCTCGTTGTAACTCATGGCAAAGGTTAATTTATAATGATTATCCCTGTTGCTTCTGAAGTATGGATCAAGTTTCATATATTCACAGAAATCATGCATCCATCCCATGTTCCACTTAAATGTGAAGCCAAGACCGTCCTCTTCTGGCATTGCCGTAACCTTAGGCCATGCTGTGGATTCCTCAGCAATTGTGCATACTCCAGGATAAGCACCTCTTACAACTGAATTAAGATGTCTGAAGAATTCGATGGCATCCAGGTTTTCATTTCCGCCGTACTTATTAGGTACCCAGCATCCATCCTGCTTACCGTAATCAAGATAAAGCATGGAAGCAACTGCATCTACTCTTAAACCATCTATATGGAACTCTCTTATCCAGTATAAAGCATTGGCGATAAGGAAGTTACGAATCTCATTCTTGCTGTAATTGAAAATCTTTGTACCCCAGTCAGGATGCTCTCCAAGCCTTGGGTCCGGATGCTCGAAAAGACAGGTTCCATCGAACTCTGCAAGACCATGAGCATCTCTTGGGAAGTGAGCAGGTACCCAGTCAAGGATAACTCCGATACCATTCTGATGAAGTTTATTAACCAGATATCTGAAGTCGTCAGGGTTACCGTATCTTGAAGTTGGAGCATAATATCCGGTTACCTGATAGCCCCAGGAACCATCGAAAGGATGCTCTGCAATACCCATAAATTCGATATGGGTAAATCTCATCTCTTTAAGATAATCAACTATTCTGTCTGCAAATTCTCTGTATGTATAGAAGCCGTCATTATCAGGAACCGGATGTCTCATCCATGAGCCGATATGACATTCATAAATAGCCATTGGCTGCTTGAATACATTCTTCTTATCTCTCTTTGTAACCCATTCTTCATCTTCCCAGATAAAATGACCTAAATCATATACTCTTGAAGCTGTACCCGGACGAAGTTCTGCATAGGTTGCAAATGGGTCTGCCTTATATAACTTATTTCCTTCAGGTGTATGAAGTAAGAATTTATACATGTCTCCTTCCTTAACACCCGGAATAAATGTGGTGAAGATGCCATGATCAACCATCTTCTCCATTGGATTTCTGCTTTCATCCCAACCGTTAAAATCACCGATTACATAAGCACTGGTTGCATTAGGAGCCCATACTGCGAAGAATACGCCTTCCTTGCCACCAACTTCTGTAACATGAGCACCCAGCTTACGATAAATATCATAATGTGTACCCTGTCCGAAAAGGAAGCAGTCTGCATCACTTATGAATATTTCTTCTTTCTTAAAAGCTTTTAATGGTGCAGAACTTGTTTCAGTCTTCTTTACGGTCGCTGCTTTTTTGGCTGTTGTTGCTTTTTTTGTTGTTGTTGCCTTCTTTGCTGTAGCAGTTTTTTTAGTTGTAGCAGCCTTCTTAGCTGTTGTTTTTGCTGTTGTAGCTTTTTTGGCTGTTGTAGCCTTTTTGGCTGTCGCAGCTTTAGTTGCAGCTGCTGTTTTCTTGGTAGTTTCTGCCATATTTCTTCTCCCCTGAAACTTAGTTAAAGTCTTTCTCTCTTAATATAATATTGCCATTTTCGTCTTTCTTTGAAAACTTGAACAGACCTTTAGTGGCTCTCTTGACTGCTTCGTCAACAATCTCCTTAACTTCCCCGATTGTTACATTATGATTACCTTTCTTAAGGTCATCAATACGCTTGTTAAATGCAAGTTCTGCCATGGAATCAATTACATAGCCCTTGGACTGTGCATACTGAACACCATACTTAACCAGCATCTTGGTAGTCTTGGATATTACATCAACTCTTCCATCAAAGAACTGTGTCAGAATAGGAGCTCTGTCAAGTAAGAATCTCATTTCTGTCTTGGTATCAGTAAGTACCGCAATAATACCGGCTTCTTCCTGATTAAGTTCCTTAAGGAATGTATTAATTGATGCAGATGTGAGCTTGTTTGCTCTCTCTATGATTAAGGCACCGTTGGTTAACTTACTAAATATGCTCTTAATGTCTTTATTATTGAACTTCTCTGAATCTATAATAGCAACATTTCCCGTAAAATTACTGTCGCTTTCCTTGGCATATAAAGCAAAGAGTCTTGCAAGATCGGATGCATCCTTGCTCTCATCAGCAGTAATGAGAAGATTTCCAACATATGCTGCAAGTGTAAGTCTCTCAAGACTGTCGATGATCTGCTTCTTCATAGCCTTGGAATAAAGGAATGGAGCAAAGAGTTTTCTTTCATCATCAGATAAAGTACCCTGACTTGAAACCTGCTCTTCAGTTTCTTCTGTCTCTTCCGCTTCATCATTTTCATCAGACTCTTCAGTCTCTTCGGCTTCAGCTTCACTTTCTTCTGCCTTTGCTTCAGGCTTTTTCTTACCTTCAACTTCTTCCCAGATGCTGCCTGACTCTGAAGTGCTCTCAGCCTTTGTTTCTTCCTTGGCCTCACTTACGGCTTCAGGAATCTCTTCAGCTGCTGCCTCTTCTTCGTTTTCCAACCCCTCAGCAGAATCCTCAGCTGCTTCCAAAGCCTCTTCGGATACTTCTTCTTCTATCTCTTCTTCCGCTTCTATTGCATTAGCAATAATGGAATCAAGTTCATCTTCAAGGGCTGCAGATACCTCTTCAGGAACAGCCTCTGCCGCTTCTTCAGCTGCTTCTTCTTCAGCCTCTAAGTCAGCCGCCTCTTCTATAATCTCTTCCGCAATTACTTCAGCTGCAGCCTCAGGTATTGCTTCTTCGAATCCCTCATCAAGAACTTCTTTTTCTTCCTCGCTGATTTCCTCAGTCTCGTCAGCTTCAACGTCTGAAGGAGTCTCAGTTTCAGCCTTCTCTTCTTTGGCCATAATCTCATCAAGCTCTTCCTTGGAAGAAATGATATCAGGATTAATAACCTTGCGGAATTCTTCTACAGCTTCGTCGCTTCCACTCTTTGTAAGAAGTCTTTCATCAAGTTCAGTATCCATAATAGGAACTGTCATATCGATGGTACTCATTAATGAGCCTGTCTCTTCAAGCATACGGGCTTTGAAACGTTCCTGACGCTCAGTCTCTTTCTCATCCTTGGCATTATTCCAGTTATCAAGGAATTCCTTGATATTCATCTGACCGGTAATCTGTTTTTCAACAATTTCCTCAGCTGTAATATGAGATAAGCTAAGCTGTCCGTCTTCATTCTGATATATGTAATTACCTACTTCGCCGTAGGCATTTCTGTAACTCTCAGGAGCAGGAACACTCTCGGCAGGCTCTTCCACAGCCATGGAGCTTACGAGACTCTGAGTCTCTTCCAGATCCTTAATTTTAGCCAGTTTCTGTGACTTGGCAATTTCTTCTGCGCTAGGGAATTTATCCAAATCAAATTCAGCATCCAGGTCATCGTCCAGCGCCTCGCCCTTTAAGCCGGCACTTTTCTTAAATTCCTTCTTAAAGTCATTTAATCTGCTGTCATCTTCATCTTCTCTTAAACTCATAATGAGTTCAGATGTTTTACCCTTTGCGCTTTCATCTTCCATGATTACTTCGGAAGCATCAAAAGGAATTGTGCCATGATATACTTCTTCTCTTGGCTCTAACTGTGATCTTCTTGGAGGATTAACCCTGCTGCCTACAGCCGGGAATACTCTGGTTGAACCTAAATTCTCTGCATTACCAAAACTGTCGGTATCAAAACCTCCGGTTCTTCCAATCATCACATTATTTTCATACTCTTCATTCATTCTTTCGATTTCTGAAGTATCTTTGTGGAGAATATTCTTATATAAGTCACCGGTTCTTCCTATGGCAGAAGTATCATCATTCATATCATCATCGCCATAGAGTTCACTAAGGTTTTTCTTTATCATATCCTGAAGATCGCCGGTCTGGCCAAGTTCGCTGACCTGAATTTCATCAAAATCATCGACTAACTTTTTCTCTTCCTTAGGAGCCATCTGCTCCATGTTAGCCTTTGCGCCCTGAACCAGGTCTTCCTCATCATTAATGATGAAGCGCATATCATACTGATACTGCTGAGTCTTGGACAATGGCTCAAATTCCATCTTAAGTTCCAAAGCCTTGGTTACATATTTACCCTTATGGAACCATGCGAAAATCTCATCGCATTCGGAAATACATTTTTCAACATATCCTGCCTTTTTATACAGTCTTGCAAGGGCATATTCCCACTGCTCAATATGTCTTATTTCCTTTAACCTTTCCAGGTTTTCTATCATTTCTTCATCAGAAACAGCGCCAATTGCCACGTAATACTTATGTCTCGCGATACAAATCTCCGCCTCGTCTGTCTCTAATCTTCTGAATAAATCGAAATATCTTAATGCATTGATTGGGTCTTTTCTTTTAACATTAAAATCAAAAGCCGCCAGCACAACATTCTTGCTGTTTGGAGCCTTTGAATATGCCAAATCATACAATTCGGAGCTAATCTCATCATGGTCAGGCACTTCCTTAACCTTATGATACAGCTCCGCCAGCATAAGTATTTGATCTACATTTTTGATTTTTCTAGGTTCTTTGATTTTAGATGCAATTGTAACGGCACTTTCATAATCGCCCTTACTCATGCAAGATTCTATATTTTTAAGTCTTATATCTAATTCGCCCAATTTCTTATCCTCTAAATCAAGAAAATATTACACTTTTAGCCATTGTTAGTTTATCACACACCCCTACCAATGTCAAAGCGATATGGCTTTATCGCAGGCCCCATATTATACCTTTTAACTATTCCCAAATACCCTTACATTTAACGCCCGAATTTCTTGCCAGTTCTTCCAAAGAATCTATCTCTGCCTGAGCCAGTTCAAGCTTAATTCCTTTGCTGAGCGGCTCAGCATGACGAGCCTTATTCATACCGACAATCGGAATGATTCCCTTATTTATTGCCCATGCTATAGGTATCTGAGAAGGGTCTACATCGTACTTTTCTGCTAATTTACGCATATACTGAAGAAGATTATCAATCTTCTTAAACTTTCCTTTGCCAAAGCTTAAGCCTCTCATGGAGAATGTTTCAAAATGATGCTTGTAATCATAATGTCCTGACAAAGCGCCCTGCTCAAGGAGCATATAACCAAAGAACAAAATCCCCTTCTCCATGCAGTATTTACGCACTTCTTCTTCCCTGTCCATGGCAAGAAGACTGTAGTGATTCTGAATTGCTGCAAGTTTTATATCATATTTACCAAGGGTCTCCTCGGCAATCTTAATCTGCTCAACATTTCCGTTTGATAAACCAATACTCTTAATAAGTCCGTCTTTCTGGCACTGTGCCAGTTCTTCCATATTCTTTGCCACATTCTTGGGAGAATGAAGCCAGTATAAATCTATGGAAGATATGCCGATTCTTGCAAGGCTTCCTTCGATGGCTCTTCTGTTCTCTCCATCTGAATAGCGTCCGCCCGGCATATGTTTGGTGGAAATAATTACATTATCCTTATCCTTGATACACTCTCCAAGAATCTGCTCAGATGTGCCCATTCCGTATACTTCTGCAGTATCCCAGAAATTAAAGCCAAGATTATAGGCAGTATCGAAAGTTTCCTTGAGCTGCTCATTGGTAAAAGACTGGCCAAAAACCATCTTCGAACCATTACTTCCTGAACCCCAGGACCATGTACCAATCATACAGGTACTTAATTCTTGTCCGTTTAAAATATATTCCATTTAATTCTCCTTTTTACACAAATAAGCCAACACACTATAAGTTTAACATATAATGTTTTATTTGGCACTATTTTTACAACGAAAAAAGCAGAGTTTTTTTCTCTGCTTATAACTTCATTATTATATTGGTAAAATCAGCAAAGTCGGAAACTGTAAAACTTTCCCCCCTCACATCTGCTCTTCGGCCCATTTCTTCCAGAGTTTCAAGAATCTGTTCTTTTGAAAAATTAAGAAATCCTGCATTCGTCAGGCTGTTTACCATGGTTTTACGCCTCTGCATAAATGTGGCCTTAACTATTTTAAACATCATGGCTTCATCATCAACCTTAACAGGTGGTTCTTCATATACTTTAAGATGAATGACTGCGCTGTCTACATTTGGCTTTGGAACAAAGCAGTTAGGAGATACGGTAAATGCAAGGCGGGCATCACATCTGTAGGTTACTGCAACCGACAGGGCGCCATAATCCTTGGTTCCCGGGCCTTCCTGCATTCTCTCAGCAACTTCTTTTTGTACCATGATTGTAATGCTTGATATTGGCGCATCGCTCTCAAGCAAAGTCATTACTATCTGGGTTGTAATGTAATAAGGGAGGTTGGCAACTACCTTGACTCTCTTACCTTCTGCCTCATCTTTAAGAAACTTTGGCAAATCCACCTTAAGAATATCCTGATTAATTACTTTTACGTTGTCATAACCACCAAGTGTTTCATCAAGGATAGGAATTAAATTCTTATCAATCTCCACAGCCAGCACCTTATAAGCATTCTGGCACAGTTTCTGTGTAAGGGCTCCCATTCCGGGACCAATTTCCAGAACCACATCATCTTTTCCGATTTCTGCGGTTGAAATGATTTTGTCCAGGACATTATTGTCGATAAGGAAGTTCTGTCCAAACTTCTTTTGTATATTAAACTTATGGCGCTCCAAAATATCCAGAGTGCTTCCAATATTTCCTACTTCCATTTTATTCTCCATCAGATAAGCCATAGAATTCCATGGCATTATTATAAGTTATTTCTTCAACTTCTTTTGGTGATATTCCCCTGATTTCGCTTATTTTTTCAATAACAAGCGGCAGATATAAAGAGGAATTTCTCTTACCCCTGTGAGGCGTTGGTGCAAGATAAGGGCAGTCCGTCTCAATTAAAAGCCTCTCAAGGGGCATACACTTAACCACATCCACCATCTTCCTTGCATTTTTAAAGGTAACCACACCGCCGACTCCAATATAAAGTCCCATATCAAGAATCTCTTTTGCAACTTCCTCGGAATAGGAAAAGCAGTGCATAACAGTTTTGGACTCACCGGTATAGTTTTCTTTTAATATATCAAGTGTATCTTTTGCTGCGTCCCTTGAATGAATAATAACACTTTTCTTAAGTTTCTGAGCGATATAAAGCTGCTTAATGAAATATTCCCTTTGAAGGGCGTGATCCGTATCATCCTCAAAATGATAATCAAGGCCTATCTCTCCAATGGCTACTACTTTGGGGTCATTGCAAAATCCAAATAACTGCTCTAAATCCTTATCCATATTTAAGTATACATCAGATGGATGAACCCCGATTGCTGCATAAATATGGTCATACTTATGACATAAATCAAGGCACCAGTATGAAGACATTATGCTGGCACCCACATTTACCACCTTTGTTACATTATTAAATGGCAGGGATTCTATTAACTCTTCCCTGTCTCCGTCAAAATCCCTGTCATCATAATGTGCATGAGTATCAAATATCATTTTACTTATCCGTTTCTATTTCTTATATGTTCTTTTATCCTGACTGATACCTGCTGCCATTGCCCTGCCTATTTCTTCAAATATGGCAATATCATAAGGTGATGGCATATTATCTGAGGTAATTCTGTATGTGGTACTTCCCTTTTTAAATTTAACAACATACATCCTTCCGCATAATCCTGCGCCCTCATTCTCATCCCAGGATATAATATTTTTATCATCGATGAGTTTAAGTATTTTATCTGCAAAGTCCTTACTGCTTTCGTATGACCTGTGAATCTCAGGCGCGCCGCCATAGTTGTAATAATAATGAAGCTCATACTCATCTGTTTCTTCATTATGATATAAAACATATTCAGTATAGCCGTCTCCACCCATGGTAGCCACTGTTTTATCGCAGTAATCTGCCAGCATTGTAAGACTGGAATCATCCTTAGCTTCCGGTTCAGACATTATATCTATACCGGTTACGCTTGATGCCGCCATAGCCATTATAACAGGATGCATGCCTCCTGCCGATCCCATCATTCCAACTGCTCCAATATTAAGTCCATTATTATTTTTGTCCATTTTTACGCCCCCCGTAATGATATATAACCAAAAACAATAACCAATTATAAAAAAATATGAAAAAAGTGTTAAAAAACTATTGCAAATATATTTCAAGTATAATAAAATAGACTTTGCGTTGCAAGAATATATTGCAACATCTGCCATGCGCGATTAGCTCAGTTGGTAGAGCACCTGACTCTTAATCAGGGTGTCCAGGGTTCGAGCCCCTGATCGCGCACTAAGCACTGGTTTTGTGGACATATGAGCCATGGGGTTGGTGCTTTATTTTTTTGCCTGAAAATGCCCCGGATTTCCCGGGGCTGATTTTAAAATGTATGAACATCGAATATTATGGCATCTTTTCCATTGAAACGAAGATCCCAAATCTGAAGAAGCGTTGAATACTCAGAAGCAAAATCATAGGAATAATACCAGTCAGATCCACTAATTGGCTTCGTATCAACTTCGTTCATCTTAGGAAGTCCTGTCTGATCCAAACTCCAGTCATCGTAATCTTCAAGAAGTTCCTGCGCTTTCTCTTCACTTATATATATGATGCCTCTGTAAGCCATATCCTTACCTGACATTTCAAAGAAGAGGATTTTTTCAGACAGCCAGTATTCTTCATAATCCACGGAAGTTATCCCATCAAGGTCCTCCATATACTTATTGGTAAAAATTCGCCCCGTCATATGCTGCGAATTTTCCACAGTCTTTGAACAGCCTGTAAATGTTAATGTTAACAAGGCTAAAATGATAATTGCCAGTATTTTTTTACTCTTCACTATTTACCCCCAATGAAACAAACTTTTTAACATACTCGTTGAAATTTATTCCTGCATTGGTATATCCTACTAAAACACAGGAGGCATCTTCATTATATACAAAATAGCAGCTTTGCTCTAATTCTCCTTCTGGAACAATAATTACATATTGATCGCCTTCAACATTTGTTCTGAAATCTTTCACGGACTCTGCCTTGGCAATATACATGAAACCATCGGTTGGATGATCATCTCTGTTTATCATATTTAATCCATCCGGATCAATTTCTTCAAAGGTTAATGACCAGTTTTCTCCCATCTCACCGTTAAGCACTTTAAGATAAGCATTTACAAATGTTTCGAATTGTACATCACTGATACTTTTTGCATCCCGTAATTCTGTTGGGACATAATCTGAAATATCTTCTTTGGCAACGTTTGAATAATATATACTCATCATTCCGTCTATTCCATAATATTCAGATAGCATTTTATCCATGGCTACGAAATTCTGATCTGCCCACATTTTCTCAATGTCTTCTCTCGGATAATCATTTTCCGTTAAGCCGGTTTCTGAATAAATAAACTCAGGAATATCTGAGATTACATCAGTAGGATAAGGCATAACATCCTCACCACACATTTCATTAATTTTATCTATTACACCATTTAATTCAGCAGGAAAAGTATCATATCCCCATGCTTTTTCAAATAACATTTCATCATTTTCATCAAAATAACATACTGTTAAAGAATAGGTAAATAAAGAATCATCCTCTCTGTCAGTGAGGTCATTATGATCATATATATAATCAAGTAAGTATTGCAAATCCTCATCCTTAACATAATGCTTTGCTTCATATTCTCTCTCAAATTTTACTCTTTCGTTATGCTGTCCGAAAACATAATAACAACTTGGATAATCAACATAGTAAATATGATCCTCATTAGGTGATGCAACAACTAATTTAATATCATATATACGAGTCATACCTTCCGGCGTCTGATTCTCGTTGTCTTTGCCATTATCATTTAAGGCATTCGCACATCCCGCAAAGCATGTTGTTATAAGAACTGATAAAATACATAATAAAAATACAATATATCTTTTTTTCATATTATTATCTCCATCTTCCATAAACTATATTACATATACGAATCAGGATAAAATATTTATGGATATGTTTTTTTTATATCAGCGGCTTAAGTACAGTAACAAGGCCAAGTATAATTGCAATAATATTAATTATTCTCTTTTGTTTTTTATTCTTTTTATCTTCATCTGCATTATAAAAACAAAGCAGATATCCGTTTAAAAGCGCAATTAAAATACATTCAATTATTGCTGTTCTGTGGAATGATACATATACTGTCGGGCTGAAACCTGTAAGCATACGTGAGCAAAAAGCTGCACAAAGAAGTAAAATGGCAATGATTCTCTGAGTGTATAGTGGGCAGGTATTTTGCGTGGTTATAACCACATTTTCTTCTTTACCTTTACTGAACACGCCCACTATTCCAACTATGGTGCAGGTAATATAGAAAAGATAAATAAGTACTTCTATAATTACATGAATCATTGGTACGTCGGACATCGATGGCAAATCCACATTGCTCATAAAATATGTTACGCCAAAAGTAATATTTATATGCGCCATTGACAGTATCTTCTCAATAAGTGAGAGAGTCGGCAGCACCATTGGAAACAGGGATGCAATGACATATATATATTTCTTTTTCTTCGTTATATTAATATAAAGAATACTTAATGTCGTAAAGAAAAACAGGAAGTTGGTTTCTGTGCTTAGCATTGGAAATGTCACGGCCTGCAAAAAGCCCATTCCAAATTTTTCTATTAATGTTACATCCTCCCAGCCCGGGAAATTAAGACCTGCTTCTATCGCGGTTCTGTTGGCATTGCCCGGACAGGTAACAACCAGCAGAATTCCGAGTAAACTCAATATAAAGAATATATACCAGTGAACAGAAAGGGATGGTTTGGCTTTATCTTTAATGCTTTTAATAACATCTACTAATATAAATAATCCTGTAGCCACAAAATATATAACAGTTATCTGCTCATTAAAGAGTGAAAAAATTAATGAAAGATAAATAAATATATACTCATATGCTTTAACCTTTATTCCTCTTATATTTCTAAAAAGGAAGGAGGCTGCATATATGCCTAAAGCTGCAGGCCAGAGGTAATTAATGGTAGTTGCCATTTCTCCTGCTGAGTGCATTACTTCAGTTGGAATCATCATGATAACCGGAATAGCGAGAAGGGAATATTTTCTCTCACCGGTTTTATTTATTATAATTCCGGCTGCGAATGTAAGAATTACAATCATAAGAATGTCCAGTATTCTCCAGACCATAATCGGCAGCCTTGTAACCAGTACCAGTATAGCCTCAATGCCTATTCTTGAAGTCCATTTAATATATCTGTATGAAAGAAAAGATATCAGACTTTCATTATTTAACTGATTGGAGAAAAATATATCATCTCTTGAAAGAGTACGAATACCCATATGTAAAATAAAATATAAAATTATCATTATGCCGTATCCTGTAACGTACGGAGCATATTGTTTAAACTTATCTTTTTTCATTTCATTTTCTTCCTATATGTCAGAGTGCGGTAATATTTTTTTATAAGTCCCATGTAATCTGTAGCTTCCCGGAGTCACGCCTGTATACTGCTTAAAGCAGGCCGTGAAGGCGCTCTGGGAGGAAAATCCCAGCGATAAGGATATATCCGTTATGGAATAATCGGACTGAGTCAGCATCTGTTTCGCGGTGTCGATTTTGGCATTATTAATATAACCCTTAACTGACATGCCTGTTTCCTTGGAAAAAAGTTTTGAGAAATAACTCGGATTTAAATTCTCTCTTTCAGCTAACTGCTCCATGGTGATTTTTTCCTGAAGATGATCATATATATAATCAATTGCATGAATAACATGAATGGAAACGCTGTGCGTCTTCTTAAGGGCGCGCATTCTTTCAGCATAATCCGCCTGCATTTCGCCAATTAAATCAATTACCTCATCCGGATCTTTTAATGTGTCACCTTTCCTTATATAAATATCACTTAAGGTATAGGACTCATCATGTGGAAGGCCGCCGTCCACGCAGACTCTGGCAGTAATGGCCACAGCGACTACCAAATGATAAATGGCATTACGAAGAGGATTGTCGGAAAGCACGCCTTTGCCCTTGTAAAAATCTTTCTTGATTTCAACAAATTCCGACTTAACTCTCTCCACATCACCATTCTTGATATAGTCATATCTTGAATATTCTTTTTTAATATCAGTTCTTACAAAATTATCGCTTCTTTGAAGATATAATCTGTAATTCAGTTCTTTATTAGTATTCATAAAATGATTACACCATATTTCTATAAAAAAAACAATAATTATGTTATGTATTTTTATTTTTTGTCTGTATATTATTTGTAATTGAAGCGGATAGGGGTATTCTGCTTCTTGAGGTGTGAAAATGAATGGTGTAAATGATTTAACAAAAGGAAATGTAAGTAAATTACTGCTGGCATTTTTCTTTCCGATGCTTATTACGAATATGCTTCAGCAGATATATACTTTTGCAGATACAGCAATAGTAGGCTTAGGGCTTGGAAACAATTCCCTTGCGGCAGTCGGTAACATGGGCTCGCTATTCTTCTTAATAGTAGGTTTTTCCATGGGACTTGCCAACGGATTCTCAGTACTAATAGCCAGGGATTACGGAGCAGGAGATTATAAGAAGCTTCGTCATACTTTTGCTGCTTCCATTACAATCGCGGGAATTATATGCTTTATTTTAACAGTCTTGAGCGTTATATTCCTGCCGAACATGCTCAGGCTTCTTCATACCGATGCAATGATTATGAATGAATGCCTGATTTATGGATATATTGTTTTCGGTGGTCTCTTATCTTCAGTCTGCTACAACATGAGCGCCTTTACGCTTCGCGCACTTGGCGACAGCAAGACACCGCTTAAGGCAATTATCATCTCATCCATACTTAACCTTGGACTGGATGCTTTATTTATCTTCGTATTTAAGACAGGTGTGGAAGGCGCTGCTATAGCAACAGTTATAGCACAGTTCGGTTCTTCATTTATCTGCATCAGAAAAATCAGAACCATAGAATTCCTGCACTTAACCAAAGAAGATTTTAAGAATGATTTTGCTCTATATTATGAGCTTATCAAAAATGGCATCCCGATGGCATTCATGAATTCCATCACCGCTATAGGCTGTATGGTTATTCAGTATTTCGTAAACGACTTTAGCGTTGATCATACTGCTGCATTTTCAGTATGTACCAAATATACCAACCTTTTCATGATGCCGGCATGTACAGCCGGACAGGCGATGACAGCCTTTACCGGACAAAACTGCGGCGCAGGCAAATATGACAGGGTTAAGAACGGTCTTATAACCTGCCTTGGCATTTCACTTATATCCTATTTAATTTTAGGTTTAAGCATGGGATTTGGTTCAAGAATTATGGCAGACCTTCTCTTAGATGGTGAGAAAGCCATTAATCCGGCTTCTGAATATATCAGAAACTGCGGCTTTATGTTATTTACAGTTAACTGTCTCTTCGTTATAAGAAGCGGCGTTCAGGGAATGGGCAAGCCTTTTATCCCTATGTGTTCCGGTATTACCGAAATGATTATGAGAGTTGGAGTCATAGTTTTATTATCTCCACGCCTTGGCTTCACAGCTACATCCATGGCTGAGATTGCTGCCTGGGTTGGAGCCTTAACCCTTAATGTGATAGCATTTGCAATTATCTATCATAAGAAAGCCAACGAATCCTTACTCAAGATGGAAAGAAATGTAATCGAAATTCCTCAGATTCGCAGGAAGATTCGAAAACATGCATAAAACATTTGAACTCGCGCGTCGTCCAAAACTACTCTCCCAAAAGCTCATTGAAGCAAGCTTCAGGGGTTCGCTTTTGGGAGAGCATTTTGTCCTAGCGCTCGTGGCTTATAAACTCTCAACATATGACATAAACTTATCTACGGTTTTGCTTTCGTTTCTACTATATAAAAAGCAGCCGGCTGTATACCAGGAGTGGGTATTTTTCTTATCTTCTACTTCATATAGTTCGCATTTGACCCCCAGCTTCGCTGCCCTATCGGCCATATCCTCAGCGCACTTATATTCAAGAAGACCATCATGTCTGCTCTGGATTAAAAGCATTGGAATGTTACTTTCACACATAAGTGATACAGGCTCTGCTTCTTTTCTGTCATATCCCTTTTTAAATAACATATTAATAAGAAGCTTTATGGTAAGGCCTGCATCATCCCTGAATGAATAAGGTCCACCGATACCTATATATCCGATAACATTAGAAAGATCCACATTGTATTTTTCCTGGTCTTTTTTGCTATAACACAAAATTGAAGAAAGATGTGCACCTGCGGAAGGGCCGGATACAACCACTTTTGATGTATCAACTCCTCTTTCCTTTAAATATTTCATGGCCTCATTGTAGCACTTACATACATCTTCTATCTGAGCCGGATATTTATATTTGTTGGATAATCTGTAGCCTACAGATATGAAATGATATCCCATTCCTGCCACGCTTTGTCCCATAAAATCAAAGAACTTCGGATCACCTGCATTCCATCCGCCACCATGAATCCAGACAATAACCTTATCGCTGACAGCCTCCTTAGGTCTGTAATAATAGAAATACTGATTCTTATCCTCTCCAAAAGTAACCTTATCCGGAGTAATTGTCTTCTTTACCTTAAAAAGCATCCTGTAATACATCGGATAGTAACTTAAGTTTTCTCTAATATAATCAATCATCATTTTAAGAATTCCTCTACTTCCTTCATCCACTTATCCTGTTTAAAACTTATGAGGTGGCAGTGTGGCAATCCATCGAAACATCTTATTTGCGTCTGAGGATTAAACTCCTTCATTTTAATGGCGCTTTTCTTAGAAACTACTTCATTTCCTTTGGTGCCATGCATAAAAAGTATTCTCATACTTTCAGGATATGCCTTAAAATCAAAAGGCATAAATACAGTATCAATACAGTTATTAATGGACTCAGGGCTCATCCTGTCTGCCAGTTTAAGATATGGCTCCCAGTATTTAGCCGGAAGGAAGTCTCTCTCAAAACTTTTCTTAACCTTGGGACTTCGCTTCCTGCTGGCTTTTATTAAGCTCTTATAATTACTCTTCATTACAAATTTTATCAAAGAGCCCATTTTCATTAATGGAGCGCCGTCCAGCACCAGGTTATCTATCTTAATTCCTGGCATATTGGCCAGAGTGGCTGCAATTCTTCCACCCATTGAAATTCCTGCCAGAAGATATATTTCTCCATTAAGCTTATCTTTCACGTAATTGTATATCTGCTTCGCTTCGTCTGAAATGCTGATAAACTCAGTGGTCTCCTCCTCTGTATGGGCGTCAAGTTCCGGCACAACAACAAAATAATCTTTAGAATATTTATCTGCCACGTCATCCCAGATCTGATATGGAACCAGTAATCCGTGAAGCAGTATCACCGCCTTATTACTCTTATCTCCATATTCATGCATTACCATAGCTACACTTCACCTCCCATCATCAGAATCACTGATTTCGCAAGTTCCTTAAACATGCTGTCAGGCTTATATTTGCCCTCGATATGAGGAGCCTGGAAGCAGCCTGTCAGCACAAAACCTGTCTGCACTCCGTGATATGTAACAATCATAAACTGAATAATTTCATCCACAGATGATTTAGGTTTAAGCTTGTTATGTTTTATAACATCATTTAAGAATTTTTCTGTAGCAACAGTTGCATAAAGAAGTGGACTTTGCTCTTCCTTTCCCAGATTACGCGCAATTCTCATGGCTCTCTCAGGGTCCGTCATAGCCATCATATCGCAGTAGATTGAAACCTTAAGAAGATCTGTGCCAACTTCCTTCATGTAATCCGCCTGCATCTGGCAGATATCATAAATAGTCTTCTCCCACTTATCCAGACTCGCCTTTTTTATAATCTCATCCAGCCTGTCGTCAATCTTATTATTCTCATTGATGGTTATTACCAGGTCCGTTAAAACCTCATCCAAATCCTTATAATATCTGTAAATAACCCCGTGGGAAAAATTCGCCTCCTCAATTATGTCCTTCATCTCCACAGAATTAATAGGCTTCCTTGCACACACACGAAACGCCGCATCCACTATTTCTTTTCTTTTATTTGCTATATATTCTTCACTAACCTTCGGCATATTCTACCTCTCCAACAAAAATGACTTGGTGTCATTTTAATACCTGGGGCATATTTTGTCAACTCTTTATTAAAAAAACCGAATGCCTTTATTACGCATTCGGTCTTTATCACTAAAATGAACTTACAAAATAACTTTAAGTGAACTGGGAGTTATAAAGCTGTGTATAGAATCCATTCTTTGCCATAAGCTCATCATGGCTGCCCTGTTCGATGACATTGCCATCCTTCATAACAAGGATGATGTCTGAGTTTTTTATGGTGAAGAGTCTGTGGGCAACGATGAAGGAAGTGCGGTTCTTCATTAATTCGCCAAAGCCATTCTGTACCTTGATTTCTGTTCTTGTATCGATATTGGATGTAGCCTCATCAAGTATAAGAATTGATGGGTCAATAAGCATTACCCTTGCTATACAGATAAGCTGCTTCTGACCTGTGGAGAGGTTGCCGCCATCTTCTGAAAGCATGGTATCATATCCCTTAGGAAGTCTTTTGATGAAGCTGTGAGCGTGCGCCCTTTTAGCCGCATCAATAATCTCATCCATGGAAGCTTCAGGCTTACCTATTTTGATATTATCTGCTACCGTGCCTTTTCTTATGTAAGTTTCCTGAAGCACCATACCAAAATTATCTCTTAAATCCTTATATGAAAGCTCCGTGGTGTCCTTACCATCTAAATAGATGTGGCCTGAAAGTGGATCATAAAAACGCATTAAAAGATTAATAAGTGTGGTCTTGCCGCAGCCGGTAGGTCCTACAATGGCTACTTTAAGTCCCGGCTTAACATCAAGATTAAGATGGGAAATCAAAACCTTATCCTTTGAATAACCAAAAGACACATCCTTAAGAGTAATGGCTCCCTTTGATGGCTCTAAATCCTTACTCTCAGGCATAACCATCTCTTCCTCAGTAAGGAACACCCTGATTCTCTCCGCGCAGGCAAGCGCATTCTGAAGCTCAGTAATAACTCCCGTTATTTCATTAAATGGTTTGGCATACTGATTGGCATAGGATAGGGAAACTGTCAGAAGACCTACTGTAAAAGCATCTTCCTTCATACATATCATGGAGCCAACCACCGCAACCAGGGCATAACAGATTGAATTAACAAATCTTGTTGATGGATTAACGAGCGATGAGAAAAAAACCGCCTTCGTGGACGCATCCACAAGCCTTCCATTTATCTCACCAAATTTTTCTGTATTCTCATCCTCATGTCCAAAGGCTCTTACGGTTTTAACATTGGTAACCATCTCATTAATGAAGCTGGTCTGCTCGCCTCTTATACGTGACTGATTATCGAAAAGCACATATGTCTTTTTGGAAATATATGCTGATATAAACAGTGATAATGGCGTAACAAGAAGTACCAGAAGCGCGATTCTATAGTCTATCATAACTAGCAGACAAAGGGTTCCAAGAATTGTGGTTATACCAACAAAAAACTGATTGAATCCCATCAAAAGTCCATCAGACATGGCATCCGTATCCGCAATAATCAGACTTAAAAGCTCACCCTTTCCCTTTGAATCCAGGAAACTTATAGGCAGTTTTTGTATCTTTATTATGGCATCCTTACGTATTCTCTCAACAACCTTTATGCTGACACGATTATTGCATAAACTCATAATATACTGACAAATAGCCGTCAGCGGAATGATGATAAGAAGAAGGATAAGGCTCCTTCGCATAATTTCATCTCCGCCTTCCATGAAAAGAGCATCCACTCCCTTACCAATAACATAAGGAATATAAAGAGCTCCTGCCACATAAGCCGCACTGAGAATAATGCTTAATATTGCAAAGAATAATGAGCCTTTTATGTACTTGAAAATAAAGCCTAAAGTCTTACTCTTCATTACTAAACTGTGTCCTGTATATTTCCTTATAAACCTCTGAACTTCTCATAAGTTCCTCATGTGTACCCATACTTTCCATATGTCCGTCTTCAAGGACAATAATTGTATCCATATCCATAATCTGAGACGCTCTCTGGGAAATAACCACCAGTATTTTATCTTCTCCCAGCGCTTTCAGATTTTTATTAACTTCCTTCAAAGTAATATTATCAAGAGCCGATGTGGAATCATCGAGCACATATAAATCGCTGTTTTTGATAAGGCATCTTGCAATAGAGAGTCTCTGCTTCTGACCTCCTGAGAAATTAGAGCCTCCCTCTTTAACCAAAGCCTCAAGCTCTCCTTCCTTATCTTTGACAAATCCGGAAGCAGCCGCCATATCCAGAGCCTTCCACATCTCATCTACAGAGGCATCTTCCTTACCCCACTTAAGGTTATCAGCTACCGTTCCCTTAAAAAGCACACTGAACTGCGGAGAGATGCTGATTCTGTTATTAAGACTCTCCTTGGAATATTCCTTAATGTCCCTGCCATTAATTAATACCTGACCCTGGGATGCGTGGTAGAAACCACAAAGGAGTGAGGCGGCGGTGCTTTTGCCAGAGCCGGTTCCACCGATGATACCGATGCGGCTGCCCTTCTTTAAAACAAGGTTAATATCGGAAAGTGCATTGTCTCCCTCACCTTCGTAGGCAAAGCACACATTCTTAAATTCCAGGGATTCGATGCGCTCCAATGTCTCATCGCCATCCTCCGCCTCTTCGGAATCAATGAGAGCCGCTATACGATCGCCACAGGCAACTGACTTGGTTACGGTGATTACGAGATTTGCGAACTTAACAAGCTCAACCAGAATCTGGGACATGTAATTAACAAGCGCCATAATTTCGCCCTGGGTAATGGCGCCCTCATCAACCAGGAATGAGCCATTAACCAAAATAATATATGTGGCCAGATTAATAACCACAAATGTAATTGGATTTAATAAAGAACTGATTCTTCCAACGAAAAGTGAGATGGCAGAAAGAGAGTCGATTTCCTTGTCGGTTTTCTCCTTCTCCTCTTCCTCCATGGTGAAGGCCCTGATAACCCTGACGCCAAGAAGATTCTCGCGAAACAGAGTCAGCACATCCTCTAATTTACTCTGAACTTTCTTGTAAAGAGGGATGCTGCCAAGAAGAATCATAAATACGATAATAAAAAGAAGTGGAATTGCCACAACAAATATGAGAGCCTCTTTCACATTAACCGTAAAGGCCATAATTACTGCGCCGAAAACCACAAAAGGTGAGCGAAGAAGAAGCCTTAAAAACAGATTCACGCCGGTCTGCACCTGATTAACGTCGCTGGTGATTCGGGTTATCATGGTGGTGACGCCGACCCTGTCTATCTCTTTATAACTCTTATGCTCAATATCTTCAAAAATCCTCGCCCTCAGTATTCCCGCATACCCGCTGGCTGCCCTGGCAGAGAAGAACTGCGCGGTAATACTCATGGCAAGACCAATGGCTGCAAGCGAAACTAAAACAAGACCCATATATACAATATGAGTCTTATTATTAACAGCTATTCCATTGTCCACCATTGATATGATTACAAGTGGCACAAAAAGTTCGAAGGACGCCTCAAGCAGCTTAAAAAGCGGCGCCAGCACACACTGCAATGCATATGGTTTGATGTATTTAAGTATTTTAAACACTTATATTTCCTTATTCGGTTTCTTCATCCTTAATCTTTCTTGCGCACACAACGAAACGTCCCTCGTTGGTATGATATGCACAGGTTACTAGCATTATTATATCATCTCCATATTCAGGCACAATCCCTGTGTCATACAAAGATTTGCTGCAGAGATTCTCAATGTTATAATCGAAATCCTCTTTTGTTTCTGAATCAATAAAATAATAGAATTTATAATTTGTATCTGTTGAATTATAGATTCTGTCCCTGAATGCCGAGAATACTTCATATTCTCCCTTCTCATAAAGGGTATCGAATTCTATGATCTTATGCTCCTCATAAAATTCCTTCTTCTCATAATTCATGATGGCCTTGAACATTGTGCCATTACGCATATGATGGCCATAGAGAATCAGGTTGTCAGAACGCGGATCCATGGTGCATCTGAAGTCGATGAAGATTGCGCCCGATGTGGACTCCTCACCATTGAAATCCCTGTGAATATATTTCTGACCGATTATTCCATCCTCATCCACATAATCAGGAGTATGCATTACCGGATAATCAATAACCGTACCATCAAGGCGAATCCAGCCCACCATGTCATTATTCTGCTCATAGAAAGGAAGGTACTCAGGAAGTATAACTTTCTCCTCTTCCTCCTCCTCTTTTTCCTGAGCCGCAAGAGCCATATTATCCACCATGGCATCAAGACCTATGGAATCTGCATCGATTACCACAATCTTGCTGTCTACCAGCTCCTGCCAGGCTTTTCTCTCTTTGGCAATTCTCACCTGATAACTAATCAGATATCCCGCAGATATGGCAAAAATCACCGCCGCCACCACAAAGACAAAATACATAATCTTAAGCTTCTTATCGAGAGTCTTAAAATTCTTAATGTCATTTATGACAAGGGCAAAGAAGTTCTTCTTTTTCTTATCATCTTTATCTGCCTTTACCGGCTTTTTTTCCTTGGGAATATCTTCCTCGATATTGATATCCTCATCAGGGATGGTTTCTTCTTCCGCCTCTTCCGGAACTTCAGTTTCTACGGTTGCCTCTGCCTCTGTTTCCGGCGCTGGCGCTTCCGGCTTGGCATCAGACACTTCTGCATTTGCCACTTCGGCTTCTACAGTCGCTTCAGCCTCAGGCGCTGGCGCTTCCTGCTCTGCAACTTCCGCCTCCGCCCTCGGAGTTTCATCCACCTCGTCCCAGATGCTTGATTCAGTTGTATTATTTATTTCGTCACTCATTCTTAACCTTCTTTAACACATGTTATAAAGATTATACCATTATTACTATTATGTGACAATGTTGCGCAGCGCAAGGACAAAATGCTCTCCCCAAAGCGATCTAAGTGCAGCTTGCTGCAATGAGCTTTGGGGAGAGTAGTTTTGGACGATGCGCGTCCTACTTAAAGCGGCTTATACTTCTTAAGTTCCTCAATAAAGGTAAGTGCCATAGGACTTAAAATATGATCATCTCTAATTATATATCCGATGGTCATTTTGTCATCGCCATCAAGTGGAACTGCTGTATATCCCACACCATTTAATTCCTTACAGATAACACCACTGCAAAGGGTGAAACCATTAAGAAGTGTCATCATATTAAGAGCAGTCGCCCTGTCATTTACACGAATAATCTTTCTGTATGGATAAGTGCTGAGCACCTCTTCCGCAAAATAAAATGAATTCTTCTCACCCTGATTAAAGGAAAGACATGGATACTCATCAAGGTCCTTTAATGACACCTTTTTCTTCTTGGCAAGCGGATGGTTCGCAGAAAGATATGCATAGGTATCGCAGGTAAAAAGCTCATTAAAATTAAGATTATTTTCAGCCAGTTCCTTATATAAAACCTTATTGTTAAATTCATTAATGTAAAGTATTCCAAGCTCGCTTCTCATATTTTTTACATCAGTAATAACTTCACCTGTTCTGGTTTCATATATGGCAAAATCATACTCTTCCATGGAATTTTTTAATACCACGTTTGAAAAAGCCTCCACCGCAAAAGTATAATGCTGCGCAGAAACATGGAAAACCTTCTTGGCAGAAGATGTGCCTAAATATCTGTTTTCCATGAACTTATACTGCTCCAAAGTCTGCCTTGCATAACCAATGAACTCACTGCCTTCGGTAGTAAGTTCTATACCCTTATTGCTTCTGTTAAAAATCTTAATTCCGATTTCTTTTTCAAGTTCCTTAATGGTTCCGGACAAACTTGGCTGCGATATATAAAGAGCCTTTGCGGCCTCATTCATTGAACCCCTGTCCGCAACACATATAACATACTTCATCTGTTGTAATGTCATAAAAACCTCCTTTTACAAATTAAATACTGGGAATACATATACAAAATCCTGCATTGATCCCCATGCCGAAGGTAAATATACTTTTTTAAAGATATATATGCTTACAATCATCATTCCAATGGCTAGCGCTATAACCACTGAATTAAGAATCTTTTCAGATATCTTTACCTTTTCCTTTAATAGTTTATATAAAGCCTCATATCCAAGGCCAAACATAACTGCTACTGCAGGAAATGCCGGATAAATATATCTTCCCTGAGGCTGATAATCAGTATAATACGAATAGTGAATTGATAATAAAACAGGTATAAATGCTGCGAATATTATCATATATCTGAAGAATATTTCCCTTATTCTATCTTTCAGATTTTCTCTCTTAATTACCATATCAATAAAGAAAAACAGAAATCCCAGTCCGTCAATTATTGCATAAAGAATATAAAACTTCATTGAACATTGAAACATCATATAGCCAAAAAACCCGACTGAAGACTTAAATGTATCAACTATCCATGGTCTCATAAATACCATATGAGCTATGCTCTCACCCATGTTATGAGGTGTCTGCCTGAGTGATGGCTTAAGAGTGTCAGCCGCATACATTTCGCTGGACTGCTCCAAAGTTTTAAGACCAAATACATCACCATCATACATAATGGTATTTCTTACCAGGAAGAAGCCGCATAATCCCAAAACAATTACCGTTACTATAAGACCACAGATCCACAGATTATTCTTCTCTTTATTCTCTGCCTTTTTGGTATTCCAAACCAGAGTTATAAATAAAACCATGCTAAGTAATATCCAGCCATAGGCATTATAATAAGACAATGCAACTATGGAGATTCCAAAACCAAGAAGTACTGAAATTCGAATATTTAATTCCTTTTTTAATATATAAACCCATGCATAACAGATCATGGAAGAACCAAGAAGTGCCAGAGCGTCATTATTTATATAACTTGCAAGAAATGCAAACTGCGGCGTTGTGGAAACGGCTATAAATATAAACCACTTAATTCTTTCATCGGATAATAATTTATCCAGGGATTTAAATACAAAAAAGGATGTAAATACAGATGCAACCACATTTGGAAAACGAGCTGCAACCAGAATAGCCTTAGCACTCATGGTAAATAAAGATACTATCTTCATGCACAAAGCACTAAGCAGGGATGGTAACCATGTAATATAGAATGCGTAGGAGAAGCCCCACCACTGATTACGAATTTCGGAAAGCCACCCTGAAGGCAGCTTTCCGTTTTCAAACACATAATATATCATTGGGAATCTGGCATATTCATCCGGAGCATAATCATAAGGCTTTACTGCGCTCCATATAAAATAATATATAAAGAGTGCAAAACAAAAACCCGTTACAAATATCCACTTATGCTTGCGATAAAATTCTTTCATTAATCTGCCATCTTCTCATCTTCTTCCAAACCTTTTTCGGTAAGGAACATTTTCTGCTCAACTGTTACAACCTTGTCATAACACTTGAAAATCTCATCAACTTTCTTTGAATCCATCTTAGGAGTAATTAAGCTGACAAGCGGAACTACTATAAGTCCTGCAATCATAGCAAGTGCACCAGCTACGATTGGTGATGAAAGGTAACCAAAAATCATATTTGATACTGTAATGCCTACGCCTGTAATGAAGCTTGCCCAGACGGAGATTTTGGTAACCTTTTTAAAGTAAAGACCATACATGAAAGGAGCTAAGAAAGCACCTGCCAGAGCACCCCATGAAATACCCATGAGCTGTGCAATAAATGTAGTCTTATTCCATGCGATAAATACTGATAAAGCTACGAAGAAAAGGATAAAACATCTAAGTACTATAAGCTGTGCCTTATCACTCATCTTCTTAACAATGTTACCCTTTACGATATCAAGAGTAACTGTGGATGCTGAGGTAAGTACCAGTGATGATAATGTGGACATTGATGCTGAAAGTACAAGCACTACCACGATTCCGATTAAGATATCAGGAAGACCTGATAACATAGCAGGAATGATATTATCATAGATTACCTTGCCATCTTCTGCATAGATATCAGCGAAGCTGAATAATCTTGAGAAACCACCAAGGAAGTAGCATCCGCCGGCAACGATAACTGCAAAGAATGTAGAAACGATGGCGCCGGTTTTGACAGATCTTTCATCCTTGATTGCATAGAATTTATGAACCATCTGAGGAAGACCCCAGGTACCAAGTGATGTAAGAATAATTACGCTAAGCAGGTCTAACGGGTTGGCACCAAAGAAGGATGCATATACACCAGGGGCTGCAACTGCGATTCCTTCATCTGCAGGAATACTTGCAAGACCTACAAGTGACTGATAGAAGCCGCCCTGTCCGTTGATAACTGCAACAACTACAGCGCAGATACCAAATAACATGATGATACCCTGAATAAAGTCGTTGATTGTAGTTGCCATGTAACCACCAAGGATTACATATACACCGGTAAGCACTGCCATAACCAGAATACATACTTCATAAGGAACATGGAATGCCATTTCAAATAATCTTGAAAGACCGTTATATACAGATGCTGTATATGGAATTAAGAATATGAAGGCAATAACTGATGCGCCAATTCTAAGTGCTTTGGAGTCATATCTTTTACCAAAGAAGTTAGGCATGGTTGCCGCATTTAAATGGTTGGACATGATTCTTGTTCTTCTTCCTAAGATAATCCAGGCAAGTAAGCTTCCGATAAAAGCATTGCCAAGACCAATCCATGTTGAAGCAAGACCGAATTTCCAGCCGAACTGTCCTGCATAACCTACGAAAATAACCGCACTAAAATATGAGGTTCCGTAGGAAAAAGCAGTGAACCAAGGTCCTGCCGTATGTCCGCCGAGGACGAAATTGTCTACACTTGTTGCTTTCTTTCTTGCATAAATTCCCACGCCAATCATCATGGCGAAGAAAATCAGCATCATGGTAATTTTTGCTGCCATTTAGGTTTCCCCCTGTAAAAAAATATTTATTCTTTAGCCTCCTCAGGCCATTTTGTATATAAGAATTTAAGCAGTATCGGTGTGGTAATGGATGAAACAATTATTAATAGAATAACTGCCGTGAAATATACCGGGTCCATCATTCCAACTGCCAGTCCCTTCTGGGACACAATCAGCGCAACCTCGCCTCTTGTCATCATACCAACGCCTACTTTAAGCGCATGCTTAGGCTTGATACGGCATATCATTGCCATAAGTCCGCAGCCGATGATTTTGGTAATCATTGCGACAAGTACGAAGCAGATTGCGAAGAAGAATATGCTCATATTTAAGTCTGATATATCTGTTTTAAGACCGATACTTGCAAAGAAAATTGGTCCAAATAAAACATAGGAATTTATATCAAGTCTTCTTGCGATATATTCTGAATCCCTGATATTGCAAAGAATAATACCTGCCACATATGCGCCGGTGATATCAGCAATACCGAAGAACTCTTCTGCAATAAATGCAAGGGCTAAGCAAAGCGCAAGTCCCGCAATTGTAATTCTTCTGCTGTGAGGATATCTGTTATCCACAATCTTAAAGATTTTATAGCAGATAAAGCCTACACATACAGCCAGCACGAAGAATAATAATGTATTTCTCACAACCGTATATGGCTTGGCGCTTGGATCATTAAGTCCAACCACGAAGGTCAGCACCACCATACCGATTACATCATCAATAATTGCCGCATTTAAGATGGTTGTTCCAATCTCGCCATTTAGAACCCCCATCTCCTTAAGGGATTCCACAGTGATACTTACTGATGTGGCGGTCATAATTGTTCCCATAAATATGGCTTTATAGAACTCAGGTGTTCCTACGCTGTGAAAGCCATAGAAGCAGCTGTATAAAAGTGTTCCACCAACCAGTGGGACAAAAACCCCGGCGCAGGCTATTGCCAAAGCCTTAGGTCCTGTCTTAACCAGACTCTTTAAATTGGTTTCAAGGCCGGCGCAGAACATAAGAAGAACTACACCAATCTGAGCCATCTGCAGGATAAAATCACTGGTATTAACCCATCCCAAAACCGATGGTCCAATAATAAGTCCCGCTACAATTTCTCCCGCAACCTGTGGAGCTTTAAGCTTTCTTGCCACAAGTCCGAAGAACTTGGCAAAAAGAATAATAATCGCTATGTCTCTGAATATTCCCAAACTATCCATTTTATCAACCTCTGTTCTCCCCCGCTTTTACACATAAATCACATTGCACTTAAACAATAATATATCCCCAAAACCGCAATGTAAAGTATAACTTGATGTAACATATAAATTAATAGAGAATGCCTGCCAATAAAAGAGAAAACAGGTATGTCTTTGGATAATATTTTTTTGATCTTTTCCTTATCCTTAATTAGGAGGCATAAATAAAAACCTGCCAAAAATAAGAATAACCAAGGAATTATTGGAAAATAATCGCCGGAATAAAATCCCTTAAATGGAAATCCAAGAAAAGTTGTAAAATAATCCTTATAAAGAAAATCCGGAAGCTTACATATAACCATTCTTTCAAATCCAAGGCTGTGAATATAAACATTTCTTGTTATTACAAATAATAAAATTGAAATAATCAATCCTGCTATATCAGGAATCTTTCTAAGCCATTTATCAAGTGCCAGGGTTATCAGCATTGCAGCACCCAGCATTGTAAGAACACCAAAAATAATTCTCTCTTCCGGCAAAAAAATCATTGTTACAAGTGTTATTATGATTCCACACAAAGAAACAATGATACCTCTTTTAGGATTTCTTGAACCCAGTGCCCGGCACATTCCGGATATTATAATAAAAGACCAGCATATCATCTGCTGATATACATATCCCCATCTGCTGCTGTAAAATGGAATATGTGCTGCGCATATGGAAACCACATCATATAATCCGTGATAGATTATCATATTGATTATGGTTATTCCCCTGATTACATCCAGAAGATGAAATCTTTCTTTTTTAATTCCGTCTATTACTTTTAATTTACTGTCTTTCATATTGTGCTTATTTAATACTTTAACGCTTTAAATCAATACTGTCAATAAAGTTTTTAAATGGCAGGGGCCATAACGCCCCTGCCTGATTTAAATTTAAATTTTAGTTGTAATTATTCTTCAGAAGAATCTGTATTATCGTCAGTATCCTCAATATCATTTTCTTCCAAAGCCTTACTTACAAGAGCTTCAACATCAGCTGGTGTAGTGCCATCTTTCTGTGGTATCTCTTCTACAGGAAGTTCCTCTACCTCTTCCATGGTAAGCTCATTATCTCCATCGGAAATCTTCTCTCTTACCTTGGCAATCTTGGCAAGTTTAACCTTGGAATCAAGATTGATTAATTTAACACCTGTTGTATTTCTTCCGATTAATGATACATCTCCCATTGGAATCTGGATAATGGTTCCAAGAGATGTAATCATCATAATCTCATGCTCATCTGTAACAGCCTTAACGCCGATTACATATCCTGATTTCTCAGTAATCTTATAACACTTAACACCCTTACCACCTCTTCTTTGAACATTAAATTCTTCTAAGGATGTTCTCTTACCAAGACCTTTTTCTGAAACAATAAGAAGTGAATCACCCTGGTGATCAAGCTGCATACCTACGATTTCATCACCATCAGATAAGTTCATACCTATAACACCCATGGTATCACGGCCTGTACATCTTACATCTGTTTCCTTAAATCTTATACACATACCATACTTGGTTACAAGGAATGCTTCTGTCTTGGCATCTGTACTCTTAACTTCTATAAGTTCATCATCATCACGAAGATTGATTGCGATAAGACCATTCTTACGAATATTTGAGAATTCCTTAAGTGCAGTCTTCTTAATAATACCCTTTCTTGTTACCATGAAGAGATTTCTGTCTTCATCATAATCCTTAATAGGAATAACTGCGGAAATCTTCTCACCCGGATTAAGCTGTAAGAGATTGATAATTGCAACACCTCTTGCAATTCTTGATGCTTCCGGAATCTGGTAAGCCTTCAGTCTGTATACACGGCCAAGGTTGGTGAAGAACATAATGTAATGATGATTTGAAGTCATAAGTAAGTCTTCAATATAGTCATCATCAATTGTGGACATTCCCTTAATTCCCTTGCCACCTCTGTGCTGTGACTTAAAGTTATCAACAGTCATTCTCTTAACATATCCTAAGGATGTCATGGCAATAACTGTATTCTCATTAGGAATTAAATCTTCATCAGTAATGTCATCATCATCGATGCCAATTCTTGTTCTTCTTTCATCGCCGTATTTCTGGGCAATAAGAAGCATCTCATCTTTAATTACGCCTAATAAAATCTTCTCATCAGCAAGAATTGATTTAAGATAAGCAATTCTTTCAAGTAATTCCTTATGCTCATTCTCAAGTTTTTCTCTTTCCAAACCTGTAAGAGTCTTAAGACGCATATCCACAATAGCCTGAGCCTGAACATCAGTTAATGCAAATCTTTCCATTAATGCTGTCTTGGCAGCCTGTGTATTCTCACTTGATCTGATAATATTAATTACTTCATCAATATTATCAAGAGCAATCAGTAAGCCCTGGAGTATATGATCTCTTTCTTCAGCTTTCTTTAAATCAAATTTGGTTCTTCTTGTTACTACATCTTCCTGATGCTTTAAGTAATACTGAAGCATTTGTAAGATATTTAATACCTTAGGCTCGTTATTAACCAGAGCAAGCATAATAACACCGAAGGAATCCTGAAGCTGTGTATGCTTATAAAGATGTTTTAATACAAGATTTGGATTAACATCTCTTCTAAGTTCAATTACAATACGCATACCTTCACGGTTTGTCTCATCACGAAGGTCTGTGATTCCGTCGATTTTCTTATCCTTAACAAGTTCAGCAATCTTCTCAATTAATCTTGCCTTATTAACAAGATAAGGAAGCTCTGTAACAATAATTCTGTTCTTACCATTCTGAAGTGACTCAATATTGGTAATGGCTCTAACCTTAACCTTGCCTCTACCTGTTCTGTATGCTTCTTCAATTCCTGATCTTCCAAGGATTTCAGCACCTGTTGGGAAGTCAGGTCCCTTGATGATATCAAGGATTTCTTCTATTTCTGTTTCTCTGCCTTCATTAACCCTGTTATCAATTAACTTAACAACTGCATTAATTGTTTCTCCAAGATTATGAGGTGGTATATTGGTTGCCATACCAACGGCGATACCAGTAGTACCATTAACCAAAAGGTTAGGATAACGGCTTGGAAGAACTGTTGGTTCTTTTTCTGTCTCGTCAAAGTTAGGTACAAAATCAACAGTATCTTTATCGATATCTGCAAGAAGCTGCATTGAAATCTTTGATAATCTTGCCTCTGTATAACGCATGGCAGCTGCGCCATCGCCGTCCACAGAACCAAAGTTACCATGACCATCTACAAGTGGTGCTCTCATTGACCACTCCTGAGCCATATTAACTAATGCACCATAAATAGAACTGTCACCATGTGGGTGATATTTACCCATTGTATCACCGACGATACGCGCTGACTTACGATGTGGCTTATCCGGTGTATTATTCAGTTCTGACATTGAGAATAAAACTCTTCTTTGTACCGGCTTAAGACCATCTCTTACATCAGGAAGAGCACGAGCGGCAATAACGCTCATGGCATAGTCGATATAGCAGTTTTCCATTGTTTTTTTAAGGCCTACATGTTCAACCTTATCAAAAATATTTTCATCCATTATCTATTACTCCGTTTTCCAGAAATCAATTAGATATCTAAATTCTTAACAAATCTGGCATTTTCTTCAATAAATTCTCTTCTTGGTTCTACATTATCACCCATAAGAACCTTGAAAGTTAAATCTGTCTCAGATTCAATTTCATCTTCCATTGTAACTTTCTTTAAGATTCTCTTTGAAGGGTCCATGGTTGTTTCCCAAAGCTGGTCAGCATCCATTTCACCAAGACCTTTGTAACGCTGAATCTTATTACCCTGATCTCTGCCTACTTCATTTAAAACATTATTAAGTTCATCATCTGAATATGCATACCAGACTTTTTTATTCTTCTCTAACTTATAAAGAGGAGGTGTTGCAAGATATACATATCCCTGTTTAATAAGTTCAGGCATGAATCTGTATATAAATGTAAGTAACAATGTACTGATATGAGCACCATCGACGTCGGCATCGGTCATGATAATAATCTTATGATATCTTAATTTACTGATATCAAAATCATCATGAATACCTGTACCGAATGCTGTAATCATGGCTTTAATCTCAGCATTGCCATAGATTTTGTCAATTCTTGCTTTTTCTACATTAAGAATTTTACCTCTAAGTGGAAGAATAGCCTGGGTTGCTCTGTCTCTTGCAACCTTTGCACTACCACCCGCGGAATCTCCCTCGACTATGTAGATTTCACAATTCTTAGGATCTTTATCTGAACAGTCAGCCAACTTTCCAGGAAGAGCTGTTCCTTCAAGTGCTGTCTTTCTTCTTGTAAGATCTCTTGCCTTTCTTGCAGCCTCTCTTGCTCTTGCTGCAAGTATTGATTTCTCACAAATACTCTTTGCTACAACAGGATTCTGCTCAAGATAATATGTAAGCTGTTCACTTACCAAAGAATCAACTGCTGTTCTTGCTTCTGAGTTACCAAGTTTCTGCTTTGTCTGACCTTCAAACTGAGGATTCTCAATTTTAACGGAAATAACTGCAGTTAAACCTTCTCTTATATCATCACCGCTAAGGTTTGCATCTGAATCTTTAAGAATCTTGGCTGATCTTGCATAATCATTAAATGTCTTTGTAATGGCATTTCTAAATCCTGCAAGATGCATACCACCTTCCGGTGTATTGATATTATTAACGAATGAATAAATACTTTCGTTATAAGCATCATTATGCTGAAGAGCAACTTCTACATATACACCATTTTTAAGGCCTTCAAAATAAATAACATCATTATATAAAGGAGTGTTACCTCTGTTAAGGTAGGAAACAAATTCCTTAATACCGCCTTCATAATGGAATACTCTTTCCTTAGGCTCTTCTTCTCTGTCATCTGTTAAAGTAATCTTAATACCCTTTGTTAAGAAAGCCATCTCTCTTAATCTGTCTTTAAGTGTATTAAAATCAAATCTTATATCTTCAAAAATCTCATCATCCGGGAAGAAAGTAACCTTTGTTCCTGAAACTCCTTCTTCACAGGTTCCAACTTCCTTAAGTGAATATTCTACTTCACCACCATTATGATATCTCTGCTTATAAACAATTCCGTCCTTGCAGATTTCTACTTCAAGCCATTTGGATAAAGCATTAACAACTGAAGCACCAACACCGTGAAGACCACCGGATACCTTATATCCTCCACCACCGAACTTACCACCGGCATGAAGTACTGTAAATACAACTTCTACAGCAGGAATACCCATTTCATGATTGATACCAACAGGAATACCTCTACCATTATCCTTAACTGTAACAGATCCTTCTTTATTGATTGTTACATTAATCTCTGTACAATATCCTGCCAAAGCTTCATCAACAGAGTTATCCACAATTTCATATACCAAGTGATGAAGACCTCTTAAGGATGTGCTGCCTATATACATACCAGGTCTTTTACGAACTGCTTCAAGTCCTTTCAAAATCTGAATCTGGTCAGCACCATATTCTTCTTCTACTTTAATATTATCAATTTCATTACTCATTTGGTTTCCTCCACATTGCCTGCGGTAATTCTATATATTCTGTCTATTTCTATTCTGCTGTTAACGAATTCATCCAGACCTGTACATGTAATAATTGTCTGAATATCTCCTATTGTATTAAGTAAGAAATTCTGTCTGTTACTGTCAAGTTCAGATAAAACATCATCCAAAAGCAAAATAGGATTATCATTAATAATTTTTTTAACTATTTCAATCTGTGCCAGTTTAAGTGATAAAGCAGCACATCTTTGCTGACCCTGTGATCCGAATTTCCTTACATCCATATCATTAATGGTAAAAATCAGATCATCTCTGTGAGGTCCTACCGATGTTATTTTATTCTTGATATCAGACTGCTGATTGGCTTTTAGCATTATTCCAATATCATCTTTACCAACATTCGGTTTATAAATAATTTTAATCTTTTCCTTAGAACCCGACAGGTTAAAATGAATGCCTTCAATTATTTCATTAAGCTGTTCTATGAAAGTTTCTCTTCTTTCAATTATCTTGCTTCCATAGGATTCTATCTGATTATCCCATATATCCAGAGTATCTTTTAAAGTTGGATTAAAATATAAATCCCTTAATAAAGAATTTCTCTGCTCGATGATTTTGTTATAATTATTAAAATTATAAATGTAGAAATTATCTAACTGGCAAAGCTGCATGTCCACAAAATTTCTACGAAATACAGGACCATCCTTAATAATATTTAAATCTTCTGGAGAAAAGAATATTATATTCATTATTCCTATAAGATCAGATACTTTAGGAACTTTCTCCTTATTTATGGCAATAAATTTATTCTTACCTTTACGAAGATGCATATCTATTGATATATCTTCATTATCTTTATTTAGAATGGTTTTTATGTGTGCCTCTTCACATCCAAATTTAATAAGTTCACTATCCTTATTTCTTCTGTGACTTCTGGCAGTAGCACACATTCCTATTGCTTCAAGAATATTTGTTTTTCCCTGAGCATTATCTCCATAAAGAATAGTATTACCATTATTTAAATCCAGATCCAAACTGTCATAATTACGATAATTAGACAATTCCACAGATTTTATATACATTTAAACCTCTTAAAATCAATTAATACTAACCTTTTGATTATTATATTCAATAACATCACCTGAATATAATTTTTTACCTCTTTGAAGACATACTTCACCATTAACTTTAACCTGGCCTTCAGTTATAACCATTTTGGCATCAACTCCTGAAGATACCATACTTGCTAACTTCATGGCCTGTCCAAGTTTGATAAATTCATCTCTTATAGTAATAGATTCCACTTTGTCTCCTGATTTATAAATTAATATTTACCGGCATTACAATGTAAATATAAGAATCATTCTCATCTCTTATGAAGCAAGGATTCTTCTGACTCATGAAGAAAAGACTAACTTCATCATCATCAATTGCCTTAAGAGCATCCAGTAAGAATTTAGGATTTAAGGCAATCTTAATATTAATTCCTTCAGTATTTATAAATAACTTATCATAGTAAGAACCATAATTTGTTACAAGTTTAACTTCAAATACATCTTTATTAATATCAATAATTACAGGCTTCTTATCTTCTTTAATAAGTGGAAGTGTTCTCTCCAGGCTGTTAACAAGTTCACTTCTGTTAAAAGTAGCCTTGGTTTCATAATCTTTAATAAAGAAATTATCAATATTAATGAATTTACCATCAATTAATCTTACAACAATTAATGTTTCATCATATTCAAATGCCAAATGACTTGGCATAAAATATAATGTTATGCTCTTTTCCGGATCTGAACCAATTAATTTAATAATTTCCTTTAAGCTCTTTCCAGGAATAACAATTTCTTTATCAAGTGAAGCATCATCAACTTTCTGGTTACGTACTGATACTCTGTTTCCATCAATACCTTTAATACATAAATTACCGTTTCTTATAATAAATGATTCACCACTTAAAACCTTATTGGCATTTGATTCACTAATTGAGAAAATTGTTTTTGTTATCATGTTCTTTAAAATAAGTTCATTAATAACAAGTTTTTCTTCTCTCTTAATTGGAGCCAGATCATTAAAGCTGTCTCCATCTTTACCATTAATATTATATTCAATTGAACCACTCTTAATGGTTACAACTAAATTATCATCTGTATAAATATTTATTTCACCATCAGGAATATTTCTGATAGTATCCTGTAAGAAATGAGCAGCAATTGCTATTTTACCATTTTTAATAATCTTTCCTTCAACTACTGTTTCAATACCAATCTCTTCATTATTGGCTACAAATCTTATTTTATTGGATGAAGCATCTATTAAAAGACATTCATATAATGAATTAACATATCTGTTGGAATTATCTACAGCTTTAATAACTGTATTAATACCATCCAATAAATCGTTTTTGGAAATACTGATCTGCATAAGTGCCTCCTGTCTTAAATTAATTAACTAATTAATTAAAAAATAAATAATATAGTAAGTTAAATAATAGTAATAATAATAAGGTGTGTTTATATGTTGATAAATGCCTTAAAGCCTTGTAAAATAAGGATTTCTTTAATTTATAAGATGTTTTTAATTATTTATAAATATAAGATTTGTCAGCATTAATCCACAAAAAATATTTATTACATTAATATATAGAAGAAATTTTATTCTTAATAACTTCTATTTCATTTCTAAAATTCTCATCATTTTCAACTTTTTCCTTAATCTTATTGGATCCTGAAATAACAGTTGAATGATCTTTTCTGTCTAAAAGTTTTGCTATATTCTGCTGTGTTTCTCCAGTCATGGTTGAACAGAGATAGTAAATAATCTGTCTTGGAAATACTACTTCTGATCTTCTGCTGGATGATAATAGTTCAGAAATATCAATATTATAATGTTCTGCTACTGCATTCATAATCTTCTGAGGAGTTATAGGTCTCTTCTTATTAAAAGATATATATTCTTTAATAGCTTCATTAACATGTTCTATTGTAATATCTTTAATTCCATATATTCTTGCATACTGAATAACATTCTTATATGCACCTTCAAGTGATCTGATATCAGTATCTACATTAGTAGATATATAGGAAAGAACTTCATCATTAAAGATATTATTATGCTGACCATTTAATTTTTGTAAAATGGCATATCTTGTTTCATATGAAGGTGGCTGAATATCAGCAATTAAGCCCATGGAGAATCTTGAAATATATCTTTCATCAAAATCCTCGAATTCCTTTGGTGGCTTATCAGATGAAATAACAATGGCTTTATTGTTATTACATAAGTATTCAAATGTATAGAAGAATTCTTCCATTGAAGATTTCTTATCTTTAATAAACTGGATATCATCAAATAGCAAAATATCCACCGAGAGATATTTCTTTCTGAAAGCATCTATAATATTCTGCTTACCACCACTAATGGCAGGAATAAGTTCATTAAGGAAAGATTTACAATTCACATAAAGAACATTCTTGGTATTATCTTTCTCTAATATATAATGACCAATTGAATGAAGCAGATGTGTCTTACCAAGTCCTGAATTACCATATATAAATAAAGGATTGAATTCAATTCCCGGAGCATTGGCTACAGCAACTGATGCCTCAAGGGCAAAAGAGTTATTATCTCCTCTTACAAAATTATCAAACGTAAATTTAGGATTAAGATTAGATTTCTCAATAAGATTAAAATCAAGTTTTGTAGTATTAGTCTTCTGAGTTACATCTTCTTCTTCAGATTTAAATATTACATTATAGGAAATACCATCATTAATGAATTCCGTTACTGTAACTGTGAAAAAGTCTGTATAACTCTTGGTAATGAAACTAATAATACTCTTCTTATTAGGAATAATAATGTAAACTGTATTTTCACTGATGGAATCCAGTTTCATATTATCTATGAAAGTATCATATGCTACATTGGAAATATCATATGTATCTTTTACTGTTTTCTTAATTTTATCCCAGTTATCATTAAGAAGATAAAATTTCTCAATTTCTGTCATCAATTTAAAATTGCTCCTAATTTTAACAACAATTAACTCCTTATATATAATACCTTAAAATAGTAAAAATTTCAAACTTTAACTTTAATAATTATGTAAACTAAAATGGTAAAAATAAAATATTTATAAACAATTTTAACCCAGTTATATAAACCTGTATTTAAAAGTTATACACAAAAAAAGATGGTAAAATAGGGATTTTTTGTATTTATAACCATTATTTATCAACAAGTTATTCACATTTTGGGGATAACATTATGTAAAACTATTATGAGAAACCTGGCATTATAAAAAAATTATAAATCCTTTATTTTAGGCATTTTTATTGATAATATTATCAATTTTTAGTTGACGTAAAAAAATATTTCATTTATAATCGATTTGTGTTTCCACACGAGAAAAGGAGGTGCCTATCTATGAAAATGACATTTCAGCCTAAGAAAAGACAGAGAGCAAAAGTTCATGGTTTCAGATCAAGAATGAGCAGTGCCGGCGGAAGAAAAGTTCTTGCAGCAAGAAGAGCTAAAGGAAGAAAGAAATTATCAGCATAGGCCGCATTTATTGTGGTCTTTTTTCTTCTTATAAGAAAAATATGTTAAAAACAGTTTCATTAAAGAATAATACTGATTTTAAAAGAGTTTATAATTCAGGCAAGTCACAGGGAAATAAATATTTAGTAATGTACGTTGTGGAAAACGGACTTGGAATTAACAGACTTGGAATATCAGTAAGCAAAAAAGTAGGTAACAGTGTAATCAGACACAGAGTTAAGCGTCTGGTTAAAGAAGCTTACAGACTACATGAAGATTTGTTTAATAGTGGTTTAGACATAGTAGTTATAGGCAGAATGTCTGCAGCAACTGCAGATTACGGGCATATTGAGAATGCTCTTATCCGTCTATCTAATCTTCATCATATTATTAATAATGAAAAAAATATTAATAGGATCGATTAAAACATATCAAAAATATATATCTCCATATAAGTCGACCAAATGTCCTTATTTTCCATCATGTTCATGTTATGGAATCCAGGCTGTTGAAAAGCACGGGGCAATAAAAGGGTCGGCTTTAACTGCGTGGAGAATACTTCGTTGTAATCCTTTTTCTAAAGGCGGATATGATCCGGTTCCCTAACGATTCTGTTTTTATTTAGGAGGAAAATTAGTGTTTTATTGTTTATTAACTCAGAATTCTTCCTTTATTATTGGACCGGTTTCCAAACTGCTTGGTCTTATAATGCAGGGAATCTTCTGGGTACAGAATTTTGTAATAAATCTATTTGGTAAAGAAGGTGTATGGTATCCAAATATAGGTTTATCAATAATTATTTTTACAATTATTATTTACCTTTTATTATTACCTCTTACCATTAAACAGCAGAAATTCTCCAAGTTTTCTGCAATTATGAATCCTGAAATCAAGAAAATTCAGGATAAATACAAAGGCAAAACTGATAATGAATCAATGACAAAGATGCAGCAGGAAACATCAGCTGTATATGCCAAATATGGAGTATCTCCTACAGGCAGCTGTCTTCAGCTTCTTATTCAGATGCCAATTCTTTTAGCACTTTACAGAGTAATTTATGCTATACCGGCCTATGTTAAGGAAGTAAAGGGTGCTTTCTTTCCATTAGTTAACAATCTTATTGTTCAGGATGGAAGTAATACTTTTGTAAGTGAGTTACAAGCTGCGGTTTATTTTAAAAAGCAGTTTAAGGCTGATGTTTTCCAGGCTGATGCTTTTGCCAAAGTTCAGGATACAGTTAATACAGCACTTGCTGCTTCAGCAAATCCAACATTTACAGATACTGATGTAATTACAGTTCAGAATGCATTTATTGATGTACTTAACAGATGTAGTACAAAGGAATGGGCTTCAATTGCTGACAAGTTTTCTACTTTAGGACCTGATATTGCAAGTACAATTGAAAGACTTGATAAATATAATGTATTCTTAGGTCTTAACATGGGTTATTCACCAAGTAACCTCATTCTTAATGAACTTGGTGTTGATCATATCTTTAAGCAGTTTGGTTCAATTAACTGGTCCGGTGCTAACTGGTGGATTATTATTGGTGCAGCAATGATTCCTTTGCTGGCGGCTTTTACACAGTGGCTTAATGTTAAATTAAGTCCTCAGGCTAATACTAATACAGAGCCTGGTCAGGAAGAAAATCCAATGATGCAGTCCATGAAGATGATGAATGTTACAATGCCGCTTATGTCTGCTGTATTTTGTTTAACACTTCCATCAGGTATGGGTCTTTACTGGATTGCCGGTGCTGTTGTAAGAACAATTCAGCAGATCATTATCAATAAGTATATTGATAAAATGGATATCGATGCAGTAATTGCCAAGAATGTTGAAAAATATAATAAAAAGATTGAAAAGGGCGGAACTTTAACTCAGAATATTGCCAAGCTTGCCAATACAAATACTGCAAATATCAATAATAGCAGTAATACAAAGCCAAGCTCAAACTTAAGCAAGGAAGAAAGAGAAGCTCAGATCAAAAAAGCAACAGAGTACATTAATAAGACTAATAATAAAAAGTCAGGTACGGGGGGAAGTTTAGCTTCCAAGGCTAACTTAGTTAAAGACTATAATGAGAGGAATAATAAATAATGGATGCAAATTTAGAATATAAAGAGTTTACCGGAAAAACTAAAGATGATGCAATTACCAATGCGTGCCAGAGTTTTCTTGTAGCCAGTGATTGCCTTGATTATGTTGTTATTGATGAAGGTTCATCAGGATTTCTTGGTTTTAATTCAAAACCGGTAGTTATTAAAGCAAGAGTTAAATCTGATGAAGAAATTGCCAGGGCTAAAGAAGAAGCTGCTAAGAAGGCTGCTGAAGAAGAGGCGGTTAAAGATGCAGCAAAAAAAGCTAAAGAGCAGGCAAGCAAAATCGTTGAAAATGTTACTGGTGCTGCATCAGAGAAGAAAGCTTCAGATGTTGATATTGAAGAAGTTGCAGTTAAGTTTCTTAAAGAAGTACTTAAGGCAATGGATGTTGAAGCTGAAATTAAGACTGAATTAAATGATGAAGAATTAAATGTTGAATTAAGTGGTAATGATACTTCTTATATTATTGGTAAGAGAGGTCAGACACTTGATTCCCTTCAGTATCTTATTTCTCTTGTAATTAACAAATATACAGATAAGTATGTAAGAGTTAAAGTTGATACAGAGAATTACAGAGAAAGAAGAAAACAGACTCTTGAAAATCTTGCTAGAAATATTGCAAAGAATGTTAAGAGAACAAGAAGAGCTACTACTTTAGAGCCTATGAATCCATATGAAAGAAGAATTATTCATTCAGCACTTCAGGGTGATAAGTATGTAGAGACACATTCTGAAGGTGAAGAGCCATATAGAAAAGTTGTTATTTCTCCAAAGAGAGGATAAATTAAAGTGGCGAACTCCTGAAGTTTGTATATGATATAATAAAGCTGTCTTTATAGGCAGCTTTTATTAAAATATTTGGGAATTAATATGGATACTTACAGATTAGATGACTGCATATGCGCAATTAGTTCGGGACTTGCTCCATCCGGTATAGGTATAGTAAGGATGTCAGGTGAAGGATGTATTGATATTGCAGACAAAATAATTAAATTGAAAAATGGTAAACTGGCTGATAAGGAAAGTCATACCATTCACTATGGCCATATATATGATGGTGAAAAAATGGTGGATGAGATTATGGTTATTCTTATGAGAGCACCACATACCTATACCAAAGAAGATGTTGTTGAGATTAATTGTCATGGTGGTCCTTATATCATGAATAAAATCTTATATCTTCTTGCAGGTAATGGTGCAAGAATAGCTGACAGAGGCGAATTTACCAAAAGAGCTTTCTTAAATGGAAGAATAGATTTAAGTAAAGCTGAAGCAGTTATGGATTTAATTGCATCTGAAAGTGAATATGCAGCTTCTAATTCAATTTCACAGATTGAAGGAAGTTTATATAAGGAAATTGTAAGTATTCGTGAAGACCTGCTTTATAATATTGCATATATTGAAGCGGGACTTGATGATCCTGAACATATTGATTTGGATGAATATCAGGAAACCCTGGTTTCAAAAATAAAAGAAATTATTTCCAGAGTTGATAAATTAATATCTTCTTATGATAATGGTAAAATAATTAAAGAAGGAATTACCACAGGTATCATAGGTAAGCCTAATGTTGGTAAGTCTTCACTTCTTAATTATCTGGTTGGACATGAAAGAGCAATTGTTACTGATGTTGCAGGTACTACCAGGGATACAGTTGAAGAAACAGTTAATCTGGATGGAATTCTGCTTAAGCTTATTGATACAGCCGGAATCAGGGAATCATCAGATGTTGTTGAGGCAATTGGTATAAATAAAGCTAAAGAGATATATGAAAACGCGGACCTGATTTTGCTCCTTCTGGATAATTCTGTTGGAATTACTGAAGATGATAAGAAGCTTCTTGGATTAATCAATAATAAGAAGGCCATTATACTTATCAACAAAACTGATGTGGATAACAAAATAGAAGAGTCTGAAATAAAGAGTTTTCTTGAAGATGACAATAATGTTCATATTGTGGAAATCTCTGTTAAGAATAATATTGGTGTAGATAAAATCAGTAATATTATAAAAGAGATGTTTTACAATGATGAAATAAAGTATAATGATGAAGTATGCATAAGTAATGTAAGACATAAGACTTTACTTGATGAAGCGAAGGCTCATCTTGAAGATGTTGTAAATGCAGTTTTGGCTGATGTTCCTGAAGATATTTATTCAGTGGACATGTATATTTCTTATGCTAAACTTGGTGAGATAATTGGAATGGATACAGGAGAAGATGTGGTTAATGAGATTTTCTCCAAATTCTGTATGGGTAAGTAGATGAATAACAGTATTATTGAAACAGATATATGTGTAATAGGTGCAGGTCATGCCGGATGTGAAGCAGCCCTTGCTGCAGCAAGACTTGGATATAAGGTTACTATTTTTACAGTTAGTGTTGAAAGCATTGCGATGATGCCTTGTAATCCTAATATTGGTGGAACTTCCAAGGGACATCTGGTACGTGAACTTGATGCACTTGGTGGTGAGATGGGTGTCAATATTGATAAATCTTTTATTCAGTCAAAGATGCTCAATGCTTCCAAAGGTCCTGCAGTTCATTCATTAAGAGCTCAGGCTGATAAGTCTGTTTATACTCTTAATATGAGAAAAGTTTTGGAGAATACCGAAGGCATTACCATTAAGCAGGGTGAAGTCTGTGAAATATTAACTGAAGAAGTTGATGGTATTAATACTGTTTGCGGTGTAAAAATTTATACAGGAACAATATATAAATGTAAGGCTGCTATTATCTGCAGCGGTACTTATCTTAATTCAAGATGTTTATGTGGAGAAAGTATTACATATACCGGACCAAACGGACTTCAGAGTGCAACTCATCTTGGCGAGTCACTTACCAAATTAGGTATTGGACTTAGAAGATTTAAAACAGGAACTCCTGCAAGAATGGATAAAAGAAGCCTTGATTTTTCAAAAATGGAAATCCAGTATGGTGATGAGAGAGTAGTTCCGTTTTCTTTTACAACAGATCCTGAATCAGTTCAGATAGATCAGGTTCCTGTTTATATGACTTATACGAATGAGGAAACTCATAAGATAATCAGAGCAAACCTTGACCGTTCACCTATCTATGCAGGTATCATTGAAGGAACCGGTCCAAGATACTGTCCTTCAATTGAAGACAAGGTTGTTAAGTTTGCAGATAAGGAAAGACATCAGGTATTCATTGAACCTGAAGGATTATATACTAATGAAATGTATGTTGGCGGTATGTCATCTTCCATGCCTGAAGATGTTCAGATTGCAATGTATCATACAGTACCGGGACTTGAGAATGCAGTCATAGTTCGTAATGCATATGCAATTGAATATGATTGTTTATGTCCTGGAGAATTAACTTTGTCACTTGAACTTAAAAAGGTTAGCGGATTATTCTCTGCCGGACAGTTTAATGGAAGTTCAGGTTATGAAGAAGCTGCAGCGCAAGGGTTAATAGCCGGAATTAATGCAGCAAGAAAATTATCAGATTTGGAACCTGTTATTCTTACAAGGTCAGATGCATATATTGGTGTTTTAATTGATGACCTTGTTACTCTTGAGAATAATGAGCCATACAGAATGATGACATCAAGAGCAGAATACAGACTTATGCTTCGTCAGGACAATGCCGATCTTCGTCTTACCAAAATTGGTCATGACATTGGTCTTATCTCTGATGAAAGATATGAAAAGTTTGAACTTAAGAAACAGATGATAGAAGATGAGATAGACAGACTTAAAAATACTTTTGTTGGTGCCAACTCAAAAGTTCAGGAATTTCTTAAGTCAATGAACTCATCTCCACTTAAGACTGCTTTTTCTTTAGCAGACCTTATGTGTCGTCAGGAACTTGATTATGAATTAATAGCTCCAATTGATCCGGATAGAAAACCACTTCCTTTGGATGTAAAGGAACAGGTTTATATTCAGATTAAGTATGAAGGATATATTGATAAACAGCTTCAGCAGATTAATCATTTTAAGAAATTAGAAAATAAGAAATTATCTTCTGACATTGATTATAATGAAATCTCATCATTAAGACTTGAAGCAAGACAGAAGTTAAATAAATTTAAACCTGAAAATATCGGACAGGCATCCCGTATCAGTGGAGTCACTCCTGCAGATATTTCTGTCTTACTTGTTTATCTGACACAGAAAAAGTAAAAATATAATTTCGTGGTTTTAACCACATTTTATAAGTATATCAATTTCGTGGTTATAACCACATAATTTAAACTATGGATAAATCATTTATTAAAACAAGTATGTCACAATTAAATATTACATTAAGTGATGAACAGATTGATATGTTTAATACATATTATGAATTACTGGTAGACTGGAATAGTCGAATGAATCTTACAGCTATTACAGAATATGAAGATGTAATTATCAAACATTTCCTTGATAGTTTATCTATAGTTAAATATCTTGATTTAATTAATGTATCATCTGATAAATATGATACTTACTCTCCAACTATAATTGATATTGGAACCGGTGCAGGATTTCCTGGTATACCAATCAAAATTTTATTACCTTCTTCCAAGGTAGTATTAGTTGACTCCCTAAATAAGAGAATAAATTTTCTTAATGAAGTAATTAAGGTTTTAGATCTGAAAGATATTACTGCAATACATTCAAGGGCCGAGGATTTTGGACATGGTGTTTATCGTGAAAAAGGTGATTATGTTGTTTCACGTGCAGTTGCAAATATATCTACCTTATCTGAGTATTGTCTTCCATTAGTTAAAACTGGTGGAGTATTCATATCATATAAATCAGAAAAATTAGATGAAGAATTATCCATGTATCCTAATTCCATAAATACATTAGGTGGAAAAATAAAAAATAACATATCATTTACTATCGGGGATGATATTAGCAGAAATTTACTTGTTGTTGAAAAGGTTAATTCTACCAAAGGAAAATATCCGCGTAAAAGTGGATTGCCTTCCAAGGAACCTTTACATTAAGGGGGTATAATATGTTACTTGATGAGAAGTTAAAATTAACTGACCTTTCCATGACTCTTCATTCATACTTGGATGAGTGCAGGCAGAAAAGAAATGAGTATGCCAATGAACTTGCAGAGAATGAAGAATTACTTAAACAGAAGAAGGAAACTTACTCCTCAGATAAAGAGAAGAAATCACGTGCAGTATTTTCTCCAAGAGATCAGCAGTCATTTGATCTTCAGGGAGAAGAAGAAAGTATTAAATTACTTACTGTTAAATGTGATAACTTAAAGGATGTAATTAAGAAGATTGACAGAAGAATATTCTCTTTTGAAAATGGAGTGAATGCCCTTGATGATTTACTCCTCCAGGATACTGAAGCAAAAAAAGCGGAAGAGAGAAAAACTGATTCCCGACCGAAGGATGCTCTTGATTTATTCCTTGAAGGTTCTATCTCCAGAGAAGAAGCTGAAGGTAAAACAGTAGAATCTACATCGAATGATAATAAAGAAGAATCTTCTGTCAATGTTTCTGTACCATCTGATCTTAGTATTGAAGATAAGAAAAAGATTGCTCATATAGCTAATGGACTTAAGCAGACAATTGACTATATAACTTTTGATCCACTAAGAGCTAAAACAGAAATCACTAAATATAGTGATGATCTTGATAATATTTCTAAACACTAAATATAGTTTACTTTTCAAAATGTTTCACATGAAACATATGTCAGATTGAAATTCGACCACAAGATATATGTTCCACGTGAAACATTTTTGTCTAGATTTTGATTTTCCACGTGAAACACTTTTCCGATTTTCAACTTCAACTCGCTAAAAGTTCCACAATTTGAACAAGATATTGTGGTGGATAAAGGATTGGTCAAATTATTATTTATTACTAGATGTAGTACTTGTCAAAGAGTAAGCGCGAGGGAGGTGCTGTTGTTCGTTTTTGGACCGTGTGGAACGCCGGTACTTGCGAGCGTCTTTCAGCGAGCTTAGTACCGCTGCGGGGAGCAACGAGCGAGAGCGTGTCCAAAAAGGAATAATAGCACCGACCGGGAGCGACCTATTTACAAAAAAGTCAATTTCGTCTTTGTAACGAAATAACAAAAATAAAAAAATAAAAGTTTGTTAGGTTTTTACAAAAATAATTTATCTTGGATTTTGTTATAGAATATATTATTAAATAATGTTATAATTTCAAATGCACGCGAAAAATTTTTCACGTGAAAAGAGTTTTTGTAGAACGGAGAATTTATAAATGACTAAGATTATTGCTGTTGCAAATCAAAAGGGTGGAGTAGGTAAGACTACTACTGCCATTAATCTTTCCGCTGCATTAGCAGAGAAAGGAAAGAAAGTTCTTGTAGTTGATATTGATCCTCAGGGTAATACTACCAGTGGATTCGGTATTGAAAAGAATGAACTTGAGAATACAGTATATGAACTTATGCTGGGAGAATGTTCAGTTAAGGACTGTATGATTGAAGATGTTATTCCTAATCTTTCAATTATTCCATCCAATGTTAATCTTGCTGCTGCAGAGATTGAACTTATTGAAGCAGATAAGAAAGAATATATTCTCAAGAATGAACTGGACTGGGTGAAGGATAAGTTTGATTTTGTAATTATCGACTGCCCACCATCACTTAGTATGTTAACAGTTAATTCCATGACAGCATCAGACAGTGTACTTGTTCCTATTCAGTGTGAGTACTATGCAATGGAAGGTCTTAGTCAGTTAATCCATACAATTAATCTTGTTAAGAAGAAACTTAATCCATACCTTGAGATGGAAGGTGTAGTCTTCACCATGTATGACAGCAGAACTAATCTTTCACAGGAAGTTGTTGAAAGTGTTAAGGAAGCATTAGAGGAAAGAGTATTTGAGACTAACATTCCTAGAAATGTAAGACTTGCTGAGGCGCCAAGTTATGGAATGCCAATTTGTAAATATGATGCAAACAGTGCTGGTGCTTTAGCCTATGCATCTTTAGCTGATGAGATTATTAAGGTTAATAAATAGGGGGAAGAAATATGGCAACCAAAAGAGGACTTAACAAGGGAAAAGGTTTATCCGCACTTATCGATACAAATGATTCAGGAAAAAAGGATGAAACAAAAGACGGAACAGTCATGATGAACATGTCCAAGTTATCGCCTAATAAGAGTCAGCCTAGAAAAAATTTTGATGAGGATGCTCTTAATGAACTGGCAGATAGTATTAAACAGTTCGGCGTACTTGAACCACTTGTTGTCAGAAAGAAAAATAATTATTATGAGATAGTTGCCGGTGAAAGAAGATGGAGAGCATCTACCATTGCCGGTATCAAAGAAATTCCTGTTGTAATTAAGGATCTGACTGATCTTGAAGCTTTGGAAATTGGTCTTATTGAAAATACTCAGAGAGAGGATTTGAATCCAATTGAAGAAGCAACTACATATAAGAGACTTATGGATGAATTTAATCTCACCCATGATGAAGTAGCTGAGAAAGTATCAAAGAGCAGAACTACAATTACAAACTCCATCAGACTACTGAAGTTAACAAAGAATACTCAGGATATGTTAATTGATGGACAGATTTCCATGGGTCATGCAAGAGCACTTCTTGGAGTCGAAGATCCGGAGACACAATACAGTCTTGCCCAGAGAGTTTTTGATGAGAAACTTTCAGTACGTGATATTGAGAAAATTGTTAAGAATCTTGGCAAGGAAAAGAAAGAGAAAAAGAAAGTCAGCGAACAGCTTTCTACCATATATAATGACATAGCCGATAATCTTAAAAATAAACTTGGAACCAAGGTAGCAGTTTCAGGTAAGGATGATGGCAAGGGTAAGATAGAAATTGAATTTTATTCTCACGAAGATTTGGACAGAATTATTGAACTTATTGGCAAATAAGGGTACAATGATAGATGGTGAGAAAATATAATTAGTTTACATAACTTGGAGTATATATGAATAGTCCTTTACTAAATAGTATAGGTCTTGGTTCCTTGGATATTGCATATGTTTTAATAGCTTTAATAGTATGTATAATTATTTTGCTGGTTCTTCTTATTGTGGAATTCAATAAAATCAATTTACTTACTAAAAGATATAATAAGTTTATGGCAGGAGCCAATGGACGAAGCCTGGAGAAAAAACTTGGAGAGTTACTTGATAATCAGGCAATGATTAATTCTCTCCTTGAGAAAAATAATAAAGAAATCAGAGAATTATTTAAAAGGAATAAAAATAATTTTCAGAAAATCGGATTAGTTAAATATGATGCCTTCAATGCCATGGGTGGAAATATGAGTTTTGCTCTGGCTTTGCTGGATGAGAATAATGATGGTTTTGTAATTAATTCAGTTCACAGCACAACAGGATGTTTTGTTTACAACAAAAGAATCATGGGTGGACAGTGCAAGGCCAGCTTAGGACCTGAAGAGCAGAGAGCAATTAATAAGGCCATGGGTATAAAGGCTAAAAAAGAATCGGAGGATGAAGGTAATGATTGACATTAAATTCTTAAGAGAAAATCCGGATGCGGTTAAGGAAAACATCAAGAAGAAATTTCAGGATGACAAGCTTCCATTAGTAGATCAGGTTATTGAACTTGATACCAAGAGACGTGCTGTTCAGGCTGAGGGAGATGACCTTAAAGCTAATCGTAACAAACTTTCAAAACAGATTGGCGCATTAATGGCTCAGGGTAAAAAGGAAGAAGCTGAGGAAGTTAAGGCTCAGGTTGCAGCTGATGGAGAAAAGTTAGCACAGCTTGATAATGAACAGAAGGAATTGGAAGAGCAGATTCTTAAGATTATGATGACAATTCCTAATATTATTGATCCATCTGTACCTATTGGTAAGAATGATACAGAGAATGTTGAAGTAACCAAGTATGGTGATCCGGTAGTTCCTGATTTTGAGATTCCATATCATACAGAAATCATGGAAAGATTTAACGGTATCGATTTAGACAGCGCAAGAAAAGTTGCAGGTAATGGTTTCTATTATTTACAGGGTGATATCGCAAGACTTCACAGTGCAGTAATTTCTTACGCCAGAGATTTTATGATTAACAGAGGATTCACATACTGCGTTCCTCCTTTCATGATTAGAAGTAATGTAGTTACCGGCGTTATGAGCTTCGCAGAAATGGATGCCATGATGTACAAGATTGAAGGTGAAGATTTATACTTAATCGGTACTTCAGAACATTCAATGATTGGTAAGTTTATTGATACAATTATTCCTGAAGAAGAATTACCTAAGACTTTAACATCTTACTCTCCTTGCTTCCGTAAGGAAAAAGGTGCTCACGGTATTGAGGAAAGAGGCGTATACAGAATTCATCAGTTTGAGAAGCAGGAGATGATTGTTGTATGTAAGCCTGAAGACAGTGCAATGTGGTTTGACAAGTTATGGCAGAATACAGTAGACCTCTTCCGTTCAATGGATATTCCTGTAAGAACATTGGAGTGCTGCTCAGGAGACTTAGCTGACCTTAAGGTTAAGTCATTCGATGTTGAGGCATGGTCACCAAGACAGAAGAAATACTTCGAAGTTGGTTCATGTTCTAACCTGGGTGATGCTCAGGCAAGAAGACTTAAGATCAGAGTTAATGGTAAAGACGGCAAGTATTTTGCCCATACTCTTAATAATACAGTTGTTGCACCACCACGTATGCTCATCGCATTTTTGGAAAACAACTTAAGAGCAGATGGCTCTGTTGCTATTCCTGAAGTATTAAGACCTTACATGGGTGGAATGACAGAAATTAAATAGTTTATAAGGCGGGGCTTTTAACCAAATGTTAGAAGCCACCGCTTAACATGTTCCCTTAGTTAAATGGATATAACAAGCGCCTCCTAAGCACTAGTTGTGGGTTCGATTCCCGCAGGGAACGTTTTTTATTATGTGTAAAGAGGATAAGATTATGGAAGAATTTTATTCTGAAAGATTAATAATACGTCCATCGGATGTTTCAATGGCGGATGCACTGGCTGATTATTATACGAGAAACAGAGCATTCTTTGTTCAGTATGAGCCAACTTTTCTGGATATATTCTATACAGCTGATTATCAGCGCAAGTCTTTGGAAAATGAAATGAAGAATATGGAGAACTCGGCTTCTTTATATTATTATTTCTATCTTAAGGAAGACCCGGATACAATAATTGGAACCATCAGTTTTTCAAGACTTCGTAAGGAACCTTACAGAAGTACGATTTTCGGATATAATTTAGATGAGAAAATGCAGGGACATGGTTACTGTACTGAAGCATGCAAGGCCTGCATTGATCATGTGCTTAACAATTATAATGTTCATCGAATTGATGCAAGAGCCATGGTTACCAATGAAAAGTCCCAGAAAGTTTTGGAGAGACTTGGATTTGTAAAAGAAGGAACCGAAAGGCAGAGCATCCGAATTGGCGGAAAGTTCAGAGACCATTATACTTATGGTTTCATTAATGAGGATTATTGATAAATGAGATTTGTAATTCAGAGAGTACAAAATGCCTCAGTTACTGTGGATGATAAAGTGACAGGCAGTATAGATAACGGATTTTTAGTGCTTATTGGTGTTTGCGAAGAAGATAATGAAGAAATCGCAGAGAAGATGATTCATAAACTTCTGGGTCTGAGGATTTTTGCAGACAGTGAGGGTAAGACCAATCTGGCATTAAAAGATGTAGGCGGAAAATTATTACTGGTTTCCCAGTTTACTTTATATGCGGACATGAAAAGGGGTTTCCGTCCTTCATTTATTCGCGCTGCCAAGGCTGAGCAGGCCAATAATCTTTATGAATATATCTGTTCAAGATGTGCGGCCGAAGGATATGAAGTTCAGAAGGGGATTTTTGGAGCGGATATGAAAGTTAGTCTCCTTAACGACGGTCCTTTTACAATTATTTTGGATTCTGAAGAATTATAGGATAAAGCATGGGAAAAACAATCAAGCAAAACAATCCTTCTCTTAAGAGAAAGGGACAAGTTTATATGACGGGTGGTCCAAGGCCGAAAAATAAAGAGGCCGGCCCACACAAGGTGGACTATACTGTTCTTCTTACCTGTGAGTTTGTCCTTACTTATAAAATGTTTAAAAAATACGCCAGGGCATCATTTTATTCGATGCATAACGGATTTACAACGAAGGTACTGATTCTGGCAGTTATTACAGCGTTTGTAGGGATCGGCGTATTGTTTATTCCCTTTGCGATTCGCTTTGGTGGTTTTGTACTTTTGATGTTTGCGGCATATTTTGTATTTATGGCCTTTTTCGGATATCTTCCGTCTGCGCAGAGTCAGTATATGAATTTGCATGAATTTTACGGCGGAGTGGTAAATATGAAAGTCGAATTTTACCATGAGTTTTTCAGAGTAATAACAGAAAAAGGAACTAATGATTTCCCATATGCTTCGGTTAAACAGAGAATCGAGCTTGATGATATGGGAGTGCTTATCGCAGCAAACGAAGGAATGATTGAGCACGGTCAGATAATAGATAAGAGTGTTTTCACTCCTGAACAGCTGGCTAAGTATTATGATATACTTGAAGAAGCCGGTTTAAATGATTATAACTAAAATGTGGTTATAACCACGAAATGTATTTTGGGTTGGGGACGTAATGTTATTTAATTCCATACAGTTTTTACTGTTCTTTCCAATAGTAATATTAATATATTTTGTAATTCCGAAGAAGCTGAAGATGTACTGGCTTTTAATGGCGAGCTACTATTTCTACATGTGCTGGAATTATAAATATGCGGTGCTGATTTTTGCAGCGACACTTGTAACTTACCTTTCCGGAATCTGGATTAAGAAGGTGAGGGATAAGGGCAAGGATAACAGCACGAAGACTTTAAAGTGGCTCGTGGCCATGTCTTTTATAGTTACGCTGGGGATTTTGTTTGTATTTAAATATTTGGATCTGGCAATTGACAGCGTAAATACTTTCTTAAATATTTTCCATATCAGTTTAATATCAAATCCATTTTCACTACTGCTGCCTGTAGGTATATCTTTCTATACCTTCCAGACTCTTGGTTATGTAATTGATGTGTACAGGGGTGATGTGGATGCTGAGAAGAATTTCTTCAGATATGCCTTGTTTGTAAGTTTCTTCCCTCAGCTGGTGGCAGGTCCTATTGAGAGGTCGAAAAATCTGCTTGGTCAGATTAGAGATCTGGACAAAAAAAGAATGTGGAATTATGAAGGCTTCGTAAGTGGTTTTGGACTTATGCTATATGGCCTCTTTATGAAAATGGTCATCGCCGACAGAGTTTCACTTTTTGTAGATGGTGTCTATAATGACCTTTATCTTGCAGGTACGGTGGAAACAGTGCTTGCAGCTATTGGTTTTTCAATTCAGATTTATACTGACTTCGCAGGATATTCAGCAATTGCAATTGGCGCGGCAAGAATGATGGGATTTAAACTTATGGAGAACTTCAATACTCCATATCTTGCAACAAGCATTGCGGATTTCTGGCACAGATGGCATATATCCTTAAGCACCTGGTTCAGGGATTATCTTTATATTCCCCTTGGTGGAAACAGAAAAGGAAAGTGGCGCAAATATCTTAATCTTATGATTACCTTCTGGGTGAGCGGTTTATGGCATGGAGCAGCATGGCACTATGTGGTATGGGGCGGCATCCATGGTTTCTATCAGGTAGTTGGGGACTTACTTAAGCCTGCAAGGGAAAAAATAAGAAAGCTTCTTAATATTAATGAAGAGCCAGTCAGCTACAAAATCGGCCAGATATTCATTACCTACTGCCTTACAACTTTTGCCTGGATATTTTTCAGATCATCATCCATGCTTGAGGCAGCAAAATTCATAAAGCATATGATTACTAGATTCAATCCATGGGTTTTATTTGATGAAAGTCTTTATGAATTCGGACTTGATAGCAGGGAAGTATTAATATTATTATTCGCTTTATGTATTCTGATAATTGGAAGTTTGATCAGATATAAAAAGGGCGAGGATTTTGGTAAGTTTTTATATAAACAAAATTTGATGTTCAGATGGATAGTATTTTTATTCTTCATCATAACTATTATTGTATTTGGTGAATATGGTGTGGATTTCAGTTCTGCACAGTTTATATATTTTGCATTCTAGTAAAATGTGATTAGTTTTTATAAATGAGGATTTATGAGTAAAAAAGTCAAATTCGCCAGAATTATTATTTTCATAATTCTTGCGGGAATATGTATTGCAATTACATATAAGGTTTTGTCGTGGAAAGATACCATTACCACATATCAGTCTTCCATGGAGATGCTTTATAATACTCCGGATGATACGATGGACGTGGTCTTTGTTGGCAATTCACATGTAAATATTGGAATAGATCCTGAGATTCTATGGAGAGATTACGGTTATTCTGCTTTTGACTTAACAATCTCAGGTACAGATATTTCGGGTAATTATCATATTATTAAAGAGATGCTTAAATCGCAGTCACCTGATCTGGTGGTAGTGGACCTTCATGCCACATCCTTTGACAATATTGAGGTTCTCGCCAATGTATATCGTAAGTTCCTTGGTATGAGAACATCTGCCAACAGTATTGGAATGGTAACGGAAGACGTTAATATTCTTAACTGGCCTGATTATATTTTCCGTTTTCCTATTATTCATACCAGATATAAGGAACTTGGACGCTATGATTTTTACGAAAATCCGGTTAATACTTATGTAAGGGGAAATATTTTATCATTCCATCAGGGCGAATCATATGACATGAGTTCCATAGCAGCTAATGGAGATATATTAGACCTTAAGGATTCAAATAAGGAGTGGGTTGATAAATTAATTACGCTTTCCGAAGAAAATGATTTTGATCTTCTTTTTATTGTGACACCTTGTGTTCTTACCACAGAGGGCCAGGGCAGAATCGATACAGTTAAGAAGTACGGTGAGGAAAATGGTATTCCTACTATTGATGGAAATTTAATCGGACAGGAATTAGGTCTTGATTACAGTACTGATTTTTCTGATGACACTCACCTTAATACTTATGGAGCTGAAAAATTCACTACATATTTAGGCGAATATATTAGTGAGAATTATGCCTTAGAGAATCATAAATCTGAAAGCGGAGCGGCTAATCCGGGCTACGAGCAGTGGGATAAGGCTCTTGTAAGATATAATAACTTTATAGCAGAAGATGAACTAATTAAGAGTGAAGATATAAATGCATATGTGGATAACCTGCTTAAATTGGAGAATGTTAAGTGCATAATTTCTTTAGAGGGCAAATATGAGGACAGCATTATGGATTATTCTCCGGCTCTTGAGAAATTAGGACTTAATCTTAATGATTTCTTAAATGGTGGCAAGTGGTTATATGATAATGGAACTGTAGAAAGAATATATTATAATAATCCTGACGCAGAACCATATATGTTTGAACTTTCTCCAAAATACGCAGTTAAAGTTCAGTTTACAGATGACGAATATGGCGGATTATTGCAAAAAGACAACATTTTAATCAATAGAGAAAACTATTCTAACGATGGTGCTTATCTTAGATTTATAATTTATGATTCATTCCTTGATGAAATAATTGATTATCGTGGATTCTAGGAAATATACAAAAATGCCCTGAAATTGGGCATTTTTGAGTATTCAACCATTGGTTGAGTTAAAAAAAATAATAGATTTTTTGCAACTCAACTAACAGTTCGTGGTATTTAATATTGCAAAATGCTAGTGTGGACTTACAGAAAGGAGGGCTCCTCATGGATCAGGAAAAAATTGGAAAGTTTATACAACAAAGCAGAAAAGAACAGGGGCTTACACAGGCTGCGCTCGCAGAAAAATTAGGTATTACGGACAGGGCGGTTTCAAAATGGGAAACCGGACACAGTCTTCCGGACGCAGCTATTATGCAGGACTTATGCGAAATTCTGCACATTGAAATCAGTGAGCTTTTCGCTGGGGAGCATATAGTTATGGAAAATTATAAAGAATATGCAGAGACACTTATTCTGGAAATGAAGCAGAAGGAAGAAGAATCAGCAAAAAGACTTTTATTTATTGAAAAATGTCTGATTTACATTATTCTTCCGGTTTATGTTGTGATGATTCTCTCCGGAGCTTATGTATGTAATGAAGGAATGATTCCTATCGGATGTCTTTTGATTGCGGTTGCAGTCATAAGTGTTGTTGCCACAGCTATAATTGGACTTAATATTGAGCATAAGGCAGGATATTATGAATGCCCAAACTGTGGAGAGAGATATGTTCCTTCTTATAAAGCAGTATTATGGGCGCCTCATTTCGGAACAGCAAGAAAAATGAGATGTCCTAAATGTAATCAAAGGGGTTATCATAAGAAAGTGATTTCTAAAGAAAGAGGAGAAAACTAATGGAATTTCAGCAAATCGGAACTTTACAGTTTGTATATATGATAATCGGATTAATTCTGTTTCTGACAGTTCCACTGGCTATTGCGTTGGTATGGAAATTCAGGAAAAAAGAACGCTTTACCACAATTTTAGTGGGCGCGGGTACTTTTCTTTTATTTGTACTAATTCTGGAAAAGCCTATACAGAACGTGCTGCTTTTTCCAACGGCAATGGGACTTCCGGATCATCCAATAGCTCAGTTTATTAATGCAAGACCCTTATTACTTGCTATTTTGGTGGGTCTTTTTCCGGGATTATTTGAAGAAACAGGAAGACTGGTAGCCTATCTTACTGTGCTTAAAAAAAGACGCAACAAAGAAACCTCTATTTCTTATGGTATAGGTCATGGCGGATTCGAAGTTATGCTGATCTTGGCACTTGCCTATTTCGAATATATAATGTATGCCGTAATGATTAACAGCGGGACTTTTGCCCAGATGGTGCAGCAGGTTGCGGAAGTGGCACCGGATCAGGTAAGTGTCATGACAGAACTGGCGGACACTCTGGCCAAATTCTCGCTTGGGGATCTGAGCATAAATGTTGTGGAAAGAATTTCTGCAGTATTATTCCATGTAGGTGCTTCGATTATGGTATTCTATGCAGTTAAGGATAAGAAGAAATTCTGGTTATATCCACTTGCAATAGCAATTCATACCATAATGGATGCCATTGTCGGCATGCTTTTGTATGGCGTCATCGACATTCCGATGTGGGGAATGGAAATAATTATTGCAGTTATAGGTATTGCAGTGTTTGGCGGCGCTTTCTTCTTATTATATAAGAAAGATTCTGATACCAGTGAAGCCCCAAAGACTGAGCCGGTAAAAGAAGCCTAAAATCCCCGCCTCCCATACAGGCAAAAAATAAAGAATTGAAATAAATAAAGAAATATGTTTATAATATGTAGAACTTGAAGGAGAGTCTACATGGAAACAATTAAAAAACTGTATAAGAAATATGAAGAGATTATTGTCTATTTAATAGTGGGAGTTCTGACCACGATTTTCTCATGGGGAGCCTGCTGGGTTGCCAAGGTTTGTGGTCTTGATTCAGATAATGAATTTCAGAATTTTATTATTAATACAATAGGCTGGGTAGCGGGCGTGCTTTTTGCCTACCCGTTAAACCGTATATGGGTATTCCATAGTAAAAATAAGCATATCATTAAAGAGTTCTTCGGCTTCGCCGGCTCCAGACTTGGAACATGGATTCTTGACATTGTGATTATGTTTGTATTTATTAATGTATGGAAAATCTTTCTTCCTATATGTGTATGGAGCCAGAGGGTCTTTGGTTTCCTTGCATCCTGGAATATTGATGATCTCCATTACTGGTTTGTAAAGATTTTCATTTCCGCTGTGCTTGTTACAATACTTAATTATGTATTTAGTAAATTATTAATCTTTAATAAGAAGTCTTCAGATAAGAATGAAGAATAGTTTCTTCTTATTAATAAGGAAAAAGTTGTGCTAAAGTTTGTACCAAAATACTAGATATTGCGGTGCGAAAAAATCTTTAAAAAAACATATTTAAAATCATTGACTTAGAGTATTTATGATGTTATTATAAAGTTCCACTGCGAGAAATACAGCAGTGGAATTTTCTTGTAAAAAAACTTAAAAAAGTTGTTGACAAGCGAACAGAATAATGATACTATAGTTCTGTTGCGGTTTGAGAGCAACAAGTACCTTGACAAATAAACAGTAATGCAACCCTGAAACAATTCTAAAATTGAAGAAATTCAATGAGAGTTAATTTCAGAGAAAGACAAACCTTTAAAATGTAAAGTGAAACGGAAAGATATAGCTAGACGCTTATCTTGAAGGGACGAAAAATCTAAAACAAATTTTTTTAGAGAGTTCGATCCTGGCTCAGGATGAACGCTGGCGGCGTGCCTAATACATGCAAGTCGAACGGAAATTTAACGCTGAGGCGAGCTTGCTCAATTCTTGTTAAATTTTAGTGGCGGACGGGTGAGTAACGCGTGGGTAACCTGCCTTACACTGGGGGACAACAGTTGGAAACGACTGCTAATACCGCATAAGCGCACAGAATCGCATGATTCAGTGTGAAAAACTCCGGTGGTGTAAGATGGACCCGCGTCTGATTAGCTAGTTGGTGAGGTAACGGCCCACCAAGGCGACGATCAGTAGCCGGCCTGAGAGGGTGAACGGCCACATTGGGACTGAGACACGGCCCAAACTCCTACGGGAG